>Ga0181595_10001019_pt1 | contig 31042 bp, 27 predicted proteins | sample 041ome_7_FD_145604 | JGI IMG/M metagenome (GOLD analysis project Ga0181595, IMG submission 145604) | Coastal salt marsh microbial communities from the Groves Creek Marsh, Skidaway Island, Georgia - 041401AS metaG (spades assembly) | ecosystem: Environmental > Aquatic > Marine > Intertidal zone... | reverse complement strand
AGATGTAGAGCGGGCGTACTTTGCTGGGAAGCTGGATGATGTGAATTACAATGACATCCGCCAAAAAGCAATGACTGCGGTTCGTGGCAGCATTGACCGCATCTTCAAGTTAACCCGCCCTGGTCAACGAAGCGGTGGACGATATTCAGCAATTGAAATGGCTGCATGGATCCAGCAAGGCAACAAACTGGCATTTCAGGATATTCCACAAATAGCAGCTGAAATTGTTGAGCAGCGCACTGGTGGCGAGGCAATCTAATGAGCAAGATACTGGAGGCTCTTAAGAGTCGATTAAGGAAAACAAAGGTCGCACTACTGCCGAAGCCTCCAGTTGCCCTAAAAGGGGTTGGAAACAGTACGGATATTCATGGCCGGGAAATAAGCGATGCGGATATATTTTTCTATCCAAGAATAATACGAGGCATCCCAGTATTTACTGTTGATAGCGTTATCTCGCACTACAGGAGAGAAATTAGAGCACTTGAAAACTATCTACCTATCGGCGTCATGGATAGAGACAAAAATGGTAAAAAGCTTTTCGACGCACTTTACAAAGACGTCGTTTATCGGTTCGTCGAATACGCTCACCTCATTCCTGCATCAGAAGACCATCACCATAGCGGTCCTGGCGGCCTCCTAATTCATTCTTTAGAGACAGCGTTCAATGCGCTGACGATTGCAGAGAATAAAAAATATATCAAATCAGGCCTTATAGACATCGACAAAGATATGTCTGTAAGAGCGCGCTATGCAGCCTGGGTTTGTGGGCTGTTGCATGACACAGGTAAAATCCTCCGCGACATCATTGTTGAGGCAGTCGATGTCATTATTGATGGCAAACAATCACCAGCCAATCACGTGGCGCCAATACCCGCATGGGCTCCACACCTTGAATCAATGATTGAGTGGGCAACAAAACATAAAGTTGCTACTTATTCGGTGCGGTTTAATCGCAGCAGAAAACACAACCAACACAACGTAGAATCGTCACACCTTCTGCCGTTCATTATTGGTCGAGATACGGCGATGGAATACCTTGTAAAAGCTCCTGCGGCCAATCTTTACTCAGAAATTAGTAACGCTTTATCTGGTCACGCGACTGAGAGCTATCTAAGTAAAGCCGTCAAAGATGGCGACTCAATAAGCACAGCCAAAGACATGGACGTATTTTACGACCCACTAACCAGCGTCAAAACAAAATCAACTCGACAAAAAATGGTCCTTTGCATGCAAACAGCCAAAACCGACTGGAAGTGGAACACGCCAGGCGGTGAAGGTTGGTTAATTAGCGGTGGCGTTTATATCAGCTGGCCGCTCAGCATCAAAAGCATGGTCCAAACAGCCATGAGATTAGATATCGCATTGCCTTACGATCAGGTAACGCTGGTGAATGCCCTCCAGGAACAGAAAATACTGGAGTGGTATGACAACAGGCACCGAACAGTAAAATTCATCAAAGGGGAGTTTACAGACGAGCAGGTTCATGAAATTGCTGATGGCAAAACATCAGTCGCTTGGGAAGAACTGCTAAAAGTAAAGTGGGACGGTTATGTATTCAACGACGACCCCCGACCAAGCAACGCCAAAGGCCTAATGTATCTTCCAGATTCGAGCGAATACCTTGTTATCAACCGTAAAGGGGAAGTTCGCAGCGTAGTCCAAGGCAAACTTATCAATACAACTGACTTCGAAGCTCCAGATAAAAGTGTAGCACCTCTGGTTCAACCTGAAGCAACCATCGAGCAAGTGGCCGCAACAGAAAAAACCACCACTACAAACTCGACAAAGAAACAAGCTAAGAGTAAGCAAAATAAAGATGATGATGCGCCTGCGCCAGAGTCTGCCAATCAGCAAACTGCCATTGTGATTGATGGAGAATTTGACATAACAAGCGTCACAGGCTCAGCCGAAAATAAGACCCTAACCAAAGGCGTTAGCTTTAGGAAAACGAACAAGAAAAGCGCTAGCACCGTTACGGAACAATCATCTTCGGAAAATCAGAACACAGCAGTATCAAGTGTGGAACATCAGCTGAACTTAGGTTCCGCAGAGGATAGTCACGCAGCAGAAAGTGCTGACACGCACAGTTACGGAAATTACGAAGTCGAAGATCAGGAGTCATTATCACTCGATGAGTTTATGGGCCTGCAGCCATCCATTGAATTCGACAACAGCACAGTTTCGTCCTCCGCCGAATCTGAACAAGCTACACCATCAAACGAGCAAAAGAATGCACACCCAACATCCCAAACGGATACTGCAACCCTGCCAGACGCCTTGAAGTCCCTAGTGGACAATAAAGCCTTATTCATCCTTTCCAATAATGACATTTACCTTGTATTAGACCCAGCAAAGGGTGTTGACCTTGAAAAAGTGAATTCGATAAAGCGCACATACGCCGACATTCCAATGGGAAGCACTGACATCGCATGGCCAATACCAGGCACTGACAAAGTAATCGGCACAAAAATCAAAGCCAAATTCACATCTGCATTGCAACCATTTTGCGTGAGGCCCGCATCATCACATGCGGACTCTGACGCACCGGGAACGGAGATGACTAAGGCAGAAAAAGGAAAAGAAGATAAGGGGCAGGCCACAAATTCCTCTAAGCAAAAGAAACCAAGAAAAAAAGCCACTCAGACTCAAATTATGAATCCGAACCAGACAGAACAAGAAGCTGAAGCGGACAGTGCGGCGAAATCAAACGCAAAATCAAAAACGGAAATCCAAAACGGAACCGTTGCATGGCTATTGTCAGTTTGTGAATACACACACGAAGACGGCGCCTACTCATTGTCATTCACAGAAATCAAACGCCGATGCCGTACTCATTTGTCGAAAACAGTCACAGCTGAAGAAATTTACAACGACCTTCTTTCTTACGGTTGTACTACAGCGGTGCTGTCAGAAGATGAAAAGCAACTGCATTTACCGAGCGATTCACTTCACATTATCTTGGAGAGCCTTCAGTGAAGAAACATAACCCGCTATTCATGGAACACCTGTTTAGACCTGTGTATGAAGCCAACATCGCGGCTACCTGGGGCGTGGGTGCTTTAGCTACCCCAATACTGAGCTCTATTGCAGCCAATGGCGGTGCTGTGAGTTATAGCCTGATGCTGTCCGGGTTAATGGGTAGTTTTAGTGTTTACAACGGCCTAAAGGCTATGCCACTTTTGAAAAAGCAGCTAAATCTTGCGACTAACAAAAAAACCTTTGTGAAGGCCAGCACATTACGCTCTTACAATTCCCTTCATAAACGCTTCACGGCAAAGAACTGGGAAAGTGATCCAAAAGAAATGTTCATGGGCCATGGCTATGCGTGGGGCGCTGAACATGCCCAGCGGGCCTATCAGGTTATGGATATGGATTCGGCTTTGAGCGAAGTGCAGCTGCCGTTTTTCTTAAAGCCGCTCGTAAAGGCGATGAATGAGGAAACACTAGAGCTTGGTGGAGCTCCTTGGATACACGGCATGGGTGAATCTAAGCGCGTCATGATGAAAGCGTCTGCGCTGTATGGCCATACGTTGGTATCCGGCAACGTCGGGATGGGAAAGACAGTACTTTTGAAAATGATGGCCATCAACACGTTGCATCAGGCAACGCCAGAGAAACCTACAGTACTGATCCTTATCGACCCCAAAAACGACCACAATATGCGTGAAGGCGTTAAAAAGGAAATGAAGTATCTGGGCATGGAAGACAGGTTCTACCATGTTCATCCTGCAAACCCGAGTAAATCAGCCCGGTTAACTCTACTGAAACATTACTCGCGGATCACAGAAATAGCGAGTCGCGTAGCACCACTAATGGGTAGTGGCGACGGAGGTGATAACTTTGAAGGTTTTGCATCTGGCATCATCACTCATGCTTCTTTGGGATTAGACTATCTGGATGAGCCAGTACGCCTGACAACAATACAGCGAGTAATATCGAGCGACAGGACAGGCCTTGCAAACCGCGTTTTCACAAAATACTTTGAAGAAACATTGCCGCACGTTTTAGGTGGCAACTGGAAATCAAAAATAGACGACGTACTCGAACAGTACGGTACGCCAAGTCCTCTTCATGCAAAGGCCTTGTACTACAACCAGGTGCTATCTAAAGATTACCCAAACAAAGCTGTGGCCAGCATGATTGAGTTTGCTCTTCATGATGAAGGGCACTACACAAAAATGATTGTCGGTCTGCGCCCGATTTTCACAGCGCTTACCGCTGAGCCTTTAGATAGCATTCTCTCCGCTGTGGACGATGTAAATGATTCTGATCCACGTCCAATAGTTGATATTGAAAAACTCATGGCACAAGGTGGCTGCCTGTATATTTCACTCGATAGTTTGACCGACGCGAAGACAGCTGGATTGATTGGGCGACTAATCACAAGTGAAATTGCCGCCTTTGGTGGGAAAAGGTACAACAAGGAAGAGCAAGTATCGGCCCCGCGTGTAACGATCATCGTTGATGAAGCGCACGCCATCTTGAGAAATAACGAAGCGCTGTTATCCGGTCTGGCTCAAGGTCGAGCAGCAGAGCTTCAATTCATCCTTGCCACTCAGACTGTATCTGATGTGGAAGCCATGACAGATAAAGCGACAGCAGACCGCATACTAGGCCTGTGCAACAACTTCATATCCATGCGAACTACAGACCCGCGGACTCAAGAGTATGTGGCACAGCAATTTAGCAAAACATCAATTTCTCAGCGCCAGTTGTCAGTCAGCAACTCAGCAGACACTAGCTCGTCACTGCTCGATTTCTCGACGGCCTACGGGGAACGACTCATGAAAACGAGGGAAGACATGTTTCCACCGGAGCTATTAGGAAAACTACCGGTACTGCAGTATATCGCCCGCCTAGCTGATGGCCGCTGTATGAAAATGAAATTAGACATTGTGATCAATGACGATAAGCCAGGAGAAGTCGCGCCATGGGCAGCGTAATACCAAAACAGAAAAGCATTTTGCCAAACAACGACAATCCACGAAAGTACTGCAACGTCTATGAGCGCGATGTATACAACCAACTAGCCTCTGAATCGCTGGTGAATCCGTCTATCATGCGCATAGCAGAAAATGTGGCAGATTTCTTTAGCGAAATCCCGATGAGCGAAGGGGTTAAGCTGATTGATCTCATCTTGTGTGACGCTATTGCCGAGTGGAATACCCGCTACGCAGAAGAAGGGCACACCAAGGCTTATAAAGCATTTTGCATCAGCGTATTTAAGGCACTGCCGATAGCTCTGACCTATAGAGTTGCCGGAAGGAAGGGTATCAAACCTAATGCTAACGGTACGTGGGATGCCGCCGAAATGGGTTTGGTCCAGTGGCTGGAAGTCAACAAGATAGACGCTGTACACGTAGAGCGTGTTGTTAGCAATTCTAAGATGTCGAGTCACGAGGTATCACTGCTGCTGTGTAGGCAGATATTTAATCGCGCCGACATGGAATTCTTCGGTTTGGAACACGTATGCAAGCAGGAGAAGGATGCTAACGCATTATGACAAATACAGCCATATCATCAAGCGTCGGCCGCGCCCGGCTGATTTACACCATTCTGCTCATGGCCTTCATATATGCCTTTGTAATGCTGTTTATCTATGAGTCAGACACATACCGGGTCACTATCGAAAAAGAGGTATTAAGTTCACTTTCAACATTGGAACCTGATGCACAAAAAGAACTGCTGAACACCACTCGCGCCAGGCAGTATCAGTGGGTACATGCCTCTGGATTGTACGAAACACTGCACGATTGGTTCATGCCAAAGCGGGATGTGAAGTACATAGAAGATATGTCCAAAGGTATTTTATCCAAAAAGTATCTGGTCAAGTTCCTGAAAAACTTTCAGTACCTGAGCTACCAAATCATTCACCGGCTAACACTGTTGGAGTTTTGGGCTTACACCATTTTTGCATTTATGGTTTGTTTGATGGTGCAGGGGTATTACAAGTGGCAAATCAAGCAATACAGACTCGGTGGCCAATCGGTGAATGCCACGCGGATTTGGACAAAAATCATTTGGCTTACCTTTTTAGGTCTACTGGGGTATCTGATTATACCCAACGTGTTTGGCGCCTATTCATTTCAGGCCCCAGCCATCCTTCTGATCATCGCCAGTCTTGCAGCAAGCAAAGTGGCTGAATCTTACAATAAGTACGCATAAGAGTAGAGCCCATGCTGTTTAACAAACCTCCCAAAAAAACTCCAGAACTGAACGAAATTCTGGACAATCATATAGGAAAGTACGTCAAATCCGCTGCTATCAAAAACATCATGATGGCAACAATACTCGCTATATCTGCCTTTGTGATGGTCAAAAACCTCGTTAACGACAACGAAGACACGGAAGCATTTATCGCAGTGATTCGAATAGACGGTGAAATTGCACAAGGCAAGCAAGCGTCAGCGTCCGTCTTTGCAAAAGCACTGGAGAAAGCCAGTCTGAACGAGCACACCAAAGCAATTGTGATACTGGCTAATTCACCTGGGGGAAGCCCGGTCATGGCCGAATCCATTAATGGACAGATTATTGATTACAAGCAGAACAGGCAGGCCAGAGAAACAGCAAAGGAAAAACTAAAGGCAGATTTTCCAAACATAGGCGATGATGGCCAGCAGTTGCGTAAATGGCCGGATATCATAGTGTCTATTGAAGACGTATGTGCTTCAGCATGCCTGGCGAGCATTGCGTCTGCCGACACTATATACAGCCACGAAAACTCATTAGTCGGCTCTATTGGTATCCGCATGGATTCTTTCGGTGTCGATGGACTGCTTCAGAAAGTCGGCGTAGAGCGTCAAGTACTCACATCGGGCAGATATAAAGATCTTACAGACCCATATCGCACCATGTCAGAAACGGAAAAGTCATTTATCCGGGAGCAACTACTTAATCCACTGCACATGAACTTTATTTCACTGATGAAAACAGCAAGAGGGTCAAAACTGTCACAAGATGAAAACACTCTCTTCAGCGGCATGATCTGGAGCGGCGAACAAGCGCAGCAGCTCGGTCTAGTGGATGAGATCATGACAACAGAACGCCTATTAACAAAGCTCAAAGAGAAACACAAAACCAAAAACATCAAAATGATGATTAACGAGCCGTTTAGTATTCACAAACTGATTTCTGGCAGTATCAGCAATGGAATAAGCGAAAGCTTAAATACGGCTGTGAATTCCAACGCTAAGTTGTACTGAACAGTTAATCTAATTTATCGCAATTAGCATGCCTGACCAGATAATCAGCACCTCTTTTACTCAAGCCTCTGTACACGTTCGGTTGAACTTAGCTGCACAGAGGCCATACCTATGCATATAACCCCGTAAGACAGCAGTGTGAAAATGGCGATACCTGCCACCTGCAGAAGTAGACCGTTCGTTCGATGCTGAAGGTACCCTTCAACGCTAAAGACAAACAGAGCCCACTGAGCAGCGGCCCAAACAAGGATCGCAACTAATGCCACCACCACAGAGATGGTGAGCAAGGAAATAAAGCGTCGCAGCATAGTGTTTACTCGTGTGATACGTGGGTGTTTCATTTGAATACCTCATTAGCCAATTGCTTTGCCTTACGAACCTGCTGACGGTGAGCCTCGTGTTCCTTTCGCAACTCCCGCAGCACTAACGCTTGCTTAATTGCAAATGCTACGTCAATAACAACGGGCACAGCCTTGCAGCTGACGATAATGAGTAACAGTACCAGCATCCAATACAAATCAACTGTTGCCTTAATGTTTAGTATGCTGCCCGTCATGTTTACGGTAATGTCCATTTTGTTAAAACTACTCTCGTGTTCTTATTGGGTATCAGTTTACCGATGCTTTCTATCGTCGCTACAAATGCGCCAGGCACCTCATGGAGCAGGTGAGGCAACCATCAGAAAGCACAACATGGGTAAGGATCACCGGGTGTAGTTGGTACACATAGTTGGCCGCTCTGCAATGTCCATATCATCAATTAGGTAATTCAAATCAGGACTTTCGTAAAGCTCAGCCTGAAGCACCTTCCCGTAGTCGCAGTCAATTTGTGACAGGAGCTTTTGTAAACACCGAACGACGATAAACGCTAGTGGCACAAGTTAGCGTTGCAATTAACATCAGAATCCGGCACGTAATTCAATAACGGAATTTAACCCCATAAAAAGGCTGACTCACTCAAGGTTTGCCTTTTTCATTTTAGGGTTCTGGCAAAATCAAGAAACAGACCTCCTTCACGGTTGAAGCAAGATGAAAAGGGGAAAACAAAGGTGGAAAGTAAAAAACTCCTCCTTAAGCACAGCAAAATAGCCCCCCTTATCCGAAAAAAGCAGCCTTAAGAGCTGGTTTAATATCCACGCTGATCAACTAAGGAGCAAATCAATTGAAAACCTCTATTTTACTATCCATCTTATTAGCCCTGGTCGCTGGCTCTGCATTTGCAGGTTCAGGCGGTACAGAGTTCGAACCAATGTATGACCAAGTTGCTGATTGGTTAGACGGTGCACCTGGCAAAATTATTGCTGTTCTGGCTTTTGGCGGCGCGATGTTCAATGCCTTAAAACAAAATTTTGTTGCCGCTGTTGGTGCATTCCTCGGCTGCTTGCTGTCTGCAAACGCAAAAACAGTCATCGAGTCATTTTTAACGGCTGGTATCCCTCTGTAATTTTTTGCACAGCAACATTCCGTTTATTGTGTAATACGTCAGCTTAGATACACCAAGTTCTAAGCTGGCCCCCCTGAAAGCAACGAATACAACCACAGTCCCCAACAGCGCCAAAAAGTCTCAATTCCTACCTCAGCACTGAAGAACACCGCATCAAGACACCAGAAATACGCCAAACATCGAAAATATGTATTAAGCCCCCTAAAAACGGCCCCCTTAACGACAAGAGTTATTTTTATAGGCTTTTAAAATAGCGATAAGTATTAAAAACCTACAGGCCACTTTATGTCAGACAACCCAAACAGATACCGGCTACCCAAGCGAGTGAATGACCAGCTGACCTTTATCATTTTTCCGCTGACCAACTTCATGATCCTGATGTTTTTCGTAGGCGCAGGAATTGTCTTTGGTGACATGGACGTCTTCATGACGCTTGGCGTTGCCTCTTACTGGTTTCTGACTCACATCGAAAAGAGGTACCCGAAAGGCTACCTGATCCATAAAGCGTGGTGGCTTGGCATTACAAAGTTGTGGATAAAAGAAACAAAAACCGTACCGGACAGTTATAAAAGAGATCTTTACTCATGATGACAAAACCAGACAGCTTGACGGGAAAGACCTATAGCGACTTTATTCAAAGCAAAAAAGCCAATCAAACAGCTATCGTGTGCCTGAGTGTTGCGCTAGCCGTTGTCTCCATCATGGCCTTTACAAAGGACACCGAAGTAATTGCAGTGCCCTATAACTTTCAGCAAGAAGTGCGCGTTGAGGGCAAGCAGGCCAACGAAGCATACATGACCAGCCATGCGATCGGTTTTGCCTCCATGCTCGGTAATATCTCTGAGAGAAACGTCGAATTCGTTATGAAAACGATGTCCAAGAATATGTCCCCCTATCTAGAGCAACAGTTAGCGCCGGCAATGAAAAACGAGGCGCAACTGCTGACTCTGCGTAAAGCCTCACAGACCTTCATCATTGAAGACATGATGTATGAGCCACGTAACAATATCGTGTGGGTCTGGGGAACGAAAACTGTCAAAGTTCCGGCAGGTACAGAGCATAAAGAACGATTCACATATGAATTTAGAATCGAACCTCATGCCGGAAATCCACGGATAACACACTTCGATGCGTACCCGGGCATTCCGAAAACAAAGAACAACGCGGAATACGTTGTTGACACGCTGCCATACCTAACGGATGCACTGGATAAGGCAAAAGCGAACAACGACCCCAGCAAAGCGGAATACCGAATTACACCAGCACAATCAGGTGAAAACACCAAGCAAGCAAATGAAGGCGAGGATAAATAAGTGAACTTAAGACCTACTACATCAAAAGTCATTGTTATTGGTAGCCTAATCGGTGGCTTGCTGGTGCCAGCTTTCGCACAACAAGAGCCCGTGTATGACACTAATACTGAGTTACTGCCAACGGTCGATGTTCAGAGTGGGCGCCTGGCATCCCCCGAAGAAATCACTCAGGTTCAAGGTACGCCGGTGACAACAGGCGTTCCCGGTCAATTTGAAGATCCAAATGCACTGGAACAGGCTACATCAAACATCAAAGCCAACATGAATTCTGTGGCAAGCGCTTACGATCAGCAATTTCAGGTTCAACCACAGGAAACCGAGCGCCAGAAGTTTGCTAAAAAGATCGCCCAAACGTGGAAACCCACACAAAGGTTTGACCTGCTGCCGAGCGAAAACATTGTCATTCCAGTGGCTAAAGGCCTGATGAACTCTATTGGTACCAACTTTCAAATGCTGGCCGCACGTACCAGCGATGAAGCATCCATATTGGAAATCGAAAAAGGCTATCTGTACGTCACAATCAATAGCGACCAGCCTGTCGGCGTTATTCTCTACGAAGACGGCGTATTAGAAAGTCAGGTGAGTGTAACGCTGTGGCCAATCGACGTTCCAGCCTCTATCGTCAAACTTGACGTATCGTTAAGCCCCGAAATGCAAACTCAGGCAGCTGAATACAGAAAGCAAATTGAGCTGGATGAAAAGATTGAAAAGGCCAATGAAGAGGGCACTGGTGCGAATGCCAACAGCGAGCTATCAAATCATGTGATCAGTTTGCTAACTCCGGTTGCACAAGGGTCTCTGCCTCGGGGATTTAGTATGACCAACGACATCCCTAGTCATCTACAGCAACCTTGCAATGTCACCATTAGCCAGATGGCAGGCCAACGCCTGACTGGAGGCAAAGAAGTGATTGACGTTGTACTAATAACTAACGACACTCCATTGACCTACCATGTGCGTGAAGAAATGTGTTTAGCACAAGGCGTAAAAGCCGTATCAGTCTATGAAAAGGCCTACCTGCAACCCGGTGAGCAAACCGAAGTTTATATCCTACGTGACAAAACCTTTGAATCTGAAGCTGCAAGAAAGAAAAACCGTCCTCGTCTGACTGATATGCAGGGAGGCGCTGAATAATGGACTTTTCCCAAATCTGGCAAGACCCAAGCAAACGCAAAGTCCTTATGCTGTCTATTATCGCAGCCGTATTAGGCGCGATGTATTTCTACATGGACTCAGGCAGCACTGAGAAAAAAGCTGATCGAAAGTACACCACAAAGCAAGGCTCTGTATTTGGTGTCACAGAGTCCACTAATGAGATTGGCCAAACCGACAGCATGAAAATGCTGGATAAAATGTCCGACGAGTTTCAGCAGCGGGAAAAACAGCTGGATAACCGCGAAGATAAGCTTGATAAAGTTCTTGATGCGCTTACCACGGACATCACTCAGTCTAAAAACGAGTTGAGTGAGCTAAAGCAGCAAATTGCTGTCCTGAGCAAGCTGCAGGAAAAGCCAGCCAATGCAGATACCGCAGGCTCCATCTACGGCCCACAATCCTCAAAAGCCGCGGTGCAGGGTGAAAACCGACAAATGGACGTAATGGATGCTAACGGCAACGTATTACGACGCCAACAGACGCAAATCGTTACATCCCAGGAACCGCAAATCGAAGGGACGCTGATCCGAACTATCACTCAGCGAAACGTTAGAGAAGTGCGAGAGTCAGGCAAAGTCGAGGAAAAGAGTATCCGGACAACAAACCTGAGTCAGCGCAACCAGGAAGTTACAACCGATAAGAAAAAACCTAACAAAGCGGACAATAACAAATCTGTTAATGGCGGCAACGAGGGTGAATTCACTCTAACCATGGGCTCAATAATAACCGGTGTCACAATCAACGGCGTGGCCGCTCCGACCTCTGCAAGTGGTTCAAAAGACCCAATCCCTGTACTGATGAGAGTCAAGAAAGAAGCTTTAATGCCGAACTACTACACGCTCGATATACGCGACTGTACGATATTAGGTAGCGCCACAGGGGATCTCAGTTCATCCCGGGCCTATATTCGTGCGGAAGCGATAGCCTGTATCACGGAAAGTGGTCAAGCCATCGAGAAGAACATCACTGCGTATGCGGTTAGCTCTGGCGATGGCATGGCGGGTATAGCGGGGGATGTTGTATTTAAGTCCGGCAAAATGATATCTAACGCACTGCAGGCAGATTTCCTGAGTAACTTTGGCCAAGCAATGTCACCGCAACGAGTTCAGTCTCTGAACACGAATCCGGGCGATACAGCACTGTGGCAAAATCAGGATCTGAAATACGCCGGTGTTGCTGGTATTGCAGGGGGCTTTGGTGGCGCCACAGAACGCATAGCAAACCTATACGCACAAATGGCTGAAGGTACATTTCCTGTCATCGAGATAGTGCCAGGACTCGAAATTGATTTTATCGTCCAAAAAGGAATGACCATGAAGCTGGGTGGAGATACAAAGTCATCAGCTGACAACGGACAAACTCAAACTACGAACCAGGCCGCACCACGTTAAGGAAATGACCATGAAACTACAGAACCTGCTAATACAGATTGCTATCCCTGCGGTCGTAAGTGTCGCCAGCGCCGCACTGGTAAGTCACTATGCACTGGAGAAGTACAGCATCGAAAACCCAACCCCACAGATTTCCGTTATTGATATTGAAGGCTACGTGAAATCCAAAATTGACAACGGTGAAGACCCTGCCAAGGTACTGCGCTACGTTGGGTTATTGACTACCGCAGCTGTGGCAGAAAACATGCTGGTGCTGGATAAAAAAGTAGTTGTGGCGTCACATCCTGACTATGACTTACCGATGGTATCAGCCGAAGCGCTGGAAAACCGGTTGCGAGAACTAGGGAAACCCGTACCATCACTGGATGAATTTGAAGCGAAATTGAACAAAAGTAAGCAGCAAATGACAAAAACACTGGATGAAATCGACCAGATGATAGGCAAATAAAATCATCGTCATACATGCACTTTTTACCACAAGGGGGAGTCAGATGTTCCCCTTTTTCAGCTCTTCTTCCGGTTGTGTGCGTTATGCTGATTAATTTCCAAACACAATAAAATCCATTTAAGCCACCCAAATAGACCCCTCTTAACGGAAAAACTGCAGCCATACAAAAAATATAATGGACTGTCGAAATTTCTATAGTGGGATCACTGCATGACATTCACTCAACGAATACTGACCGCGATTAGCATTGTGCTACTCAGCTTATTCAGTCTGACGGCACACGCCAATATTGTGGAATACAAGTTCACAACACCGGGAGGCGTTGAACGAATACTGCCTCCAACAAGCCTGATTGCCAACCCAAAGGGCCCGGTTACATTTTCCATTTCCTCTGGCCTTAATCGGAAAATAAAGCTGAGCATCAAAAACACATCAGGCTCGACAGTCTCCACTAAGACAAGTGACCTAATCGGCTCTGAGGACAAGTTTATCCTCGGTGGTTTGACCTATTACGGCTTCAAAATGGATTTAAACGCCCCGGCAGATGGTAATTACACCATTGAAGTCGTCATTTTGGACTCTGCTAATGCCGTCGTATCCACTCAGAACTTCAGCTGGATAGTGGATACACAAGGACCGGTTATTTCTGATTTAAAAGCAACTGATACCGGGTATGGCCACACGATAACAGGCACCACATGGAAGTTAGGCTTGGGGGCGCAAAATAATGCCGGGAAAATCTACTCTGACGGCTTTTCTGATGCAAATGGCATAACAAATGCCATTTTAAAAACATACCTGAATAACGTTCTCGTAGGCGAAAACCCCATGAACGTCGATTCAGTTAACAAGATAATGTCTAGATCTTTTGAAACTGACATTTTCCCACATTCAGACCTCGACCAGTTGTTTGAAATACAATTAGAGGTGACCGACGAAGCGGGTAACGTCACTAAATCGAACAAGCAGCAAGCCTATTTTGACAGCATATCAAATCACCCAACAGCACCTTACGGAGTTTACGATCCGGATAGCACTGGCACATTAGCGCCAGGTTTAAACAAATTCGTTGCCTATACACCTGGCATGGAAGTGAAAACAAACCCCATCAGACTCGTTTGGAAATTGAAGAAAAATGATTACGCAGAGAATCGTGATGGTGGTGTACGCTTAGTAAATGCTATCGGAGAAAATACCGTTGCCGCTACAGATACGGACCACGTATATATAATTTCAAGTAGCCCATTTGGTTACACTAATTCAAACTTCATCCGTTGGTCTAACTTTGGTCAATGGGGTGGCGGTTCGATTGAATATAACCTTGTTTTAGCTGCAAGCGCACCAAAGTCTCCTGTTATGCTTAATGCAGAGCTGTACTATAGCGACATAGGATGGGGAACTATTCAACGACCGGTTATACAGAACACAATACTTCCGCTGTCAGCCACCAGAGGTCGAATCACGGTAGAGGCAAGACCATACACACAGTATGGCAATTTTAATGACACTGGCATTTCTGTGCAGTGCACCATACCTGCGGGTCAAACGCTGTGTGAATTTGATGTTAATATAACCATGCAAAAAAATGACGCTGGGTATTGGCATGGTCAGTGGAATGTAACAAATCCAGACGGAACATTAAGATCCGGGGACACGTGGAACGAACTTGATTGGAACGATTTGTATTATCCGGAAATCACTTCGACTAGCTACGATCCTGTAACCAAAAAATTGATTGCCCAGATAAGACAGCCTGGAAGGGGGCAGTGGTTCGACAGGTTACGACTTGGCCGGGTTGAAATTAGAGATCAAAACAACAATGCATTAAGTGTTACTCAGAAAATAACATCAGAAAACGGTGAGTTCTATGAGTTTGAGTTTGATTTAAGAACCTTACCTCAAGGCACCTACGACCTCTCGTTAGCCGCCATTGAGAACCACGGACCGACGACTAAGAAATCGCTATTCACATTTACTTCAGACAGAACCTACCCAACGCTGAATTTTTCATTTGCTAATGGCGCCACCATAACGTCATTAAATGACATTTCTATTTCTGTCGCTGACAACATGGACCCAACTCCAACCATTACTTCGGTTACTCTAACCGGTGGCCAAGCGAGCGAAGACCTCTCTTTAAGTCGGCGCATCGAATCAACCAACACATACAAAATCGAACCACCCGTACTTTTCCCGACGGCTGGCCTGCCTTACACATTAACCGTGAAGGTAAGGGATACCTTTGGTAACGAAACAGTAGAATCGCGCACCTTCGAGTACGCCCCCCCAGTGGTCAATCTTAATTCAGATGGTGAGCCCAAATGGATGCCAGCATACACAGGCAACTTGTCCGATGGCTCTCAAAACCCTGTCGTGACTTCACCAGCCATTTACGCTGGTGCAAACCTCCTGACAGGCACACATGATGTGATCGTAACCCTTCGCAAAGATTCAGGCTCAGCAGCTTATGTGCATGGAACATTAGTCCAGCCTGGTCAATCAGCCACTTTAAGGGCCTATAACTTTACATCGACTTCATCACGGTTCAAAGCGTCTGTGTATCCAGCTGATGCCAGCAAAGAAGTCACAATGAATTTACTGATTCAACCGACTGCGACGTCTGCACCAACACTGATGGTGTCCATACAGACGTTCCTGACGAATATGACACTTAAGCTTGATAAGGACACTATTACCCAAGTCATAGAGCCGGCAAACGCGACCATTACACTGGCCAACGAAATCCAATGTGCGCTGCAGGTTGGGAACACGACAAAAATAGGGTATGACTTTACCAACAAAGGTAAATGTTATCTGGAAAGCAAAAACACGGATTTTAAAACCGATAATTTTGTGAAAACAGGTCTGACATTAACATCAGACTTATATCTAAACTCGGTGGCTACATCCTATGCTGGTTTTGATATTGTCATTTACTCTGGTACTACACTGGAACGAATAGTTTTAGCGTCTTCGCAATCGCCGTTAAGCGCAATTTCGGCGCGTGGGGCGATCGGGCAGGCCTTGGTTGAAAGCCAAACCCCGCTGTATCACAAAGTCAATCAAAGCACCCTGACCTTGCAAAATGCGACTGGATTTAATTGTAATCAGTACACAACCAGCGAAAGTGAAGCGACAAGTAAGGCGCAAAGCGGCATAAACAACATTGTGTGCCATGTCAATTGGACAACGAAACCTCTTGGGCTTTTACCGCAGCCTGATGGTAAGGCGCTAACGGGTGAGCTGCAGACAGCTGGAGCAGTCCCTGTAGGGTATGAGCTGAGTGTATTCAACAAAGCAGGGAATAAAGTTACTGTTGAAACCGTCAATAAGATGATCAATGTGGTCACACCGCCAGCACCTTCGATTTCCAAGGTGGACTTAGAGTTTGCCGTAGCTGGAGTGAAGCCATCCACGTCAGAAGTGCTTTACCACAGTCCAAATGATGACATAAAGCAAATGAAAGTCTATGCGCCAAAGCAGCTTTACGTGCAAAAGGCGGATTTTAACGGTATGACATGTTTAATCCCGGCAGGAGCTGATTTCTGTCTTCTGCCAGCTAACTACAAGCCAAACATTGTCAATGCGCAAGGGGAGGAATCACTGACGCTATCCATCAACACTCACTCGGATTATTTTGAAAGCTCAGTGCCATTTAATGTAACAGTGAACAAAGACTCCCGACCAGCAACAGGAGTTGCTGTGTATCAGAATCGCAAGGTAGGTCCATCAGTCGTTATTAACGGCACACCTGTCGCCTTAGACAAGGATGAATTAATTGTTCATCTTCAAACACCTCACCTGGGCCGTCCAGGGACATGGTGGCACCAAAGTAATGGCAAGCTAAGATTTACGCACTCAGCAGCATTCAAACCATCGAACGTGCTTGTAGATGGGGATGAGTCCATCCGATTCAACAACGGCAATATAGGTGGCTCAGCCAGCAAATCTCTGACGGCAAAAGCTTTTGAAGTCGTCGGCAGCGATATCATCGCAAGATTTGACGCATCTGAAATTCTTGACGGTCAGTATGACTTAAGCTTCAGCTCAGAAGACCAGTACGGCATAGCCACCGCTCACACCTTCACAGATGAAACGTTTGATAAAAACGGCCCAGTTATTCAGGTTAAAAAGCTGAACCTCGCAATAACAGGCTCTACGCCAATAAACTTTCTGAGCGAGTTGAAAGTTTATGCCTATGGCGGCTGGGACGATGGCAGTAAGTTGACGCAGATCCTGGTGAACGGTGTAGATATTGGGATGACCGAGACAACACCGCAAATTGCTATACCTAAAAACGGAGACTGGCCAGCAAACTCAGCGCTCACAATGACGGTAAAAGCCATTGATAGGGCAGGCAACACATCACAGAGCGATTTCCCTATCAATTACCAGCCGGTTGATTTCACTCAGTCTAGCTCACACGAGGCTGTGCATCAGCGCGTTGAAGCGCTCACTATTTCAATTTCGCAAAACAAAGGGATTAAGTGCAAACTGGCTTTGACAACGAAAGAAGCGATTGAAAATACAGGCATACTGTTTAACGGCTGTACCATTGACGTTCAGGACCTCCCAGCAGGACTTAACACGGCAATCAAAGCCAACAAGTTTATTTTGGAAGGGTCAATAAACGACAAGCTGGGTGCAGTGACTATCCCTTACAATATCCGGTTTTTCACATTGAACGGTGAATCAGACGTTGTATACACCGGAAAAGTTGATCTGTATGTACTCCCTTCAACGACACCAACAATACAGCTGTCCGAGTTAAACAAGTTGGGTGAAGGTGTATATGGGATCCCGTATTACAGTAAAACCATCACAAAAGCGACATTCAACACAGTGCCGGCAGATGTTACTTTCTCTGTAAAAGACGCCTCTGGTAACGCCTATCAAAGCAAACAGTACAAACAGAGACCGGGTGGTGATAGCTACAAAATTGCTACCAACATGAATGTGAAAACCACTGAAAAGCGCACGGTATGGAATAGCTCAAATCTGACAGTTCAAGTCGCACATGACCGCGATCCGTCCAGCAAGGTCGATTACACCATTCAGGCCATCACTTTGCCAGATTCAGGAATGAAACACCTCCTGACCACTAAACTGGTAGAAACCAGTACTGACCAAAACATAGTGGCCACATCTGCACTGGGCGCGACAAAGCAGGGTAGTTTTAGCTATGACGCCAATTCAATGGGGCTATGGGAAACCTATTTGGCTTACAAGGCAGACGATGGAAGCATTGTTCCGATAGGCACCGCAACAGCAATCGATAGTTTGGGTAAAGTCGAATTGCGGGCTCAGGCATCGGGATTGTTTGGAAAATCAAAATCGTTTTTTGCAGTAGCAAAATCTAAAGGCCCGTTTGATCAATACCAAAGAACCATCATCTCAAACAGTCTTCGACTATCGGTTTTAAAAGGGGAAGCGATCGAGGGTGGTATAGTGGAAGATCAGGTTGTTGAGGCTGTTCCGTTCTCAGCACTGCTGAACTACGAAGCAAAATCCATTAACGACCGTAACGCCTCAGACAAGATAGAGTGGGAGTATTCCACAGACAAGACAAGCTGGAGCTCAGTCGTCAGCGAGAAAGATAGTCAGCGCATGCTATCGATTGCCGTCAATACACCAGGAACAACGTATTATCGCGTTAAAATGACCAATCGCCTGTCGAAAGTGGTGAGCTACAGCAATATAAGCGAAGTGATAGGCTATGCCTTACCTCCAATTAAACTCAATGCGCCAGATTACGCTTACACAGGTCAGGATGTTATAGCGACCGCAGAAAGCAAGATTGTCAGCTCATTGGAAGATGAAGGCAAAATTGAATGGTCAACCGACCAAGGCAAAACGTGGATCGAGGGCGATTCAGCGGAATCATTTACCATCAAGGCCGATACTCAAATCATGATGCGTTACTTACCTCACACAACAACGAGCGAAGTAGGCAACAAAGGGTACGTCTACGCCTCCAAACTTGTTCGAGCTGTGGAGCCACAACCGTTAAAAGTGAAGGTGTTCGGACCGAAGCATGCTGAAGTAGGGACGAAGGTGACGTTAAGTGGCACAGCGCAGCATGCGACAAGCCAGTTGAATTCGACCATCGTGACTCAATGGACCACTCCGGCAGGAACAGTTCTGACCGGCCCCAAGCATGATTATGTGATTTCAGAAGCCGATATTGTGGATGGTGACTTAGGCAGCTTTATCTTTAAAGCTCATACGCCAGGCATCGACCAAACTTCAGTGGAGAAGCCACTGGAAATCGCGCTCTGGAAATACACCATGCCGAAAGTGAGCTTAGATTTATTATCTACGCTGAAGGTGGCGCCGGCGATTATCGCTGCACGGATCAGCACTCCTTATTTCTTCGCGCCCGGCGTGGAAATATCTTATAGCTGGATTTTACCAGAGGGCGTCGTGGTCGATAGAACCACATCTAGTCTGACGTACCTCAGAGCATTAAAATCTGGCGTACATAAAATTGGTGTGAAAGCCAAGGATAACCGTGGCAACACGCAAGAAGAGTTCAAATTCATTGAAATCGTAGAAGCGACCGATATGGAATCCACCATAGACGTCAAACCCTCCAACGAGTTCTTACGTGCGCCAATGATGTACGCTATTAAAACGAATGCGAAGCCCGGCCACCCGAACGATAAAATCATTGCATACGACTGGTTCGTAGATGACGTGCAGGAAATGACTCAGGCAAGACCATACGCTAACATCGCATTTAAAAAGCCTGGCGTTTACTCTGTCAAAGTACGTTTTACAAGTGACTTCGGGCAAATCAGCGAAGAAACCATAAGCTTGACTGTGAATCAGAACCAGCCTCCGATGTGCAAGCCAACGATAACGGATACCGGTTCATCGATTACCGTAAACTCCAACTGCACAGATGAAGATGGTAAAATTGTAGGGATTAAGTACCAGTGGCGAGAAGACGGTGCAGAAACCTCTGCAGGTAAATCTCTTCGCTTTACCAAGTCACTGCATGACTCGCTTCACATTATCATTCGTGCAACGGATGATTCTGGGGACCAGACTACCGCAGAGATAAGCTGGAACAAGTAAACCAACCATTGACCAACCTTAGCCCCGGGCCTTCACGGTACCGGGGCTTTTTTAGATAAAAAAAAGGACCAATGCAAGGAGAGAGGTTTGCATTGATCCAGTAGGCTTGTGTCAAGTTCGTCGTTCTAATAAGGCCATTCTATCTGTGAAAGAAAGACCGGCCACAAATGGTTTAACGCACAGGATTAGCTAATTTCAGAAATTCAACCAATGCAGGAAGCCCCTTGGATGATTTATTCGTAAAGGCCCAGCGAGCCAACCAAACCAGCATATCTCGTTGTTCAGGTTCTAATTTTTCATAATATGCCATGACCATGCCAGCCTTATCATCCCTTGGCAATGGAAACTCAAGCCCACAAATTTCATCAGCTGTTTTCGAAAAAATACTCGACAACATAGGGATGCAATATCCCGGTATCGACTGCCCAGAATCAGGGTCTTCATACCTATACCAAGACCGCCTCGAAACGCCGCACATATCTGCCAACTCATCAACAGAATATCCTGCAGCCTCCCTCAATCTTTTAACATTTAATGCTAAACTATTCACATAAAGCTGCTTTTCAAGCATTTAAATGCCTCCTATGGCATAAAAAACAAATTTTCTTTAATTCGTGCCATACGTGGCACACGATCAATGCAACGGAGAAAATTTAAACTGTATAATACGCGGCCGAATAAACCGATGCGTATAAATGGAGTTATCAAGCGTGCCATACCAGAATCACTTAGTCGTCAAAGAGCTGGATTTAGAAACCGGGCTGTCCTATGTCATGGCCATGGATAAATCCACCTTTGAAGTGACGGTAAAGTGCAGTAACGGTGAACAAGCCACCCTGACACGCAGAAACATCAATTCTTGCTCAGATCAAGAACCACTAACGATTGTCGCCGGCTGCAATAAAGCAACTCTAAAACGCAACCTGACCGCATTAGGTGACAATGAAACACGTGTCGTTCAGTCATTAAGTCAGGCATTGCTTGACCTGCAAAATAATCGCTCAAAACAAATTGCATGGCTATCGGACGAGCTTGGAGTTGTAGAGCATTCCATTCTCGTTGCCCTGGGGATGCAACAGCAACCCAACCATAGACGAATGAGTCAATTCTTCAAATCAGCACCTGACTTCACTATCGGACACCAAGTTGCCCTGGCATTCCATTAAACTCCGCACGCACAAATGAACTTGAGTTCAGCGCATTTTAATTAATGGAATTTGAGGAAGAAAAGAAAGACAGGACGAGTGAAAGCCATAAATCGACAGACTTACTCTCAGTCATCTGTTGAAAACACCGCACTTACAATAGTTTCCGTTACGGAAATATGCTCAATTTTGAACACGCTGTAATTAACAGGCATGGTCGCAACCCCTGTGGCTCTGGGGATGTAGGTGCAGGTGATTTTATCTTTCAAATCCAATTGAGCGCACTCTGCTCCCTTGATACGAATACCGTATCCAGACATGCAAACGCCCTCAGCATCAAATTCTAATCGGTCAGTTTTAACGTGTACCGTACCATCCACTGTCACTTTATGGTCACGCTCAAACTCGGAAATCATATTCAAATCAAAAACCATACCTACCCCGAACCAGTGCACAGACAAGCAGTAAAAACTTGCCTGAGAAATGAGTAAAAAACAAAAGTTCATCCGTGACGCATTTACATTCATTTCAAGTAAAATGAAAAAACTAGTAATATTAAGCTTTTCACTACTAATATTCGGAGTATAAGGCATTACATTAATTTGAGAAACTATTACCTATTCCGTAGAAACAACATATCCAAACATCGACCAATAATCTGGATCAGGCTGAAAACTTTGCATGACTCCCGTTTCAAAATCGACACTCGCCATTTGGTACGCGCACTTGCCGTGGCGCACCAACTGCCACAACACCTGCGAACTCAGAACTGCCATCATATCGTTAAGCCCGAAGTCCTGCCGTTGAATACTTTCCTCATGGCTGCAGGAATCACCCGCCACGGGCTTCCATTCATCCAGCTGTGATTTATACAAATCATAGACGGTTGGGTACACCACCTTGCGCCCATTCACTTGCGCTGACATTCCAACAATGACATTACCTGAACGGTTGGCATTTCCTGCGTCCACATACACACAGCCCCAACGACTGAAACTGTGCATGGCCTTGTGCAGCTCTTTACGGGCAGGGGCGTTATCTACGCACCCGAACAGGATCACCCCTCCATCCCGATAACCTAAAGACTCACTCGTTGCACTGAAACGCTCCACTTTGGCCACCCAATTTGTGGCTCCAAACTGATTGAAGCGTTCAACCAATACCTCAGCTTTTGGTCGGTCTATATCGAACTCATAGAAGCTTTGACGCCCGATGTTCGGCATCGCCACGGTATCATCGTCATACACGACCACATCCAGAGCTGGCGCACCAAGCTTTTGTAAAGTCGCGTTCATCTGGAACAGTTTTGATAAAAGCGCTGAGCCTGTCCCGCCAGCACCCACGACGACAACCTTTAATGCTCCACCCATGTTGTAGCTTTGAATAAAATCAGGCGATTCAAAAATTAAACCTGTCATTTTAAACCTCTCCCTTTAATACGCTTCTTAATGTAAAACCGGCTTTCACTAACTGACGGCGAGTAGGCACTTTCTTTTTGTTAGCCAAATCCCTCCACACACCTATGAATTCCTCTATGGAATCACAGCCTACAAACCCCTTATTCGCGCCAGTCATGTGCGTAAAGAACGAATCAAACACCGCCTCATGTATACCGAGCTTAATGGCTTCATCGTTGGCTGTATTTGCAGGTCTTGGCGCACTGCCGTAACAAAAAGCGCCTGAACTGCTTGTGTTGGGCAACGGAGCAACATACAAAGGGGTTTCCGCTGTCACGAAGTCAGTCACAGAGGCAAATATTTTTAAGCTTCCATTGAGCCGACTGTACACATACACCATCGTCGGCATCAGCACTTTGACTTCCAATGATTTTGAAGATGCACCGCCCATACGGAACCACAGAGACTTCGCAGTGCCTTTGCGCGTCCGGTACACGAAGTAGTGTGCATCGCTGTAAATCACATCCTGATCCACCCACGGGGAAGCCAGACTTTGCTCAGCGCCTTGCGAATGATTTACCGCCTCACAGAAGCGAGAAACCGCCTCCTGTGCTGCATCCAAAGAAATCGGACGGCCAGACCCAATTTTACCGCCAGAAATGGCGTGGTGACTTACCAGAGCATCATTTCCTAACACTGAAAAGACCAAAGCAAACTGCTGCACCAACGGGGTAACATTTAACTCTTTAACCACTGGCGCGTAAGGCTGAACACCGACCATTGCAACTCTCCTGCACATTCAATACAAACAGAGTACCGGAGAAAGAAAGTGCCGCTACTTTTGAGCAGCACAGGGAAAGTTTTGACACAAAACCGCAAACAATGCTGATGCAAAGGCTGAGATATAAAAACCGTTCAACTGTTCAAACCAGCTTTCGTGAGCCGTATCAAGGACATAAACCTCATTATCCTCACCAGCATTCATCAGCTGCTCGAACACGGAATCGTAAGCGTTTAATTGACGGCTGTCAGCTTTAAACTCAGCTTCGGAATCTGGATGAAAGACAAACCCAAATGGACAACGCATATCCTCTGGCGAGCGCAAAACATCATGATCCATACGCTCAGTAGACAACACCACTTCAAGCAATGATTTCACCAGTACCAACAACTCAGACTCAGGCCACTCCGACTCCATTAGCTGTGATATATCCTTTGGCACATTGGCATTAAGCCCCTCGTATTTGTACATCAGCGCAAACTGTTCCTCGATTTGAATAAAACACTCTAAAAGCTGCTCTGGCTCCAAACCTGTTACATCCTCACCAAACATTTCTTCCATTGCAGAAAGAACATCCTCCTGATAGGACTCCAACCCCTCAAATAAGTCCAATGGTTCATTATCTTCCGGTTGCTCATTGGCAAAGACCGCTAATTTAACGATACACGACTGGATCCACTCAAAACCTTTGGCAGAATAAAAATCTATAAAATAACCGCAATCTTCGTGCGCCAACCATTCAGACGTTCCACCACCACCGCGAGAAATCAGCAATCGTGCTGCAAGAAACAAGTATGGCCGTAAGGGTTCATCGAACCGATTTAGCCCCAAAAACACATGCTGAAAAAAATCGCTGGCTTCGACGCACAGATTGACCGGATAAGCCCCGCTGACATCAATGCCAAAGTCGCTACCTCCCACCGAAAGCGAATAGAATGGATCCGTTTGTTCCAATTTTTTCAGATACGGAGCAACCCCTTCAATGTCAGAAAATGAAGCTAAAACAGACTCCTGTAGCCGAGCATGAATTTGATTTAATGAGTCTGTAAATAGCGCACCCAAAGCCTGACTCACAGACGCTGCATTCAAAGACTTGGCAGCACTTGTCAGCGATGGCAGTAGAGCGCCTGAAACTAATCCAGACGTTTGCAAATCAGTCAGTAAAGGGTAATGGTCTGCCAGCACAGAGCAAGAAATCTCAGCCTGTCGCTCAGCGTTAATCTGCTCATGCAAGTCAGCGTATTCATCAGGAACGCAAACAGCCTGACCCGCCAGTTGAAAAACTAAAGGATAGGTGGGGCGATTTTGCATCCCATAATCACGGGCAGCCTTTGAAGATGCCTGTTCAACACCACTAACTGATGCTGACCCTTGTTCGATTGATACTGCTGACATTTGCTTAACCTCTCCTTCAAACTCGACTGAACCAACTCTACCAGTTCACCCAGTTCAGGCAGCTTTTGGTTTTGCTCAACTTGCATATCCCGACTCCGAAAAGAAGGGGGCTAACACCCCCTAAACATAACACCTGGTTTTCACCCGTTGACTTTGGTTGGTGGTAACTTCAACTCGTAGACGAGACTGCTATCCCCCTGCAAAACCGCATCATCTTCATACACTTCTGTCCAGCGGAAGGCAGGATAGTTGATTGCCATTTGCCGACAATTATCTTCAAGCGAGCCTTGAGGGATAGGAAAAGGCAAAAGACGCGCACCCACTTTAAAATGACGAACTAACTGAACTTGACCAACCTGAGACATACACAACCCCACAAATTAAAGAGAATCAATAAGATCAAAATTACCTACTATCGGCTGTGGTATCTCAGCATTGCCACTTGCCGAATCAGCAGAATCGTCAGGTTCTGCATCATCCACACCTTGCTCTGACTCAACCACAGATGCACTGTTTGCTTTTGCTGATGATTTTGCTGGTGCTTTTGGTGCAGCAGCGGTGGCTTTTTGTAGCATTGTCGAAAAATCCACTTCGCTTAGGGCTTTTGCCGCATCGATTACCGGAGTTTTCAAGCTCTGTAACGTAGCAGTCAACTTAGCCAGTAGTTCATCCGGCAAAGCCGTCACAACCACCGGAACACTCAATGCAGAACGCAGGTTAGTGTAATTCTGAGCTTCATCCTGTGATGATGCGAAAGCCTTGCTATCGTCCAGAGCTGAAAGCTGAAAACTGACCACTACATAAAGCTGATCACCAGTCGGGCGCAAAGTCATGCTGACCCCTGTTAAACCTGCGCTTTTCGCTATTTCTGCAATTTGTTGAAACATGATTTTCTCTCCTGCTTAATGATGTGAACACTTTACAGCGTCAGAAAAATCAGGCAGCAAATGGTTTTACTGCCTGATAGCTTATTAAGGACGCTCTAGCTCCTTCACAAATGCAGGGGATGCAAAGTGTGACCAATCGAAGCCTGTGGACTTGGACTTAACAATAAATTCAACCAGACCAGCTTTATTACCAGAAAGAGCCTTCTTAGCCGATTCAGGACTAAATTCAGCCAAACCACTTGTTTTAACCAACATTTCTAGCTGCGGTGTGGTGTAACGCTCAATTGTTGCTTTTACTGGCTCCCACTGCTTTAACAAAGTTTCTTTGCCTGTTGGCGTGGCCAGTGTTGCAACCTTCAAGAAATCCCATGATGAAATCGAAGCAAAAGTAGATGTTGACTCCAAAGCGTACTTCGTAATTTTTTCCTGAAAGTCCTGCAACTCTGCGATTGTTCGCGCCATTAAAAACGACATCAGGTTTTTGCCTGAATTTTTGGATTTAAAACCTGTTAAATTTATCAGCGCAAAAGTTTTTAGAGCTTCGGCAAATATCGGATCTGTTCCCAAATGAGCAGAAGCTAGAGCCTTGATTTCGCCCTGATGCGCTTCCAATGCTGACTGCGAAAAAGTGACTTTGGCAGTTGATGCAGTCTTAGTTTTAGTCGATTGTTCCGCCTTACCTGTGGAAGCCTGAGCGCCAGACTTCGTTTCATTTGCGGTTGTCTCTTTGACCTTCACTGCATTGACGGACGCTTGGTGTGATTTAACACAGGCGCTGTAGCAAGACTTGTTAGCGCACTGGTCTGTCACCAACTGGCCAGTGGACGTACCGATAGAGTCATTAATCACGACAATCTTATCGCTACAGGCAGTACAGCCTGTATCAAACTGTTCTTGACCTACAGCTGCTGGAGTCACAGTCACACGATCACCCGCCACTGATTCAGACATCATAATGACTCGGCCAAAACGCTCCTCCGCCTCCTGACGACGATCTGCCAGTACCAGCGCTGTTTTTGAGTGAAAGCATGAGCTTTTTGCACACCCAGAAACGACCTCACCAAAATCAAACAAGTTGGCTTGTTTGGCAGTGTTATGTGGACACAAAGAACATTCGTTTTTGTTGAAAATAGCTAGAGTCAAAGGCAATACCACTTTGTCTGCTCGTTGCTTCAAAACTTCAACTGACCATTTTTCATTGATGACTTTGGCTAGAGTATTGTTCTGAACCTTGGCATCGAAACTGGACAGGATAAGCGCATGACGCACGGTAATTTTTGCATCATCCAGAGCATCCAGAACTTCATCGGTAGCTTTTAATAACTCAGCACGTTCATTAAATTTTTTGTTAGACCAGCCTGATGCTGATAGGGCTGAATGGCGATCACCATGAAACAAACTGATCCAGCGGCGAACAAAGCGTATTTCATCACCGAAAGCCAAATCAGAACGCACCGCATTTTCTTCCAAGTGGATCCTCATAGCTTCTTGGTCGTCCACTAAGCGGACTAACACTGGAATTTGACTCAGGCCCAACTCAATGGCGGTATCACGACGACCGTAACCAGCCAGCAACTCCAAATACCCCTCTTTTGTAGGGTGAGGGCGCGCACAGACAGGCTGCAACACACCGCTTGCTGCCATGCTATCTTTTAACTCAGCTGCGGCGGCTGCACTGCGGCGTTTACGGATATTTCCATCAGGCATATCCAGCAACAGGGACGGATTGACTCGATCCAAATCACCATCTTGATAAGACTGCCGAATACTGGCCAGCACCGCTGGAACTTCGTTAGTAGCCACATCGTCAATATGGACACGCTCTGCGTTGGCCTCAATCAACATACCAGACATGGCCGCTGGAAAATCAGATTGGTCGAAATCAAAACCAGTTGAGCCTTGGGCGTTATTTAATGACTGTTCAAACATGCTTCTCTCTCCAAATGTTCATGTATTCAAGTTGAAGCTATTTCATCACGCTTGAAAATTGCGGCCACTTTTGGTTTTTGGCTTACCAAAACAAAAAGGGAATTTGCCGCAAGGCTTTTTTAAAGAACATGAGTGGCAGGGGGAGAAAACCCCATCACGTTCTTCGGACTCATAAACTCATGGTGGAAGATATATTTTTTGGGGTGGGCAAGGGTCGCCAACGGCAGGGGACGCCGCTGGCGGAGGGAAAGGAAATCACCTAATGACATTAAATGCGGAACGGCATAACAATCTCTCGTTTTGTACCGCCTGTCGCTGGCGACAACATTAAAAACCCCGTTCCGGTTGATTGGCTTAACACCAATTCTTCATCATCAAATGAGCTTAACGCCTCAGCCAAATAAATAGCATTTGCTCCTAAGCGCTCACGAAAAGCAGACTCACAAAACGAACCAGAAATATAATCTTCGCCTGTCACTTCATTTTGAACAGTGACCGCGCACAGCTTTAACTCATTATTGTCATTCGACAGGCAAACTGCTGGATTTTTGGTATCTGACACGCTTTTAACCCTCGACAAGCTTTGCAAAAAACTATGACGATTAACTTTTGCATGCGGTACTACATCACTATTAAGAAACTGACCCACATTAGGAAACTTGCCGTCAATACTCTGGCTGCGAATCTGGCCAGTTGACCATGTAAACTCAACCATATTGGTATCAATCTTGACCCGAACCTGCCCCTTATCGCCTTTGTCAGCACCTATCAGATCAACCATTTTTTTAGGCACAATCACTTCTGCCTGACCATCAAATTGCAAACCTGAAATCGAAAATGACGACAACCTGTGACCATCTGAACCACTAACAGATAGTGAGCCAGAGTTAAAGTGCATATGCAGTCCATTTAGATAATAACGAACATCATTGGTAGCCATAGCATGTCGAGTTTTTCGCACCACATCGGACAAGTCGTTGAAGTTGATTAAGGCACTGAACGCATCATCAGCTACTTTCGGTGGAGTAGGGAACCCCTCAGCTGACATCACATCGCACTTGAGCTTGCTTCGTCCTGACTTTATGACTGCGCCCGATAAAGACACCTCAAAGGTAATGGTGTCAGCATCTTTCAGGCCACCTAAAATAGAGCGAAGCTTGTTGGCCTCCAAGCACATCGTAAAATCTTCGCAGACCTCCATTGGATTGGTCTGCACCATACGGGTAATGCACTGACCACCAGATATTGATTGCACAAATAGATTACCACTACTCATTTTAAACATAACAAAGCCATAAACAGGTGTTGGGTGTTTGTCACCGCAAACAAAACCTGCAACAGGCATCATCGTTGACAACGCTTCTGCGCCATTAACAGTAAAAACATAAGTCTTGCTCGTAGTCATTTTTTGCTCTCTCCAAAGCCAAAACATTCAATAGAGGTAGGATAGAGCTGGCCAGAGTTTGCGCCACTAATGGTTTTTAGCGCAAAATCATCAAGTACATAAACATCAGTTGATGTTGCAGGATCACTGGAACAAAGAACACTGATTATCATCAATGGAATTTGACACGATAGATCCCGTTTGAAAGCACAAAACGACTAACACAGACGCCAATTTCATTTAATGAATTCAATGCCCGGACATCAATATGCGGAATGGATTTTGAGCGTATTAATCAATTAATCGCCAACCCCAATAACACCAAGGGAAACAAAAGAATTCAGTTGAGCAAAAGGACAAGCAAATAGAGCAGAAGCTGCCTCGACGATGCAACGATGACATTAAGGCCGAACTAAAGTACCAAGTCTATAGACCGCCCTAATCTCCCAAAATGATGACAAAATAATGTAATAAAGGATCGAGCGTTCACTTTGCACAACGGAAACCAATAATCAACCGCACCAGGGAAAGACAACCGGTAACGAATAATGCTCCGTTCACGGTTGAAGTACTGGCCAATCTGACCATGGGGCAGTGAAGAACAGGGAATAAAAAAGCCTGTACCATGACAAGCTTTAAAGGATAAAAGGAAGAATTCAGGGCTCAATCTGGCAATTTGTCTAACCAGTGGCTAAACCGACCCCATACTCTTGGCCTGTTTTTGATGTGGCTGGCCAGCTGTGACTTGGTTAAACCAGCACGAACAAAACTCATAAAGGCATCATTGACCTGAGCAATCTTGCTTTGCTCTTGATAGAGCATCTGATACTGAGTTAACTCAGTCCGTTGTATGGGATTTAAAGCGCCAGCCATTTACGCAGCTCCTTGCAGCTTCAGGGCATCTTCAATATCGAAGGAATTCATGCGCAGCGTTCGAAGAACTCGCTCTGCCTCTTTGACCTTTTCATTCATCGCCAATTTGTCAGCCAATGTAGGACAGGCCACGGCCGCCGATCTCAAACGCCTGGCATAAGCCTTGGCCTTTCTCAGCTGATCATCTATATCTTCAATAGTCTTAATTTTACTAACGCGCTGCTCATACGTGATCATAGCCACCCCAATGGTTTTTGTGTGTTGAAGCGATTATGATAAAGCGGCCTCAAAAGGCCGCTACAAAAGGTTTGCCATGATTGTTGAGTAAAAAGGAGTATGGTCACTCATGAATGACCATTAATCAAAATCAACCTTATAGAATCCATACAAAGCTACTAAGCTAACAACAAACTGAATCACACAGGCCAATATCAATTGGGGAAACTCAAGTTTCATAGAAAGCCATACCAACTCACCTATGATTAGCGTAACGAAAGAAGACGTACACAGCAGCAAGAATAGAACCAAACAAATACACTTAAACATACAAACCACCTGAAAAATTTGTATCTAACACCAGATAGAAGAATCTAAAATCCATTTAACAACCCTTATGAAACTGATTTTCTATACAAAACCTCAAGCTCCGCTCTTAGAGTGAGAGTACACGCTTTAAACCCTTGAAATTTTCCGTCAGCGACATGCAGTTCATCGAACCTAGATAGAGTGTCGCGATAAAAGATTCGGCGGCCTGGGATGTAACCGTAGTCCCGCAGCAAACGGTCGACAACGCCATGTGCATCATTTGTCACCGTCGGTGAATCTTTTCCATCCAAGTCCAAAATGACGATACGATGTTCAGATACTTCCAGAACTTTATACTGGGCCTCAAAGCTCTGCTTTTTCATTCCTAACATAACATTCCTTAGTGCAGCCTGTTTCAGTCTCACTATAATTAAGCTAGGGCTTGTTGATCTTTCGTGATGGATTATTAGACAGCATGATGGGCTGGTATAATTACTTTCGCCAAAAACTAACCATGACAACCCATCATGCCAAGAACAATGTTAACAGACGAGTACTGGTCAAAGCTAATCAGATTGATGCTTAAAACGGGCCGCGTATATGACAAGCCGGAACACAGAAATACTTTCGAAGGCATTTTGTATCGGATGCGGGTCGGTTGCCCTTGGCGCGATGTGCCAGAAGCTTTTGGAGA
>Ga0181595_10001016_pt1 | contig 31065 bp, 27 predicted proteins | sample 041ome_7_FD_145604 | JGI IMG/M metagenome (GOLD analysis project Ga0181595, IMG submission 145604) | Coastal salt marsh microbial communities from the Groves Creek Marsh, Skidaway Island, Georgia - 041401AS metaG (spades assembly) | ecosystem: Environmental > Aquatic > Marine > Intertidal zone... | reverse complement strand
AACTTGACACCCAGTTATTGACGCTAGTTCTGCTGATCTTCAATTGATTAGCGACTTGTGTGCGGTTTTTACATTCAAGGAATTGCGCGATCGCGAGTAAACGCATGCGTTTACGCGCATTTTTCTCCGCTCGGGAGAGCTTGAGGAGTTCTTCAGCGGTTTGATTCATAAAGCTAAGCGAGTGATTATTCGAAACCTGCAATTAGAACAGAAAACTAGACGGAATGGTATAACCAAGGAATACAAGAAGTTATTAACAGGGATCTGGCTGTAGCCAACTTTGCAAAAGCGACAAAGATCCGCAGCAGTAACTATTTGCGGATCAAATTGCCATTAAGATCAAAAATCCATTCGGCAGGGCCAAGCTCTGCGAGCAATGCTGAAACTTCCTCTAATGGCCTCGCGGCGATAAATTGCTTTTGGGTATCAAGAAAGATCAGCCATTCACTGGCTTGTTTGGCGATATCCTGTTCATTAAATTGGCTATGCATACCCATATAGACTGGCATGACGCTACGCCAGCCCTGTTCCAGCCGGAAGATGTAACGACTCTGATAGTCGGGATGCAGAAAATTGGCCTGTTCGATCGCATTTAGTTGGCTGCGGTCGAATACCCGGGCGATGGCGACACTGCTGGAGCGTTGCAAATAACCGCGTAATAACAGCAACTGCTGTGCGCTTGCAGCTTCGTTCTGGTTGGCAGTTAGACTGCTTGTTAGTGGTTCGGCAATCTCCAATGCAAACAGCTGTAACTCGTACTGATCCAGATTCTCCCGATAGCGGTTAAATTCAGCACAGCTGCCAGCTTGCAGAGGGTCACGCGGTTGTAGGCGTTGCCAGTCACCGGCTTGCCGGCTGGCGAACAGGAAATTCTGATATGGCAGCTGCAGTTTGGCCTCGATCGCCGAGCGTAACAGCTGCAAATCCGGTAAACCGACCTGACGGTAGTCACGTTGTGATTGGCATGCTTCATATTGCACGCTTAGTACACTATGAGCTTGCTGCGCCGCCAAGGCGGCCTGGAGCAGGCTGCGCTCGGACTGGCTAAGGTGTTCCAGGCTTGGTTGGCTGGTGGCAAGTAATAACGATAACAGACTAAGCATAAGGGCTCCGCAAATTTTCCTGACTGTACCAGCTTTCGGCAGCCAGCCCCACTACTTCTGCGCTGTTTAATAATGTTTGGCGACGTTTTGCTGCATCAGTTTAATAATGGCGGCTTTACCGGCAAGTTGAAAACGCTTGGCAAGCAGTGGCCAGGACTGTTTTTGCCAGCAGCGGGCGATAAAGACGGCAGTTGCCAGCGGATCTAACTGTAACCGGTACTGGTTAAACCAATAGACCAGTAAGGTTGCCACCAGTTCATAAGGTCGTTGCCCGTTGGCAAACAAGCTAAGTTGCTGTCGCTCAAAAGGGCTAAGGATACGCTGTGGCGGTTTAACCAGCTGCAGTAGTAATGCGGGTTGCAGATCCGATGGGTATTCGGTAAGTTCCAGATACAGTTGCTGCGAGAAATGTTCAGCCAGACGGCTGACCGTAGCAGTGTCACCCTGTAAGGCTTTACATACCAGTACCGAAGGTTCGGCGCTGGCTTTATCCAGTTGTTGACCGAGGCGGATTGGCAAAAAAGCATTGCGCTGCCAAAAACCTAATAAGCTCGGCGTGGCGCCAAAGCTACTACCAAGATAATGATAACCACGGCGGCTAAGTTCATCACTGACCAATTGCAGTAGCTGGCTACCCAGCCCTAGCTGTTGTAAGCCGGGCACTATGGCGATGCGCATAATGCGCGCCAGTTTTAGGCACGTCAATTCGGGCTCGGCAAGGTGAAAGGCCAGACTTTGCGCCAGCAGATGCCCTTGTACCCGCCGCTTGCCCTGATAGATCTGCTCTGCCAGTTCAGCGCTAAGCTCGCCTTCGCTGCTAAGCAACATACAGCCAAGTAATTGGCCGTTTTGCTCCAGGGTATACACCGCGAGAGCAGTGTTTTCTAATAACGCCAGTAAATCTTTAACCTGGGTTTGATAGTGGGCAAAACTGAGCAAAGCAAAGACCTGCTGCAGCTTTGCCGGTTCAGCCAGCCAGTCGCGATGTTGATAATGCTTTAACAGCACAGCTTGAGTACTGTCGTATGCGGGTTCGGGCAAGTCCAGTTTTAACAGAAAGCTTTGCCGGATTAACTGCTCCAGTGGATCCTGTGCTTGATAGCGGATTGGCTCGGTTAAGCGCAGCTGCCGCCAGCCAGGACATTGTTGCGCTAAATAAGGCTGAAACCTTAACTGAAACCCCCGGCCTGTGCCTTCATAACCATGCTCAGTGCTGGCAAACACCAAGCGACTATAGTGATTAACCAGCTGTTGTAATTGCGGGGCCGGCAGGGCTGCCGCTTCATCCACCAGCACCAGGTCAGCACCCGGCTGCTCAGCCAATAACTGGTCAATCGCGATAAACTGCAGTGCTTTTTGTTGCGCTTGCTGGACCTGGCTGGCGAAGTGCGCAAGGGCAACACTGGCCTGAAGCTGGGAGGGGGCCGTGATCAGGATGCGTTGTTTTCCCTGCTTAGCCAGTTCTGCTGCGGCCAGCCCCAGCGCAGCCGACTTACCACAGCCGCGATCGGCGGTTAATACCAGCGGGCGACGGCGATGACCTGTTACTACCTTTACAATCGCCGCCACGGCTGTCTGCTGCCCGGCAGTTTTAAAAGGCGGCTGGCACTCAGCCGCCACGGCTAGTGGGGGAAAAATCGGTTGTTGCAGGATCTTAATCTCACCATCTGCCGCCAGTTGGGCGTGCAGCAGATTGGCTTGTTGTAAGGTTTTGAGCCAAAAAGCAGTAAAGCCTTGCGCGCCGGCCGGCGGCGTCAGTGGGTAGGATAATAACGGCTGATGGTCCGGATTGGGCTGCGCCAGCCAGCTATCGGTTGGCGGTGTCAGCAGCAGCCACAAGCCACCGGCTTTTAAGGCGCCACTGGCGGCGGCGATCTGATCGCCGTTAAAGCCGCTACAGGCGTTAATTACCAACCAGTCACATTCGGTACCCAGCAACTGATGCGCTTTCGCCTGCTTAAGCGCTGTGCACTGCTCCGGAGCCTCACTACCCAGCCACCAACAACGCTCTGGCGCATATTGCGCCAGTAGTTGGTTGGCAAGGTGCAATAAGGCGGCAGGCTCACCTTGCAGCCATACTGGCAGCCGTACCCGCTGTGCAGCGGCCTGCTGTAACAACTGGCCGAGCTGGTGTAGTCGCATTTAGATTGCTTCCAACCGGGCGTATGCGGTCATCAGCCATTTACTGCCCAACTGATCAAAGTTGACCTGAATGCGCGATTGCGGGCCGCTGCCTTCGTAATTAAGGACAGTGCCTTCGCCAAACTTTTCATGCAGCACCCGTTGCCCGAGCTTAAAGCCGGTGTTTTCAAAGGCGCTATGACTGGCGGCACCGCTAAAGCGGTTATTAACCAGCGGCCGGCTAACCTGTGTGGTTAAACGGATTTCTTCGACACACTCGGCCGGTAGCTCGCGTAAAAAGCGCGACGGTTTCGGATATTGCTCCTGGCCATATAAACGGCGGCTTTGGGCATGGCATAAATACAACTTTTGCATGGCGCGGGTCATGCCGACATAACAGAGGCGCCGCTCTTCCTCCAGCCTTACCGGATCATCACCGCTTTGCTGGCTGGGGAACAGCCCTTCCTCGAGGCCACACACAAATACTAATGGGAACTCCAGGCCTTTGGCGGTGTGCAATGTCATCAGCTGTACGGCATCGGAATGCTCTTCTGCCTGATATTCACCCGCTTCCAGCGCCGCCTGAGATAAAAACGCCGACAGCGGGCTCATTTCTTCCAGCAGTGGGCTGTCGAAGTTCTGGCAGGCGGTGATCAGCTCGTTTAAGTTTTCAATCCGGGTTTGGGCTTTCTCGCCTTTTTCCGCCTGATACATGGCATAGAGCCCGGATTGTTTGATCACATGTTCGGCCTGCTCATGCAGTGGCAGCTCGGTCAGCTCAGCATCCAATTGGCCAATTAACTGCATAAATTGCGCGATGGCATTCGCCGCACGGCCACTAAGCTGCTTTTGCTGCAACAGTTGCTCTAATGCCTGCCACAGCGTCTGACCCTGCGCGCGCGCTTGCTGCCGTACTTTATCCAGGGTGGTATCACCGATACCGCGGGCCGGCGTATTGATAATCCGCTCCAACGCAGCGTCATCCTGACGGTTGTTAATGAGCCGCAGATAAGACAGCGCATCTTTAATTTCCTGTCGTTCATAGAAGCGCAGGCCGCCATAGATGCGATAATGTAAACCATCCTGAATTAACGCCTCTTCCAACACCCGTGACTGGGCGTTATTACGATACAGAATGGCGGTATCGGTGAGCGGATTACCCTTGTTATGCCAGTCGCGGATACGGCTGACAATAAAGCGGGCTTCATCCAGTTCGTTAAAGGCGGTATACAGCGAAATACTTTCGCCTTCGCTACCGTCGGTCCACAGATCTTTGCCAAGCCGGCTTTGGTTATTGCTGATCACCGCATTGGCAGCTTTCAAAATTGTTGCAGTGGAGCGGTAGTTTTGCTCCAGGCGGATGGTATCCGCCCCGTCAAAATCTTTTAAAAACTGCTGGATATTTTCAACGCGGGCACCGCGCCAACCGTAGATCGACTGATCATCGTCACCGACAATCATGACCTTAGCACTGCTGCCGGCCAGCAATCGCAGCCACTGGTATTGAATAGCGTTGGTATCCTGAAACTCATCGACCAGAATATGGCGGAAACGCTGCTGATAGTGGCCGCGCACCTCGGCATTCTGCTTTAACAGCTCAAAGCTGCGCAGCAAGATTTCGGCAAAATCGACCAGACCGGCGCGATCACACATTTCCTGATACGCGGCATAGATCTTAATCATTTGCGCCAGGCTGTAATCACCACCGGCGTCCAGCATACCCGGGCGTTGGCCTTCATCTTTACGGGCATTGATAAACCACTGCAGCTGTTTGGCTGGCCAGTGCTTTTCATCCAGATTCAGCGCTTTTAATACCCGCTTCACCAGCCGTAACTGATCGTCTGAATCGATGATCTGAAAGCCTTGCGGTAAACCGGCTTCCTGATAATGGGCGCGCAGCATACGATGTGACAGGCCATGAAAGGTACCCATCCACAGATTATTCAGGCTGACGCCAATGGTGCTTTCAATCCGGGCGCGCATTTCCTGCGCCGCTTTATTGGTAAAGGTGACGGCCAGCAAACTATAGGGCGCAACCCGTTCTACTTGCATTAACCAGGCTAAGCGATGCACCAGCACCCGGGTTTTCCCACTACCGGCGCCTGCCAGTACCAGCATATGTTGCGGGGGTGCCGCTACCGCATCGCGTTGTTTATCATTTAGCCCGTCCAGCAGGTAAGAAACATCCATTAGTTGGCCTCGTTTACTTAGTATCGGGGCATTATAGCAGCCAGCAGCGGGGCGCCAAGTCAGAGGGGGTGATTTAGTGGATAAATCCTCAGTGCCTGGCTGTCAGCGGGGTGCTTTAGACTAGCTGACTAAGTTGCTGTAAATCAGTCAGGCGCAGATGCGGCAGGATAGTTACCGGCTGCTGTAGGTGATCCAACCAGGCAGCCTGGCAACCGGCATTTAGCGCGCCCATCACATCGGCACGGTGGCTGTCGCCGATATGCAGAATACGCTGTGGTGCGGTCTGTAACCGGTTGGCGGCGGTAAGAAATAAATCGGCGTAGGGTTTCATCCGGCCATCCGGGCCGGCTTGCAGACTAAACTCAAATAAATCGCCCAAGCCCATTTTATGAATACAGGCATTGCCATTGGTGATCGCAATCAGTTGATAACGGCTGGCCAGCGCCGTTAGCAGCGCTTTGACTTCCGGTTTGATGCTGATATTGGTGCGCTCCTGCCAAAAAGCACTATAAGCCAGTTCGGCAATCTCGCCTGCCTCACACTGGCTTAAGCCTAAACTGACTAAGCCGGCTTCAATACCCAGTAGACGCCAACGGCCTAAATCATGGCGGATCTCCGGTGTGGCCTTAGCCAGTAAACGGCGCTGCTGCCACCAAAAATCACTGTCGTAACCGCGGGTGAGCGGGGCATGCTGTGCCAGACTTTGCAGCATGGCAGCTTCGGCGGCGGCAATCACCGGTTTGTTGTCGTACAAGGTATCGTCTAAATCGAAAGACAATACCGAAATAGGTTGTAAGGCTTTAAATAATTGCATTATTTCTTCCTGGCCCTTGGATGGGCGCTATCATAAACCTTGGCCAGATGCTGAAAATCCAGGTGGGTATACACCTGGGTAGTGCTGAGATTGGCATGGCCTAATAGCTCTTGTACGCCGCGCAGGTCGCCACTGGATTGCAATAAGTGGCTGGCAAAAGAGTGACGTAGCATATGCGGATGTAACTGTTGCCCCAAGCCTTGTTGTTTAGCCCAGTGTAAAACCCGTTCTCTGACCTGGCGCGGTGAAATACGCTGCCGCTCGATACTTAAGAACAGTGCCTGTTGATCGGTGGCTGGCGTATCTGCACCTAACAGCGCCGGGCGCTGTACCAGCCATTCGCGCAGCGCCGAGCGCGCCATCCGGCCAACCGGTAACTGGCGTTGCTTATTGCCCTTACCGGTAACCCGCACTAAGGCTTCGCTCAGTTGTAAATCCGGCAAATTCAGTGCAACCAGCTCGGTCAGCCGCAAGCCGGAAGAATAAAACAGCTCCAGCATCGCTTTATCGCGGCAGGCCAGAATATCGTCGTGGCTGTCAAAGCTCAGCAACTGGCTGATTTGTTCAATTTCCAGCTGTTTGGGCAGGGTTTTGTCCGGTTTTGGCAGCTTGAGATAATCGGCCGGGTTCTGGCTTAGCCACTGCTGGCTGATACAGTAGCGGTAAAAACTGCGCAGTGCTGAGGCCGCCAGACTCAGTGAGCGGGCACTGAGGCCGCTTTTGCGGAAGCGTAAAAACTGTCGCTGCAATTGTTGTTCACTGAGCACAAACCAGCTGGCTGCGTCAGCATGCAGCGCAAGGCCCAGTTTTGTCAGTTGCTGCTGATAGCTGCTCAGCGTTTGCGGGCTATAGCCACGTTCGTGCTTCAGGTAGTTGAGAAACTGCTGCACCGGTTCAGCCCAGTGCAGCGGTAGCTCAGGCGTTGACATAAGCAGGCAGCACCAGTGCCAGTAAGGTCACCAGGTGGCGCAGGAATAAGACATCCATCTCGGGCTGGAAATGATCATCCAGCTCGCTGCCAAAGGCCAGGATTGCCAGTGGCACATCCTGCTGGTCAATCCGCAGCAAGGCCACCGAATGCACCTTGGCCGGAAAGATATCATGCTGTTCTTCTTTATTCAGCCGGCCCAGATATACCGGCTGTTGTTGCAGACGACGGCTTAGCAGCAGCTGATAGGGGCTCAGATCCGCGCCGGGTTGCTCCAGCCCGAGCAAACGGCAATATTTCACCTGCGGCATCGCATCGGCAAAGGCCTGCAATGCCTGCTGAATATCACTGAGACTTTTGGCCTGATGCACCGCGATATGCAAGGCATTTAACGCCAGAAAAATATGTTCGTTCTGGCGGGCTACCGACATTAAACGGGTAATATCTTCCTGTAACAGGTGGATTTTTTCGCGTTGCAGCTCCAGCTGGCGCTCGACCAGCGATACCGTGCCGCGCTGCTGATGCGGCAGGCGTAACAATGGCAGCAGCTCCGGATAATGCTGGAAGAAGTCCGGGTGTTGTTGCAGATAATCAGCCACTACCGAAGCAGCAACCAGTTCCTGGCTTTTTATCAGGGTGTCGGTCATAACGTCAGTTGTCCATCAAAAACATGTTCAGCCGGGCCGGTCATTTTTACCGGTTGGCCAGGTCCATTCCAGCGGATCTGCAGGCTACCGCCCGGTAAATCCACCCGTACTTGTTGCGCGAGTTTCTTTTGTAACTGGCCAACCACCACTGCCGCGCAGGCACCGGTGCCACAGGCCAGCGTTTCGCCGGCACCGCGCTCCCATACCCGCAGTTTAATATGCTGCGGATTGAGCACCTGCATAAAGCCGATATTAGCTTTTTCCGGAAACCGCTCGTGCAATTCCAGCTCCGGCCCCAGAGTGCGTACAGGCGCCGTATCGAGATCTGGCACGTCCAGCACCGCATGCGGATTACCCATCGACACCACACCGCAGAATACGGTTTGCTGTTCGCTCAGTAAAATATAGGTCGCTTCCTGCTTTTGTGCTTTAAAAGGCACCCGTGCTGGTTCCAGTTGTGGCACGCCCATATTGACGGTCACCTGTCCATCCTGCTCGACATAAAGCGTGATCTTGCCAGACTTGGTGCTGACATTGATCTTGGTTTTATTGGTCAGGCCACGATAGCGCACAAATTTCGCAAAGCAACGGGCACCATTGCCGCATTGCTCGACCTCGGAGCCGTCGGCGTTAAAAATGCGGTAGTGAAAGTCCAGGTCCGGATCATAAGGCGGCTCGACCATTAACAGCTGATCAAAACCAATACCGAAATTGCGATCGGCCAGTTGCTTGATCTGCTCCTTGGTCAGGAAAATGTTCTGGCTGACGGCATCTACCATCATAAAATCATTGCCCAGACCGTGCATCTTGCTGAAGTTAAGTAACATAGCGCCCTTAAGATTAACTGCTGATCACCTGCTCACCACGCCACAGGTCCTGCCATTGCTCACGCTGGCGGATCAGATGACAGTGCTGGCCGTCTACCATCACTTCAGCGGCGCGCGGCCGGCTGTTGTAGTTAGAGCTCATGGTAAAACCATAGGCGCCAGCAGAGCGAACTGCCAGTAAATCACCTTCGGCAATCGCCAATTCCCGATCTTTACCAAGGAAGTCGCCGGTTTCGCACACCGGGCCCACCACATCATAGTTTTGTCGTGGCAAGCTGTTATTCAGTACCACCGGCACGATATTCATCCAGGCGCTGTACAAAGCCGGCCGGATTAAATCATTCATCGCTGCATCAACAATGGCAAAGTGCTTTTCCTGGCCAGGCTTTAAAAACTCGACCTTAGTCAGCAGGATACCGGCATTGGCCATAATGGCCCGGCCCGGCTCCATAATCAGTTCCAGCTGTGGATAGGCTTTTAAACGTTCCACCACCTTGCTGATATAGTCAGCCGGCGACGGTGGCACCTCCTGATCATAGGTTACGCCCAGGCCGCCACCGATATCGATATGCTTCAGTTCAATACCATCCGTTTTCAGAGCTTCAATCAGGGCCAGCAGTTTTTCCAGCGCATCAAGGAAGGGTTGGGTTTCGGTCAGTTGTGAACCGATATGGCAGTCGACACCGACCAGTTCGATATGGCTCAATTCACGTGCCGCGCGGTAAATATCCGCTGCCAGCAGGATATCAATGCCAAATTTATTGGCTTTTAGCCCGGTAGAGATATAAGGATGGGTTTTGGCATCGATATCCGGGTTAACCCGCAGTGACACCGGTGCTTTTTTGCCCAGCGCTTTGGCAACGTCCTGTAAGCGGTGCAGCTCGCTGACCGATTCGACGTTAAAACACTTAATGCCCAATTGCAGCGCAAAGTGCATTTCTTCGGCAGTTTTACCGACACCAGAGAACACCACCTTTGCCGGATCGCCACCGGCAGCAATAACCCGGCGCAGTTCGCCGCCGGATACCAAGTCAAAGCCACTACCCAGGCGGGCCAGCAGGTTCAATACCGCCAGGTTGCTATTGGCTTTCACCGCATAACAGACCAGGCTGTGCGGATGCGCCGCCGCGGCATCGGCAAAGGCACGGTAATGGCGCTCTATGGTGGCGCGGGAATAAACATAGGTCGGTGTGCCATATTGGCTGGCGATATCGGCCAGGGCCACCTGTTCGGCAAATAAGCTATTGCCCTGATAACTAAAGTAATCCAATCTGCTTACCCCTGTGATTCAGTGTCTTCGGTAATCTTTTGCGGTGGCGGCGCTGCCACTTCCGGCTCGGCCTGTGGTAAGGTAAGCGGACCTTTCTGACCACAAGCACTAAGCAATACTGTGGCCAGCAACGCGCCGGTTAACAGGCGCAGTAAGCGCGAAATTCGCTGAGCGTGCATGGTTTTTATTTCATTAATTAATCGACGCTCTATAATCGCATCCTTAGCAGTAAAAGCAAACAGGTGAAGCAGATGAATGACCTAGAATATGAGGAATTAACGGATCAGTTACTACTGGCCGTCGAAGAGAGCATAGAGCGGCAGGAGCTTGATCTGGATTACGAGTCGAACGGTGGCTTGTTAGCGATCACCTTTGCCGATCGCAGTAAGATCATTATCAACAAGCAGCCGCCACTGCAGCAGGTTTGGGTTGCGACCAAGTTTAACGGTCACCATTTTGAATTGCGTAATGGCCAGTGGATTGATAACCGCAGCGGTAGCGAATTCTGGCAACTGATTAATGATGCGGCCAGTAAGCAAGCCGGTTATCCGATTGCGTTGGGTACAGCATAATGGCGTTACTTCCTTTTGTTGATGTGAAACCACAGGGCGAAACGAAAGCCGCAGTTGTCTGGTTGCATGGCCTGGGGGATTCCGGCCATGGTTTTGCGCCCATAGTGCCGGAGCTAAGGTTACCGGCAGCGGCCGGTATCCGCTTTATTTTCCCGCATGCGCCGGAAATGCCGGTTACCGTCAATGGCGGCATGCGGATGCGCGCCTGGTACGATATTAAAACCATGGACTTAACCAATCGCGCCGACGAAGAAGGGGTGCGGCAATCGGCTGCAGCCGTGACCGCCTTACTGGACAAGCTGATTGCCGATGGCATCCCGAGTGAGCGCATTGTACTGGCTGGTTTTAGCCAGGGTGGCGTCATTACGCTACATTTATTACCGCGCTTACCCTATAAGCTGGCCGGTTTTATAGCCTTATCCACCTATATGGCCTGCCCGGACAAGCTGAGTGCTGAAATATTGAGCCATAACAAAGCGACCCCGGTATTTATCGGGCATGGTACTCAGGACCCGGTGGTACCACTGGCCGCGGGTCAGCAAGCGTATCAAACCTTTAAAGCGGCTGGCTTTAAAGTCAGTTGGCAGGATTACCGGATGCCGCACAGTGTTTGCGCGCAGGAAATTGATGAAATCAGCCGCTTCTTACAAAGCCGGCTGCTGCAACATGCTGAGGAGCTCTGATGCAGAGGATCCGTATTGCCACCCGGAAAAGCGCGCTGGCGCTGTGGCAGGCTGAGTTTGTAAAAGCCGAATTATTAAAGCACCACCCGGAGTTAACGGTAGAGCTGGTGCCGATGTCGACCCAGGGCGATAAGATTCTCGATACGCCACTGGCGAAAATTGGCGGTAAAGGCTTGTTTGTGAAAGAGCTGGAAACCGCGATGCTGGAAGACCGTGCCGATATCGCAGTGCACAGTATGAAAGACGTGCCGGTGGAGTTCCCGGATGGTTTGATGCTCAGCACCATTTGCGAGCGTGAAGATCCGCGTGATGCCTTTGTCTCCAATCAATTCCGCTCTATTGCCGAGTTACCGCCAGGTGCGGTTGTCGGTACTTCAAGTTTGCGCCGGCAATGTCAGTTAAAAGCGCAACGCCCCGACTTACAGGTGCGGGACTTGCGCGGCAATGTGAATACCCGGCTGGCCAAGCTTGATAACGGGGAATTCGCGGCCATTATTCTGGCGGCGGCCGGTTTGCTGCGGCTGGGTTTTGCAGAGCGCATCGCGGGCTATCTGCCGGTAGAGCAGAGTTTACCGGCTAATGGTCAGGGTGCTGTGGGTATTGAATGCCGCACCAGCGACCAGCGGGTGCAGGCGTTACTGGCGCCGCTGGAGCATGGTATCACCCGCAATTGTGTGCTGGCCGAGCGGGCAATGAACCGCCGCCTGCAGGGCGGTTGTCAGGTGCCGATTGGTGCCTTTGCCACCCAGCACGGTGAGCAAATCACGCTGCGTGGATTGGTAGGTTCCCTAGATGGCAGCGAAATTATCCGTGATCAAGTACAGGGGCCGGCCAGCAGTGCTGAGGCGCTGGGGCTGCAACTGGCTGAGCGGCTGCTCGCCGCGGGCGCCGGTAAGATTTTAACTGCTGTGTATCAGGGCAGCTAACCAGCATGTTTTTAATCACCCGGCCGGCTGGCAAAGCGGATCATCTGCTGGAAGCGCTGGATGACAGCGGCGTGCCCTATCTGTACCAGCCGGTGATTACTACCCAGGTGGTACAGTTAAAAGCCAAAGATCTGCGTTTATTAAAGCAAGCGGACTTGCTGGTGTTTGTCAGCTTAAGTGCAGTACATGCACTGGAGCAACAATTAGAGCCAGGCGAACTGAACGCGCCTTTATTAGCCGTAGGTGAAACCACAGCCGCTGCTTTAACCCGTTGGACCGGCCGAGGTGTGCTGGTGCCACAAGATCAGCGCAGCGAGGGCTTGCTCGGTTTGCCCGAGTTACAGGGTGTTGCTGGCTTAGAGGTGGTGGTGGTACGCGGTAATGGCGGGCGTGAGTTGATAAAACAAACCCTAAGTCAGCGCGGCGCCCTGGTGCGTTATGTACAAAGCTATAGCCGGATCCCGCTGCCGTTAGACGGTGCTATGTTGTGCCAACAATGGCGTCAGCAGGGCATCCGCTGTGTGGTAGCGACCAGTAATGAAATCCTGCAGCGTATTTTTGATTTGGTGCCGGTTGCCGAACATAGCTGGCTTTGTCAGCTGGGCTGGATCCTGGTCAGCCCAAGAGCGCGTGACAGTGCGCTGACGCTGGGCATTGCCGCGCCAAGGATCCAGCTGGCGCAAAGCGCGAATGATGATGCCTTATTAGAGGCGATACAGCAGTTTAAGAAGGACTTGTTATGAGTGAGCAAAAGCCAACCACCATCGACAGTGAAACACCGCTGGCTGAGTTAAAAGCCCAGCTGGCCGAGACGGAAAATGAGCGCGCTGGCTCCGGCGGCAGTGGCATGGCCGTGTTCGCCTTATTGCTGGTGTTGTTGCTCGGGGGCGGTATTGCCGCTGCCGGCTGGTGGTTATGGCCACAATGGCAGGGCATGCAACAGCAGCTCAGTCAAAGCCAGCGCAGCGCACAGCAGCTGGAACAACAGCTGGCGCAGGCCATGGCACAACTTAGCGAGCAACAAACGCAACAGCAAAGTAACGTCGAACAACAATGGCAAAATTGGCAGCGCACACAGCAGGCCAGTCAGGCAGAGCTAACCAGCCAATTACAAAGCCAGCTGGCGTTATTACGTCAGCAGTTGCAGGAAAAGGACGGCGCGCCGCCACAACATTGGTTATTATCAGAGGTCGGCTACCTGTTAAAACGCGCCAGTTACAGTCTGGTATTGCAACAGGATTTACGCAGTGCGCGTATGTTGCTGCAACAAGCCGATGCCCAGCTGGCACGGCTGGATAATCCGGCGCTGTTGCCGGTACGGCAAAGTATTCGTGATGACTTAACTGCGTTACAGCAGTTAAACCTGCCGGACTATAGCCAGGTTTATCTGCAGCTGGCGCAACTGCGGCAGCAAAGTTTACAACTGCCGCTAAAGCAGCAGGAGCAAGCTCTGGTTACTCAGCCTGTTGCTGATGGCGAGCTGGCCAACTGGCGCCAGAATTTGGCCGCATACTGGCAACAAAGCTGGAGCAAGTTATTTCAGGTACGCCCGGCCGTGGCGGAAGATTTTATTAATCTGAGCGCGGAACAACAGGTGCAGCTACGTTTGACCTTACAGCAGCAATTATTGTTGGCTGAGCAAGCCTTATTGCAGGGCCAGCAAGCGGTATTTAGTCGGGCAATACAGCAAGCTGCCGATCTGCTACAGCGCTATTTCGCCGCAGAGAGTAGCGCAGTACAGCAGGCTGCAGGCGAGCTGGTGCAATTAAGCCAGCTGGCGCTGAGTCAGGTTGAGTTGCCGGTACTACAAAGTCCGGCGCAGCTGGAGCGCCAGTTATCCCTGCTCTCTGAGGAGGGCTTATGAGTAAGCTGTTGCTGCTAACACTGATTTTAATTTTGGCAATGTTGCTGGGGCCGGTACTGATTAATAATCCGGGTTATATCAAGTTGATTGTGGCCGGCTACAGTGTCGAAATGACGTTGCTCGGTCTGGTGATTGCGCTGGGTATAGTGCTGCTGGCGGGCGCCTTACTCGTCACGGTGCTGCGGCATTTAGCGCGCTGGCAAAAATGGTCATTTAGCTTTTTTCGGGTGCGGCGGGCGAAAAAAGCGCAAGCAGCTTTTGCCCTGGGGTTACAAGCCTATGCGCGTCAGCAATGGTCTCAGGCCAGTGAACAGTTACAGCTGGCGTTGAATGATCCCAGCTTTGCCACCGAAAAGCGGATGCTGGCCAGCTACGCCAGCCTGTATGCGGGTAAAACGGAGCAAGCCGGTCATTTAGCCGGTGCGCTTGAAGTCAGTGGCCCTAACAGTGCCTTTGTGCAGGCCGATTTGTTATTACAGCAAGGGCAGGCAGGAGAAGCCTGTCGCTTACTGGCGCAGCATTTGTCGCAGGCAAAGCAGGACCCGGCATTGGGCCAGTTGTATTTGCAGGCATTACAGCAGGCCGGGCAATGGCAAAGTTTGCTGCAAACGGTACCACAAGCTGTGAGCGAGCGCTGGTTTAGTAAAGATAGCTGGCAGCAGCGGCGCTTTGCTATTTATCCGGCGGCAATCAGTCAGCTCAGCTTGCAGGGTTTTTCAGAGCAGGCCGACTACTGGCAGAATTTACCGGCGAAGGAACGTAAATCTGCGGCTGCGATGTTAGGCCTGGCCTGGGCGCTGGCGCAGCAGGGGCAAAACGAACAAGCCGAGCAGAAACTGGTGCAGGCGCTGACGCTGGATGATTTACCCGCGGCCTGGCCTTATCTGCGGCAAATTCCGCTAGGTCGCTCAGTGTTAAAACTACGCAAGACCGTGCAGCACTGGTTGCGTGATCACGCCAGCAATGGTTACCTGTATGCTGTATTAGCCTATCTGGCAGAGCAGGAGGGCGATAAAGAGCAAGCGGTCATGGCCTGGCAGAAGGTGCGGCAATATCAGCCGGAGCTATGGCAGAACGCCTTACCAGCCTAGCGGCGGTTCTTGCGCCTGATACCCGTTTGTTGGTGCTCGGCAGTATGCCGGGTGCCGCCTCGCTGGCCGCCCAGCAATACTACGCCCATCCTCGCAATGCATTCTGGCCTATTATGGGGCAGCTGTTTGATTTTGCTACCGATTTACCCTATCCACAGCGACTAATGCAATTGCAGGCACAGGGTATCGGTCTATGGGACGTGCTGCAGAGTTGCGAGCGTCAGGGTAGCCTGGATAGCGCGATCCGCGCTGAAACACCGAATGACTTTGCCAGTTTATTGCAACAACAGCCGCAAATTCGTGCTTTGGTGTTTAACGGCGCCAAGGCGGCGCAAAGTTTCCGCAAGCTGGTGTTACCGACACTGGCGCCGGAGCAGGTGCCTGCTTTAATGCAGTTACCCTCCACCAGTCCTGCCCACGCTTCGTTGAGCTTAGCCAACAAACTCAAAGCCTGGCAAAGCATCTGCCAATATTGCATCTTGTAATTTAATTGTAAGTATTTGATACTGCTGTCCTCAATTTAGTCACGCCATAAATGACTTGAAAAGGAGTTTTGATGAAAAAACTATGGTTTTTCGCAGCAGGTCTGCTGTTTGCGCAACCTGCTACTGCGGATTGGTGGCAGGCTTTGACGGCCTATGAGCAACAAAATTACAACCTTGCGCAGCAGGAATTTGAGAAGCTATTACCATTAGGAAATAAGGACGCCGCCTTTAATTTAGGGGCGATGTATTTTAATGGTGAAGGCGTAACTCAGGATCGAAATAAGGCCTTAGCCTATTTTATGCTGGCTGCGGAGTTGGGCCGGGCGGATGCCGGTAATCTGGTTGCGAAACAACAACAAAATATTGATGCGCAGTCTCTGGCAGCAGTGGAGCAGCAGCTGCAGTTATTGAAACAACAAGTACAAGTCTGGCCAAAGAGTTGGGAAAATGAGCCAGCCGTTGTCGAGCGGCCGAACCCTATTAAACGTGTCCCGCCAAAGTATCCGGTGGCTGCGGCAAAGGCTGGCCAGTTTGGTTATGTCGCGATGCGCTTTCTGGTAGATGAACAAGGCAAAGTGCAGTCAGCAGACGTTGTTGATGCATATCCGGAAGGTGTCTTTGATCGCGAATCTGTGCGCGCGATAAGTCGTTGGCAGTATGAAGCGACCGGTAGTAAGCACCTGTTTAATGTACGTCTGGATTTTGCAATGGATGGCGGGGTGCGGGTAGAAAAAGTTGAAGAACTTATCGACCAACATCAACTATGGCAAGGCGCGTTGATGGGCTCACCGCAACATCAATTTTTGCTGGGTGGTGTTCTGAGATTGGTCGATGTGCAGAGCCGGAATTATTTATCTATTGATGATTCCTTAGATATTGAACCGCAACTTGATTTATCGGTGTTCCGGCGGACGAATCCGGTAAAAGTGGATTTTGATGGCTTTGTCGGATATGCAGTAGTGCGTATAGCCGATGATGGTACTATCACCGAAGAGTTGCGCGCGGACTTTGCTGCCGAAAGTAAAGTGAAGTCTTTATTGGGGTTGAAGTTAACAGGCAAGTTTGATCATGATGTGTATCAGATCGTTAAGAATGATGTTGGGCATAATAAGGCGCCCTGGGTCAGTGCTTCTTTTAAAGTTCCGGCCAGTTATTCGGCAAATTTCTGGTGGGATCAGGCGGCCCAAAATGGGCATCGGGGTGCACAACGGATTATGGCTGCCTATGATAAGAGATGGGAGCAATATCTGTTAGCTCAGCAAGATGCTGAGGTGATGGCTTGGGTTGGCAGCCGCTTGATTCTGGAGGGGCAACGGCAACAAGGCTTAGCATTACTGGATGCGGCGATTGCTAAAAGCTATCCTCTGGCGGAAGAATTAAAGAAACAGTTAATGTAACACCGGACTGAAAGCGGCAGCTGCCGCTTTCTTGTTGTAAGCTGATTTTTATTCACTCAGATGCTGAGTTAAACGCTCACGTAATTCGCCCTCAATTGGCACTGCCTTGCCGGTTTTCTGATCCAGACAAACAAAGGTCACCTGAGCATCAGCTGCCACGGCATCGGAGCCGGCGATCCGCACTTCCTGTGATACGACAGCACTTTTACTGCCAATCTTGCTAAAGCGGGTAAAGACTTCCAGCGTCTGGCCCATGGTGGCGGCTACCCGGTAGTTAATATTGATATTCACAATCACCCAGGCCAGACCATGTTTGGCAAACCATTCGATATCGCCGCTATCTTCCAGATAGCCCCAGCGCGCTTCTTCCAGAAATTCCAGATAACGGGCGTTATTTACATGCTGATAGATATCTAAATGGTAGCCGCGAACCTTAATCAGGGTTTTATGTTGCATAACAGTTTTCCTTTAGTGTGATTACTCTGATTCTGGCATGAAAGCGTTGTAAATACTATGTCGTGGGCGATTATCAACCACTAATGCCGGTGAACAACGGACATTTTACGTGCCATAGTGGCGGCTGGCGGAATTTTCAGTCGGTGCGGCAGTCTTAGCTTGGTCATTGGGGTGAGAGCATTATGCAAGGGACTTGGCATCACGATTATTTCCGGCCTGTGTGTTGGGCACTGCTGCTGCATCTGGCTGTGTTGCTGGTGTTGTTGCGACCTGTAAAGATGGCCGAGCCGCCAGAGGCTGCGGTGATTAGCAGCTATTTGTATACGCCACCCAAGATTACTGAGCCTGTCGCTGCACCGCTGCCTGCATTACCAGCACCGACGGTATCATCGTCAGCGGCCGAAATTGCAACAGTACCTGGGTCTGAAGCCGTAGCGCCGGTCAGATCTACCTCAGAAAAGCCAGACGTATCAGATAATCCACAGCCGCAAGTGGACCAAGCTAAACCGGAGCAAGCGCAGCTTGCTGGCACAGATGACACAGCAGTGTCTGAACGCCTAGCGCTGTCGCGCCCGGGTTTAGCTGAACGTAGTCTGGCGAGCCTTGCTAATCAGTATCAGCAGCCGGCACCGGATTATGTTGGCTGGAGGCGACAACAGCAACAGATCCCGACTAGCCGCAGTGAGCGCTGGCAACAACCCGATGCCACGCCAGAGCAGAGTGTGCTTTTTACTTATCATGACGGCAAACAATTAGTGCGGGTGAATGGTCGCTGTTTGATTGCTGATCCGGCGCTGTCGGGATTTGAGCAGTTGATAAAGCTAAAAGGGGTGCCATGCAGGGAGAGCGATGATGCCATACTATTCCGCCAGACTATGGCGAAGTGGCTGTCACGTTAGTGAGTTTACGCGACAGCCCGCTAAAGCCTGATAGCTCAATGATTATGTTGGGCAAGCAAACCTGTTGCCTGCCAGCTGATGGCAACGGGGTCTTGCTTAGCTAACAGATAGTTCAACCAATGCTGATCGGTCGCTGCCAGATTACGCTGAGCGTCGATTTGACCATTGCGCGCTGCCTGCTCCAGCCAATAATCCGCCGACCAGGCCCGGGAAACCGTCAGTGCCGGCTGCACAAAGACTTCTGCTTTAGTGTTTACAATACGGGGTTCCAGCAAAAACTGTCCGGCAGTTTTAACACCTGATAATTGTTTACCAATAAGCGCCGGGTCTGCCTCTGCTGTGGTGATAACTCCCGACGGATCAACAGTCACCAGTGTCTGCTGTGCAATATTGGTAAAATCCGCTTTTACAGTTAATTCTGGCTGGAGTAAATTCAAATCTGGTGCTGTTAAGGGTAATGTTGGATCGATGATAAAGTGATGAGCCCCTTGCGTTACCAGATGGCGCAACAGTTGGCTGAGGATTAACTGATGCTCGGCGGAGCCGGCAACCGCCAAATCCCAGAGTTTGGATTGAAATAACGCCTGTTCCAGACGCGGAATATTTAACCTGGCTTCGCCACGAATTTCCAGCGTAAAGCTTAATTCTGCTATCGTCAGTTGCGGGTTACCCTTGCCATAACGCCAATTTTGCAGGGCTTTCAGCGCTTCTTTGACAAAGAGCTGCTGCGGATAAGCATCCAATACCGTGATATCCGTGACCCGTCCTTGTTCATCGACCCGGTAATGCATTTTTACATAGCCCGACTGGCCGCGCCTTGCTGCCTCTACCGGATAACGCGGTTCAACACGGTGTATCGGCTGAGCAGCTGGATCAGCGGATGAGCGCGTTAGCACAGCTGGCCCGGCCGGTATCATCACCTGTTGTTGCCATTGCTGTACCATCTGCGCATAGCTGATCTGCTCAGCAGGCTGCAAGGTGGCACTGAGCTGTGCCGCTAGCGCCGTGGCCTCAGCATGTCCATAATCCGCCGCTAACTTAAACAGGGCTGCTGCCTGCACTTTATCAGTGTCTTGTCCTTCACCATTAAAATACATCGCCGCCAGACTGAACATGGCGTTGGCATTACCCACTTCCACGAGCTCAGTAAAGTGCAGTCGGGCAGTGTTGTAATCCTGTTGCTCGTAGGCGAGCAACGCCTGATTCCAGTCGGCTCTGAGTGTGAAACTGCAGCAGAGTAGCAAAAAAGCAAAACGCTTGAGCATTTTAACATCCCTATTAATGTTGTTATCAATTAGATAATAACAAGCTGCCTGATCAGGTCAATCTATAATTCCGCTGCGTACTTTTTAACACGCCCTAGATATAAGCAAATGCATCTGCAAACATCTGTTCGCGATGTGCACCTTGCTCGGCGAAAGCTTCGCGGGCTACGCCGGCCATGGCAAAGGGGCCGGCGATATAGATATCGTAAGCTTCCAGTGAGACAAAGTCCTGTAACACCGCTTCATGCACCAGGCCGCTCCGGCCCTGCCAGTTGGCGCCAGGCTCTTGTACTACCGGGATAAAGCGGTATTTAGCATTTGCCGCTGCCCATTGTTGCAGCTCGGCCTGATAATACAAGGCATCTTCCTGCCGCACCCCCCAGTATAAAAATACCGGTTTATCCTGTGACGCTGCGGCCAGTGCCATAGCAATACTGTGCACATAAGAGAAACCCGTGCCACCGGCTAACAGGATGACTGGTCGCGCGCTGTCCTGACGCCAACCGGCATGACCTAAGCCGACTTCAACCTGTACCGATAAGCCCTGCGCAAACGCTTGCTGTAAATGCTGTAGCGCAGCGCTGGACCAGTTATCGCCTGCTGGCGCGCCGATATGCAGTTCAAGCAGATCTTGTGCAGGAATGCTGGCAATCGAAAAAGGTCTTTTGTCATTTTCGGTCAGACACAGCTGTAAATACTGACCAGGCGTATAGCTAGTTGGCTGCGCCGGTTGCAGCAATACTTTGCTGACCACCGGTGTCAAAGCGCTAATAGCAATAACCTGGCAAGAAATGGTGTTCATAAAGCTCTCAATGGTTCTGGCGGCAACTAACCGCGGATAAAAGGATGGTGCAGCTCTAAATCTGAGTCTGCAGTCGCCAGGCAACAATAGACAAACTGCTGCTGGCGATCGGTTTCGGTTAATGGGCTAGGGTCGGCGTAACTGACACTACCACTGCGCAATTTGCATACGCAACTGGTACAGACACCCTGGCGGCAGCGGTGCGGAAAATCGATACCCTGGCGCAAGGCCGCAGCGAGGATACTTTCACCTTCTGCTACCTCAAAGGTTAGTTTTGCCGGTAGGATCCGTACCTGATAGCTCATGTTTTTTGCTCTGGTAAAGTGATACCCAACGACGGCCATAAGGCATCAATCCGCTGTTTAATCGCCGGATCCATCACGATAGGCTCGCCCCACTCACGGTTAGTTTCGCCTGGCCATTTATTGGTGGCATCCATCCCCATTTTTGAACCTAAACCGGATACCGGTGACGCAAAGTCGAGATAATCAATTGGCGTATTTTCCACCAGGGTGGTATCCCGCGCCGGATCCATCCGGGTGGTAATGGCCCAGATCACATCCTGCCAGTCGCGGGCGTTGATATCATCATCACAAACGATCACAAACTTGGTGTACATAAACTGGCGCAGGAAAGACCAAACGCCCATCATCACCCGTTTGGCATGCCCCGGATATTGCTTTTTCATTGTCACCACCGCCAGCCGGTATGAGCAGCCTTCAGGTGGCAGATAGAAGTCGGTAATTTCCGGGAATTGCTTTTGTAAAATCGGCACAAAGACTTCGTTCAGCGCCACACCCAAGATGGCAGGTTCATCCGGTGGCCGGCCGGTATAGGTGCTGTGGTAGATTGGATCTTCCCGATGGGTAATATGGGTCACAGTAAATACCGGGAAGTTATCCACCTCATTGTAGTAGCCGGTATGGTCGCCATAGGGGCCTTCCGGTGCCAACTCGCCCGGCTCGATATAGCCTTCCAGCACAAACTCGGCACTGGCCGGTACCTGTAAGTCATTGCTGATACATTTCACCACTTCGGTATTATCACCGCGCAACAAACCAGCAAAACCATACTCCGATAGCGTATCTGGTACCGGTGTTACGGCACCTAAAATGGTCGCCGGATCGGCGCCTAAGGCCACAGCAACCGGAAAGCGTTGGCCCGGATGGGCTTTTTGCCATTCAAAAAAGTCCAGTGCGCCGCCACGGTGCGATAACCAGCGCATAATCACTTTGTTTTTACCCAGTACCTGCTGCCGGTATATGCCAAGGTTTTGCCGCTCTTTATGTGGGCCTTTGGTTACCGTTAAACCCCAGGTAATCAGCGGCGCGGCATCGCCAGGCCAACAGGTCATCACCGGCAGCTTGGTTAGATCCACCTGGTCTCCGCTTAATACCACTTGCTGGCAGGCTGCTTTTTTTACTTGCTTGGGCGACATATTCAGCACTTGTTTAAAGATCGGCAGCTTGCTAAACGCATCTTTTATACCTTTCGGTGGCTCCGGCTCCTTTAAAAAGGCCAGCAGTTTGCCAACTTCACGCAGCGCAGACACCTCGTCCTGGCCCATACCCAGCGCCACGCGCTTTGGGGTACCAAATAAGTTAGCCAGTACCGGGATTGTATAGCCTTTCGGGTTTTCGAACAGTAAGGCGGGGCCGCCACCGCGCAGGGTGCGGTCGGCAATTTCGGTCATTTCCAGCACCGGATCCACCGGCTGACTGATCCGTACCAGTTCACCGCGTTGTTCCAGCTGCGCAATAAAGTCGCGTAAATCTTTATATTTCATCTTTGCCCTTAATGTTGTCAGCCGCAGCCTGACAAAAGCTGACCGTATTATACATTGCCAGCCATTTCCTGCCAGTTTTGGCCTGCTATGCGGCTGGGGAAAGCCGAAGCTGCCTTTTATAATGCGAAAAAACAGTGACGCGGGTTATACGATGACTGAGCAAGAAGGGGTTATAAAATTTCAGTTAAGTTATCAGCAAGCTGAGCTAACAGCCGCGGCCGATATCAGTGAGCTAACTGCCTGGCGCACGCTCTGTGTGCAGCTCGGCATGCTGGGCCAGCATCCATTACGTTATGATAACTACGGTTTTGGTAATATCAGCCAGCGTTTACCGGGTACTGACCAGTTCCTGATTAGTGGCACCCAAACCGGAGGCAAAGCGGTATTAACCGCCGCCGATTATGCGTTGGTGAGCCACTGCCAGCCCGAACTGAATCAGATTGCGGCGACAGGTCCCTGCAAACCATCATCTGAAGCTATGACCCATGGCCAGCTATATTTGCTGGACCCCGGCATTAATTTTGTCATCCACGCCCATTGCCCGGCGATCTGGCATTTGGCCAACGAATTACAGCTGCCACAAACCGCCGCTGAGATTCCTTATGGCACGGTAGAAATGGCGGCGGAGGTGGCAAGGTTATTTAGTGCTACCACTGTAACCAGACAAGGTATTTTTACTATGGCGGGGCACGAAGATGGCGTTGTGACATTTGGCAACACTGCTGCTGCGGCGTTTCAGGTGTTGGCCGAATACTATGCCAAGGCACTGGCACTGGGCGCTGAGCCGAATCTTTGGCCCGGTTAGCGAAAAAATATCGGAAAAACAGGCAACAGTCGGAATTTTCTGGTAAAACTAATAAACCGACAAGTGTAGAGACACCAGTAAGATGCAGTTTCCGGCCAATATAAAACAACAAACCTGTAGCGATTGTCTTAGTGGTCAGGATCTTGGTTTTCAGATCCGCATGGCTTTTCAACCTATTATTGATTGGCGGGAGAAGAGCATTATCGCCTATGAAGCGCTGGTGCGTGGGCCCAATGGTGAGGGTGCCGGCTGGGTGTTTCAGCATATTAATGACGATAATAAATACTACTTTGATCAGGCTTGTCGGGTAAAAGCAATCGAAACGGCAGCTAGATTAGGCTGTAAAACCTTTTTAAATATCAATTTTTTACCCAATGCGGTGTATAACCCGGAAACCTGTATCAAAGCCACCATTGAAGCGGCGGATACCTACGGTTTTGATTTAACCAAGCTGATTTTTGAAGTCACCGAAGGTGAGCAAATCACGGATAAAGCGCACTTAAACCGGATTTTCCAAAGTTATGCCAAACGTGGTTTTCAGACGGCAATTGATGATTATGGCTCAGGCTACGCCACGCTGGATTGGTTGATTGAATTAAAACCGCATATCTTAAAGCTGGATATGCAGTTAATCCGCAATATCGATAAAAACCCGGCAAAACAGTTTATTGTTGAGCGCACGATTGAGCAGTGTGAATTACAGGGCACCCGGGTGTTAGCTGAGGGGATCGAAACTAAGGAAGAGCTTGAGTACCTGACCTCCGTCGGTATTCGGTTTTTACAAGGGTACTATTTTGCCCGACCAGAGCTGGAAAAATTAGCACGGCTGGCAGAAATTCAGGGCTTAAATTAAGCCGCGCCGCCACAAATCTCTAACCAAAAACGGTTAACGAGCCGAAATGCAAAGGCGCCAACATGGCGCCTTTGCTGTTACTGACCTACTGTTAGAAGTTGTAGGCAACCCGACCATAGAACAGGCGGCCTGAACGTCCGAACGGTGAATAGTTCGAGAACGAGGTGGCGCCTGTGGTATTCAGGTTAATCGGGAAAGCATCCGGATATTGGTCAAAGATATTGTCCGCGCCAAAGGCCAGCGTCCAGTTATCGTTAAACTCATAACGGGCTTCCAGATCAACCAGGGTTTTTGGGCTTAGGATAAAGTCAGTGGCTGGGGTAGTGCCCGGTGTTAACACCTCACCATAGCGGGTCGCTTTCAAGGTGGCGCTTAAATTATCAAAGCTCCAGTTTACGGTGGCGCCGTATTTATCTTTCGGCGTGCCTTTTTCAAAGGTCAGCACGTTAACACGGCCGAATAGTGTCGGCGCCGGATTTAACGCCGATAACTGTGAGGTAGCCGGTACTGACGTCACCTTGGTTTCGTTGTAATTCCCCACTAAGGTAAAATCGAACAACCCAAGCTTATCAGTTGGTAAGCTCCAGTTAATCACCACATCAACACCCTGGGTTTCGGTATCAACGCCGTTGATAAAGAAGCGGCCGCCACCTATACCAATAAAGCCTTGTGACGTCAGATAATCCCGCACATTTGCTGCTGTCAGGTTTTCTGACAACACGATACGGTCGTCAATATCGATCCGATAGCCGTCGATGGTGACTGAAACGCCGCCAACCCTGAACACTGTGCCCAGTGAATAGTTTACCGATTCCTCCGCATCCAGTGCTTGCGCGCCCAAAGCTTGCGCTACCGGGTCATTTACCGGGAAGGTGGTGATATCAAAGGGGACACCATTGATAAAGTTGGTTGAGGTCGCGGTGAAGTTTTGTTGTTGCAGCGACGGTGCACGGAAGCCGTTTTGCAGCGAGCCACGGATGGCGAAGTTATCAGTAAAGTCGTAACGTAACGCGGCTTTACCGGTGACATTGCTACCAAAGTCAGAATAATCTTCGGCACGAACTGCCACTGAACCTAACATATTATCAGTAAGATTCGCCTCTAAATCGACATAGGCACCAACAGCACGCCGGGTTTCCCGCACTTCATTTGATGGCCGGAAGCCAGGAAAAACCTGAGCGCCAGACGGAGTCGGGGCGCCATTGAATAAGACGCCACCATTGCGCCAGGAATCCGGCTCGCCGGCAAAGATACTGTAACGCTCACGGCGCATTTCGATACCGGTCGCGACGTTAAGCGGTGAGGCTAAGCCATCAACATTGAAAGAACGCACCCCGGATAAGTTAAACACCGCCTGGCCGTAACGGAAGCCACCGGCATCAAACTCAGTTTTGCTCAATGGGCCAATGGAGCGGTTAAGTGTATTTTCGATAGTAAAGGCCATGCGGTTTTGGCCCCAAACTAACGAGGTGTCGATAGTCCATTCGCCAACGTCGAATTCATAACCCACCGCCGCACTGGCGTCGGTGACATCCGGCGCGATAATTGGCAGGAAACCGTTCGGATAAATTTCCGGGATGTTGCGGGAATCGTTAGCCGGGCGATAGAAGCCTGCTGAACGTGCTTCGCGATCCTGATAGCTTAACCAGCCATAAATTTTGCCGTTATCCAGTGTTTTACCAGCGTTGGCAAACAGGGTGAACTGCTCTAGTTCCGGCTCACCGTACCAGGCACTAAAGCGGTTAAAGAAGGTTTCACGCTCATCAAACTGGCCATTAACCAACGGATATTGCTGCCGGTAATCCCAGCCGCCGCGCTCGGTACGCTCGGCGTCTTTATACTCTGCAGAGACGGTTAAAAAGGCATTATTGCCCAAGTCAAAACCGCGCCAGCCGCTTAAAGTCAAGGTTTCACCGTCAGTACGGCTACGCTCAATATTAGCGGGCGCACTCCAGGTAGCACCGGCTGGTGGTGGTGTAGTCGGTGTAGTGTAAGTGGATTCGCGCCAGCCATAAGAGGTGGTAAAGTTGCCACCCTCACTGGCTTCACGTAGCCGCACGTTCAGTACCCCGGCAATTGCGTCAGAACCATACTGGGCCGAAGCCCCATCACGTAGTACCTCGACTGAGCCGATGGCCGCGGTGGGAATCGTATTTAAGTCTACAGCTGACGAACCTCTACCAACAGAACCGTTGACGTTAACCAGCGATGCTGAGTGCCGGCGTTTCGAGTTAACCAGCACCAGGGATTGATCTGGCCCTAAGCCGCGCAACGTGGCCGGGCGTACGGTGTCGGTACCATCGGTGAGACCGGGGCGCGGAAAGTTAAAGGATGGTAGGGCGGTAGATAACACCTGGTTCAGTTCGGTAGAGCCAGCGCGAGTTAAGCTTTCGGCACTTACGATGTCAATAGGCACTGCCGTATCCGACACTGAGCGGCCGGCTACCCGGGTACCGGTGACTACAATTTGCTCAATGCGTTCCGCTTTTTCTTCTGTTTCGCTGGTATTGCTTTGCTGCGCTAAAGCCAAAGGGCTGGTGAGCACCAGCGTCACGGCTAAAGCAAGAGGGTGGGGCTTGAAGCTGTGCATAGGTGTTATCTCCTTGTTGTTATTTCCCGCCACAACCTTAAGATGTGTATGACATTACTGTTAAGATTGCTTAGGTTTCATAATTAAAGCTAGAGCTTAAATAACCTGGGGTCAAACCAGTACCGCAATTAAAGATAGCGTGACGTTGACTAAATTATGCCTTAGGATGTCGATATTTTAGAGCATACAGACTTCCGGATGTCTTTACTACGCCACTTTGGTCGAATTGGAGCACCAACATGAAAAAAAATACCCAGTTAATTCATGCCGGTCGCAGTAGGCAATGGACAGGCAGTGCCGTAAATCCACCACTGGTACGCGCCTCCACCATCGTATTTGATACCATGCAGGAATTGCGTGAGGCGACGAAGCAACGTGGTAACCGGGTACCCTATTATGGCCGACGCGGTACCCAAACTCATTTCGCTTTTCAGGAAGCGATGTGTGAGCTGGAGGGCGGCGTGGGCTGTGCACTCTATCCCTGTGGTGCCGCTGCGGTATCAGGTGCTTTACTGGCGTTTTTAAAGCAGGGCGATCACTTGTTGATGGTGGACAGTGTCTATGAACCGACCCGGGCCCTGTGCGATAAGTTACTAGCTGGGCTGGGGATTGAGACTACTTATTATGACCCGCTGATCGGAGCCGGTATTGCGGCATTGATTAAACCCAATACCCGGATGATCTTTCTGGAATCGCCGGGCTCGCTGACGCTGGAGGTGCAGGATATACCAGCGATTTGTGCGGTGGCGCGGGCGCGTCAAATCATTACGGTACTGGATAATACCTGGGCCTCGCCGATTTTGTGTCAGCCCTTTGAACTGGGCGTGGATATCTCAATTCAGGCGGCGACTAAATATATTATCGGCCATTCTGATGTCATGCTCGGCACCGCCACTGCTACCGAGCAGTACTGGCCGCAACTGCGTGAGCATAGCTATTTAATGGGCTACTGTGCTTCGGCTGATGATGTCTATGCTGCCAGCCGTGGTTTACGGACCTTAGGAGTGCGGTTAAAGCAACACGAGCAAAATGCGTTACAGGTTGCCCACTGGTTGGCACAGCGGCCCGAGGTAGAGACAGTAAGGCATCCGGCTTTTGCTGATCATCCGGGCCATCAGCAGTTTAAACGCGACTTTAGCGGCAGTAATGGACTGTTTTCGTTTGTATTAAAGCAAGGCAGCCAACAGCAGGTTGCCGCCTTTATTGAAGGCATGCAGCATTTTAAGATGGGGTTTTCCTGGGGCGGCTACGAAAGCCTGATCACCGCGACCTTTAATGTGCAGGCATTGCGACAGGCTAGTGATTGGCCCTATAGCGGACCGCTGATTCGACTGCATATTGGCCTGGAAGATCCGGAGGATTTAGTCGCCGATTTAGCAGCGGCTTTTACGCGTTTTCATGCTGCTGGTTGAGTTGCATAACTATACAGTTTTGGGCTTGGTCACACAAAGGCTTAAGCTGCATCAGTCCTTTCTTATGCCGACTTAAAAGCCATCAGTTTGATTTTTTCTTATTCAGGAACTGCATAAATACTCATCAATCGGTATTTTTCAGGCAGGTTTTGCTGGCGATTTCACCACAATTCCCTACAATGCGCGCCCTCTGCAGCAGTGCCGGCACAGGTACTGCTGAGTTGTATCAGCCACCGGCTGTTTTATTCAGGAGCAAGCATGTCTGTATCGTTATCCAAAGCGAATTCTTTGCGTTTAAGTGTAGTAGCCGCGGCTGTTGCTGCTGCCAGCCCACAATTGGTACTGGCGCAAGAAAGCCCGCAAGCAGCACCAGAGCGTATTCAGGTTACCGGGTCGCGCATTCTGCGTGAAGGCGCCATAGCCCCGTCACCGGTTACGGTGATTTCTGGTCGCGATCTGGTAGAAACCGGCGCCATGAACATTGGTGAAGTGTTAAAAGAATTACCGTCACTGGCTGCCACTTATTCACTGGCTAACGCAGGCCGTTTTATCGGTACCGCTGGTTTAAGCTTACTGGATTTACGCGGCATGGGTGCCTCCCGCACGCTGGTGCTGGTGGATGGCCGTCGCCATGTCGCCAGCAGTGCCGGTAGTGCCGCGGTCGATACCAACAGCATTCCTACCGCCTGGTTAGACTCAGTAGAAATTATTACCGGTGGTGCTTCAGCGGTTTACGGTGCCGATGCCGTTACTGGTGTAGTTAACTTTAAGCTGAAAAAAGATATTCAGGGTTTTGATTTGGTATTAAGCCGTGGCTTTGCCGAAGATAACCCGTACGATAACCATAAAGCCTTGCTGTCCTTTGGTACTGACTTTGCGGCCGGCCGTGGTAATTTTGCGGTCGCAGCAGAGTTTTCTGGCCAGGAAGGCATGAATGCCACTGATCGCCGGCAAACCCGTACCTCTTATATGGCAGTCGCTAACCCGGCTGACCGTGATGGTCGGGACAGCAACGGCGTCTTTATTCACGATGGTATTCCGGATCGGATTACTGTTGCCAATGCTGGCTGGTATGACAGTTCTACCGCCGGTAACTTTAATTTAAATGGCAACTGGTACATCTTCAATCAGGATGGCAGTGTGCGCTTGCAGGACCTGGGTACTACCTATGGCAATATTGAACACTGCAGCAACTGTGAATTTTTAGATTTACGGCAGTATCAGGATCTGCAGCCAAGCTTTAACCGCCAGAACCTGAATATGAAAGCGAACTTTGACCTGACAGACAGTATTAATCTGTTTGCCGAAGGCAAATATGTGCGCAGCAAAGGCAGCAGTGAAGGCCAGCCATCGTTCTTTGAATATGGCTCTGCTATCCGCATTCTGCGTGACAATGCGTATCTGGATGACAGCATGGCAGCGCTGATGGACGCCAATAATCTGGCTTCGATCCGTATTCACCGCTTCCAGAAAGATGCCGGCCGTCGCTTTGAGCAAAACACCCGTACTACCTCACGTTTTGTTGCCGGAGCTCAGGGTGAATTGTCAGCAGACTGGGGCTTTGAAGCCTATGTCACTCATGGCGAAACCAAGCTGGAGCAGGTTAACTATAACAATCTGATCCGCACTAACTTCGCGCAGTCAGTGGATGCGGTATTCGATGGCAATGGTAATATCGTTTGTCGCGATGCCACCGCCCGTGCCAATGGTTGTGTACCAACCAGCCTGTTTGGCGACAACGCCATTAATGATGCGGCACGTAACTGGTTTAATACCACCTCTTACAGCCACAGCACCATTCGCCAGCAAGTGGCGAATGCCAGCGTTAACAACAGCGGTCTGTTCGAATTACCAGCCGGTATGGTCGGTTTCTCTGCCGGTGCTGAGTTCCGGAAAGAAGAAAGTGAATCGGTGCCGGATCGCTTTGCCGCCACAGGTGCGACTTTCCTGAACTCGCTGCAATATATGCGTGGTGAATTCGACGTGAAAGAAGCCTTTACTGAAGTGTCGGTACCAGTACTGGCTGATTTGCCATTGATTCAGGATCTGGTCTTTGATGCTGCGGTGCGTTACGCCAACTACAGTACCATTGGCGATGCTACCAGCTGGAAAACCGGTCTGGACTGGAGCCTGAACGGCGAGTTCCGGGTACGGGCAACCTACTCTGAAGCGCTGCGGGCGCCAAATATCAGCGAGCTGTTTGGCCCGCAAAACCAAACCTTCTTCCGCATCACTGACCCTTGTGCGACGACAGAACGTCAGAGCCAGACCCGGGTCAATAACTGTGCGGCTATCGGTATTGCACCAGACTTCCAGCTGAATAGCCCAGCCGCGACAGTTGAAGGCTTAAGTGGTGGCAACCCGAACCTGCGTGCTGAAAAGTCAGATAGTTACACCGTTGGTTTTGTGTATCAGCCAGACTTTATCAGCGGCTTTAGCCTGACGGTTGACTACTGGTCGATTGAAATTGACGATGCTATCGCGGCGATTTCAGCACAGAATATTCTGAACCGCTGTGTCGATTCGGCTACTGGCCCGAACATGCAGTTCTGTAATCTGGTGCAGCGTAACCCGCAAACACTAGCCCCGGAACTGATTACGTCAGTGGTGCAAAACGTGGCGGCACAAACGGCCAGTGGTATCGATTTTGAATTTGGCTATGACTTCGATGCGCTGGGCGGCCGCTTTAATACCAAGTTAATTGGTACCTGGCTGGAGTCGCGCAAAACCTATTCGTTCCAGGATTTCCCGAGCGAATATATTGAGAACGCCGGTGTTGCCGGTGACGCGACCTGGCAAGCCAACCTGAGCGTGAACTACCGTTACGGTGCCTGGACAGCTGGTGTGAAAACCCGCTATATCGATGCGGTTTCACTGTTCACCAGCCAGTCACTGGCGCTGAACCCGGATCCAAGCGATATTATGAGTTACGGCAGCTACTTCGTAACTGATATCCGCCTGGGTTACGACTTCGCCAGCGGCGTTAAACTGGCATTCGGTATCGATAACCTGCTAGACCGTGACTTACCGGGCGTGAGTACTGGCACCACAGCTGAAACCGGCCTGTACAATAATATCGGCCGTTTCTTCTACACCAGCTTCTCTTACGCTTTCTAAGCGCAGCGGTTAACTATCCAACCCGGCCTAAGTGCCTGTCTCTTATACACAAATCCCCCGGTTTTTACTGGGGGATTTTTTGAACTCTCCGCACGCTTTCCGATCAGATCTTTCACTTAATCTAAAGGTGAATACTGATGAACAATGCACAATGGGCAAAAA
>Ga0181595_10001009_pt1 | contig 31166 bp, 30 predicted proteins | sample 041ome_7_FD_145604 | JGI IMG/M metagenome (GOLD analysis project Ga0181595, IMG submission 145604) | Coastal salt marsh microbial communities from the Groves Creek Marsh, Skidaway Island, Georgia - 041401AS metaG (spades assembly) | ecosystem: Environmental > Aquatic > Marine > Intertidal zone... | reverse complement strand
ATTGTGCTCCAGAGTCAATTAAGCCTAATGCCAGTCCATCAACACGGCTCGCGAGCGCATCATGGCTTCCCCAAACTCTCAACCAATCGTGAAATGTTCTGTCGATAAATCGATAGAAGTTCGGATAAAATACGATGCCTGCTGGATCGCAATCACCAAAAGTGATCATTAGTTCGTAAGTATGTTTAAGTTTCGGTGTCGACATTTTTTAAAGTAGAAAACTAAATGATATTGGCGCTACGTTTCGTTAATTGCAGAATTAACGTGTATTTTAAGTGAATAGGAATAGTTTTGAGCTCATCAATACCTAAGGCCGCCCCCCGCGACCTGTTACATACGAGGCGAGTCGAGGTTCATGGCTACAAACGCCATGATGGCAATTATGATATCGAAGGCATCTTGATTGATGTGAAAAGTACCCCGTTCGAGAACATGGATCGTGGTCTTGTAAAGCCGGGTGACCCCATACATGAAATGTGGATTCGCCTAACGGTGGATATTGAGCTGCGAGTTCTTGATGTTGAGGCTAGGAATATTTGGGGTCCCTATAATATTTGTGGTGATATTGTGCCGAACTTTAAAAGGTTAATTGGTCTTTCGATCGCACGTGGGTGGAGAAAAAAAGTTAACGAATCGTTAGGTGGTATCCAGGGGTGTACCCACATGGTGGAGTTGCTTGGTCCGATTGCGACTACCGCCTTTCAAACGACATACCATGATCGTTTGCGATGGAACAAAGAACTGGCGGTAAAGGAGGAGAGGCCGGCTTTAATTAACTCATGCCATGCTTATGCATCGGATAGCATTGTAGTTAAAAAAAGACATCCGAAATACTATACTGGACCTGATGCACAGATCTCGGTGAGCCCAAGAAACGGTTTACTTGATTTCGATTAATAACGTTTGATTACTCGCCAGAAATCCAATACTCTACCGTGTAAGGATGCGAGGCCATCCATACTCTTGCTGCAACATAATGCGGCCAATCGTTTTCGAAAGCCATCTGATTTATTTCTGCAACCCACTTTGTGGATAGCTCCATTTTGCTGATGATTTCAAAAATATGTGTGGCGATTTTCTTTTGTGTTTTCTTATTACCCACTAGCCATGCAGTATCTTTTTGCTTAAAAGTATTACTGGTACCTTTGATGGCTCTGAATTTCTTCGTTAAATTCAATCGGTGTAGCTTGGTCATTGGCGTGAAGAACCAGCTTTTATCTCCTAATTGTTTTTCTAATTTAGCATCCCATTCGGATGAAGATATGGCGGTTAGTTCATATCCGGCGTTCTCTAGGTTATGCGCGGCAACCGTTTCTTTAGCTTGCTGCGTTAAAATTTTGTCTTGATCATCTATGATGATTTGCTTATTCATTTTTTCGATTATTTCTGGTTTGGTCAAATCGTCAACTGTATTGACCATGGAGCGTGGTACGTATCTTGGAACCGCGAAAAAAGAAGAGGCATCGTCGTAAAGTGCTGTGATTAATTTCAAATTTTCTTCGTAAGGCGCATAGCTCTCAGTATCGCGTTTTGGTAGCCACGCAGAAAGATAGAAGTCGATTTCACCACGATCGAGCATCGACATCAGAATTTCGGAGTCACCCTTGGTTTCGGACACGTTATAGCCAGATCGTTCAAATACCACTTTAACTAAAGCAGCTGCAGCCGCATCATAGGCCGTATCGTTATGACCAATTTTTATGGTTAGCGCGTGTGCCGCATTCCCGAAAATCAATATACTTAAAAGTAATATGCACTTTATCAGTAACTTCTTAAACATTTAACGATCCTTGATCTTTTTTCGATGTAAGTTGTAGCAGGTTACAGTATTTTTAACGGTATAACTTTGCGACTGTTTCAGGCGCTTTTTTGGCTAATGATGTTTTAATTCATGTAGTGTCGCTTCGATAAGTTTACGCGAGATGCTAATTAGTCCAGGAAGACGATCTGGTAATTTATCAGCACTAAACCAGTCTGCATCCTCTATTTCAGTCGGGTCAATATTAATATCACCTGATGCGTAATCAGCATGAAACGCAATCATAAGTGAGTGGGGGAATGGCCAAGGTTGGCTTGCGAAATAGCGGATATTCTTAACTCGGATACCTACTTCCTCATAAACCTCTCGATGTACTGTTTCTTCTAGTGTTTCACCTGGCTCCGCGAAACCGGCAAGGGCTGAGTACATTCCAGGAATAAAGTGGGGTGATCGTGCTAGTAAAAATTGATCGCCTTTTTGAATCATTACCATAACAGCAGGCGAAACTCTTGGGTAATGAAGCTGTCCGCATGAAGGACATATCATGCATCGGTCGCTGTCTTGAAGTGTATTTTTTGTTCCGCAGTGACCGCAATAGCGATGTGTCCTATACCAATCCGCGATTTGATAAGCCCTTCCTGAGATAGAAAACAACCCATCATCCAGCCGCCCAAATAAGGCGCGTAGTCCTGACCAAATAACCGAATCGTGCTCTTTGCTTATATCGGATGCCAGTGCCGTATAACAAGGCTGGTCGCCGTAGTGACCAATCAGTTGCTGAGATCCTATGTTAATCCCAAGCTCCGAAGGGTCTTTTAAATTAGGTATTTCGAGTCCCTCAGATACATCTTTTTGCAGGACGAGCAATTCATTCTTCTTAAAAATAAACCAAAGCGGAGTAGCGTCGGACAAGCCGGTTTCTTTAGTTGCTGGGGTAAACTCTCTTGGCGTACTAAAAATCATAGCGGCTTATTATTTTTTGGTTGATACCCATAACTAAGTTTTTTTCTTAGGCATAAAGAGATCTGTTATCGAGCCCTCTGCAATTTCTGCCGCAAAAAATACACTTTCAGATAATGTTGGATGTGGATGGATTGTTAAGCCAATGTCCTGTGCATCGGCTCCCATTTCTAACGCCAATACGGTCTCTCCGATGAGTTCTCCTGCATTCGACCCCACAATTGCAGCACCAACTAGTCTCTTTGTTTTTTTATCGAATAATAGTTTGGTGAGTCCCTCGTCACGCCCCATCGCTAGGGACCGACCACTAGCAGCCCAAGGGAAAGTTGCTTTTTCATATTCAATACCTTCACTTTTCGCCTCTGTTTCCGTTATACCCATCCAGGCAATTTCCGGGTCTGTGTAAGCTACGGAGGGAATTGTTTTCGCATCGAATGATGCTTTGTGACCAGCAATAACTTCCGCTGCCAGTTTTCCTTCGTGAGTGGCTTTATGCGCAAGCATAGGATTGCCAACAATGTCACCTATTGCGAAGATGTGGGGTACGTTTGTTTGCATTTGTTTATTTACAGGTATGAAACCGGAATCGTTCACTTCGATTCCCGCGCACTCTGCTCCAATGAGTTTACCGTTAGGTTTTCTGCCTACGGCAACTAAAACTTTCTCGTAGCAAGTTGCTTTCGGAGCATCCTCACCTTCAAATTGGACTTTTAATCCATTTTTTTCGGCAGTTAGTGCTTTAACTTTCGTTCTCAGGTGTATCCCTTCACATTGTTTTTGTAATCGTTTATGTAGCGGGCGGACGATGTCTTTATCGGCCCCAGGAATTAAACTGTCAGCAAGTTCAACTACCGTGATTTTCGTTCCAAGTGCTTGATAGACTGTTGCCATTTCCAGTCCAATAATTCCTCCGCCTATAACAAGCATCGACTTAGGGATATTTCGTAAGGTTAACGCATCAGTAGAGTCCATAACTCTGGGATCTTCGTATGGGATATCCGGAATTTTTGTAACTTGAGAGCCTGCGGCGATAATCGCGGCATCAAAACCAACTCGTTTTAGTCCTTCGGCGGTTTGAACCTCAATGCTATTTGGGCCGATGAACTGTCCATTGCCGACTATCGTATCCACCTTTCGCTGTTTCGCGAGTCCCGATAAGCCATTAGTTAATTTGCCTATGATGCCGTCTTTCCAATTTCTCAGTTGATCGAGATCAATTTTTGGCTTACCGAAAGAGACGCCAAATTCCCCCATTTCTTTAGAGTCTTCGATGACCTTAGCTGCATGGAGTAACGCCTTAGAAGGGATGCATCCCACATTGAGACATACACCACCCAGCGTTGGGTGTTGCTCAATTAATACGACTTTTTTACCCAAATCCGCTGCTCTAAATGCCGCCGTGTAGCCACCAGGCCCTGATCCAAGTACAACGACCTCAACATGGAGATCATTTTTGGTTGTAATGTCTGTTGAGACATTTGTTACGGGGGTGGTGGGTGCACTATTCCCAGGGGAAATGGCTGGTGTTTTTATAGCTCCTGAGGAGGTTTCCTCTCGTTGATTGTCGGATGATTCAATGCTAACAATAAGTTGTCCCTCGGATACTTTGTCATTCATTTCGACATGTACCTCTTTCACCGTACCTTTGAGCGGCGAGGGAACCTCCATTGTTGCCTTGTCAGATTCTAGTGTAAGTAACGAATCTTCCTCTTGAACTTGATCTCCTGGTTTTACAAGTATCTCAATAACGGGGATATCTTTGAAGTCACCAACGTCTGGGACATTAACTTTTATGACAGGCATATTTCTTTCTTTTTTTGTTAAATTTAGATGCGAGGTATCGCTTGAAGCGATTTACCATTTATGTGCGTATCTCGCCGTTACCAAAAACAACCCACTTCAGATTTGTCAGGCCGTCTAATCCGACAGGGCCACGAGCATGCAATTTATTCGTTGATATACCAATTTCTGCGCCAAGACCGTATTCAAAACCATCTGCAAAACGTGTCGATGCATTGATCATTACTGAGCTTGAATCGACCTCACGAATAAAACGGTTTGCAACTGACTCGTTCTCTGTAACTATTGCATCTGTATGTTGGGAGCCATACTTACTTATGTGTTGGATTGCCTCATCGAGACCCGAGACAGTTTTAATTGCAAGAATGGGGGCGAGGTATTCCTCATACCAATCTGATTCTTCCGCATTCAAAGCGTTAAGTAAGTGGATTCGACTTGAGTCGTCAGCCCGAATCTCAATATTTTTCTCAGATAAAATTTTTCCGATTTCAGGCAAAAATGTTGGGGCTAGAGATTCGTGTATCAGCAGCGTTTCCATGGTATTACATGTTCCATATCGCTGTGTTTTAGCATTGTCCGCAATATTTAAAGCTTTCTGGAGATCGGCATCTTTATCAACATAGACATGACAAACGCCATCCAAATGTTTTATAACGGGAATTAGCGATTCCTTGGTAATGCGTTCTACAAGCCCTTTTCCTCCTCTTGGGATTATGACGTCAACATAATCTTTCAAAGTAACCAGTTGACCAACTGCATCTCGGTCTGTTGTCTTTACTACTTGAACGATACCTTGTGGAAGATTAGTCGCCTTTAATGCGGTTGATATACATTGGCCTATTATTTGGTTTGAATTAAAGGACTCGGATCCGCCCCTTAAAATTACTGCGTTGCCCGATTTCAAACATAATCCTGCGGCGTCTGCGGTGACGTTGGGTCGCGACTCATATATCATTCCGATCACCCCGATGGGCACTCGCATTTTCCCGACTTTTATCCCAGAGGGGCGCGGTCGCATGTCACTAATTTCTCCAACAGGATCGGGTAACTCAGAGATTTGAACAATACCTTTTGCCATATTCCCTACTGTCTCACTGGTTAAGGTGAGTCGGTCAATTAACGCGTCCGCTAGCCCTTTTTTTTGAGCTTGCCTGATATCCTCTGCATTAGCATCAAGAATATCCGATTGCTTTGCGACAAGCTCATTTGCTATGGCAACAAGCGCTTTATCTTTGGTCTGCGTGTCAGCAGAGGCGACTGTTTTACTCGCTTGTCGGGCGGCTTCGCCCAGATTGGTCATGTAGTGACTTGAGTTCATAACTGAGAGTGTTTACTTTTATGAACATATTTTACAGCCAAATTGGACTTTAAACTAAGTTCTATTGGGTGTTATCGAAAGCCCAAGCTCTAATAAATTGACCCAATGGTTTCCGATTTCTATTCCTTTGATCTGTTTGTCTATCTGAGAAGCTTGAATCACTGCGTTTCGTAACCTCTCTATTGTGATTTGATGAATAACGTTCGGTATAAGTTTTTGGCGCAAACCCCAGGCTCCGGCATCTACGCATGCAGATCGCATGTCCAGCCCCCCTGCCAATGCCTCTTTGACCCGCAGTAATACTTTAGCCTCCTCTGCGAGAACCCATAAGACTAGGGGGGGCGCTAAATTTTCCTTCTCAAGTCCTCGTAATATTCGTATTAATAAATTCCTGTCGCCCTTTAATATCGCGGGTCCTAAATCAAAGGGGTCGAAGCGCGCCACGTCCACAACCGCCTTCTTAACATCCTCAATGGATAGGCGGCCTTCTGGTAGTAACAGGCCTAACTTTAGAATTTCCTGATGTGCTGCGATGAGATTACCTTCGACTCTACCGGCTAGAAGTTGAAGCGCGTCTTGATCCATTGTTTGCTTTTGAAGTTTTAATCGGTAAGCGATCCAGTCGGGCAGTTGTTCTCGATATACTTTCTTTACTTCAATGGAAACACCATATTTTTCAAGTGCTAAGAACCATTTTGCATTGCGAGTATTTCGATCGAGCCCCGGTAGGGTAATTAACGTGATCGTATTCTCGGGTATATTTTTAACGTAAGCTTGTAGTGCGTCACTACCGGACTTACCTGGCTTCCCTGTCGGGATACGTAAATCGACAACCTTATTAGTCGAAAAAAGTGAAACTGACTGAGACTGCTCCTTGAGTTTGGACCAATCAAATCTATTTTCCGCAACTAGGACGAGGCGATCTTCAAAGCCTTTATATTTTGCCGCACGTCGAATTAAGTCCGCAGCCTCTAAACCCAACAGTAATTCGTCCCCATGAATGACGTATAAGCTGCCCATCTTTGTCTTTAAGTGGCCACGTAGATTGGGAGCATCTATTTTCACAGCTGTTTTTAGCCTGTATTGAGTTGGGTGATAAGTTCTGCAACGCGCGTGGGATGTTGAGCTTTCAGGATTTTCTTTGTAATTGATGTTGCTTTCCTTAGGTCGGAGGTAAGTACTTTTTGTTTGACTGCTAGCAGATGTGCCGGATGCATTGAAAATGTCCGTAATCCCATTCCCAAAAGTAATCGTGTAATGGATGGATCTCCAGCGATCTCGCCGCAAACAGCTACCGATTTATTTACTCGGTTAGCAGAGCTAATGATGTGGGAGAGCAGCTGAAGGATAGCCGGATGCATTGGATCGTATAGGTGTGCTACTGCGTCGTCAGTTCGGTCTATTGCTAATGTATATTGGATTAAGTCATTCGTACCTATTGATACAAAATCGAGTTTTTTAAGAAAGGCATTGATTGATAGGGCGGCCGCTGGCACCTCAATCATCCCTCCAATTTCCACATCTTGGTCGTACGCGACACTTTCGATATCGAGGGACTCTTTGGCCTCTGAGATAAGGTGGAGCGCCTGGTCGATTTCATGGATGTTTGAGAGCATGGGAATGAGGATACGAATCTTCCCGAACTTAGATGCTCTAAGTATTGCTCTGAGTTGATGATGAAATAAGCGAGGCTCAGCGAGACATAGTCTTATTGCTCGTTGTCCAAGAGCTGGATTGGGGGCAACCCGCGTATATCCGTCAGGTTGTTTATCCGAGCCCAAGTCAAAAGTTCTAATCGTAATCGATGAGTTTTTCATATCACGAACAACTTGTTTATAAGCCTCAAATTGTTCGTCTTCTGATGGGAGGTCTCCGCGATTAAGAAATAAGAATTCCGTTCTAAACAAACCAACACCTGTCGCACCATTTTCTTTTGCAGACGAAACATCCTCTGGTAATTCTATATTTGCACTCAACTCGATATCTGCGCCGTCAATCGTCGTAGCCCGATTACGTCTCAAGCGCCTGAGTTTTTGTTGTGCCAACAACCATTGCTTACGAAGAACTTCGTATTCACTCAGAATAATTTCATCAGGGTTGACGATTACCACACCAGCAGTCCCATCAACAATAATGAGTTCGTTTTCCCTAATCAGTGTTCTGGCTTGATGCAGCGCTACTACGGAGGGGATGTTTAGACTTCGAGCAACAATTGTGGTGTGGGACGTAGCGCCGCCGAGGTCAGTAATAAACCCCGCAAATTTGTGTTGCTTAAATAGCACAACGTCCGTAGGAGATAGGTCGTGAGCAACAATTATTGTGTTTTCTTCAGCGTTATTTGTTGGCGCGTCTCCTGGTCGTCCAAGTAATGCTTTTAATATTCTCTCGGCAACTTGACGCACATCCGCTTTTCTTTCCCGTAAATAAGCATCTTCAATCTTTGAGAATTGCTCTAATAGTTTATCCAGCTGAACTTTTAGTGCCCACTCTGCATTACAGCTCATCGAGTCGATGATGTCTTTTGGAGCTTCCGAGAGCGTAGAGTCCTCTAAAATCATTTTGTGAAGATTAATAAAGGCCTCAAATTCTGCTTCGGGTATATCCGATGCCATTTGTTTTTTTAAGCCCTTGAGCTCTTTACTCACGGTTTTTATTGCGCGGTCAAATCTAGTTTTTTCGTTTTTGATTTTATTTTTAGGGATGCCATAATGCGTCACCTCAAGTAGTGCATGAGAAGCGAGTTGTGCTCGTCCTATTGCGATGCCGCCCGAGACACCTGCGCCGTGTATCGTGAAGCTCACTTATCTAACCTTTGCTGCCCACTTGTCGGGAACATAGAATTGTTTTTTTTCACTATTATTGTCCTTCTCCGAAAAGGTCTGAAACTAAGTGTTTAATGGCATCGAGAGCATCACTCTCGTCCGGGCCATCGACTTCTAACTCGAGGATAACTCCCTTTGCTGCTGCTAACATCATGACGCCCATAATGCTTTTGGCATTGACTTTGTGATCATTACGGCTAAGCCAAATTTCGGATTGATATTGACCCGCTAGTTGCGTCAGTTTCGCTGAAGCTCTTGCGTGTAATCCGAGTTGATTCAGTATCTCTATTTTTTCTCGAAGCATATCAGCCTTTGTTATTTCAACGGTATCTGCATGACGCCTTCGGAGCCGCCAGACAAACCTTTTTTGATAAGAGTTTTTATATCCTTTTCTCGATAAGTAAGCACTCGGATTAACATGGGCAGATTCACTCCTGAAACCCCATAAATATTGTCGGTCTCGAGGAGCTTTTTTGTGATGTTACTTGGGCTACCACCGTACATATCAGTTAAGACAATAATTCCTGAGCCATCATCCACCTTTGAGATTGCCTCGGCTGCTTGTTTTGTCATTGCCTCGATCGAGGCGTTTCCATTGATCCCCACCGCGATTATATTTTTCAGTGGGTCCCCAATAACATGTTTAGCGCAGTCTATGAGGCTTTGCCCAAGTGAACCGTGAGTGATCAATACGATACCAACCATGGTGTCAATCTTTCTCTATTTTTTTTCCCCAATATGTTTCTCTATGGAGTCAATAAACATTTTTGGAACATCGAAGCCTGTTTGGTCTTGTATTTCACGCATACAGGTCGGGCTAGTTACATTAATTTCGGTAAGGTAATCGCCGATAATATCGAGGCCTACCAATAATAATCCTTTTGCTGAGAGTTCTTGTCCAAGGGCGTACGATATTTCTCTCTCTCTATCGGTTAGCACCATAGCTTCTCCCCGACCACCTGCCGCGAGATTCCCCCTATGATCCGAGCCTTGGGGTATTCGCGCTAAAGAGTAGGGTACGGGTTCACCATCAATCACTAAAACTCTTTTATCACCGGCACTAATTTGGGGGATAAATTTCTGGATCATAATAGTTCGGTTACCCAATTCAGAGAGTGTTTCTAAGATTACCCCTAAATTAGGATCATCTGGACGTGATCGAAATACGGATGAGCCACCCATTCCGTCAAGTGGCTTTAACACCACTTCCTTGTGTTCGTGAATGAACGGCTTGATTGTCGCTATATCAGCAGTGACTAAGGTCGGTGCTATGAACTGAGGATACTTTGTTATGGCAAGTTTTTCGTTAAAGTCTCGTATGCTTTGGGGTCGATTAAACACCCGACATCCTTCATTTTCCATTGCTTCGAGTAAATACGTGCTGTAAACGTATTCCATATCGAATGGCGGATCTTTTCGCATAATGATGCCATCAAGGCTGGACGAAGATAAATCTTTAGATTCGACTACTTCATACCAAACCTTAGATTTTTCGTTTAACTTTAATTGTTCGGCACTTACGATTACTTTATTGTTTAAAAATTTAAGGTCTTTAGGTGTGGCAGCCCAAATCTCGTGTCCGCGGTGCTGCGCTTCTCGCATCATTACAAATGAGGTGTCCTTCTCGATTTTGAGGGTTTCTAGTGGGTCAAGTATGAAAAGTAAATTCACGGCGATCTATGACTTTCAAATGAAATCGTTGTTTAAAGAGTAAAGACGAACCTTAACGAATTAGATTCTAACAGACCGGTTGAAATTCATATGTTTTGACAAACATAAAAAAGGGCGCCACAAGGGCGCCCAAAAGGGGAGATATAACTCTAAATTTATTAATTATGGTAGGCTGCTTCCCCATGCGAGGTTGCATCTAAACCTTCACGCTCCTCATCTTCTGTAGGTCGAATGCCTACGATGCCGTCAACAATCTTGATGAGGATCAAGCTGGCGATGCCACTCCATAAGATGGTGATTACTACACCTTCGATTTGAATGGCTACCTGAGAGCCCATAGTGACGCCCTCGCCGTATCCGACCCCACCGAACCCTGGTGCGCACAAAATACCTGCCCCAATCGCGCCAATTATGCCGCCAACGCCGTGAACGCCAAAGACGTCTAATGAATCGTCGTAACCAAATGCAGATTTGATCTTTGTGCAAGCGAAGAAGCAAACTACGCCAGTGATCGCACCTAAAACAATCGCTCCCATTGGACCGACAAATGCGCACGCGGGGGTGATAGCGACCAGGCCGGCGACGGCGCCAGAGGCCCCTCCTAACATGGTTGGTTTACCGCGGGTGATCCACTCGATAAACAACCAACCAAGAACCGATGCGGCCGTGCATAATTGTGTTGTTAAGAGTACTAATCCAGCAGTGCCGTCAGCCGCTAATTCACTACCAACGTTGAATCCAAACCAACCAACCCAAAGTAGCGCAGCGCCAACCATTGTGAATGGAAGATTGTGTGGTGGCATTGCTTCTTTACCGTATCCAAGTCTTTTGCCAAGTACTAAGCAAATAACAAGACCAGCAATCGCTGCATTGATGTGAACAACCGTTCCTCCAGCAAAATCAAGAGCACCTTTAGACCCTAAATATCCGCCGCCCCAAACCATGTGGCAAATTGGGATATAGCTTACAAAAAGCCAAAGCGCAGAAAACCAAAGCACGGCTGAAAACTTAATCCGCTCTGCAAATGCACCGATGATGAGGGCCGGCGTTATGCACGCAAATGTAAGTTGGAACGTTACGAATACGTATTCAGGAATTGTCCCGCTAAGTGTGTCAGGGGTAATTCCGGCCAGAAATGCTTTATCGAAACCGCCAATGATGCTGTTAAACGGTCCCTCGGTAAACGCTAAACTGTAGCCAGCGATAGCCCACAAAATTGACATTAAAGCTACAATTGCAAAGACTTGCATCAAAACGGACAACATATTCTTTGTTCGAACGAGGCCCCCGTAAAATAAAGCAAGGCCCGGTATCGACATCATAATCACCAGCACCGTTGCCACAATCATCCAACTTGTGTCGCCAGCGCTTAACGTATCTTCTGCAAAACTTGGTCCCGAGACTGCTGAAAGCCCCAGAGCTGCAGCCCAAAACAATAGTTTTTTAAGCATGGTGCATTTCCTTTCTTTAGTATTAAATTGCTTCCGCGCCGGTCTCGCCGGTTCGAATGCGTATTGCTTGCTCTAGATCAAATACAAAAATCTTGCCATCTCCGATTTTTCCGGTATTGGCTGACTTTTCTATGGCTTCTAACGCTTGATCAAGGATATCGTCGCTAATTGCTGCTTCAACTTTAACTTTTGGTAGAAAATCAACGACATATTCCGCACCGCGGTAAAGTTCTGTATGTCCTTTTTGCCGCCCAAAGCCTTTAACTTCGGTGACCGTAATCCCCTGCACTCCGATTCCTGAAAGTGCTTCGCGGACTTCGTCAAGCTTGAACGGCTTGATGATTGCGCTTATTAATTTCATGGTTGCTCCATGTATCGATTGCCCGTGACGGACGTCTAAAAATTCTGCTAACTAATACTTTTACAATTAGATAGCAGCCCTTGCCTATGTTTAAGCATTTATCGTGCCAATATGCATAACTGTCTGATTATCATTAATTTTTATAGGTTGTGAAAGCCGATAGCTCTTTCTGAAGCACCAATATGGTGCATATTTGAAAGAGTCAGCTCCTTCTGGTGCATTTGGATCTTAAAGTACTTAAAGTTATTTTTCTTTTGATCTATTTAGCATTAGTTGGAGCACTTTTTTTATTGAGCCTTTAAAATGCGTAGTAGGTTTTCTGGGTAGGCCAGGTATGTTTGAGATTTCAGGTGGGAGTAGTCCAGGTGATAGATAAAAAATCTTTGGAAGATTTATCAAATAAGATCAACGAGTTAATAAATGATAGTCCTATTCAGGACATTCAAAATAATATGCGGGCTGTGATATCTGGTTGGTTCGCAAGCCATGATTTGGTGACTCGCGAGGAATTCGATGTCCAAGTTGCGGTTTTGAGACGAACGCAAGATAAACTGCGCAAATTAGAGAAGGAACTTGAACAGATGGGTAAATAATGTGAGTTTACCCAACACATCCACCAACGGAGATAGCGGCGGTTTTTTCTGAGCTAATCAGTCAGCAAAAAACTCTGGCCACCGCCCCCTGACATAAACTTGAAACTTATCAGATAGGCCCTGATCGCTCAAATAGCTGCTAGGGACTGGCATTTCTACCGGTTTGAATGTTGGGTCCTTTATATATTTATTGGGAAAGTCAGACTCGAGCATGGCTGCGCGGCCTAGCATGACCCAATCGACCCCGGCGTTCATTGCGGCTTCCGCATCTGCAGGCGTACGAATTTTTCCAGCCACGCCGAGCTGAACACTTCTACGATCAAGATCTGTAAAAAGGCTCATTAATGACTGCCCTTTGAACTTATCGTCTTCGGCCTTTTTGAAGACGTCCCAAAGTGACATGTCCAAGAAGTCGATCACGTTTTGATCAAACAGCATTTTTGCAGTTCCGATCGAATCCTCCGTCCTCATACCAAATTTTTCTGCAGTTAGTCTCACTCCCAAAATGAAATCGCTGCGGCAGGTGCTTTTAATGCCCTCTATGATTTCAAATAAGATTCTCGCTCGATTTTCAAATGATCCGCCGTATTCATCGGTCCTCTGATTGACCTCCGCACTTAAAAAATTACATAAAATATAACTATGCGCCCCGTGAAGCTCTACTCCGTCAAAACCCGCTTTTTCGGCTCGCTTCGCACCGGCTACAAAGTCGTCAATAAGTTTTTTTACCTCTGATGTAGTCAGGCCGCGAGCTCCACTATCTTCATTGTCGGACGCGGTTACCGGTGAGGCATTTATTATTTCTTTCGGTGATCGTAATCCGGCGTGATGTAGCTGTACGATCGCAACACTATTTTCTTTCTTGATTCCATTGGCAAGACGGGTAAGACCATCTAGATGGTGATCGGACCATATCCCTAGTTGTCCGGGGAAACCCTTTCCAATCTCTTGAACATGTGATGCGCAGGTCATGGTCATGCCAAAACCTCCCTCCGCACGCATTGTGAGCCACTTATATTCATCGTTACTAAGCGTTCCATCCTCATGGCTTTGTTGGTTCGTAAGTGGCGCGAGAAAAAATCGATTTTTAATTTTTGGTCCGTTTTTGAATTGAATTGCGTCAAGGAGCTGTGGCATGTGTAAATTCCGTAATTTTTATGAGAACTTGTTAACAAAATATAATTAAATAACTCACAATAATAGCGCGATTAACTGGTAACTCACATTTGGTAGTAATTTATTCGTTGCGACCTATGCTAGTGTTGGGTTAACTAGACAAGTCAATTGGGATTAACTTCAATAAAGTTTATGAAAAGGGCAATATGAAACAATACGGGGAGTTTTTAACAGCGGAAGAAGATTTAATGTTTGTGGACACGGTTCGCAAGTATGTTGACAACGAAGTCATGCCTGCTCGTAATGCATTAGATGAAGACTATTCGGTATTCGAAAAGATTAACCAAGGTTTGGTTAATCTTGGTATTCAGCGCCGCGGCTTTGCGGAAAGGTACGGAGGGCTAGGTATTCGAGCTGCAACTACGGTATGTGCTATCACGGAAGAAATTTCTAGAGGAGATGCTGGTTTGTCCCTGCATTGCTTGCTTACGCCATGGTCACTTGCGGCCGCAATGGGTGCGCGTAATGAATACTTAATGGATAAATTTATTCCTATGTTCGCATCCGACACCCCGCGTGTAGGTTGCATGGCGATCACGGAACCAGCAGGTGGTTGTAATGTAGAAGATGGTGCCGAAAGAGCTAGAACTATTCGTACTCGAGCGCGTCGAGACGGAGACGAGTGGGTCATTAAGGGAGAGAAGATGTGGCCTAGCGCCGCCGGTGTAGCTGACCTGTACTGCGTCGTATGTACGACGGAAGAGGATAATGATGAAGATAGTTTAGCGTTGATCTATGTTCCTAAAGACACACCTGGACTCAGTTTTGGAAAGCCGGAACCGAAGATGGGTATGCGTGTTACTGATGTCAATGCGGCGATTTACTTTGATGAAGTGCGAGTACCAGTTGAAAATCGAGCCGGTGGCCCCGGAGTTGACTGGCAACTTTTCAGAGGCAACATTTCCTGGGGTAGGCTAACAAGCGCGCCAATGAGCTTAGGATGTGCTCAAGCCGTTCTGGAAGAGGTTATCGAATATACTGGAACGCGCGCATACGGTGGAAAGCCGGTGCGTAACCATTCGCTTCAGGGAGCTATGATTGCTGATATGGCTATCGGCATTGAAAGCGCTCGAGCGTACTATATGAGCGTTGCTAAAATGTTTGATAATCGAAAGGTTTATGGCGGCGTTAACGAAGACTATTTGTTGGGTAAAGCAAGCGCGGCAAAGGTTTACGCCTGTGATGTTACCGAGATGGTCTGTGCTAAAGCCATGGAGCTCATGGGTTCTTATGGTTACAGCACTCAGGCTCCAATCGAGAAATATCTCAGAGACAGTAAGATTATTCAATTATGGCTGGGCGGAGCACAGCTTGGCCGACTGGATGCAGCGCAAAGCTTGTATCCATACAATCCAGCAAATAAATCGTAGCGCCACGCATTCATGCCTAGCGTTTGAACGGGACAGTATGATGCAGCCCCATTTATCCAAATTAATTTAGCTCAGTGAGGGCTAAGGTGGCGAGGGACGATAGTTCTGAGACAGCAACAGGTTCCCCGTTAGTAGGAGCGCCCCTGTTGCCGACAATGTTTCGATTGGCTGTGCCAGGAATCATTGGTTCACTGATTCAAATGTTGTTGATCGTAGTAGAAATTTTCTTGTTGAATCGAGCGGGCACAACGGCACTCGCAGCGGTAGCAACTGTTTTTCCTCTCGTTATGTTGGCGCATATGCTCTCCGCTGGCGCTATTGGCGGGGCGACTAGCGGCGCAGTGGCCCGCGCCTTAGGCTCCAGGGACTTGGTGAGGGCGAGCTCGATTTTGCGGAGTGCTGTTTTTATCGCCCTGTTCGGTGGTGCGGTGATGGGCGCATTAGTTAGTGTTTTTGGCCCTACATTTTTTTATTGGGTAGGTGCTCGTGATGATGTCCTTGCTGCGGCTAATGCGTATGCGAGAATTATTTTTTTTGGAATACCGTTAGTGTGGCTTTTCAACATGATGTGTTCGGTATTACGTGGGGCTGGTGCTATGACTCGCTCGGCATTGGCTATGGGCTCAGTTGTAATCGTCTACTCGGCCTTGGGATTTTGGTTGATTCCGGAACAGGGCTCGGTTAACAGTACGACTGAGATAATGGCAATCGCGGCTTACATCCTTTTGGCAAGTTATGGGATAGGTATCGTGACTGTTTTCAATTTAATTTTGTTACCGGGACAGCCAGTTCGATTTAAGGGTTTTTGGGTTGACTGGTCTGTTGTCACCGCTTTATTGCGGTCTGGTTTGCTTGCAGGTACTCAATCAACCGCTACGATAGTTTATTCACTCATCGCTACGGGTTTAATCGGGAGATTCAGTATCGATTGGCTTGCCGGTTATGGTCTAGCTGTCCGCTTAGAGCTAGTAATGGTGCCTGTGATTTTTGGTATTGGCAGCGCGTTAATCGCGATTGTGGGGGCGTATGTAGGAGCTGGGCAACGCGCACGAGCAATTGAGGTTGCTTGGCGAGGCACAATTGCTAATGTCATTATCGTCGGAACGATAGGCCTTGCTTTAGGATTAAATCCGAGCTGGTGGTGCAACCTGTCGGGAGGAGATCAAGTTGCGGCACACTGCGGAACCACTCTTGAAATTTTAGGCCCTTTTTATGGGTTTTTTGCTGCGGGACTCGGCCTCTATTTTGCTAGCCAAGGACTCAACACGTTGCTATGGCCTGTTATCGGCTCCTTGTTACGAGCGTTAATCGTTGCCAGTGGTTTATGGTGGATGACGTTCGACTGGTTTGCGACGCCGGATGCGATCTTATGGTTAGTGGCAGGAGCCATGGTTTTTTATGGCGTGTGTGTTGCACTAGGTCTGCGATTTCAGGCTTGGCGGACGTGATAGACTTTTTATTCGTTTATTTTTTGAGCTATTTTTTGGCTACTAATTAACATAAGAATCAAATTCTTAAGGAGCAACATGACCATCTCAATTCCGGCTACCGCCTTGCAATTACAATCGTTAATTCGTAACGAGGGTGAGTTAGAAGTATCATTAGCTGAGGTAGAATTGCTTGAACCCACCGCGAATGAGGTACTTGTTCGTGTCGAAGCGGCACCGATTAATCCGTCTGATTTAGGCCTTCTTTTTGGTGCTGCTGACATGGCTGCTGCCGTTATGTCTGGCGAAGCTGGACGACCTGTCATTACTGCTCCAGTGCCAGCAAAGGCAATGAAGGCCATGGCTGGACGATTAGGCCAATCCATGCCGGTCGGTAACGAGGGGGCGGGAGTAGTGGTTAAAGCCGGTAGCTCAGCTGCTGCTCAAAGTTTACTGGGTAAAAAAGTCGCCATGCTAGGTGGCGCAATGTACGCTCAATATCGTTGTATCGGTGTCGATCAATGTCTATTACTTCCTGATGACGCAACGACGGAAGAAGGTGCGAGTTGCTTTGTTAATCCAATTACTGCCCTCGGCATGGTTGAAACGATGCGTAGCGAAGGACATAAGGCAATTGTGCATGCAGCTGCCGCATCGAATTTAGGTTTAATGCTTAACCGAATTTGTATCAATGACGGCATCTCTTTAGTAAATATCGTGCGAAAACAGGAGCAGGTCGATTTGTTGAAATCCCAGGGAGCGAAATTTGTTTGTAATACTGAATCTCCGGATTTTTTGGCTGAATTGACCGACGCGTTGGCGGCTACCAATGCGACTGTGGCGTTCGACCCCATCGGAGGAGGTAAGTTGGCAGGGCAGATATTGACTTGTATGGAGGCGGCGCTAAACCGCAATCCGAGGGAATATAGTCGATACGGATCCACAACACACAAGCAGGTTTATATTTACGGCATGCTGGATCCGTCTAGGACTGAGATTGCGCGTAATTTCGGCTTTTCTTGGGGTATGGGTGGGTGGCTTTTGTTTAATTTCTTGGCGAAGATTGGTCCGGCGGCCGAAGATAAGTTGCGTCAGCGTGTTGCAGGTGAGCTAAAAACGATTTTCGCAAGTAATTATTCGCACGAAGTTTCATTAGCCGAAGCGTTACAGATAGATGTCATTAACGCTTACGTTAAAAAGTCGACCGGAGCGAAATATTTGATGAAGCCAAACAAAGGAATTTAACGCTAACTCTTCAAGGAGCGTATTTCCAGTTAGTTGGGATTGGTTCTTCTTACACGTATTAGTACCGCTGGGTATGAGTAGGAACTTTTCGGATTCAGATTTCTCCCATTACTTTGTTCGTTTGTCCGAGGCGTACTCAATTTGGAGTATAGGTGTTATACAAAATTCTGAGAAATCGCGGTCTCTTGAAGGTAATCGTTATTTGTGGTTGTGCGTTTGCATGGTCTCAACCGTATGCCAATTACCATTATCAGGTTTCCACCGATGCAGACCTAAAGAAGCTATACGTGAATTTATGTTTTGAGGGCGCCGCGCCTAAAGAATTGGTGGCGGAATCCCTAGATGCGTCCGTTGCTTTAGTAGGCGCGTGGTACGAGTCCGGAGAGGAAATCAAACTATCAGGGGTTATTCCGATCGATCAAGTACTTGCTAACGCGTGCTTAAATTACCAAGTGGATATTTCCAGGGGAATCCAGAGGCACGACATGACTGGGCCGAAGGTCTACAGGTCAGCAGGAGCAACCGGAGTATCCAATGGTCTTTGGTTCTGGCGTCCAGAGGTATTTGGAAAAAATCGTCGAGTCTTAGTCGAATTCGATCTGCCTGATAAGTATGACGTCGCGACTTCTTGGTCGAGCACTCCAAACAAGCATACTTTTGAAGTACCTAAAACTCCTTACGATTGGCCATCGTGGATTGTGTTAGGACAATTTTTTAAAAAGGAGGTGACTGTTGGTACTACTCAAATCGACGTTTCGATTTTGAATGGTTCACCAGATCCAGATATGGACGCATTGTTGAATTGGATCGAATCAGAAGCGGCGGGTGTCGATAAGGGGATTGGCCCAATTCCATTTTCTAATGTGCAGGTTTTGATGTTCCCAAATGCGCGAGCAAGACAACCGGTCCCTGTTGCTTACGTAACGCGCGGGGGTGGCCCTACACTGCACATGATGATCAACCAACGCAGATCAATGGACGAATTTTTCGATGACTGGACTGCAACCCACGAATTGTCCCATTTGTTTCTTCCATTCATTAATCCAGAAGATGCCTGGTTTTATGAGGGCTTTGCGAGCTATTATCAATATGTTGTTCGTGCTCGTATGGGGGCTATTGATCAAATGGACGCTTGGTCTAAACTCATATATGGCTTCCGTCGAGGTAGTCGCGAGGCTGAGGCGAGAGAATTAACTCTCCTAGAGGCTACCGAGAAAATGTATGAGGGTGAGCCGTTTATGCAAGTCTATTGGGCAGGTGCAGCGTTGATGCTAATTGCTGACGTGCATATGAGGCAGGATAAGGGTTGGTCGCTTGACCGCGTTGTTCGCGAGTTCAACGCTTGTTGTATGGAGAGAACGAGAGCTTGGAGCGCTCAAGAGGTTCTGCTTAAGTTCGATGAAATTTACGGAAGCCCCCTGTTTATCCCCTTGATGAGGCGATATGTAAACTCGAACGATTTCCCTGACTTAACGGATGCGTTTAGGTCTTTGGGCCTAAAGGTAACCGGTAGCGTGGTGACGCTAATAGACGGTACTGAACAACGTTCTCTACGCAATCAGATTATGTCTGTTGCAGAGTGAGTCTCAAACTTACAAAATAATCACCCGCAACGTACTATTTAATTAATCATTCTCACTTCTCGCCTAGCGAGCTAAAAATCGTTGATGTGGTAACTTTCGTTTTCGGTCTTCGAATATGGGAACTCAGTTCATAAAACAATGAAATTAATTTTCTATTTAGTGATTGCTCTTCCGTTAGTCGTATTTGCCGAACCAAATAAATCAGCTATCCATTATGAAGTATCCGTTGAAGACTCCCTTAAAGCTCTGAAGATTTCGGTATGTTTTGACCATGCGCTTCCACCAATCTTATTTGCAAATGATGGCTCGAGTACCTTTGTGAATAATATTAGATCGAATACAGGGACGTTGCTTGATATCGAGGTAGACCGGATAACTATTCCTGCTGAAGAGTCCGCTCGTTGTATTTTTTACGATGTTTTGCTTCAGCCGAGAAATCGTGGTGAGCAACGAGGCGGTGCTGAAACACGACTGATTGAGGGTAGAGATATGCTCACCTCGATTGGGGACTGGTTATTAAGGCCGCGTTCAACCTCCGAGTATGCCCAATTCGATATAAATTTTACTATGCCCAAGGGTACATATGTGTCTTCTCCTTGGAGGCGCACTGGCGAAACGAGTTTTGTTGGCTTTAACACTCCTGTCGAATGGGAGGCGATTGTTACTTTCTCCAGCCGAAAGCCAGAGACTATAAATGTTAGTGGCAGTATTTTTGAGATCAGTGTTATGGGTGAATTTGAGCGCACGCCCGTGGCAGATATGAGTCGTTGGGTGAGGCAGTCGGCAGAGGGTGTTTCAGCCCTCATGGGGTTCTTCCCTCGCTCTCGGGTGCAGGTGGTTATCAGCCCTAGCGATCGCGGTAACTCTATTGTTCCATGGGCCTACATTACTAGAGGAGGTGGCGCGGCTATCCATGTTTTTGTCAAGCGTGATGCCAGCCTAGAGCAGCTTTTGTGGGATTTTAGTCTCCCTCACGAGATGTCGCATTTTATGTTTCCGCATATCGATTCGCGCGATTATTGGATTATTGAAGGATTGCCCACTTATCTGCAACATTTATCAATGGTCAAGGGTGGCGCTATAACTTTCCAAGAGTCTTGGTCACGGCTTTATAAGGGGTTTTTATCCGGCGAGAAATTAGGCAGAGGCTTCACGGTAGTAGAGTCAATGAGGCGTCTCACAAGACGGGGGACTTACCTTCATGTCTACTGGGGCGGAGCAGCGTATTTTTTTCAAAGAGATGTTGACTTAAGGATGCGTTCGGAAGGCGCATTGACTCTACTGGATATTTTAGTGAAATATCACGAGTGTTGCTATGATGAATACCAAAGCATTTCCGGCAATGATTTGTTAGCTGATCTTGACGTATTATTAGGTGATGATTTATTTACGCGGCGTAAGTTGATAGAGATTGAGACCGAAGATTTCCCAGATTTTAGAACAACCTTTAAAAGTCTTGGCATACAATTTTTGGGAAATAAACCAGTTTTTGAACAGAATCTGTCAAACGGGTTAGCCTCTCAAATCATGAGTCCTGCAGGATTCGATCGATAAATTTAGATGAAATTGATGTGGACATATGACTAATCTGGATGTTTGTTTTCTCCCGGCGCATAGAATGCTTGAAATGATTTCTAAAGGAGAAATTTCAGCTGTCGAATTGCTCGATTGTCACTTAGATCAAATTACAAAAATTAATGGAAAAATTAATGCGATTGTTACTTTGGATGAAGATCGAGCCCGAAGCACGGCTAGAAGTATCGATCAACGTATAAGTCAAAAGTCCCCAATGCGGATACTCGAGGCATTACCTGTTGCCCACAAAGACTTAACTGTTACGAAGGATATGAGGACGACATTTGGATCGCCTATTTTCGAGAATTTTGTTCCAGACCGTAATGCTTTGATTGTGGATCGATTACAAGACTGTGGGGCGGTAACCATAGGTAAAACGAACACTCCCGAATTTGGGGCAGGAAGCCAAACGTTTAATACGGTTTTTGGTACGACTCGAAATCCATACGATCTGGACAAGACTTGTGGCGGATCAAGCGGTGGGGCAGCAGCGGCGCTTGCGGCGGGACTCATACCAATCGCTGACGGTTCAGACCATGGTGGATCGCTTAGGAATCCAGCCAGTTTTTGTAATGTTGTTGGTCTCAGACCATCAACAGGCCGCGTTCCAACGTGGCCAAATGCGTCAGCTTGGTACCCACTATCCGTGTTAGGACCAATGGCTAGAACAGTAGCTGATATCTCTTTGATGTTATCTGCGATTGCAGGTCCGGATCTGCGGTGTCCTTTGTCAATTATGGAGAGCCCAAATATCTTTCAGCAGGGGCTGATTAGAGATTTTAAGGGGGTCCGGATCGCTTGGAGCCGAACGCTCGGTGGTATACCTGTTGACGATGAGGTTTTGGGAGTCATTGAAGGTGCGGTGCGTGGCCTAGAGGACCTTGGATGCATTGTGGAAGAAGTTGACCCTGATCTTGAAGAGGCAGACGAGGTTTTTCACGTTCTCAGGGCGTGGCATATGGAGTCTACTCTGGGAGATTTATTGGAGAAGCACCCGAGTCAATTTAAAGATACTGTGGTTTGGAATATTGAGCAGGGTAAGTCGCTTAAAGGAGCTGACATCGCCCGAGCGGAACGGCTCAGGACCGCTTTGTTTGAGCGTTTCAGTCGCTTCATGGACACATATGAGTTTATAATTTGTCCGGTGACACAGGTCTTACCATTTGACATTAACCTTCCTTACGTCAAAGAAATTAATGGAAACGCGCTATCAAATTACCTTGAGTGGATGAAATCGTGTTTTCGCATTAGTGTTACTGGCCACCCTGCACTTTCGGTCCCTGCTGGGTTTTCCGCTGGCGGGTTACCAGTAGGATTGCAGATTATTGGTCGTTTTAGAGATGATTTTGGTGTGTTGCAATTTGGACACGCTTTTGAACAGTTAAATGAGGTTTGGAAAACTCGTCCCCAATTTTAAGGAGCAAGTGGTGATTTTTAATTACGCAAATTGGAAGCTAAAATTTTCAACGATATTTGTCGTAGCTTCTCTGGCAGCACCAATGTCCGATACAAATGCAAACGATCGAGTTTTCATCGATGATCTAGAGGGAATTTGGTTTGAGAGAAATTATCTTGATTTTTTAAGAGAGACTAAACAGCCTCATGAGGCGGAGAAAAAATATAAGCCGGTGTTAATCGCTATAAAAAAAGAGGGTCGTGTTTTTCCCTACTTTGCAACGGACATGGTCAAGGCAACGTTGATGATTGTGTTTGATGTTGAGCCAGGAGAAGATGTAGAGACCTATCGATTAGTTTTAGGAGAGAGGAACGTCCCCACTTCTGCTGAGGACGTGGTCTATGTGTGGTTTAAAGGACAAAAATCTGCAGATGGTCAATTTCGACAATTGCAGATACAGGAGCCTCTGATAATGGACGGGCAGTGGGCATCCTACGAACGTGTTGGTAAGGAGTTGGGCCCAATAATTAATAACATCGTATTGAGTGGTGAGTATCTCGATAAAGAGGGTGAAAAATGGAGCTTTACCGATGAGGGTAAAGCAACATTTCCGGGTAGGAATGTTTTCTACTACGAAGTATCGTTGATACGAGATGGTGCCACCTGCGACTACATTGAAGCTGAGGACCTGAAATCACCAACGGGTTTAGCTTACTATGGCTTCCGTTGGACTGATTCCGGAACTGTTCAGATATTTAATGCTAACTTGGAAGGGGGGGCTGTCTTATGTCAGTCCCAGCCATTTGCAGAATTAACGCCAATGTAGCTTGTCGTTAAGTAACATCTTGAATGCCCGAAGTTTTTGAGGATGACCTATGAGTGATATCGACGTAACAAATACTCGAAGTCGTGTCGACACAGTTCAACAATGCCTTGAAGATATAAAAGTGATTCTCGAAAATAATCAACATATTGAGTTAGACAGTCGTGGTCGTAGGACGCTAACTCAAGTTCTCTCCGGAGGGAGTTATCAAGACCAAAGTCTGATAAAGCTACAAGAGCGGTTGGATTCGATGCATCCAGCCGACATCGCAGCAATGTTAGAACAATTACCCCTTGATGAACGATTAATCGTGTGGAACTTTATCCCATCAGATGTTGAGGGGGATGTTTTACTTGAAGTGTCAGATGCTGTTAGAGAAACCCTAATAGCCGATATGAATACGCAAGAACTTGTTGCCGCAACGGAGCAGTTGGATGCTGACGAAATTGCTGACCTCGCACCCAATTTGCCGGAAGAGGTTATAGCCGACGTATTTAGTTCATTGTCGGAAGAAGAGCGATTACAGTTAAAAGCAGCGCTATCCTATCCAGAGGGCACGGTAGGCGCGTTGATGGATTTCGAGATGGTGACTGTTCGGGAGGATGTCGCGCTTGATGTGGTAATGAGATATCTGAGACGACTTGAGCGGTTGCCACCGAATACCGATAAGCTTTTTGTAGTTGATCGTCGAGAGGTCTTAAAAGGCGTTTTGTCGGTAAGTGATTTGATAGTAGCTGCACCAGATGCAAAAGTGTGTGACGTTATGTCTAGCGATATCGTAACTTTCAATCCGGACAGGGATGCTGAAAGCGCAGCGCATGCTTTCGAGCGATATGATTTAGTTTCAGCGCCTGTGGTTGACGCTCATAGCCGTATTGTTGGAAGAATGACGATTACAGATATTGTTGATTACATTCGGGAGGATGCGGAACAGGAATCTTTGGGGAAAGTCGGTTTGCGAGATGAAGACTTATTCTCGTCTGTGTGGAAGAGTGCGAAAAATCGGTGGTTATGGCTTGCCGTCAATTTAGGGACTGCTTTTTTCGCTTCTCGTGTCATTGGGCTATTTGAGCATTCGATAGAGAAACTTGTTGCGTTGGCCGCGTTGATGCCTATCGTTGCCGCGATAGCTGGAAACTCGGGCAATCAAACTGTTGCCCTTATTGTTCGAGCCCTCGCCTTCGAAGAGATAAATAAAAGTAATGCCAAGGGGCTTCTGCGTAAGGAGCTGTCAATTGCGCTGGTTAATGGTGTTTTATGGGGCTCGGTAGCGGGTACTTTCGCGTGGTTACTCTATGGGAATATCGCGCTTGGATTTGTGATGTTAGGAGCAATGTTGCTTAACTTAATCGTTGGTGCTGGAGTTGGTATGTTAGTCCCGTTATTTTTACAAAAAATGGGTAGAGATCCCGCGATAGGATCATCCGTGTTGTTAACATTTAGTACCGACAGTATGGGATTTTTAATATTTCTTGGTCTCGCGACCGTCTTCCTCGTGTGATGCGGCATGAGTATTTTTCAATACATTCTAGACCGTAATAAATCGAATTATGAGAAACAATATATTTAGATCTAATATCCATCCCTCTGAAATTACGTCCAAAACATTGTTTGAATCTAGACGGCGTTGGATGCAGGGTAGTGTCGCGTCCTTAGCTGCATTAGCACTGCCACAAAATATTGCGCACGCCCGCGATGGTGTGCAATTTCCTATACCAATAGACCGCGATAAAAACAAATTTTCGAGTGACGAGGAACAAACAAGTTATTCCGATGTTACTCGATACAATAACTTTTATGAATTTGGCATGGGCAAGGAAGATCCGTTTGAGCAGGCTCATCGATTGAAAACTGATGGGTGGAAGATACAAGTAGTCGGTGAGGTAGGGCGACCGAAAACATTTGATATGGACGATATCTTAAAGTTGGCGCCGATAGAAGAACGTATTTATCGATTACGGTGCGTGGAGGCCTGGTCAATGGTAATCCCCTGGGTGGGGTTTCCTTTGTCTAAATTGTTAAATGAAGTACAACCTACTGGGAATGCTCGTTTTGTTGAATTTGTTTCTTTATATGACACGGAACAAATGCCAGGCCAAAAAAGTCCAGTACTCGATTGGCCCTATACCGAGGGATTACGAATCGATGAGGCAATGAATCCCCTTACGCTTTTGACTGTTGGCCTGTATGGCGAGATTTTACCCAATCAAAATGGAGCGCCAGTAAGAATTATCGTGCCGTGGAAATACGGATTTAAAAGTGCGAAATCAATTGTCACTATTAGATTAACGGAGAAGCAACCAAATTCCTCTTGGAATCTCGCTAATCCGAGCGAGTACGGATTTTACTCAAACGTCAATCCAAATGTTTCACACCCTAGATGGAGTCAGAGAAGAGAGAGACGTATTGGTGAGTTTCTTAAACGGGATACATTGATGTTTAATGGGTACTCTGAATGGGTTGCTGATTTGTACCGCGACTTAGATCTCACTGAATATTTTTAAAGCGTGTAGTCTATGACGCACCCTGCCCCTGCGCCGACATCTTCCAGTAAGAAAAAGCGTCTCTACATTCCGCTAGTATGGTTTGGCAGCTCGTTGCCGTTACTCATTTTGGCTGTGCGCGCGACTATGGATAAATTGACGGCAAATCCGATCGAGTTTATTTCCCAATTTACAGGATGGTGGACGCTTGTTTTTTTAATGCTGACATTATCTGTGACGCCTATTCGCCAGATTTTTAATATGCCGTTCATTTTCCCCTTCAGAAGAACCTTAGGCCTCATTACATTTTTTTATTCGTTAGTCCATTTTTTAAGCTGGCTGGTTTTGGATCAGTATTTTCATTGGACAGAGATTCTGTTGGACTTAACGGAGCGGCCCTTTATCTATTTTGGCTTTTCGGCATTTGCGGGCCTCTCAATATTGGCGATTACATCAGTAAACCGTGTCAAAATGAGGTTGGGATCGATACAATGGCGGCGGTTACACAGAATGATTTATGTCATTGCGATGTTAGGCGTAATACACTTTTTCATGCTGGTGAAGATTGACGTAACTGAGCCGTTAATATTCGCCGTTATACTATTCCTTTTGTTAGGTTGGCGAGTTTTTTTTCGTATCAGAAAAAATTGAGGATTGAGCATAGAGTTGCTTGTCGCACTTAGTGTATGTGGGACTATTGCGGTTTTATGAATATACGATCTAAATTAACTGAAATTGACCAACTCTTGGAAAGACTATCAATCACAAACTCCGATTTTTATTTGGTACCGTCATTTGTTTCTCTGGTCATATCGACTTTTGATTATTTCGCAATTTATTTGTAAGAAAGGCGAAGATAGGTTGGTCGTAGATCACTATACCGATACCTAAAAGAATGCCGGTAAAGCCAATAAACCCGCTTGGACCCACAATTTCATCAAGAATTATCCATGCCAGTATGGAGGCCGCGATTGGCTCGGCTAGAACAGTCATCGAAACAATGGTGGCGGAAAAACGTCGCACACCCCAGTTAAGTATTGTGTGCCCAATAAGTTGAGGGCCTAATGCCAACAACGAAATGTATAGCCAGGCTGTGGGTGATAGGGAGGGTATTAGTTGCTCTTCGCTGTATAAGCGAAGGAGGGCAAGTACCACAGTAGCGAACCCGTATGTTAGGAAAACATAAGTTTTCAAGTCGATCGTGTTACGAAGCGTTCGGCCGATGATCAAATAAGCTGCGATTGAGATTGCACCAAAAGTGGCGAGCATTTCACCTTTAAGGAAACTTTCTGTCGCTCTCCCTAAGAATTCATTCTCGTCATAGAAGATAAATAATGCGCTACCTATGGAAATCATTATTCCAATAACTTGCTGTTTTGTGATGATTTCCTTTAAAAAGAGAAAACTTATTATTGCTACCCACAGAGGACTCGTTGTTACTAGAAATGTGCTCCTCGAGACGGGAATATATTCTAACGATATTATCCACGTCAGAAAGTGTGCAGCTAAAAAAATACCGGCAAGAGCGCTTTTTAATATCGTATCAGTCGTGGACTGCTCTAAGCTGCGATAAATCGATTTGAGGGACAGTAGGGCTAAACAAACAGAGGCGAGTCCCAGTCTAAGAAATGCAATAGTACCTGAGGTGGCGCCTTCATTTTGAGCGCCCTTAGTGAGCACAGCCGCTGTCGAAACGACCAGAACGGCGAGTGCAAGCAGCGAGTAATCCCTATAAATTCTCTGTTGACTGATTGATTTGACCAATTAGTTTAATTTATCAGGGGTTAGTGGGTCGACCGGTAATCCATAAACATCAATACCCTCCTCCTGAAGCTCTTTGATGGCCTCTCCTGAAGCTTCACCACGTATAGATCGATTATCTGTTTCGCCGTAATAAATTTTACGTGCTTCTTCGGGAAATTTTGCGCCAACGTCTTCTGTATTTTGTATGATGTATTCGATAAACTTACTTTGAAGATGTTGTGGGTTTAAGCCAGCAAGAGCCGTTTCTGTTTGCTTAGTTGCTATCGGACTTGTATGAGTAGACCCCGTATTGACATAAGGTGCCGACAGCTGCTTGGTTACGTCGGTTGAGCCACAGTTTGGGCACGATATCTGTCTATTTGTTAGTTGTTTGTCAAAGTTAGCCGCGGAGGCAAACCAACCTTCGAAACTATGACTTTGATCACAAGTTAAGTTATATACAATCATTATTGAAACCTAAAAAATCAAACGATAAGGAGGCAAGCTGTAGTTTAAATGTTTTAGCTACGTACCATGGATATTTTAGCAACCGAACAATTTTTGGACTCGTTACGGAGCTATTTGTTCATTGGAGAAAAGGTCTTTGATCGACTCTCTGTCTCTAATGACATGTGCCCGAGTATCATCGATAAGGATTTCGGGGGCTCTTCCCCGAGAATTATAGTTCGAGCTCATAGTCATACCGTATGCCCCGACCGAGTGAATAGCAAGTACATCGCCCTCATTAACGCATAGGTCTCGGTCTTTACCTAAAAAGTCTCCTGTTTCACAAATCGGTCCGACGATATCGTAACGTTTTAAGGGTCGATTTTTCTCTTCTATGATGCTATCGATATGATGGTACGCGTTATACAAAGATGGTCTTGCGAGATCGTTCATCGCGGCATCTACAACAATGAAGTTTTTGTTTGGCCCATGCTTGAGGTATTCGACCGTGGTGAGTAGTAAGCCTGAATTCCCAACAATTGAGCGACCCGGTTCTATAAGGATCTCTTGTTCGCGCGATCCCATGGCCTCGAGTAACATTTTGACGAACAGCTCTTGGTGAATCGGAGTTTCATTTTGATATTGAATACCTAGTCCGCCACCAAAATCAACATGATCAATTACAATATTCTCAGCAATGAGTGCATCAGTTAACTCAACCATTTTTAGAGCCGCGTCTCGCATTGGCGCGATTTCGGTGAGTTGAGATCCGATATGACAATCAATACCGGTGGGCTCTATATTAGGGAGCTTTGCCGCGATCTTGTAGAGGCGCATAGCGTCATCAACGTCGACTCCGAACTTATTTTCTTTCAGCCCTGTTGAAATATAGGGATGTGTTTTCGCGTCTACGTCAGGATTGACTCTCAAGCTAATATTTGCTTCAACACCCAACCCCCTTGCTATGGTGGAGATACGATGTAGCTCGGATTCAGATTCGACATTGAAACATTTTATCTTCTGTTCGAGCGCATAGTGAATCTCGGCGTGGGTTTTACCAACACCAGAGAAGACGGTTTTACTTGGGTCTCCTCCTGCGGCCAGCACCCGGCTTAATTCTCCTCCTGAGACAATGTCGAAGCCGCTTCCTAAGTCCGCAAGAATTTTTATGATTGCGATGTTCGAGTTCGCCTTTACAGCGTAACAAACGAGGTTTTTACGCTCCCCGAAAGCATCCTTGAATCTCTTGAAATTAGTCTTTATCGAGTTTTTAGAATACACATAACAAGGCGTTCCAAACTCCTTCGCTACATCACTTGCAGCTTTATTCTCGATAAACAGACGACCTGTTTTTGCGTTGATTGTCATTATTTTTGTTGTGTTGCTGAGTCTTGATTTAATTTATTTTTCGTGGAGACATCTGTCTTTTCGGTATCAGATTTATCTGGCAGATAAAGTGGTCCTGTTTGTCCGCAACCCGAGATTAGACATAAACAAAAAAATACAAAAATTATTTTCGATATTGAGGTCATAAATCTCGACGGGAGTTTTTTGGCATATTGGTCTCAATCCAAGCTTCAACCTGCTTTATAAGTTCTGCGGGTGACTTGTCAGTTGTTTTTATGGGCTTTCCTATGACTACATTAATTGTCCCTGGTTTTTTTAGCAATGCATTCTTAGGCCAATATTCACCCGCATTGTGCGCGACTGGCAGTATATCTGACTGCAGCTTTGACGACAGCCAAGCCCCACCGACTTGATAGTCGACTTTTTTTAGAGGTGAGGTTCTTGTTCCTTCGGGAAAGACAATAATATACCAGCCGTTTTCAATCCGGTTCCTACCTTGCGTCAACATTTGCTTGAGCGCTTTAGACCCGCTTGATCGATCTATTGCGATTGGGTTCATCATCGCCAGTCCCCAACCAAAGAAGGGGACGAGTAGGAGACTACTTTTTAAAACCCAGACTTGAGGTGGGAATATGGTTTGAAAGGCGAAAGTCTCCCAGGCTGATTGGTGTTTGGATAGGATCACACACGGAGCACTAGGAATGTTGTCTAGACCTTGAACGCTATATTTTATCCCGCAGATATGTTTTGCGAGAAATGTGATGCAGTACGACCATAACGTGATGATGCGATACCTTTTTATCGGAGATAGTGGAAAAGTAAGAATCGCGACAAAGGAAAATACTATAGTTAGTGATACTCGTAATAATTCGAAGATTAAAGATCGGACTAAACAGAGCACGATTACCCAGCCGTAATGTGTTTTACAGCTTCGTTGAGATCGATGAACTGTATTGTGGCTTTTGGTAATTGATCGCTTTTTGATGTTTTTTCGCCCTTGCCGGTTTTTACTAAAATAGGGAGTGCGCCAACCGAACTCGCGGCTTGAAGATCTTTAAGTGAATCGCCAATGAACGGAACATTCTCAAGGTCAACATTGAAGCGCTCTGCAATGCTCAGTAGCATGCCTGGCTCAGGCTTGCGGCAGCTACAGAGACTTTCACTGATGTGTGGACAAAAGAATAAAGCGTCGATTCTGCCTCCAACGTTAGCAAGAGCTCGATACATTTTTTCATTGATCGCATTGAGAGTAGACATGTCAAACAGACCTCTACCAATTCCAGATTGATTGGTGGCGACAACTACTCGATAACCCATATGATTAAGTCGGGCGATAGCTTCTAAACTTTGTGGTATCGGCTTCCATTCCGTTGGATTTTTAATGTACTGGTCACTGTCGAAGTTGATGACGCCGTCTCTATCGAGTATTACTAACTTCATTTTATTTCGTTGTTGCTATTGATAATTCTGATAGGTCGCCAACGCAATTCAGCAGAATTGATAGTTGATTTAAGAGCGCCAATCTATTCTTACGCTCCGCTGCATCATCTGACATCACCATCACTTTATCGAAAAAAGAGTCGACTTCACTTCTTGCTGTCGACAACGCCTTTAGTGCATCTGTGTAGCGCCTTTGAGTGATTGCTTTTGTCACGATCGGTGACAAAGCTTGAATTGCCTCGTAAAGGGAGACTTCTTCTTTTGTGTTAAATAACTTAGGTTCCACTTCGCAGCTACCGTCCACATTATTTTTTTTGAGAATATTCTTAATACGCTTATTCGCTGTCGCTAATGCTGCAGCATGATCTGTTTGAAG
>Ga0181595_10001005_pt1 | contig 31244 bp, 22 predicted proteins | sample 041ome_7_FD_145604 | JGI IMG/M metagenome (GOLD analysis project Ga0181595, IMG submission 145604) | Coastal salt marsh microbial communities from the Groves Creek Marsh, Skidaway Island, Georgia - 041401AS metaG (spades assembly) | ecosystem: Environmental > Aquatic > Marine > Intertidal zone... | reverse complement strand
GAGAGAGAGAGAGAGAGAGAGAGGGAGAGAAATCAACAAAACATGAATTCAGTAGAGTAAAACATCGTATAGCCATATGTACCCAAGGTACCATACCCTTTGTATTTAAATATAGTGCGTGGTACATTGTCGGACTGTAACAAATTCATACATGTATACGTGCGTACGGTAGATGACATGAAAATCATTATTATTCTTTCTTTATTTTGCAAACATGGCGTAAACGTCTTCCGCGCTCGCTTCGCCCGATTTTACCGCCTCCATTTTCTCGGCAGCTTCAATATCTCTCACTTGTTCGGTTTGCGGCGACGGCGCTTTAACGTTTACCTTAGCCGACGGTGAAGGGGCGCCGCTTCCGCCACCACCACTCAACACAACAAATAAAAGCGCACCTGCACCTAAGATACCTACCACGGTAGCTGCAACTGCCGCGCCCGCGCCGCCGAGAGGGTTGGACGCTGCGGATCGCAGCGATCTCGCCGCAGCCGCAGCTTCTTCCGCTTGCGCTCTGGCTTTGGCCGCGTTCTTTTCCGCCCCTGGCTTCAAAAAGAACAACAGGCTGGTGACGGGAGAGTTGATGAACTTTTCCGCCGCGTCCGCTCTCGTTTCCAATCTGGCCACGATCGCGTCCGCTTTGTCGCACAATTCCAACTTTTCTTCTTGCGTCAAGCCTTCGAAATCCTCCACCGAAGGGAACCCTTGCGGCAAACCACCGACGGCGTTCGGTGGTCGAACCTTTTGCGTCAAGGCCAACGACGGTTTTTGCGCCATCGATTTCGATTTATTCGAAAACGTCTTCACTTTACGCTGCATTGCAATAGTTTTCGCTGGGACTACTTGCGTCGTCGCCGCCTCCGGTTTTCTCATTTCGGTCAAAGCGGATAAAAAGTTCTTGCCTTCTCTCTCGGGCTCGGAGGCTTTTTTCACAGACACCGATTTTCTTTGCGTTCTGGCCTCTTTAGCCGCCGCTGCTTTTGCCTCCATCTCCGCTCGTCTTTGCGCTCTTTTTTCCGCCGCCTCTTCCGCTTTCAACGCTCTCGTCCTCGCTTGCTCTTCTTTTCGTTCCGCCGCTTCCGCTTGCTTCTGTTTGCGAATCATTTCTTGTTGTCTTCTCTTCTCTTCTTGCTCAGCGCGTTGTTCCTCTCGTCGCTGTGCAGCCTCCAGTTTTTTCTCCTCTCTTCTCGCTTCCGCTTCGGCTCGTTTTTGCTCTCTCTCTGCCTCGCGCATTTCTCGTTCCATCTCTCTCTCCGCGGCTCCTTGGTCTTCCTCGTACGATTCGTCCAACGCGTCGTCGATTTCGCCCGAGGAGTTGCTCTCGTCTTCCTCGATAAAATTAAACGACGCTTCCGACCTCTTCGGAAACGATTTTCGCGGCATATCCGGAGGCAAAGGGTTGCCTCCCATCGACGCGAACGGATTTGGCATCTCCGGCATTTCAATTTTCGGCGGTTCAATCTGCGGGACTTCAATCTTTGGCGGGGTAAACGCCGGCGCCGCTTTCTTCTCTTCCTCTTTCGCTTCGACGACTTTTTTCGGCTTCTTCATGATTTGCGTTTTCGGCTGCTCCTCTTCTTCCTCGCGCCTCTCCACCAACGGCCCGCCAATCAATTTGCTCGCGCCAAACGCAAAACCACCCAAAGCCAACGGCGCGACGATAACGATTGGATTAAATCCGTCTTCCTCTTTCGCTTTCGATTCGAGAGGACTCGCCATCTTCGGCGTCGGCGCTTTCTTTGGCTTCTCCGCTTTCTTCGCCGGTTTCTTCTCCTCTTTCTTCTTGGAATCACCACCGCCAAACAAATTAAAACCGCCGCCGCTGCCTTGATCTTTACTCTTCGGCGCTTTCGACGGCACGCCTTTATTCACCAACGCCTTCGCTTTATCCGAGTTCCCTCCGGTTCGCGTCATCGCGTCGTACGCCGAAGTGTCCAAGTCCATGTTCAACGTAAACGCCGGTTTTGAAGAAGGTTCCTCCGCGATAACCGACGGAGACGGTGCTTCCACGGAAGAAGAAACATTCTCAGGAGTGGTGCTTTCCGTCACCACCATCGACTCCTCCGCGACGACCGCCGAGGAGTCGCCTTCTTCGGCCCAAGCAACGGCGTTGAAAGAAGAAGTGGTAAAAGGGGCAGACGCCACCGCCGCGGTCGTCGTCGCGCTCAAAAGAGCGGCGACGAGCACTTTGCGCTCGCCGCTGCGAGAAGAAGAATCGCTCTTCTCTTCTTTTCCATCGTCGTTTTCTTCTGCTTCTGAAGAAGAAGAGAACGCTCGAACGACGACCAAAGCTTCGCGTCGCTTTTGCTGACGATGATGATATCGCGATGCGGTTTTTGAGGAAGACGGCGTGTTGTTCACCTCGTCGTTGTTGCTGTTCGTCTTAACGCTCAAAAGATGGCGCAAAGCGGTAGACGCGGTCATCGTGTTTCTCTCTCTCTCGGTTTTGTGCGGGGGTGCGCGTGCTTTAGTAAGTTTTGAGTGAGGAGGTTTAAAGATATCGCGCGCGCGATTTCTTTTTTTTTATCCTGAGTGTGATGTGCTCGCTTTTTTCTTGTTTAGGGTTTAGGGTTTAGGGTTACAGTTTGTGTTCTTGGAAAAAAAAACGAGAGAGAGAGAAAAGAGAAGACAACGCGCCAGAGAGCAAAGCACGGTAGGCGATACGCGCGATACATAATAAACTCGAGATCGAGAGTTTTCGAACGTACAAAGCTCCTCGTTACGTTCTGTTTTACAATTATTTCACGCGCGCGCGTTTGCATATATTTGAAAGTGTACTTTTGGAAAGGATGACGACGACGACGACGACGACGACGACGATGCGAAGATGTGAATCATCTTTCACGTCTTCTTCTTCTTCTTCTTCATCGAATGCGAAGAACGCTTCTTCTCGCGCGGCGGCGCTGTTATCCAGAAAAGGAGGAGTTCAAAGAAGAAGAAGAAGAAGAAGTGATGCGTTCGATTTTGTGCCGTCTTCTTCGGCGAGTGCCGATGAAAACAGAGTCACTAACGCTGCTTCGAGTAGTACTCAAAAGGTTTCAACTTCTTCTTCTTCGTCGTCTGGAGGAAAATCCGCGTACCGGCCGGTGTGGGAAAACGACATCGACGCCGAGTTCCGGAGGAAAGAGCGGTTTGAAAAAGAGAAACAGAAAGAGCGAGAGAAAGTAGCGGCCTCGGGTTTAGGTTTTGGACGGGTGAACATGTTGGACGACATGTCGGTGGACGTCGGCGCGCAGGTGAAGGAAATAGAGCGGAGGAAGAAGGAAGAGGCGGAGGCGAAGAAGACGCGCGGGAAAAAGTTGAACGCGTTAGATTTAGCGACGACGGATAAAGGAGATTCGAAATATAACTTAGACGGTTGGAATTACGCGCCGACGAAAGCGGAGAGATCGAGGTGGGCGAACGAGTGGGCGAAAGCGGAACGGGCGAAAGCGGCGAAGAATCCGAGTTATCGACCGATGTCGAGGCAGATGTTGAACAGGACGATTAAAGATTCGGATTGGAAAATGAGAAACGAAGCCGATAAGAAGGCACAAGAAACGCCAACCGAGTTACAAATGAGACGAAGAAAAGAAGACCAAATGCGCTTGGAACAGTCGAAACGCGATTTATTCACCGGAACTTTCGGTTTGTGCGTCGCCGGCGGCGTCGGCGCCACGTTCGCCGGTTCCAGTTCGAGCGTATTAGCCAGTTGGGTTTTGGGTTCGTTCGGAAGTTTACTCTACGTCCGTTTGCTCTCCCAAAAAGCAGACTCCCAAGGCGGTCAAGGCGGACCACCGACGATTCTGGTCCCCGTCGTTCTCTTCATGGCGTTGAATCGATTCAACGCGCTCGGCGGCACCGATCTCACCGGTCTCACGCTCTCGCCCATCCCGATGCTCTTGGCCTTTTTTTCCTACAAACCGGCTTCGCTGTTCCAAGGCATTCGTGATTTAGTCGAAGAAGAAAACGAAAAGACGTATTCCGAACAATAACGATAACTACTTTGAGTGTGTGTACACAAACGAGTTGTTCTAAAGCGCAGTCATAATAAAACTCTTTACACACACATATCGCCGGTTTAAACCATATCATCGCCCCGGCTTCGAGTGCGCTAACTCCTCGCTCTAACTCCTCCTGGTGCTTTTTCATCAGTAAAATTAATTGTGTGCACACGCATTTTCTCCTTTTCTTGACTGTTTGACACGTTTTGGTGTCTGAAAGTGTTTGAAAAATATCTCTCCTCTCGCTGACCATTTCCTCCGTTAGCGCACGTCACAACCAACGCACACCTGGAAGAAGCGTCACGATGCGCAAAAGACCCAGAACGTTCTCCGAGACGGACGACGACGATGTCACTCTTCTTCGTCCATCTCCTTTGTGGCGACTCATCACCGACCATCCGATGCTTTTTTCCGCGAACATCCTTCCGAAATTGGACAAGCCGTCCGTGAAATTATTTTACGAGACGACTAGGGCAACGCGACGAGCGCTGCAAAGCGCCGACAACCAAAACGTGTACGAGAGCGTCGTTTTATTGAACAACGCTACCACCAAAGAAGAGGAGGATCAACAACAACAACACAACAACAAAAGAACGTGCGGGATAAAATCGCTCTGTTCGAGCAAAGAAACCTTGAAATGGTGCTTCGAACGGTACCTGTGGGGACACCGGAAGGGCGCGTTTAAACACGACCCGAGGGAAGGATCGGGACGATTTTGTCGAATCGTCGCCTCGACGAACAAGTTGGAGTTGCTGAAGTACGCGCGAGAGGAAGCCGGGTGCGAGTGGGACGAACGCGTGTTGATCGAAGCCGGACAACACGCGAATTACGAGATGTTGAAGTATTGCATCGAAAATGGATGTCCGCTGGAGAGCGAGTCGACGTATTTAGGGGTATTGAGATCCGGGTATCGAGCGAAAGGAGGGGACCCAATCGCGTGTTTGAGATATTTACGCGAGACGGTGCGAGCGCCGTGGTACGATTTCGTGTTGATTGATGCCATAGAAGCGTTTCAAGGGTTTAATATCCCCAGGGATAACACGGAGGAAGAGAATGAGATCGTGTTTGAGGCGTTAAAGTACGTTCTCGATAACGGGTGTCGGATTCACCCGGAAGAGGCGACGAGCTACGCCGTGGACATGGTCAACCAAGGCGAAGTCCAATTCAAGGCGTTTAAATATCTAGTCGAAGAGGCGAAAGTGATACCGTTGAATTCGTTCACGCTCATGCGAATTGATTTCTTCACCAGGTTGTGGGCTTTAGAATTATCTCTCCGAAACGTCGTCGTCGGCGAGGAACCGTTGTTAACGGAGGAGCAATACGCGAGAAACTGTCGAGTCGGCGAGTACCTTCGAGAGAAAGGCTGTCCTCAGCCGACGAGCTTAGACGATGAGTTTCTCTGCTTCCGAGAAATCATGGCCTCGTACAAGGACGAGTTCGTAGACGAACACGCGGAAAACGTGTTCTGGAACGAATTCGCCCAGTTTTACGGCTTCGATTCGATCGGATCGCTCAATTAAATTTAGAAGCTGCTTTGGCGCGCTGCTGTAATAATGGAACTATTTTTTGATGTACTAAAACGTTTCTTCTAACGAACTTTTCCTCCGTTCTTCTCGTGAAACCAAACCGCTTGCTTGGGTGGTTGGTAGCAGCAGCAGCACCACCACCACCACCACCACCACGATGCCGCCACCGCAGAAAACGTACTCGGTCCTCGCGCTCGTCTCCGGCGGGAAAGACTCCGTCTTTGCTTTACAACTCTGCCAAAGTCACGGACACGAGATAACCGCGCTAGGGAATCTCACGCCGAAAGACCAACTCGTGGAAGAGTTGGACTCTCACTGCTTTCAAACCGTCTCGCACTCGATGATTAACTTATATCCGCGACTGATTGATAAACACATACCGGTTTTTAGACGTAAACTGATCGGTCGGAGCGTTCACGTGGACTTGAACTACCCGGAACGTGGAGTTGAAACCGATGAGATAGAAGATTTGAGAGCGTTGATTCAGTTCGCGAAGGAACACGCGCGCGTCGACGCCGTGTGTTCCGGGGCAATTTTGAGCGATTATCAGCGATTGCGAGTGGAGAGGATATGCTTTGAGTTGAATTTAGTGTCGCTTAGTTACTTGTGGAAACAAATGCCACAGAAAAGGTTGCTGGAAGATATATTGAACGTCGGGAGGATCGAAGCGGTGCTCGTCAAAACAGCCGCGATGGGTTTGGATCCGAGAAAGCACTTAGGGAAAACTTTAGGAGAGGTCAAGGAAGATTTAATTCGAATAGAAGAAGAGTATGGGTCACACTCGTGCGGAGAGGGTGGAGAGTTTGAGAGTTTGGTTTTAGACGCGCCTTTTTTTACTCGAGGGCGTTTACGCATCGAGGAGAGCGAAGTCATAGAGACGAGCACGGATCGCTTCGCTCGGAGCGGGCATTTGAAGATTATGAAAGTGAACGTCGAAAAGAAAGTTGAAGATGATGATGATGTACGAGAAATAGAACATGTCGACGAGGAATTTGGAGAAGTTATATGGGTGCCTGACGATTACATCGCGACTCCTCCTTTGGCTTCTCTTTCGTTACGTTCTCCAGATATTCGCGACGATATTGCAAAGTCAAATCCAAACGTTGAAGTATACTTGCAACGTATGAATAGCAACAGTAATAGTAATAGCAGCAGCAACAGTAGCGATCGTGGCAACGAGAGTAGAACCGTCTGGTTGCAATGCAATAACAAAGCCACGGCAGACGAGGCGTTTCATGAGCTCAAATTAGCCTTAAAACGCGAAGGTGGGATGTTTTCCATCGAAGAACACGCGACGATGACGCATTGTTATTTGAAATCTATGGATGATTTTGGATCTTTCAATGCGGCTTACTCTCGGCATATGCGCGCTGTTGAGCCGAGCGCGAGAGCGTGCGTCGCGTTGCCACTGAAAGACGATATCAGTTTTTTACTCTCGATGGTCTTGTCTCGCTCTAAAAGAGTAAAGAGTTTACACGTGGCTTCTATATCCGCGTGGGCACCCGCATGTATTGGACCATACGCGCAACTGTGCGGAGTTGACCCATTTCTGTACGTCGCCGGGCAAATTGGAATGCAACCTAGAAACTTAGATTTAGAGTCGAACATTTACACAGAGGCGCGACGGTGCGTGAAATCGTGCCATCAGATTCGCGAGGAGATTTGCAAAAACAACGGCAGCGAAAAAGTGTCGTTCGCGAAGCAAGCAGTACAAACAACATTTTATGCTTCCTCGAACAGAGCAAACGAATGCGAGAGCGTACACTCCGTGTCGTTTCATGAATATTGTCGCAATCACTCGTGGGATCCAAGCGAACCATATTGCGATCCTCTCGTTGTAAACGAAGAGAAAGAGAAGGATGGTGGCGATGAGAATATGCACAAAAAATTGCACGTGGGAGAGAAAGATATGAGCGATGTGACGGATCCAAATCTTTATTTTATGCAAGAAAAGCTGAGCGGTTTGTTCATGTCTCTATTTTTGACGGTGCCGATGCTCCCGAAAAATGCCGCCATGGAAATCGAGCCAATCTTAGCGTCTTCGCTCGTGTTTCCATCACACTCGATGGATGACAATTCCAACGCCGAGGAGGAGCTTTACATGGACTCCCATAACAAGTCGTCGGGAAATTATATGGTGACTGCAAAATATATCGGCCGAGCAAACGAATGGGCGAGAGCGTTGATATTCTTCAAGCGTCGAGGGGAGAAGGAGAAGGACGAGGAAAGAGTCGACGTCGCGAAATACTTTGAGCGCATCGAAGAGACGTACAAACTCGCGTTTTCCGACACGGCTTCGATTAAAATATACTATTCCACGCGAGGAACAACATCGAAAGACGCCGAAGTCGCCTGCCGCGACTCTTTCTACCAACTCTTCGAAGACGAAAACTCGCCCTTTTCCGCCGACATAAATGCGGAGAAACGCTCGCCGCCGACTGTAGCGATACCGGTCTTAGACTGCGGCTATTTCGGAAAAACCGACGACGACAAAAACAACGAATCTGAGACGCGGTGCGCGTTTGCTCTCGAACTCGTCGCGGTACGTGAAGCGCGAAAGTACGCGTGCTGATGCCGAGTTTAGATAATGTAAAGTAATTTGAACGTATGATACAAAGTGTCGCTAATAACTAGTATATATGCAGAGTGGTTTGTCTATTTTTTCCTTCTTTTCATCTCCGCTCGCTCGCTAAATGCGTGTCTCTCAAAAAATCACGGACTACTCGCCATCCGCCACCGCTCCAAAATCGCCTCCCTGTGCCCCAAAACCATCCCAAATCCGTATATCAACAACCCTACCGACGCTAACAGTCCAATCGAAGAGCCCATCGCTTTCGCGATTGGATTTCTCCTTTGACTCGAAGCGAGCGATTGCTCCTCCATCAATTCTTCCTCGTTCTCCGCCGCGGCCACCACGGTGCCATAGTGTTGTTGCTGTTGCGATTGCGATTGCGATTGCGATTGCGATTGCTCTGCCCGAGCACCGCCGGACGGAACGTCGACGACAACGGGAGGAGTTGAACCCGAACCGCGTTTCATGAATAACGAACGCGCACCCATTAGTATTCCGTCGTGCGATGGGCCGGCGCCTTTCTGTGGGTAGGAAAAGGGGAGAAAAACTGTTAAGATGAAAAAAAAAATCTTAAACCCTAAAGAAACGCTTCTTCTTCTCACCTCGCGCATGTGTCATTTGTCACTTGTCACACGATATCATCATCGCGCGAGTTAACTCGAGAGAAGAACGGAGCGTCGTCGTCCGTCGTCGTCGCCGTCGCCGTCGAAACACATGGCGACCGTGCGCGTAGAAATCGACACGTTTTCAAACGACGGGAGGAAAATATCGACCGACGCGAACGCGACAAAGTTCGTTCCGAACGAGAGGAAAAAAACGGAGCAGATTCGAGCGACGTGTGGACCGCACGTCGGACGGAGAGTTCGTTTGAAACTCGCGTTCGAGGAGAGAGAGAACGATGAAGGAGAAGAAAGAAGGGCAGTCGTGAGAGCGAGTTCTGTTTTGCGTTTTATCGTCGCGAACGGCGTGCAAATCGAGTCGGAGATTAAACCAAAACTGCCGGACGCGTTTGATGGTGGGGAAAGTTTTTCGAGACAATTCGGGACGTTGAAGCAACACGGGGTGGCGTTGCAGGTGAGGTTTAAACCGATTGGACATTTCGATGAGAACGACGACGACGACGACATTGTTGACGAGGAGAGAACGACAAAGATCATCAAAAAACTTACGATTGGTAAAGCGAATACTTTGTATGAAATTTGCGACGGAGCAATCACGATAGACAAGATGTCCTTGGCTGCTTCGATAACGACGTCGCGAATCGCCGAGGCGGCGAAACCGTTCGCGAACGTAAACGAAGAGACGCCGAGGATTGGTAAATCGCCTGAAATTTGGAACTTACAGACGAAAAACGAGCGCGATGAGGATTACGATCGTAAAAATCCGGACAAAATCCGCGCCGATCAGAGAGGTCAAGAACGATGCGAGGAAATCGCGAAAGAGTACGAGGAAGAGACGAGACACTGGATGGGGACGAACAATCACGTGAGCGGACAGATGAAAGTAGTGCAAGATATCGATAAGAAAGTTGCAGGTTTGGAAGGCAAACTAAAAGCGGTGACTGGATTTATCGTCGCGTTAGAAGATTTGAAAGAACAGGGTAAGTATACGGAGGAAGACGAACTCGTCGCTACGTCGGAAATGATATCGAAAGCTGAAGGTGAAATCAAAATCATCGGCTCCATCGCTCCAGTGAAGAGCGAAATTGATGATGATGATAATGATGACGACAACAACGAGGAAAAAACATCATATAACGGCAGCAACTCTCGAGCGCGAAACGTTGGTCAACAATTCAATCGAAACCCGTTGCGTTCCTTCTCCCTCTCTCAACTCGGCGTCTACATCGACGAATGCGAGAACCAACCCGTCTCGCGTCTGAAAAATATCCTCGCCAAAACTCGCGACTCGCTCCAACTCGCCAAACAAATTCAAAAGTGCGCGCTCCGCGACGCGCATCTCCGCCATCACTGGGACTTGCACGAATCCAACGTCGAAACTCGAGACGTCCTCGAAAACGGCGTGCGCCGCGAAGACATGGAACGCCTCCTCGGCAGAGAAGCGACGAAGCAGGACGTGGAAGCGTCCATGCGAATACCTACTCGCGAGCGAGCGAAAATCGTCGGCGGCGCGACAAAAATCGCCGCGGGAGACGACAGACAATTCTTAGACGATCAGAGAAAGGAGAAGAAGACGACGACGATGTTTGTTTCTTCCGCGCCTACGACGAAAGCTTTGCCTCGCTAAACTATTTTTTGTACCTGTAATTTGAAGCGTTTTCTTCAGAAGTAAAAAAAAAAGAAACACACATGACCACTCGACACGCGCTTCGCCGCGCGCTCTCCCTCCACTCGTCTTCTTCCTCGAAAGGAGGAGGAACCGCAGGGAAATCGGTGTTAACGAGCCTCGGTTTTGGTGGCGATGGTGGAAACGCGCTCGCCTCCATCTCTGCGTTCACCGCGACGACGACGACGACGCGGAATTCAACTTTCGTCAGCGGCAACCGTCATCATCAAAAGCGCCAATTCCTTTCCAATCCTTCGTCGTCGTCTGCGTCATCTCTGGCTGATCTCGCGTACGGACCGAAACCAATCAATTACGGCGTTCGAATTGTGCCGGAAAAAACCGTCGCGGTGATTGAGCGATTCGGTAAATATCACAAAACCTTGAGCAGTGGAATTCACCTTTTGATTCCATTGGTAGATTCCATCGCCTACGTGTGGCACTTGAAAGAAGAAGCGATACCGGTGGATAACCAAACGGCGGTCACGAAAGATAACGTAGCGATTACCATCGATGGTGTTTTGTATGCCAAAGTCGTTGATCCGTTTAATGCGAGCTATGGCGTTGAGAATCCAGTGTACGCGCTGTCGCAGCTGGCGCAAACGACGATGAGGTCAGAGATTGGGAAGATGTCGTTGGATACGCTGTTCGAAGAGAGAGACCATTTGAACGCGGCGATTGTGAAAACGATAAACGAAGCCGCCGGAGACTGGGGGTTGAAGTGCATGAGGTACGAGATTCGAGATATTCTGCCACCAAGAGGTATTCAAGCGGCGATGGAGTTACAAGCGGAAAGTGAGCGACGGAAGCGCGCGGCGGTGTTAGAATCCGAGGCGGAGAGAGAGGCTTCGATTAATGTGGCGACTGGTTTGAAAGAAAAGACGATTTTAGAAGCGACTGGTGAGGCGGAAGCGATCGTGGCGAAAGCAAAAGCGACGGCGGCGGGGATCACAGAGGTTTCGAGGTCGTTGTTAGGTACTGGCGGCGACGAGGCGGCGAGATTTAAGATTGCCGAGATGTACATGAACGCGTTCGCGCAAATCGCGAAGGAAGGCAACACGATGCTGATTCCTGCGGATGTCGGAAATCCGGCAAGTTTAGTCGCGCAAGCTATGGGAGCTTATAAAACGATCGAGAATAGTAGCAAAAATGGTGGTGGTTCTGTTGTGGGAGAGAGTAATAAAGCGACGACGATGGCTTCTGAGGTGAGACCGGCGAAAGCGAAAGCGCTTCCGCGATCAAACGTGTTGAGCAAACCGAAACCGTCCCCAAGCGAGGACGACTAACATTCACGTACATACAAGTATATGGTTATATATCAAGTAGCGCAGTATTGTATCATTCAGTATCGTATCATTTCGTATCGTATCGTTCAATCTTCTCTTCGTGTGCCGCATCCCGAGCTCGTTTTCTCTTTAAAGCGGCAAATTCAGAAAGTGTATCGTTCCCGCTTCGAAGCCAGACTTTTCCACCGCGACCTCGCACCTCGCGTGCTTCAATAGTTTCAACATCTTACCGTTCGGCATATCCACCGCAAACGCTTTCGCATCGATAGCATACTCTTTAATCCATCGATTCACCAACGCGGTTCCAAATCCTCTTCTCCGAAACTCCGGTTTTATGAACAAGTGCGACAACCTCGGCGGCGCGACTGTCAACTTCTTCGTCGCTTCCCACTCGTGCACTTTCGCGTCGTAAAATAACGCGTACCCAACCGCTTCTCTCGTTCTCACCTCTTGTAAAACTAAACCGAAGCACGCCTTCGCGTCTCTCGAAATATCGCCAATTCTCTCGTCTTCTCTCTGAAACAGCTTGTTCAACTGTTTCAATCTCGCGTCCGCGCTCACGTCGCGCTCGTTCACGAGCGCAATGTCAAATCCTTCCGGCACTGCCTGGAACCGTTTCGCCCTCGCCTCGTCCTCTCTCTGAGCGTTTCGGAGCAAGCGGTACACCGGGTCGTCGTCGTTATCGTCATCGTTGTCGTCGTTATCGTCGCGCGAACGCGCCGCCGCTTTCCCTCTCGCCGCGCCGTCGCTCGTCACCTCCGCTTTCTCTTCTCTCGAGACGAAACCAGACGTCGTCTGTTCGCTTCTTTCCCCGGCGACCGCCAAAAACCCATCCTCTTCTTCGATCGGTGGTGGTATCAAAAACGAGGGCGACGACGACGACGACGTCTTCTTCCAGTAGTACCTCCTCCGTTTCGAAGGCGACCTCGAATGCACGTCGTCGTTCTTCTCGGAGTTGAACTCCGAGTCGCTCTCTTCGAGCAACTCTTCCTCGTCGATGCGCGCGAAGAGTCGCCGTTCCTCTTCTTCTTCTTCTCCCGTCTCGCGCGAAGAGTCGTTCCTCTTCTTCTTCTTCTTCTTCTTCTTCGTCGTCATGATGCTTCTCGTTCTTCGTCGTCGTCGTCGTGCTTTCTCTCTTCTTTACGCGCGCGCGTATTTTTTTCTTTCTGCTTCTGGCTGCTAAACCCTAAACCCTAAACTTGCTAAACTTGTTTTTTCTCTCTCTTCAGATGTGCTCAGAAGAAAGCCCAGTCGCGAGAAAACCACCGCACCTTTGTCATCGAACGAGACAACAACAACTCGCAAAAACCAAAGAAGTTTTTTGTTGGGTCTCTCTCTCTCTCTCTCTCTCGTTCTCAAAGAGTGCGCTCGTTCATCGTTCGCTCTTTAAACGTCTTCTCTTCTGGCTTTAAATCGCATTCCTCACCCGTATCTAAACTTCATTCAGAGGCGATTAGTTTATTATAAGATGATGATGATGATGATGATGATGTCAACGACGACGACCACGACGACGACGACCACAACGTTTAGAAAGAACAGTAAGAGCAGAGCGAAGATTGTCATCGCGTCGGCGTCTTTATGCGCCGACGCGCCGGCGTTTTTACCCGTACCACCACCGGTGCACAACGCCATCGCGGAAGTGGCAGCAGCAGCAGCCGAAGAAAAAGGCGGCGGCGCGATGCCGTTCGGCGGCGGGTTTTCCAGCATGAACGCGCCGTCGACGACGATCGATGAAGACGGCATACAAACTGTGCTCGTGGAGACGGAAGATCCGAGCGAGAAGACCGGGTTGAACCCGTTCAACGTCGGTAAAATCTTCAGCGGGTACCCGTCGCCGGACCCGGCGAACGAGTTCGAGGACGGCGTGCAAGCCGCCTCTCTCGGCTCTACGATAGCGTTTACTGTTGCGGTTATCTTGCTCGTAATAATCACCGGTGGGACGCTGTACGTCTCCGCGCGCGAAGCCATGGACAGGAAAGAAGAAGCCGACGCTCGAGAAGAAATGGAACGACAAGAACGCATCATCGAGGCGAACAAAGGAAAATTAAACCAAGCGGCGAATAAGAGAAGGAAACCGAAAGTGAGCAACTTAGACAAGTTAGTCGCGGAAGGGATCATAGAACCAGGGAGCGCCAACGCGGCGTCGAAGAAAAAGTTGAACAGGAAGGAACGTCGCGAGCAAAAGCTCGCGTCCGGAGGAGGAAGTGGAGAGGGTGCGAACGCGAGCGAAGAAGAGGACGAAGACTAGAAAAGAAATAACGAGCGCGTGTGCGTGTGTAATAAAAACGAACGCTTCCCGCTCGCGCGACTCAATTAAACACGTAGTAAACTCTCTCTCTCTTCTTTCTCACGAGCGCACACATCGTAAGCTCAATCTGTTGCGTTTCTTTTAGTGGACGTCGGGTTCGTTTTCTCGCGCGACGCGCGCGGTCGCGTCTTCTCAGCCACGTACCCACGTGGCAAAAAAAACTTTGTGGATAGATGTAATCCACAAAACTGTAGACGCTCTCGCTCTCGCCGACACACACACAAACACACGCAGAGAAAAAAACGCAATAATGATTGTTCGAAGAACGGTATCGATGTCTTCCTCGCTCGCGTGTTGTTGTTCGTCTTCCTCGTCTTCTCACTCGACGAACCGTCGCGGCGCGACGATGGCCGCGAAGAGACGTTGTTCTGCGACGTCATCTTCTTCCCGACGGTTCGACGACTTGAGGTCCAAAAGCAGCGGCGGCACCAAGAAGAGCAGTCGACGACTGAACGCCGTCGTCGATCCGGGATCTTCCCTCGACGAGTTTGTCGAGTTGAGCAGCGCGTCGTCTTCTGACGATGGGTCCATTCGATGCTCCATCGATGGGGATGATTTTACCGTCAGCAAAGCGGAGATGGAAGCGGAGCGTTTGAGGAAGAAAATGGCCTCCATGGGAGGGGAGATGTTGAGAGATCCGAAAGATTTCGTCTCGACGGATGGGCAACGATTACAATGCGCGGTACATTTTGGGGTGTGTTCGTTGTTGGCGATGCGAGGTCTGTACTTGGACGCGGTCGTGATGGACGGCGACGTTGTGGGATTGGCGGCGAGAGCGTTCGCGACGGTGTTCGCGAGTTACGTGCTCGCGGATTTAGGCACCGGGATATTTCACTGGTCGGTGGATAACTACGGGGATAAGAACACGCCCGTGGCGGGTAACGTCATCGATGCGTTTCAGGGGCACCATCGATGGCCGTGGACGATTACTAAGAGACAGTGGGCGAACAACATTCACAAGACGTGCATCGCGCCTTTGTTCTTCACGGTGCCGCAACTGTTGGTGTTTGGCGGTAGCGATATGCAAGGTAGCGGCGATAGCGATTTATTTTTCGGGTCGTTTTGGGCGTTGGTCGTGTTGTCGCAACAAACGCACGCGTGGGCACACATGAAACCGAGCGATCAGCCGAAAATTGTGACCAAGTTGCAAGACATGAACTTGATGTTGACGAGGAAAGACCACGGCGCGCACCACCGGTCGCCGTTCGAGGGACACTATTGCATCATCAACGGATGGTGGAATCCGCTGTTGGACGATTCTCACTTTTTCCGAAAGTTGGAGAGAGTGATTTACGAGAGAACGGGAGTCGCGCCGAGGTGCTGGACCGAGGATGATTTCGAGGTGGAAGAAGACGCGCCGGATGGGTTCGGCCAAGGTGTTCTTTAAAAATAAAGCGTCAAAACTCTCGGGTTCGTATTATATAGTCTCGCGCGCGCTTTGAAAGGAGCGCGCGCGTAAATTTTAAACACTGTTGTACATTATTATAATTCACACATACACTTTTCTAGCAACTAATTGACTATGGTATAAATACACGTTGCGCACTACTACTGCGAATACATTTTGTACTCTACCAGCTCTCGCCGCCTTGAACGGCGAGTTCATCGAAATCCATCCTCGTTTCTCGTTCGTTTCGAATCACCTCCTCTTCTTCGGTACCTTTTTTTGCGTCTTCCTCTTCTTCATGACCGCTGCTGAACCATAACCCTGCGTTTTTTTCGTTGTACTCGTTCAAGGCGAAGACTACTTCGTGGTGTCCATTCTCCATCGCTTTGTCGAGCGGAGTCATCGCGGGAATAAATCTCGAGTAATCCGTGTTCAACTTTGTCGCCGGGATGTTTTTCGCTCCTTTCTCTAAAAGCAAATTAATCACCTCGATGGACGCGCCCCACTCGCACGCGACAAACAGCGCGGTTTTCCCGTTCGAATATGTCCTGTTCACGTCCAGTGTTTTCTCGTTCGTCTTCTGAAACACTAATTTTAAGCTCTCCAAATCGCTTCTCTTTGCCAACGCCATCAACGCGGTCCAATTTTTCTTGTGCACGCCGTTTCCTCTGTTCTCCGGATCCGCTCCGTTGTCTAGGAGTATCTCTATACATTTTCGTCTGTTTGACTCCGCGAGGACGACAGTTTTCTCATCCTCGTCGGGAAAATAGTCCCCGCAACACGCGGCGAGCAACGCGGAGAATCCGTGTCGATCCATGCCGTTTATAACGTTCACATTTTTCCCTCGCGAGTCGACGATCAGCTCGCGTAAAATCGAAAATCTCCCACGAGAAGCACACGCAATGGCACCTGAAATCATCACCTCTTCCCTCTCCTCTCTCCCGAGTTCCCGTAAACAGTGCTCCAAAATGTACGTCACCGCGCTCAATCGCGACTCTAAATCTTTCTCCGAGTAGTCCGTATCTTCTCTTTTCGCCGGAAGAGTCGACCCGCACACCGTTCGCAGCGCGACCGATATCTCTCTGTCCGGGAAAGACAAGAGCGCCGGTATCGCGTCCCAAGTTCCATTCTCTTCGATCGTTCTCAAGTCTTTGCGGAATCGAGTTAAACGCTTGGAGGATTTATGCGCGAAGTTTTGACCAAACCCGCCGTTTCCAGCGGTAGGAAGCGCGGAGAGCGGGTTTAGGAACGGCATATGTGCGTGTATGCAATAAATGTGAAGATTCGAATTCGAAAAAAAGTTAGTTAAATTCAGAGCGCTTTCAAAGCGTCGCGCGTGACTTACGGACGATGCGTGTGATCAATAACAACAAGCTCTTTCTTTTTTTGAAAACATAGATTCATCTCTCTCTCTCTCTCTCTCTCTCTCTCACACACACACACACACTCGCGACAAAAGTTTATGTATTTTTAATCTTCGTGCGACGCAATCTCTCCGCTCACGCTCCCGATTTTTTCGTCAAAGTAAAACACCTTCCTGACTTCCCCGGCGAAGACGGCGCGGATGAACGTCGTGAGCAACAATCCGGGCACGATGTACAACAACGCCGGCTGCGCGGCCTCGAAGATGTTCATCACCGCAATTGTGGTCACTAAACCGAACGCGTACCCTAACGCGACTGCCCAAAAGTACATTGGCGGCGGTTTCTTTTTCAACTCTCTCGCTCTCGACCTCGTTCTCGGTCGACTGGCTGCTTCTTTGCGTTGCATGTCCATTCTCAAAATCAAGGCTAAGTAAAGCCCAGGAATGACGATATCTCCCAACCCAAGCATGGAAAATGGTCGTTTGCTCGTATCCAACACGTTCACCGGTCCTCTCGGGAACAACAACTTAATCGGCGCGTCGAAGGATTTCGCCACCGAGACCATCACCGGCGTAAAGAACACCCAAAAGATGTCGTAGAAAAACAACCCAACCAACAAAATAACTCCAATTTGAATCGAATCCAACGTTAAAAATTCAATCCCTTGCAATGCGAAGCTTAAACCCAACATGTTATTCGCCAAGAAATGCTTCGTGTCGTAATACCACTTACAAAACGCAATCGCCGCCGCGCCCGTCGTCAACTCTGCGATATCAAACGACACCTCGTACGGCCCTTCTTCGTTGATATACTTAATCTCCGGAATCGTTCCAAAATAAATTCTCTTCAGCGCGACTTTCTTCGGCATCATTTTCGCAAACATTGGCGTAAACGTCGCGCATATCGCCATCACGCCTAAAAACACGAAATACACCGTCAACAACCCATTCAGAATGTCCTTCGGTAAATACTTGAACAAAATAAACATCCCAAAAAGCACGCACGATCCAACCAGCGGGAACTTTTGCGCGTCCGCTTTCGTCATCGTTTCCGTCTCGCCTTTTTGAACCGGTCGAATCGATCGGTACGATCCCGCGATGACGCACAAGGTCGCCGTGAGGACGATGTTGAGATTCGTGTCCACGACGGTCACTAACGGGAGGAATTGGAGGAGCAAGAGAAGGACGTGGAAAGAAAGTCCGTGCTCGATGGTGTGCGTGTCCGGTAATTCCATCTTGTTATTATTGTTACGAAGTAGTTGTTCTGCTTTTCTCTCTCAGAATGAGTTATTATATTTCCGCGCGAAGAAGAAGAAGAAGAAGAAGAAGAAGAAGAAGAGAGCGAGGCGTTTTGAAAATTCTTCTTCGAGGTTCGTACGTACGAACCTCGAAGAAGAATTTTCAAAACGCCGCGCGGATATTCGACGACGGTACTCTTTTAACGTACGTGTATGTAGACATATGTATATATTTATGTATGAAGCTAATAACTCGTGTGACGATAAAACCCCTCGGAGAGAAAACTCACCTCTTCTTCTTCTTCTTCTTCTTTGAAGTAATCTATCTGATAATAACATGTTGTTGTACACCCGCGTGTTCTCTCTCTCTACCTCGAGCGCTCGAGCGCGCGACAGCCTCCTCTCGTCTCCTGGTCTCTTTTTCAGAGCGTTTGGGACGTTTGTGGAAGCTTTCTCTCTCTCTCTCTCTCAATCGTTCGCGCTCGCTCACTTGGCTTCAGTCGCCACGGGTTCCTTTTTGATTGGATTGACCGGTTCGCTCGCGTTCGCTCCCCCCGCGCCCGCTTGTTGTTGCTGCGCCTGCATCGCCGCTTGCGCCGTCGGTAAACTCTGCAACAACTGAAGCGTCATCTTCTGCACGTACGCGTACCCCATCTTCGAGTACGTAAAAAATACATCTCCAACTTTCGCTTGCGTCTCTTCAATTTTCCGATCGATTAATTCTTCGTGTTTCGAAAGCGTCGGCGCGACGAACTTGTCGTAAATATACAACGCGCCTTGCGATTTCGGGTGCCACAAGTACACCACGAACGCGACTTTCGCCTCGTGGTACAACGGCAAGAAGAAGAGGAACGCGTCGGTGATGCGCTCGAACACGGTAAACGTGGCCAAGACGAGCCAATAAATGCACCATCCGCGGAGCTTTTCGGGTGACTTTTTGTGCATCTCTAACGCCTGTTTGTTTAGTATTCGAGAAGAAGAAGAAGAAGAAGAAGAAGAAGTCAGCGTCTCGCGGGGAAAGAAGAGGAACAAAACTTTTCGAAAAAATGGACAAAAATCACACACGGAGAGAGAAAACGAAACACGAAATCTTTTTACTACCTTGAAGCACAAGAACAGCGGGTACAGGTACGCGAAGACGCACACGAGCAGCGTGCTCAGGTAGTTGCCGATCATGGTTTTTTGTTCTCTCTCTTCTCTCTCTCTCTCTAAACAATAATGAATGAAGAGCGTCGAGAGAAGATTACACTTTTTTTTTGCCTGGTGGCAGATTTCTTTCTTTTTTTTTCTCCCTTTTTTTTTGGTCTCTCGGTTGCCTTCTGCCAGAAACTCTTCTTCCCCCTCTCACAAAAAAAAACGCTTTCTCAATTTTTTTTCATCACCATCATTACTACACACATGCGATTGAGAGTTTTATTGTCGTCGTCGTTGTTCTTCGATTCTTTTAATATAACTCTCGTCGTCTCGGTACGCGAGTAGCGTTCGGGGAGGTCGCATCGTTTTGGTGAACGAGCGTTTCTTTTGTTCGTTTGTTGAGATGTCGTCGGAAAATCAACGACAAACGCGGAACGAGAGGGAGATTTTGAAGCTCGCGTCGGAGTGCTTGCTCGACGAGCGATTCGGGGACGCGCTGAAACTCACGACGTCGTTGTTGGTATCGTCGTCGGCGTCTTCTTCGGTATCGTCCTCGTTGGAGAAGAGGACGAAAAACAACGCGTTTCGAGTGTGCGCGAACGTCGCGCGCGCTCGAGCGCATTTGTGCTTGCGACAGTTCGCGGAGTGTTTGACCGCGTGTAACGAGATCTTGCGGTTGAAACCAAATTTGGCGGTGGCGAATTGGTTGAAGGCGAAAGCGTTGATTGGTTTGGGTGGCGTGTACGAGGCGAGGATTTATTTGTACAAGTGTCGCAGAAGTTTAAGTATTTCGTGTGCAAGGAATAAGCGCGAGAAGAAGAAGAACAAGAGAAGCGAAAACGACGAACTCGACGTGGAGATTGAAGCCATCGAGGAGACGTGCAAACACGCGCTGCCGGACGACCCCGACTTTCGCGTAGAGAAGTACGCGGGAGGTGGAACAGGAGAAGGTGATTCTCGAGGTTCGAGCAAGCGATGTTCGAAGAAAAATATCTCGGTTAAACACGGAAAGGGTAATAATAATAATGGAGTGGACGAGGAAGAAGATGAGGATGATGAAGAAGAAGGTGAGGAGATTTACTTGATCGAAGAGAAAACGGAAGATTTTAACGACAAAGAGAAGAGCGCCGAAAAGACAAAGTCCTCGATGACATCGTGGGCGGATGAAGTCGAACAGGAAGAGATGGACGAGGAATACAGAGATATCCGTTCAAAAGCTAAGCACGATGCGTTCATAGCCTCTATTCCGATGGTCTCGTTCGTACATTTGGCAATTGAAAACGACGACGCTAAAAAAGACTGCTTGGACTCTCTGAAAAAATACGGGTCGGTGCGCGTGGCAATGCCAGACGAAGCGTTTGACATTTCTCTCGGGGAAACGTTAGCAAAAGTTATCGAATGCTTCGAAAGTGAATATTACGAATGCGACGACGTTGATTTTTTCGCGCCAGCTTGGGAACTAAACGTTGAAGAAGAAAAAAGAGTCTCAGCGGAAGAGAAAGAGGAAGAAAAAGAAGAGGATTCGGTGGAGAAGACGGAGGGACACGCGTCGTACGCGAACATTACCAAGAAGAATACGCGAGCGAGAAGTAACGGTTTCAACGCCAAAGATTCGGAAACCGAAGACATAATGTTCCCACCCTTATGTTCAGACAGAGAGATAACGCGCGAATGGAACGAACCTCCGCTAGAAGAAGATTTTGGTCCTCGTTTAACGCGCCGGCGAGAAACGATATTTCCGACTGAAACTTTCGGCACCGCGGTGGCCGATGCGACGCAAATTCTCGAAATGGTCGCCGTGCGCGTCGTTAGATCTGTACTTCGACAGTGTTTCGCGGATATCCACGAGGAAAAACGTCAATTTCATTCGGTATTCAATAATCTCGAGGGTCCTTCGGAGGAGTTTCTCGAAAGTCAGCGCAAACGGAATAAAAACGCACTTGGCGAAAGTTTCATTTTGCGCGCGCAATCCGGCACGCTCATCGCCCGCGACGACGACAACGCAGACGATGCGGACGAACGCAACGGATCGAGCGCCGCGGGAAAATCACCCGACCAAAACCTTTTCCTCACTTGCGAGTGGCTCTTCGACGCATCCCTCGCTTCAAACTCACGCCAGAACACCAAGAAGTCGCGCGAACGACGAAAGAAACCGTCGCAAAAGTATTTCACCTCGAACGTGGAATTAGACGGACCGATCATCCATTTCACCGTCGGTCCCGCGTTTCGAAAGAAATACGCCAGCGTAAATTTGGCCGACCCGAAAGCGGAAGGAAATTGCAGCGCGTACAAAACCTCCAAAAGACTCGTGCGCTTCACGATTCGCGACGAAGATTTTATTTTTCGCGACCGCTAAATTTAGACGTTTTCTTTTTAAATACACAACACACACATTCCCCAATCACACACACGCGCGCAAAATCAAACGGTTCAACTTTTATGATCCAGTACTCGCCCGCCGTGCAAAGCGCGCAAAACGCATCGCTCGCGCTCTCGATCGACGACGATTTGTCCAAAATCAACGCGATTACGCGCAAAATAGATGCCATTTGCGCGCGAGATGGGTTGACTTTTTCTTCTTCTTCTTCTTCTTCAGCCGAGAAGAAGAAACGTCTTTTTTTAGGCGACCGCGCGATCAAAGAAACACCCTCGCCTTCGCTGCGATGCGTGGGTCAACAAACGCGCGATTGGCTCGCGAAGAGGAAAAAAGTCGTCAAGCGAACGCTGACGGACGCGAAGAGAGCGCAGTTGCAAGAACTGTTCTCTGCGTTAGATTCGGACGGCGGCGGCGAAGTAGAGTTTGAAGAGTTTGCTTTGGCGTGGAAAATGATGGCGGGAGATCGAGAGGAATCGGCGACGATTGCTCGAAGAGCTTTCAAAGAAATCGACGTCGATGGAAACGGTACGATGGACTTTGAAGAGTTTGCGAGGTTGATGTTGGATTTAGAAGATGGGAGAGGCGCGGTAACGTCCGCGGCGAACGATCCGACGTGTGGCGCGATGTTGGCGAGATCGGCGAGGTCCTTGAGAACGAGGAAGTTAGTGGATGAATTCATCGAGACGTTTAGTAAGAACGACGATAAATACAACGCGTGGTTTAACGAAGACGACAGAGAGAATAGTAACGATGCAAAAGGAAATGCTGAAAATGACGACAGAGAGGTGGAGAGGAACACGTGGACGACTCTATCCGAATCCGCCTCCTCGCGAAAACCGAGTTTCCTCCTTCTCGACGGCGGCGGCGGCGGCTCAAACTCCGAAGAATTTACGCGACCTCACCGGCGACGCAACAGCAGCATCGGCGTGGTCAAACGCAAAATGTCTCTCGCGGACATGTGCGCTCCGGAAGACTTGCTCCGGAAAATTCGAAACAACCGAGAGCACGAGCGCAGAAAAACGCAACACCAGCTGGACGTTTTAGAGCAGATGGAAAAGCAAAGACGCGAGACCGTCAAAGTGAACATGTTAGACCAAGAGTTGCACGAAATAGACGAGCTGCTCACCAAAGTCGTTCGCGTTGCGTCGCGTAGACGAGCTCCGTCGAGCGTTCGAGAAAAGTTCGCGATGTAGGCTCCGCGGTGCCGCAAATCGAATCTCCGTCCGTCCGTCGTCGTCCGTAGACGAGCTCTTCTCTCTTTCTATATTTTCCTCACAAAAAGACGCGCACACACTTACACACACACGCGCTCACATGTCGCGCGTCGCCTCCATCCCGACCTCCTCCCGCTACGAGACGACCACGTGCATTTGCACGAACGACTCGAAATCGTACCTCTCCATCGCCAGCGCGTTAAACGTCGTCCACATTTCCAAACGAAAAAGCCAACAACAACAACCCGATGGTGGAAGTGATTTCAAACCGTTTTCCCGAGTGCGCATCGAATCAAACGCGATAAAGATGGAATTCGCGCCTTCTGTCTTCGGGACTCTGTTCGCCTGTCTGACGAAACGAGGACACGTGGAAGTCTTCGTCGCGAAGGAAGTCGCGACGAGGCCGGACGCGGTGTTCGCGGAAGAGGAGGAGGAAGCGGAGGAAGATTTTGGCGGTGGTGGCGACGCGACGAGACACGACGAAGAGAAGGAGGAAGAGGAAGAAGAGGGGAAATTTTTACGCGCGCAGACGCTGCGACCGAAACGGTGGAAGAACAACGAGAGCGGCGCGGTGCTCTCGTACACGTCGTTTTCGTTCGCGCCGAGCGAACACGGGTTGTTGCTCGCGTGCGGGCGCTCGGATGGAGAGATTGATATCTACGCGCCGACGAGGGACGCGAGAGACGTGTGGGACCCGTCGTTGCCGAGAGCGACGATGCATTATCTAGAAAGTAGCAACATTAATAATGGTGGTGTCGATGAGGGTGTGAATGCGATGTACGATGAAAATCTGAACCCGTTGTTTGAGACGTGTCACGAGGTTGTCGCGGAAAGGTCTTTCAGCAGCCACGCAGAGGTAGTGGACATAGCGTGGCGGTTCGAGTCGCCGAACGCGCCTACCGTAGCGGCGGCGTTTAGTTTTAGCGACGGTGGGGCGTTTGAAATTCGGCGTTTCGTGTATGCGAGAAACTGTGACAAGTGGGTGGAGCAAGAGAATGCAGTGTACGCGTCGAGAGAAAGGTTATCCCACATGGACTGGAGTAAAGACGGTTCTCGAATGGTATTCGTCGAAGGCGGTCGCCGAGCGGTTGTGTTAGATACGAGCGGCGAATTCTCGCACGAAGACGAGAAACCTTCGAGAAGGAATTTAGGAAACTTTGAGTTTGAGAGTGACATAGAATCGGTTTCATTCAACGAGCTAGGGACGCACGTGGCGGTGACGACTGCGAGTGGGAAAGGAGAGGTTTTCATATACAAGGAGAGCTTGACGAAAAAAAGAACGTGGGAACCGATTGGAAAAGTCGTTTCGTAACGAAAACATTTTCATATACGCGTGTACTATATATTTATATTACATTTCATCGCACGCGGATTGTACGCACGTTAAAGCCTTCTTTGCTTCATCGATCGGATTCGTTTCTTGGTTCCCTGTCATGATCTCTTCGACTGCTTGCATCATCCTCTCGGCCGCTTCTTTCAATTTCTTCGCCTCGGACGCGAGCGCATCTGCATCAGAAGGAGGCATCGCTTCGCATATAATTTCATCCACCGCGCTTCGTATTTCCTTGCACTTCTTCTCGATTTCATTCAGCGCCGTAGCGTGCTCTTTTCTACTTTTGCTATTACTATTACTACTCGTACTAATCAACGGCACCACCAACGCTTTCAAAAACGCAAACGTGCACTCAATCGTCACCTTCGCCTTCTTCAAAACCTCTCTGTCCACATCTTTAATCTCCTCCCGAATGATCACATCCCCGAAGTCGTCCTCCACTTTCTCTCCGTCGCCTTTGCGTTCATCGTCATTCTCTACTTCTCCCTCTGACAACATCTCTTCGATCTCCCGCTTCGCGTCTTTAATAAATCGACAGTGCGTCATCAACGCTTTCCCGACCGCATCTTTCCCATCTCGAGGTAACTTCTCCACCGATTTACACTGCTCCCAAACGCTCGCGGTCAAACTTCTCACCGTATCTTTCTTCGCGCCAACCGCGTCGATTAAACTCGCGCTCGCTTTCAACACCGATTCGCCAATCGTTTTCACTTGTTTCGCGTAACACTCGCCTTCGCTTTTACTCGCGCGCGTCAAAGCCGCGTTCACGTACGCCGTGAACGCGATCAAAGACACGTGAAAAGCATCCAGCGCGGAATTCGCGACGTCCGGTTTTATTTCCTCGTCGGCGGATTCTTCCTTCGATTGATTGGCAAAGAGTAAACCGATTTTCGTCGACTCGTGCTCTACGACAGCGGCGGCGGACGCGATGCGCGCTTTGTCGTCGCGAACGTTTTGCTCCTCTTTTAAAACTTCTCCTTCGTCGTCGTCGTCGCTCGAGGACGATAGCATCGCGCGATCGAAGATGGTGGATTCTTTGCGAATGGACTCGGAGAGCGCTTGGCATCGCTCCCGCAGCGACGACGACGACATTTTTGTTTTATGTGCCTCTCGATTTGAATTTGCGTGCGCTTGAAGTGTGAAGATGTGAAGAAGCGCGTACGCGAACGCGATGGATGCTACGCGACGAGCGGCGAGTGGTACACTCTACGAACAACAAAAGTTCGATAAAATGACACACGTGATGAATAGTTAGTTTCTTAAATGCTACGTATACATTAAATGGTATAATTGGTCAAATTTCGGTCTTGCGCTCCGCCGGCGCCTCCCAGTTTCGCTTTCTTATTAGCGTTCTGCTGCGGCGGCGGATGTAAAGGCTTGAGCGCCTCGGCGCCGAACCGTTCCATCCTCGCTCTCTTCTTCGCCTCTCGTTCAGCTTCGATTTGTTTCTTCTCCTCCGCGGACTTTTGAACCACCGCCGGCGCCGCTGGTTTCGCTTCGGGTTGTTCCGGAAGGCCAAACTTTGCCGCGGCGCCGCACTCTCGCACTCGTCGCTTCTCCGCGTCGGAGAGAATGAACGGGCCGTTGAACTTCGCCGCGCGTTGCGCTCTCTCCTCGAGCGTCTCGATGAACTGTCTGTTCTCCTCCGCTTTCTTCGCCTGCCTCTTCGCCTCTCGAGCCTCGTACTCTGCTTTCTGTTTCGCTTTAAACTCCTCTCGCTTTTTCTTTTTCAGCTCGTCTTTTTGTTCCTTGGTCAGTTCGCCTTCTTCTTTAGCGTCGTTGTTGTTCTTCTTGTTACCGCCGGCCTTCGCGTTCGCCGCCGCGGCGTTTGGTTTCTTTTCTTCTTTCGGGGCAGCCGCAGCGGCTGGTGCCGCCGTTTCCACGGGCGCGCTCTCAGGCTCCGGCGTTGCCTCTTTTTCTGGAACTTCTTCTTCCTCGGCCGGCGTTTCCTCCTCCGCGGGCGCTTCCTCGCCTCCTCCTCCAGACTCGAGGAGCGATTCTTCCAAACGTGCCAACAAAACTGCTTTCAAACCGCTCGAGTCCAATCCTTTCGCCTCTAAAGCGTCGCGCAGTTCCTGTCGTCGAAAAAAATGGAAAAGAAGAAAATGTGGTCAGCGTTACGTCGAGGACGAGCCGTGCAAGCCAGAGAGAGAATTAAGGAGAGAGAGGGAGAGAGAGGTGAAGGCGAACCGCGCGCGCGCTCGTGAATCGACGAGACGATTCAATTCAAAATTTGGAAAGAATTTTCATTCGAATTCCCGGGAGAGAGAGAGAGGAGAGCGCGCGCTCGCGTTCCCTTCGTTTAGCGTTTTGGAGCGTTTTTGAACGCGTCGAGTGGTGTTTTGCTTCTCTCACCTGCACTTTCATCTTTTTGTAATCATCCATGGACGACATGATTAGGTATGAACACCGTGTAAATACGTTTCGAGAGTGAGGAATTGGTTTGGGAGTGAATTTACTCCAATTTGTAACTAATTTGAGGTTTCAATTCTTCCGAGCGGCTGTGAGTGCTCCGCGGACAACGACAAACGCGTCAACTAACTAACTAACTAACTAACTACTCTTATCATCATTTCTTTTTCTTCATCCTCTTTCTATCAATCTTCCGAACGATGTTTGGTAAATCGCTCGTGATTCTCTCCTCGAGCGCGTCGCCGTGACCGGTGACAACCGTCAACACGTCTCTGATCATATCTACGTTGCCCATGATGTTTACGTGTTCGCCTTCGGTGACGCCTTGAAAACCACCTTCAATGAGCGTTTTCTGTACATGCTGGTATTCGCGGATTTTGATTGGTATCGCGGACGGGTTTTTGGACTTTGTGCGCCACGGAGAGGCGCAGGCGTAGCCTAACGAGACGAGCGGGATGGAGCCGTCGCCGTCGACGGAGAGCGTCCCTTTTTGCCATTCTAGCTGAGAAGGATCGGATTCGACGTCGAGTTTGTATTGTTTGGCGACTACGGAGGCGTTTGCAGTGAGTGACGTCGATGCAGTGCGTTGATGAGTTTGCTTGTTTCCATCTTCGCCACCGAGGTGATGTTCGCCCAAACCATCTTTCGTGTACCGATACGAACGCTCGGTGGATTTGCCGACGCCGTAGAAACAGAACATTTTCATTTTCGGAGCGTTCGGTAGTTTCGAATGCAAAGGGTGTCCGAACCATTTATCTTTCATTCGCTTCTTAAGCGACGTTTCTGCGTTCGCCGGCGTCGTTTGTTTCGCCAAATCGTGGAGAAAGTGTAAAGAATTTTCCATCGTCAACCCGGTGAGCGTCGCGGACGCTTCGCGCTGTTTCTTTGTTTGCCATTTTTTCCTCTCGCGATTTTCAAATTCGCGTATGGTTAGAAAGTTTGCATCGGCGATATCGGCGGATAACGGAGTCTCGTCAATCACTTCCTCCGGGTCGCCATTGTTCGCCGACGACGCTACTATTTCGGAACCGCCCCAAACCTCGTCCCCGCCTATGGGCAACATCGACCACAAACTCGACCAACTCCGAAAGACTAACGTGATTTCTTCCAACGACCCTATGAGTTTCTCCACGAACGTACTAATCATGGGACCAAGCGTCATTTCGAGTTCGTTTAATACCGCGGTATCGCGCATTTCGCCCGAAAGTAACGCGGAGACCGATTTCGGCATTCCCAAAGTTGGTCCGGCGATGTTCACGTACGCCGCGATGTTATCATTCACCCAGGTCGAGCCTCCTTTGCCTCCCTTTGAGGATTCCACCCACTCTAAAAAATATCGCGATAACGTGTCGCCGTATGAATGCGCCAACAACGCGATTTTCTCCCCTCCAGGATTCGTTTCTCGCATGCCTTCGATTTGCTTTTTTAATTTTGTAAAGTAGCCGTCGCGTTTCTCCAACTGCTCCGGGCTCAGTCGCCAATCGTACGAATGCGCGTGAATGTTACTCCCAGTGTATCCAATCTCACCCAACGCTTCAATCATTCGTCCCCAGACGAAGTAACCTGGCATGAACCAATCGACGGAATCGATTCCCGTCACCGGTCGCAAAACGATACCGTCTGGGTCTCCTCCGCTTTTCGCGTCCAATCCCATGTGTTCCAACCAACACGTCCTGTTATAAAAAAACGCCTTCGCCATCGCCGGCGTCCCCCACATCCTCTGTCTGAATTGCGTTCTCTTCGATATGCAGCTTTTCGATTTCCAAAGTTCCAAACCGGTGTTCACGAAACCCGGCACTATCACCACCGGATGCTTCGGCGCCGCGTCCAACTCCTCCGCGACTTGCCTCGCGACCATCAAATGTTCCGTCGCGTTATAATACAAATCCGAGTTCAAAATATCTGGATTCAACGCCGGCAAGAGGCTCAAAAACGTCTCGTTCACCCACGAGGGAAGACCAAACACCTCCACCGCTTTATCTCGCACCGCGTCCGGAACGATGACCAATCGAAGATACGAGCCCAACGCACAGAAAAGCGCAGACACGAACATCGCGCGCCACGAGATGAAAAAACCAACTCTCGATATTCTCTTTGGCCGCAACACACCATCAGCGCGTCCTCTCGCGTTCTCCTTCTTCGCGTGTTCCAAAGCCAGCGACCATCTCGCGCTCGTTTTGTTCAACTTCGCGCGTTGTCGAGTGTTATTCTTTTCCGTCGGTAACGGTAATGCGTCATCTTCACTTTTTCTTCTTCTTCTTCTTCTCAAAACGTCGACGACGGGAAGAGGAACAACGGGAGAAATATCAGCGGTCGGAGTTCTCGCGTAGCTCTTCCGTCTCGTTTCGAGCGAAGGAGAAGAAGCGATTTTGAGCTCTTTCTCCTCCTTTCTTCCCATCATCAAACGTGTTCTCTTCTTCTCTTTGAGAAGTTTTCACTCAGACGAGAATACGAAAAAAAACTTTTGACGACAAAATTTTTTTACTAAAACCCTAAACTTCTGAATTTTGTCAGGTTTTTTTTTCGCATTTTTTTTTTACTCTCGACTCGGACACAAAAAGCGCTCAGAACTAAACTCGAGACGTTGTTACTTTTGCACGCGAAAATGTCTTCTGGCTTTTTGAGCGCCTCTTTGTCGTCGTCGTCGTCGTCGACGACGACGACGAAAAGTACTTTTCTGTCCCCTCTCGGCGGCGGCGGGCGAAAACTACTCGTCGCGTCGAGGAGTCAACAAAATCAACGGAGAAAAGTGCAGCATCAGATAACGGCGATGGGGAAGAAATCGGCGAGGAAAGGGAAAAGCGCCGCACCGCCACCGCCACCGTCGGGTGGTGGTTCTGGGGGTGGAGGTGGTGGTGGTGGAGGAGGAGACGCGAAACCAGCCGGGGCGGCGGCGAAGAGACAAAATCAATCCATGAAATCGGGAGGCTCTAAAAACGTGTCCGAAGGTTCCGCCTACCAAACCGAAACGAGGAAAATTATCCTCTCGTTGAATAAAGTGAGAAAAGTCACGCCGCAAGGGAAAGAGTTGATTAAAAACATCAACCTGGGGATGTATTTAGGCGCAAAGATTGGTATTTTGGGCGCCAACGGCGCGGGTAAATCGACGCTGATGAAGATTTTAGCCGGGAAAGACACCGCGTTCGATGGGGACATTTATTTGGACGACGGCATAAAAATCGGGTACTTGCCGCAGGAGCCCGAGTTGGACGCCGGGGAAACCGTCGGGGAGAACGTGGACGCCGGAGTCGCGGCGATTAAGGCAGAAATTGCAGAGTTTGAGCAAATTTCCGTGGATATGGCGAATCCGGACGCGGATATCGATAAATTGATGAAACGAATGACTCAATTGCAAGATAAATTGGACGCGAGCAACGCGTGGGAAATCGATCGAACCGTCGACCGCGCGATGGATGCGTTGAGAGTGCCGCCGAGAGAGGCGCTCGTGAAAAACTTATCCGGAGGTGAACGAAGACGCGTGGCTATTTGTCGCTTATTGCTCGCCGATCCAGATATTTTGTTGTTGGACGAACCGACGAACCACTTGGACGCGCAATCCGTCGCTTGGTTGGAACAGTTTTTGGCGCAGTTTCGCGGAACCGTCGTTGCGATTACTCACGACCGATACTTTCTCGATAACGTTGCCGGTTGGATTTTGGAGTTGGACCGCGGTGAAGGCATTCCGTTCGAAGGCAACTACACCAGCTGGTTAGAATCGAAAGCGAACAGATTAGACATGGAGGATAAGAAAGCCTCGAGCATGGATAAAGCGTTGAAACAGGAGTTGGAGTGGGTGCGTAAGAACGCAAAAGGACAACAGAAAAAAGGGAAAGCGCGTTTGCGAGCGTACGAAGAGTTGTGCGCGGCTTCTGCGGAATATACCAAGCGCGAAGGGATGGATTCTATCACTATTCCAACGGCGCCTCGTTTAGGTGACGTCGTTTTGACGTGCGAAGGTATAACTAAAGGTTTCGACACGAGAGGGTTACTCATCGACAACTTCTCCGCGACTATTCCACCTGGATCGATCGTCGGTATCGTCGGTGGTAACGGCGCTGGTAAAACTACGCTCTTCAGAATGATCGTTGGCGAAGACCAACCCGACGCCGGCTCGTGCAAGGTTGGCGAAACGGTGAAACTGATGTACGTGGATCAATCTCGCGACTCGCTAGACCCATCGAAATCCGTCTTTGAGGAACTCACCGGCGGTGCAGACGAGGTTAACTTAGGCGGTAAAACCGTCAACTCCCGAGCGTATTGCTCTTGGTACAACTTCAAATCATCAGACCAACAGAAAAAAGTCGGTGATCTCTCCGGCGGCGAACGCAACCGTCTTCAGCTCGCCCGCGTGTTGACCTCCGGCGGCAACTGCCTCTTACTGGACGAACCGACCAACGACTTGGACGTCGCCACTTTGCGCGCTTTAGAAGAAGCCTTGCTCTCCTGGAACGGCTGCGCCTTCGTCATCTCCCACGACCGATGGTTCCTGAACAAAATCGCCACGCACATCATCGCTTTCGAAGGCGATTCGCAAGTCACCTTTTACCAAGGCAGTTACGACGAGTACGAGGCGCACCGCATCGAGCGCATGGGAGGCGAAGCGCCGAAACCGTTGAAGTACAGGCCTCTGGTCAACGCGTGAGAGACGAGACGCTTCGTTCGGGAGATAGATGAATACAAGAAGAAGAAGAAGAAGAAGAAGAAGAGAGAGAGAGAGAGAAAGTCTGTTTATGTAATACAATAATACGGTACTAAAACGTCATTATATATATTTTCGAGAAGGCTGTCGTTGCTTCGAGGTCTTCCTCTTGGCGACCGACCCCCTTTTTGC
>Ga0181595_10000996_pt1 | contig 31342 bp, 24 predicted proteins | sample 041ome_7_FD_145604 | JGI IMG/M metagenome (GOLD analysis project Ga0181595, IMG submission 145604) | Coastal salt marsh microbial communities from the Groves Creek Marsh, Skidaway Island, Georgia - 041401AS metaG (spades assembly) | ecosystem: Environmental > Aquatic > Marine > Intertidal zone... | reverse complement strand
AAAGCTGGACTAGTATCACTGCTGGATTGCCACCGGCAGTTCCAGTGTTAACATGAACCGCCGTATGCGGAACCGCACGTACGGTGGTGTGAGAGGACGGCGGGAGTGATCCCGCCTCCTACTCGATATAAGATTTAGATAATATTTTCCGCTATTTAAAATCAATGGTTTAGTGATTTTATGTTCGCGATAAATTGCTAAGTGTTCGATAAGCGACACTATCGTTTCCCGCCATTATAGTTTATTGGTCAGTGGCTCATGCCACCTAATAGAGTCGACGAAATTCAAACTATAAGATGCAGGGAAACTCCATGAACAAGCATGTCCTATCACGGTTTTATCAAGCAAGCGCACTGCTACCGCTTTTGGTTAGCTCGGCGTTATTTGCTGCGCCAGCAGAGGTTGGTGTCGTCACCACAAACCCAACTAAGGTGCAGCTTGTACCTTGTTATGCCAAAGATCTGCCGGACCGTCTGCTGTGTGGCACGGTGCAGCAACCGTTAAGAGCCAAAGCAGTAAAAGATGCTGAGAACCAGACGATTTCGATTCATTTTGCGATTATTCCGGCAATTAAGCCGCTATACCCAACTGAGGCTGTGCTGGCTTTTGCCGGCGGACCTGGACAGTCAGCATTCGATGCCGCCGCCGTCTTTGCGCAGGCCTTGCGATATGCCCGTGAAAACCGGGATATTTTGCTGGTCGATCAGCGTGGCACCGGCAAATCAGGTCTACTGCAATGTGACGGTATGGATCTGGTTAGCCAATTTGCATTTGATGAAAGCACCGCAGATATCGTTGCGCTGGCGAAAACCGACACCCTGGCCTGTAAAGAAAAACTGCAGGTCGACCTTAGCCATTACACCACGGTAGCCGCTGCCAGCGATTTTGAGGCGGTAAGGCAGGCTCTGGGTTACCAAAAGTTACATCTGTACGGGGGTTCCTATGGCACCCGGATGGCGCAGGAATATATGCGGCAATACCCTGCTGCAGTCGTTACAGCGACTCTGGATGGCGTGGTACCTTTTAATCAAAGCCTGGGCGCTTTAGGGGCCGCTTCCGATGCCTCTGTTGCCGCCTTGTATGCCTATTGCGAAGCATCAGAGACATGCCACCGGCAATTTCCGCGTGCTCGCCAGCAATTGCAGCAACTGATCCAACAGCTGGATGCGGCACCGGTAAGCACCCGGGTCCGTCATCCGCGCACCTTTGCCTTAATCGATCTCACCCTGACCCGCGCCAAACTGCAACAGGCAATACGGTTTGCCTTATACAGCAACAACAGCCGGGCTTTGTTGCCCTACACTATTGAACAAGCGTTAGCGGGTGACTACAGCCCCCTGGTCGGTCTGATGTTGTCGCAGGACATCGTGCAGCAGCTCTCTGTTGGCGTGAATTTCGCGGTGGTGTGTGCAGAAGATGTGCCGTTCTGGACGGCAGAAAGTCGTGCTGAATTTGCCAAAAGCTACTTAGGCCGTACCTGGATGCAGAGCGCTGAAGCCAGCTGCGCTGTGTGGCAAACGCCGGCAGTCGATGTTGCTTATACGCAGCCACTGCAAACCGCGACACCGGTACTGTTACTCTCGGGCGGCCTGGATCCTGTCACGCCTCCGGCTTGGGCAGAATTAGCCATGAGTCAGATGCCGAATGCCCGCCATCTGGTCGCGCCTCATGCCACCCATATCGTCGCGTCGCAAAGCTGTGCCCCCAAGCTGATTAGCCAGTTTATCAATCAGCAGTCGGCAGCAAATCTCGATGCCAGTTGCCTGAATCAGGATCTGCGCAAACCTTTCTTTACTAACGCCAATGGTGTGGCGTCGTTAACTGCAGAGCAGGAGTAACAGATGATTAGGGTAAATGATTTATATAAGACTATTGGCCAGGTTAAAGCACTGAATGGCCTGAGCTTTCATGCCGATAATGGCACCATTACCGGCTTGCTGGGTCCAAATGGCGCCGGCAAAACCACCTGCTTACGCACCTTATTAGGTTTACTGAAAGCCGATAGCGGCAGCGCCAGTATTGATGGCTTTGATATTGCGCGGCAGACACAACAAGCGCGCCAGCAAATTGGGCTTTTTCCCGATCCCTTCGGGCTGTATGAGCGGCTGACCCCACGCGAATACGTGCAGTTTTTTGCAGAGTTAAACGGTATGTCCAGCCAGGCGGCAAAACTGGCGACGGCACAAGTGCTTAGTTTGTTACGGATGGATGAGATAGCCGATCGCCGCTGTCAGGGCTTTTCGCAGGGGCAACGCATGAAAACGGCGCTGGCGCAGGCCATAGTGCATAAACCCACCAATATCGTACTGGATGAACCCACCCGAGGCCTGGATGTCATGAGCACCCGGGTGCTGCGTGAATTATTGCTGACCTTAAAACAGCAAGGCCATTGCGTGTTGTTCTCCAGCCATGTGATGCAGGAAGTCGCAGCTTTATGTGATCAGGTGGTCGTAATGGCCAAAGGCCGGGTGGTGGCTCAGGGCTCACCAGCAGAATTATGCGCGCGCACCGGCAAGAACAGCCTGGAAGACGCTTTTATTACATTAATTGGCACAGATGAAGGGATTGCAGCATGATCAGGTTATTTAACACTCTATTTCGTAAAGAACTATTAGATGCCAGCCGTGATAAGCGCTCTGTGATGGCCGGTTTATACTATGCCCTGGGTACGCCAATTTTAATGTGTTTACTGTTTTCAGTACTGCTGAAGCAGCTAAGTTCAATCGATGAGCTGCAGATCACTATTGAAAACGCCGAAGCCGCACCGGCGTTGGTGCACTATCTGGCAAGCAAAGAGATTAATCATGGTGAGGGCGATAAAGTTAAAGCTATCCGGTTACAGCTAAGTCCTGATTTTCAGCAAAGTATGCAGCAAGGGCGCCCGGCTGTGGTGATTATTGATGCGGATCGCTCTAACGACCGGCTGCAATCGGCGATTCGCCGGTTAGAGCGTGCTCTTAGCCAATATAGCAATGAAGTTGCGCACTTAAGATTGCTGGCGCGGGGTATCGATCCAAATTTACTGCAGGCGATCGATGTGCAAATGCACGATCAGGCAACGCCGGACTCTCGCGGTGGTATGTTCCTTGGTGTGGCAACCTTATCGATCATTCTGACTTTGTTTTATGCTGCCATGAACCTGGCGATTGACACCAGTGCCGGTGAACGTGAGCGGAATTCATTAACCCTATTGTTAAGCCAACCGTTAAGTAGCTTACAACTGGTACTGGCAAAGGTGGTTGCGATTAGCTGCTTCTCGATGGCCGGTTTATTATTAATCCTGGTGGTATCTAAGTTTGCCTACGGTATGGTGCCATGGCAGCAACTGGGTTTTAGCATCAGTCTGAATCTTGATTTTATGTTGTTTGCCATCCTTGTTGGCTTACCTTTGGCGCTAATGTCGGCGAGTTTGCAAGTGATGATGTCATTTATGGCGAAGTCGTTTAAGGAAGCGCAAACCTATGTCACGCTGGTACTGTTTGTACCGCTGGTGCTGAGTATGGTCACTACCTACAATATCGCTGATGATTATTTGCAGTGGTTGCCGATAGCGGCACAACAACAGGCGATGATTGCGTTTTTAAAAGGTGCCGTTATACCAGTGCCGCAGTTAATGGTTTCCAGTGTGATCACCTTACTGATTTTTGGTGTGTGCAGCTATGCCAGTAGCCGGCTACTAAAAAGTGAGAAGGTGGTATTTAGCCTGTAAGGTTAAACACCACGCCCGGCTATTCCGGGCGTGGTGTCTGCTAACCAAAGTTAAGGCGTTTTCGGTTTTACCGGTGTTGCAGCGCTGCTCTCGTTTACCGCCGTTGTTTGCCATTCAATATACTCCAGCGCCATTTCCGGCGGCTGAAAGATAGTGACAAAGACTTCATCTGCGTTGTGCGGATTTGGATAAAGGCTCATAAACTGATAGGGGAATTGTGTTTCAAACGCCGACGAGTTACCGCTTGCATCCAAAACTTGTCGCCGTAAATGCCCCATAAAGCTAAAACTAAGTAACTGAGCACCCCATAATTGATTTTGCTGATACAGGGTGCCGGGGTTAAGCTCTGGTCGCGCCAAATCAGCGCGGCGACCGTCAACATAGCGATAAATCTGACCATCCCTTACGTAGTGTAACTGACCCTGATGGTCATACTGGGGTTGGGCACCGGCAATAAAAGTCAGTTGTTGTAAGCTATCGCTGAGTAAATCTAACTGCCATAGATTCTGGTTATCTTGCAGGATACGGGTGACGATTAAGCCACTGTTGTCGCTTAGCCAAAGTGTTTGCGCAATATCGTTATTCTGCGTTTTCTGTAACAGCTGTTTTAATTGTAAATCATAAAGATACAGATTGCCTTGGCGGGTTAAGGCAATATAACGTCCATTCGGCGACCAGCTCAGACTGCCAATCATCGCTTCACTGTCACTAAATTCAGTGACGACATAGTGCTGTTCACCATCAGATAACCAAAGCTGCCAGTTGCCGTTCCAGTTTGCGGTAAAGGCAAGTTGTTTCGGATTGGTTGGATGAAAAATGAGTTCATGGGTACTGCCGGCCGCTTCCGAAAAGGGGCTCACTTTAGCTTTTTCAGGGTTAAAGGGGTCGCTAATCCGCAGAATGTGCATACCGCCCTGGATGGCAGAACCGAAGGATAGTGGCGAAACATAGGCCTGATTGTCACTGAGCAGTGACAGCTCACCCACTTGTAAGTCCGGTGGCAGGATTAACGTTGAGATTGATTTAGATGCAATATCCAGTTTGAGTAACGCATTAGTTGCCGGCATCAGTAAGTAGTCGCCGGTTGCTGACCAGTCCAGCCCCATAATCACTATCGGTACTGGTAACGCCGCTAGCCTTTGCTGTTCTCGTTTTTCAATGGAATATAAATAAATTTCGGGGTGGTTCGATTTTGGCATCATGATATAAGCCAGGTGTTTACCGTCTGGTGACAGCGCCAGCATCGCTACGCCAAACCCTGAAGTGGGCGCATCCGCCAATAACTGGATATGCCCGGTTGCTATGTTTTCAGCGACTAAAGCTGATGGTGTTAATAAACCATTGGTCGACTGTGCGCGAAATAGCGTTTGGCCGTCGTGACTGAGTTGAGCCGGGCTAATGTTTAAGTGCTGACAACGACTGACAATTTCGGCCGATGCCGCCGGGAAAGTCGCGAAATTATAGCGTTCAAAGGTGCAGGCAGAGCCATCTTTACTAATCTTTTGCACCAGTAAGACCTGACTCTGTGGCTGCCAGGTGTGGGCAAAAATCAGCTGCGCTTCATCTTCAATAATCATTTCTTGTGGTGCACTACCCAAAACACTGCTTTGTTTCCGCACGATAGTGCGCACGTGATTATTCGGTAGGGTATGGCTGTAGGCCAGATATAACTTGTCTGGTGAAAGCAAAGGACGCGATTCAATGCCTTTAAACCAGGTGACTTTTTGCCGGTTTAGCATCTCCAGTTGTTGTCTGTTTGACACGGGTTGAGTTGTGGCTTCATTCGCAATATTGGGTTCGCTGTCAGACGGCTGTTCTGGCGCAGACAGGAAAAAATAGCCGCCGGCCGCACTGATGATTAGCAGCAATACAACAGCATAAAACGCGCTAGTCTTAACCGGGCGTTGGTGGGCAACTTTTGTGGAGCTGGTGTCCTGTTGCAGCGAATCGATCTTTGGCGCCAGGACGGCAGGCATCGTTTCGGATTTAAGCTGTTGCTTGCTGTACTGCGGATCCAGTTGCAGGCTATAGCCTTTGCGATGGTGCGTTTTAATCGGTGAAACCGGTAACTCCGGATGCTGCAATACTTTACGCAGTTCTGAGATAGCGCGATTAATTGCATTGTCATCAACATAGCTTTGCTGCCAAATGGCCTCAACCAGTTCCTGGCGGTTGATAATACGTCTGGGGTGGATTGCAAAAAAATGGAGCAACTTAAATAACAGGGGTTCAAGTTCAATCCGCTGCTGTTGATCGCTCAGACAATAATCGGCAACGCTCAGTTGCCAGGGTCCCAAATGTATAATTTCCATACCAACACATTTTTTGTTAATAGCGGGTAGCAACTTTAATTCAATTGTGATGGCGTGGCTAGTCCAGGCACAATTTAAACCTTATCTGTACCGGATAAGATCTTCGTAATGTTTTATTTATTCTATATAAAACAGGCAATTAGTCTTATTTTTCTTAGCAATCTATTGCTTAGCTTCTGATAAGCGACAAGTTGTTTTGCGGTGGCTAGAGTGTATTCAACAGCGTAAGGCACCGGCAGTAAGGCCAACGTGAATACCCTACAATAACCCAAATGCCAAAATAGGAAATGAATATGAAAACTTCGAATACCGCGATCTGCAATCTGTTTTTAGTGCTGGCTTTGTTCACGAGCAATGCTGCCATGGCTGATGCGCCGGGAACTACAACAGCCGCAGCTAAAACAACGACAACGAGTGTTGAAACCCCCGAGGAAACCCGCAAAGCAACGGATACAACATACCTGACAGACCTGCGGTTGCAGTTAACTGAAGATTTTACACAGCAGTTAAGTACTGCTGTTCGTAGCCAGGTACAGTCAACGCTGATTGAGTTGGCGGCAGCAGTAAAACAGGTTGTCAGCAATTAGCCGGTTATTCACCCTCACCTTATTACGTAAAGGAATTGAAAATGAAACAGCAATCAGTGTTCAAAACAGGCCGTTTAGCGCTGTTATTAGGTGCAGTGTTAGTTTCCACTACAGTCTGGGCAGAAACTTCGCTCTGGAAAGTCAGCAAAGGAGATGATTATCTCTATGTTGGCGGCACCGTCCACTTTTTACCGGAATCGGCGTTTCCGTTACCGCCTGCATTCGAAACTGCATATCAGGCTACGGATACTTTGGTACTGGAAACCAAATTACCTGAGCCGAATGATACGGCTTTGCAGGCTGCCATGATGCAGGCGATGGCATATCAGGATGAACGTCGGCTGTCGACAGTGCTGTCGAGTGGTGTTTATCAACAGGTTGCGAATTATTTTGCCCCTTATGGCGTGCAATTGCAGCAGCTTGATGCCTACAAGCCGGGTTTTATCGTGTTACAAATGTTAGGTTTAGAGTTGATGAAGTCACAGATGGCGGGTGAAGGGGTTGATGCCTACTTCGATAAAAAAGCCCGCGCTGAGGGTAAAACCCTGGCTTATCTCGAGTCTGTTGAAAGCCAAATTCAATTATTGGCCAATATGGGTGAAGGCTACGAAGACGCGTTTATGACCATGAATTTGCAGCAATTCAGCGATTTTAAAACCTATTTCTCTGCGGCTATCAGCGCCTGGAGAGTCGGTGATATGCAAGAATTGAATGACTTGATGGTGCAGCCAGCACGCGAGCTGGATCCAATTTTATATCAAGCATTGTTTGTGGCGCGGAACCAAAATTGGCTGCCGCAAATTCAGAATATGTTTGGCAATGACCAGAAAGAGTTAGTGTTGGTCGGAAGCGGTCATTTGGCGGGTGAGCACAGTGTACTGGTGTTGCTGCAGCAAGCCGGATATCAGGTTGAGCAAGTCAAATAAGGCGGAAACATGCAACTTAACAGCAAAGCTGATAATCCGTTTTACCAATCCGTATTAATTGGCGGTTGCTGGGTTGCGTTATGGTTTTTCCTGAACTTCCAACTTTTAAGCAACCTTAGGCTGTTTTTATAGTAAGGATTTTAGGCGGCTTATTCAGTAAAACTTCACCCTGCCCCTGTATTCTGGATGCTGATCATTTAGAATAGAACGCTAAGCTAAGATTCGGAATTACAGGGACTCTTTTATGGCACTAAACGTCGTTATTCTCGCCGCCGGTAAAGGCACACGGATGAAATCGGATTTACCTAAGGTATTGCACAAGGTGGCCGAGCGGCCAATGGTGCAGCATGTGATTGATACTGCCCGCGCGCTGGGCGCCGCTAAACCGCAGCTGGTGTATGGTTATGGCGCCGAGGCGTTAAAAGCCGCCATGGGCGGGCAGCCGCTGCATTGGGTATTGCAGGCCGAACAGCTGGGTACCGGCCATGCAGTGGCGCAAGCCATCCCGAATATCGCTGACGAAGATACCGTATTAGTACTGTATGGTGATGTGCCGTTAACCCGGCTGGAAACCCTGCAGCAACTGCTGGCAGCAAAACCGGCTAACGGTTTAGCCATTCTTACCGTTAATCTGCCGAACCCAACCGGCTATGGCCGTATTGTGCGGGAAAACGGCAAAGTCGTCGGTATTGTCGAGCAAAAAGATGCTTCGCCAGAACAGCTGAAAATTCAGGAAGTAAACAGCGGCATTATGGCGCTGCCGGGTAAACAGCTAAAAGGCTGGCTGAGCCGGTTATCGAATAGTAATGCTCAGGGCGAATACTATCTGACCGATGTGATTGCGATGGCGCATAGCGAAGGTGTGGAGATTGCCACTGCCCAGCCGCAAAACCCGATGGAAGTCGAGGGCGCCAATAACCGGGTGCAGTTAGCCGCGTTAGAGCGTGCCTATCAGCAACGCAAAGCGGAAGAGTTAATGCTGGCTGGCGCTAACCTGCGCGATCCGGCACGCATTGATGTGCGCGGTACCGTTGCAGTGGGTAACGATGTGATGATCGATATCAACGTTATTTTTGAAGGCCAAGTCGTGCTGGGTAAAGGCGTGACCATTGGTGCCAACTGTATTCTAAAAGACTGTAGCATTGGTGATAACACCGAAATTAAACCGAACTCGATGATTGAACAAGCAACTGTGGGTAGCGATTGCTCAGTTGGCCCATACGCCCGGCTGCGGCCAGACAGTGTGATGCTGGATGATAGCCATGTTGGCAACTTTGTCGAGATGAAGAAAACCACGTTGGGCAAAGGTTCTAAAGCCAACCACTTAACTTATCTTGGTGATGCGGTGATTGGTGACAAAGTGAATGTCGGTGCTGGTACCATTACCTGTAACTATGACGGTGCCAATAAATTTGTTACTACTATTAAAGATGGTGCCTTTATTGGCTCCAACAGCTCACTGGTCGCACCGGTTACGGTTGGCGTGAATGCGACTGTTGGGGCCGGTTCAGTGCTAACCCGTGATGCCGCCGATGGCGAGCTGGTGGTGGCGCGTGCCAAGCAACGGCATATCGAAGGCTGGCAACGGCCGGTGAAAATCAAGAAATAATGATTGTTATTAACCCCACCAAGCTGTGGGGTTAATTTTATCTCAGCACTGGCTTTGCGTAAGGCTTAGTCTGGTGATCGTTTTGATGCTTGTTTTGCGGCCTGCCATTCTGCCTGAGTAATGGCACTGGTTGCAAGCTGTGTCAGATCTTGCTGCTGATACTGGATCTTACGTGCCGCCACCTGCTGCATAATAGCCGCCAGCTCAGCCTCTGAGCGACGGTTCCAATCAACAATTTCATTGATATGCCGATAGCAGCCAACGCAGACTTTGTGCTCGTCTAATTTACAGCAGGCGACGCAGGGCGATTCGATCATCTTAAGCTTTTCTTTAGCCAAATAAGCTGACCGGGTGAGCCCCGGCCAGCAACGACTTTAACTCTTATCTACCAGCACTGCGATGGCACCATCACCGGTGACATTACAGGCCGTACCGAAGCTATCCTGCGCCATATAAAGCGCTATCATCAGCGCAATAGCGCCTTCACCAAAGCCCAGCATAGAGCCGAGTAACCCCACTGCCGACATGACCGCGCCACCAGGCACGCCAGGTGCTGCTAACATCACCACGCCCAAAGTCAGGATAAACGGAATCATCGTCAGCAAAGAGGGAATTTCCAGATTGCTCTTCATCATAATGACGGCAACAGCACAGCTGACGATAGTAATGGTGGAGCCCGACAGATGAATAGTGGCGCACAAAGGTACTGAGAAGTTTGCTACTTCGTCTTTAACACCATTATTTTTGGTCGCTTGCAGCGAAACCGGGATGGTTGCCGCACTGGACATGGTTCCGAGCGCCGTAAAGTAGGCCGGCAGCATATTGCGAATTAACGTAAAAGGCGACTTGCCTGCTTTGATACCGGCAATAACAAACAAAGTAATAATCCAGGCCCAGTGCAACAATATAGCCAGAATCAGCACTATGCCGAAAGTTTTCAGGGTGACGAAAACCGTACCGGCTGCGGCCATCTGTGCGAATACACCGGCAATATACAGCGGTAGCAGTGGGATAATTACTTTACTCAGTAATAGCTGAATGATATCGCGACCCTGATCCGATAATTGTTGCAAAGCGACGGCCCGGGTACTGGCAATGCCAAGACCAAATACAAAAGCCAACGCCAGCGCGGTCATCACACTAAACACCGGCGGGATATTCATTTCGATGTAAGGCACCAGATTGACGCCTTCGGTACCCGCCAGATCGGCCGCTGCGGGTGCCAACATCGGAATGACCAGGGCGGCAATCAAAAATGCCAGTACACCGGCAGCAATAGTCGAAACATAGGCCAGACCAAGAGTGCGGCCCAATAGTTTTCCCGAATTGCGCGGCAGGGCGGCGATACCACTGGTAATAAAGAATAAGATCAGTAATGGAATGGTGAAAAATAACAACTGACCAAATAGCGCTTTAAAGGTGATCAGAATTTGTGTTAGCCAATGTGGTGCATACAGCCCCAGTAACATCCCCAGCACGATGCCGGCGACTAATTTTAGGATCAGTAACATAGATGGTTCTCGTTATTATGGTTTACCAGAGCGATAGTTGCTCTGCCTGGTTGTTCCCCACCGCAGAGCATATCACACTCCGGTCAGCGTTAGCTGCTCTGGCTGGTTTAGCCAGTTAGTCGATTATCTCTGCCTGCGGTAATTCTGCCGCTAACCAGGTTTTTAGCGCAGGAAGTTGCTTGGTTGGAAAGCGTATTGCGGCAGCGCGATAAAGATTAAACGGAAAATCCAGTAGTGCCTGTTGCTCGTCCAGCTTGCTCAGTGCCACCTTTTTAATCTGCTGCACCTGAAGTTGACGTTGTTTCACGTGAAGCACATCTTGCTCACGCTTTAGCTGGGTAAACACATCCGCCACCCATTCGGGCTCGCTTGATGGCTTGGGCTGCAAGCCTAATATCAGGCTTTGGATCACGCCATTAAATGCTGCCAGTGTTAAGACAACCTCTTGCTGCAGGGCATAATGTACTGTTGCAATCGAAAAAATGGTCGCAAGCAACACACGTAATGGGTGGCGTTGGCAAAAGTTACGGATTTTCACCAGTGGCGAGAGGTGTTTAAGCATCATTTGACGTCCTGTCGAGTAAGTTGGATAACGTGGATATTACAATTTCTTTGGAAAGTTGCAACTGATTCGCAGCCAGTGCCAGTTGTTGCAATTGCGGCAAGAGTTGCTGCAGACGGCTGGCTTCGGTTTGGTTCGGCGCGCTGGCTGCGGCTATCGTCATCGGCTTGCCACGCTGGCGCTCCAACAGGCCTTCGGCCTCCAATAGGCTATAGGCTTTGGAGATAGTCATCGGGTTAATCGCATATTGCGCGGCTAATTCCCGGACTGAGGGCAGCTCGGCGCCCGGCTGCAATTGACCTCCGGCCACCATGCGTTTGACCTGCTCGGTGAGCTGCCGGTATATGGGTTCGCCACTATTGGGGTTAATGCTAAACATCCTGCTGCCTCACTGCTTTAGCGGCCTGGGTAAAGTCCAGCTGTTGCCAGTTTTTATTTGCCCAGCTGCGTAATAGTAATGTAAGCAGCAATAAGCCGGTCAATAGCCAGCTTTGGGTGATGGTTTGGGTAGAGACTGGCCAGATATCAATGGATAGCGCCAAGATGAGGCCGTAGCTGCAGCCAAAACCTAACTTGTAATTGGCGCCAAGTAACAGGTAAGTACTACTGAGCAATAAACCCAGGCTTAGCATCAGGGCCACCAGCAGCTCTGCCTGTGCCAGTCCACGACTGAGCAGCAAGAGGCTTAGTGGCAGCAATAGCAACAGCAACTGCTGCAGATAATAGCGCTCCAGGTAATAAAATAGCTGCTGGCGGCTAAAGGGATAAAACAACCAGGCTTTGCTGAGATTACTCTGTTGTTGCCGGACCTGTAGCAGCCAACACATTAAGGGGCTAAACAGCAGCATATTGTTGAAGATTGACCAGCTGTCTGTGGGTAACCACTGCCACTGACCGGCAGTAAACCGATAAACGATGCTTTCGACAACCGGTAATGCAAAGCAATAACAACTATAGATAAAGAGCCGATAAAACCATTGGCCGTTTTGTTGCAGATGCAGGCTAAGTGCTAAAGACGGCTGTATTACCCTTTGCCACCAATTTAGGCTGATTTCTGGCTTAGGTAGCTTACCGGTTGCCAGTAAGGTTTTACTTAGTACAATGGCAACGCTCAATGTTACCAGTGCCAAAGCGATGCCAAGCCATTGTGGATGGCCAAACAACAGCAAAAAATACCAGTTCGGCGTCAGGTAAGTTGTGAAAACCAGGATCCCGAGAACCGCATCAGCTTTTTGTTTGTTTACTAATAACGCCATTGTATGTAGCAGCGCATGGATACCAGCTAACATCAGTATCAGTTGCCACAGTGGTACTGCACTTAACTGATCGTCAGCGACCTGATACAAGCCCGGAATGGGTAACAGGATTATTAACAGTGCCAGCAGTGCCAGACTCAGCAGCCGTTCAGTCTGACTGAGTAACAAACGGCCATAACTGCTGCGCATAAAATACAAGGCTTTCGGTAACAGGCTACCATAGTAATAAGGCAGCAGGATCAGATTTGCCACTACAAAGCCTAAGGGAGCTAGAAAGCCCAGAACCCAGAAAAAACTTATTAGTCCCCACACAAAGCTGCCTAAAGGCGTAATGGTGAGCAGCCGGGCGCAATTGCTGACAGCGATTGGTAACACGGCTTTGTTACTCATAACCCGCTCCTGATAGTCTGTAGGTTGGCTAACTTGAGTTGTCCCCAATCCAGTTGTTGCAGCTGGGCTTTAACACTAAGACGTAAGATGGCGACCGACAACCAGAGCGCAGCCGTGAGCAGCAGTAATATTTGCGGCTGGTTCCAGCAGGTGATTAACAGTAATACGCCGGCAATTTGCAGGCTTACCAGCACCAGCCCACTTTGCCACAGTGGTTGCTGAATCAGACGCCAATTGACCAGGACTGAGCTAGCCACCAGGCTGGGCCACAATAGCAAAGTGCAGGCTGCGGCAATGTAGTGTGGTGACACCAGCAGCACCAGTGGTGCTACGATAAGGGTGCAAAGCAGGATATGTTGTGCTGCCTGTCGCTCCAGCATTGGATAAAGCTGATCCCGGCTAAGCGGCAGCTGTAACCAGGCCCGTCTGACTCGTTTTAGCATCAGGGTCAGTTGCTCAAGTAAAAAGACTGCGGGTAAGAAAATATACAAAGCTCGCAGAAAAGGGTTCTCTGTGAATGGCGTATTGCCAAACAAACTACTCCAAAGCCACATGATTACCGGCAGATACCAGCAATAAGCCAGATAACGCACGCTGCGTGAAACCCAGCTATCACCTTGCCCTAATAGTAAGGTGCCGGACAGTGAGCCAGCCCGACGGGTCAGGCGCTGCATGGCGAGCCATGGGCTTGCGATGCCCTTTGCCGAGCGATGGCGATAACCTGTATCAGGGGTTAACCAATTCAGGGCAAACCAGGCAAGTAGCAAAATATTGACTAAACCAAGAATGGTTAAGAACAATGGCAGGCTGAACAACGGCAGCTGTTGTGGTAATTTGGCGGCCAGTACCAGAATTAGTAAACTGCTGCCAAACCAAAGTGGTCGCAAATGGCCCAGCACCAGACACGGCAGGATTAAGCCAGCAAAAGCCAGCACACCTAACTGCAATCCCAATATAAAGCTTTGCTCTGTCAGCCACAGCAGGGCGCCAGCTAAACAGCCGAATAATACGGCACTGAGTAGCAATTGTTGCCGGCTATGGCGCTGAAAGTGTGGCAGTAAGCGCCAGCTGCCGCGCCGGCACAATGTCATAAACTGTAGTGGAATACAAAATAGCAATAACATCAAACAGGCCAGAGGCACTACCACAGTTTTTGGTTGCGCACTGAGTAAGGTGACAGCGAGCAGCAGTAACAATAAGCCCCAAACCACTTTAATAACGAAACTCGGCCACAACAGGCGGCCAAGCAAGGCAAACCAGGCTTTCATCGGTGCAGCTCCAGAAAAATCTCTTCCAGATTCAGGTATTCAACCCGGATATCAGTAGCCAGTAGCTGCTCTAAACTGGCCTGCCACTGCGGTTGCCAGTTGGTTACGGTCAGAGTGTATTGTGTGGTCTGCTGTTGTTGATGTAACACTTTTAACTCAAGCAAGGTGGCCGGTAGCGCTTTGGTGGAACTAAAATGCAGCCGTACGACCGACTCTTTCAGCGCATCCAGTTCGCCTTGCCATAACAACTGCTGATCTTTTAGTAGCCAGACTTTATTCGCCACCCGCTCCATATCGGTAACAATATGGGAAGAGAAGATAATGGTCGTTTGTTGATCGGCGGCAATATTCACCAGCTCGGTCAGAAACTGCCGCCTTGCCAGCGGATCCAGGCTGGCAACCGGTTCATCGAGGATCAAGAGTCTGGGGTTATGACAAAGCGCCAGCATAATGGAGAGTTTCTGGCGCTGTCCGAGAGACAGTTTGTTAATACGGGTTGTCAGCGGAATTTCCCAGCTACTACACAGGCGATCTGCCAGCTTGGGATCCCAATTCGGTTGGAAGCGGGCAAATAACTCCAGTTGCTCATAGGGTGTCAGTTGCTCCAGCAACTCATCTTGCTGCGGCACAAAACCGATTTGTTGCTTTTCGCGGGCTCCAATTTCAGTACTGGCGGTGCCGAATAAGCGCACCTCGCCATGCTGCGGTACGGCAAAGCCGAGAATCGTTTCCAGTAAGGTTGTTTTTCCGGCGCCATTCTTGCCCAGTAAGGCTATCACATCGCCCTCAGCTGCTGTGGCTTGTAGCTGGTTCAGCACGCTACGACCGCTAAAGTGGCGGCTTAAGTTGTTTACTTCGATTACTGCGGGCATATCCCTGTCTCCATTTAAACTGTATTAATACACTAATACAGTTTAAATGGCTGTGCAAGCTTCGAAATAAAAAATTTACAAAATTACAATATCAGCTCTCGCTGTTGATAGAGTTGTTGCCAGTGTGCACCGGCCTTATTGCTGATTTCGCTATCAAAGTAATGTAACAAACGGCGGCGGTCTTCCGGGCTATCTTTTAAGGCTGACCCCAGTAAAAAATGCAGCAACTGCCCATATTCCAGCTGGCCTTGCTGATAGTAATAACTATGCACACACAGCGTATGGCCTACCACCACGGCTTCCGCGGTTGACATAGCAGCCGCCGCCAGGCGATCCGTGCTGCGACCATCGAGGGTTTGGCCGTTGCGCAGTTCATGAAAAATGGTGGCCAGCATTTCAAATAGCAGTGGGTCGAGATTAATATCGATACCGGCGCCGGCATTCAGTTTCGCGGTTTCCCACATCACCACACTGATTTCATCGTCAATATGACTAATCGGCTTAATATGTTCAAAGTTCATCCGTCGTTTCAGGGCTGCGCTCATTTTATGTAAGCCCTCATCCACGCTATTGGCGGTGGCGATAATATTAAAGCCCTTTTTGGCATAGAGCACACCCTGGGGCCCACTTAGCTCCGGTATGGTGATAACCCGATCCGATAGCAGCGAGAGCACAGCATCCTGTAACGGTTGCGGGCAGCGCGACATTTCTTCAAAGCGCACAAATTTACCATCGCGCATTGCCCGATATAACGGGCTGGGCACCAAAGCGTCCGGGCTGGGGCCCCGACGCTGCAGAATTGCCTGGTTCCAGCTGTAAAGTAGCTGATCGACACTATTCACCGCCCCACCCTGCACAATCAATGAGGAATCGCCGGAGATTGCTGCACACAGTAATTCTGATAACCAGGATTTAGCGGTGCCCGGCTCGCCAATCAGTAAACAACCGCGTTGGGTACAGAGCGAAATGACAATCCGGGTAACAACACTGGCTGGCGCCACAAACTTCTTTTTAACATTCAGATTAGGGTCGCCAATAATAAATTTTTCGGCGGCAACCGGTGACATTTGCCAACCAGGGGGAATGGGCGCCGGATCCCAATGGCGCAGGCGTTCGAGCTCGTCAGCAAAGCTTTGTTCTGCCGGTAGGCGCTGTTTGTCAGAGGTGGTTTGCATCAGCTTCTCCTGCTACCGCCACGTTGTTCGGGGGCCATCCGATCCTGCGGCAGAATTTTAGGCAGTTCAGATAACGGAATAATGCCATTAATCACCAGATCCAGTGCGCTGTCGCGCATGGTAATTAGGCCGGCATCCAGTGCTTGCCAGCGGATCTCGGTAATCGATGGCTGGCGTGAGATGGCATTGCGGATATCAGCGTTGACCTGCATAAATTCCACCACTGCGGTACGGCCTTTAGTGCCGCGGTCATGACAATGTGTGCAGCCCTGGCCTTCATAGCTGCGAAAACTGGCCGGTACGCCTTGCGGAAAGACTTCGCGCAAAATCGTTGGATCCGGAGTCGCTGCCACTTTACAGTGCGGGCAGATACGTTTTGCCAAACGTTGCGCAATCACGGCCAGCAGCTCACTGGCCAGTGAGTTGGGATGAATATTTAAGTCATACAACCGCTGCAGCGCATCTACGGCGTCGTTACAGTGCAGCGTCGACAGTACCAGGTGACCAGTTTGTGAGGCGCGGATTGCCTCCAGTGCAGTCGGATGGTCACGGATTTCCCCAACCAGAATGACATCGGGATCTTCGCGCACAAAGGCGCGTAATGCATCCGGAAAATCAAAGCCAATTTCACTGCGAATGCGGGTTTGCTGAATATTATCAATCGAATATTCGATCGGATCCTCAACGGTAATTACCTTGCGGGTGCCATCGTCGGCTAATTCCTGTAAACCAGCATATAAGGTTGTTGATTTTCCTGAGCCGGTAGGGCCGACGACCAATACCAAGCCTGCCGGATTATTGAGTAACCGGTGGTAATAGCCGGCGACTTTAGCGGACATTCCCAACTCCTGCATCGTCAGCGCGCGGCCGGTGTGTTTTAGCAGCCGAATCACCACATGTTCGGCGTGCAACGAAGGTTGGGTCTGGATCCGTAAATCATAGGTATTTGCGCCGTGCTTGAGTTGCGAGCGACCACCCTGAGGTAAACGCCGCTCGGCAATATTCAGCTCTGAGCGGATTTTTATGATATTTACCAGCCCGGCCATTTCCGCCAGACTAAACTGAAAATGCGGAATATCATGCAGATCGCCATCTACCCGTAAACGAACCCTGGCAGCATTGTTATAAAATTCGAGGTGAATATCACTGGCATTTTCGCTGACCGCCTCCAGCAAGATGGCTTCATAAAGCGCCACCAGATAGGGGTTGATCGTATCAGCCGGTTGATTGAGCGTATCGGTAGTGTCAGTGCTTTCGCTTTGCAGCCTTTGCTGTGACATGGCGTCGTTGCCACGTTTCGACATATCCAGATGTGACCACAGCCGCTTAAAGTCATTTGGCGTTACCAAAATACAGGCGACGCCGCCGCTGCCGTTCATACCAATCAGTTCATCAATTTGGATATCAGGATTATCGGTAACCAGCAGTAACTGTTGTTGCTGATACTTAAGCGGCAATACCCGCTGGCGATCAAGAAAGGTGCGGGAAAACTGATTAAATAAACTCGCGTCGATGTCATTGACCAATTCATCGAATGCTTTAAAAAGCAGCTGGCGTTCTTTTGCCAGCGAACTGAACAACTTATGCTCATCAAGATTGAGCTTTTTACTCAGGATTTGCATCAGCGGTTTCTGCAGCTTTTTCGCTTCCAGGCTGGCTTCGCGGATTAACTGTTCATCGGCCAGGCCCAAATCGATAATACTTTGTTGCAAACGACGACTGAAGTCTATCCAGCCCAGATTACGGCGCTGCTGCAGATTCCCGTTATCTTTTTGATATAACGCCAGGTTTGATAGCCCATCCTGTTCATCCTCCAGTACCACTAAAAAACCATGCTCGGTTAATAATGGCTCCAGATACTTAAAGCTACGTAGCTGACAGGTACATAAAATGAGCTGACAGGGTGGCAGTGGCCCAAAATCCTGCTCAGCATCGCCATGGATCACTTGCACATTGTTAAAGTGCAGCGCCGCCAGGCGACTGCTTGCCAGTGCTGCTACTGCAGCGTCGCGCTCCAGCGCATAGACCTGACTAGCCATTTGAGCCAAAACCGCGGCTATATAGCCGCTGCCGGTGCCAACATGTAATACCGTTGCATCCGGATGCGGCGGTGGAATCAAACTTAGTAAACGCTGCATCGCCGCCTGGGTTGGCAGGCTGTGGCCGGTGATCAGTGGCTCGCGGCTGGCGTCAGCAACAAAGTGCTGCCGTGGTACGGCCAGGATTGCCGGATAAAGTTGTTTTTCTGTATCGACTTCATACATGGTGGCGTTGGCCTCTTGTACTGGCAGTTAATTTTCGCTGGCTTGCAACTGAGTTGGTGACGCAAAGTCTGCTGCCGGACGACCAAACAGGTAACCCTGAAACAAATCACAGCGCAGCCATGACAACATATTAAACTGCTCTTCAGTTTCTACCCCTTCGGCGACGACCGTTAATTTCAATGCTTTGGCCATACTAATAATCGTATCGACAATGGCATAATCGGTCTGATCAGTCAGAAAGTCGCGGACGAAAGAGCGATCGATTTTTAGCACCTGAATGGGTACATTCTTCAAAAACGCCAGTGACGAGTAGCCGGTGCCGAAATCATCCAATGCAAAGCGGATACCTTGCTGGTGTAGTTGCAGCAGTTTTTCCCGCGTTTGTTCGACGTCAGTCATTAACATACTTTCGGTAATTTCCAATTCCAGTTGGGATGCTCTGACCCCGGCTGCGGCGATCTGATTGAGCGTTTGGATCACAAAATCATCGGTTTGTAATTGCCGTTTACTGACATTAATTGCGACAGTCAAACCAGGGTCGGTCAGCCGTGTTAACGCTATACAGGCTTCGGCAATAACCCACTGCCCTAATGTGGTAATAAAGCCTGAGTGTTCGGCGACCGGGATAAATTCTTCCGGGCTAATCATGCCGCGCTGTGGATGTTGCCAGCGCAATAAGGCCTCGTAGCCAGTAAGTTTGCCTTTGTTATTGACCTTAGGTTGATAAAATAATTTAAACTGTTTGTCATGCAGTGCCTGCTGCATTTCTGATTCCAGTTGTTGGCGCAGCAGGGCCCGTTGTTGCATGCTTTGTTCAAAGAAATACAACTGGTTTCGCCCTTGTTCTTTTGAGTAATACATCGCCATATCGGCAGATGACATTAATTCATCCGTTGTTCTGGATCCGTCGTTAAACAACACAATGCCAATGCTGGCGGTGATCTGATAGGGCTGCTGCTTCAACAAAAAGGGGTGGCGGATTTGCAGTAACAGCTTGGTCGCCAGTTTTTCGGCATCTTCAGCGGCTTCTTCGGCATCTGTCTTATAAGTGGGTGCTAGCAGGATAAACTCATCACCCCCTGGCCTGGCCAAGGTGTCTGTCTGGCGTAACACCTGCTGCAAGCGACTGGCCAGCTGCTGCAGCAATTCATCGCCGTATGAGTGCCCTAGCGTATCGTTCAGGCGTTTAAAATGATCCAGATCGATAAAGAGTAAGGCGGCAAAATGTCCACTACGCTCGGCATCACGCTGACATTCGGCAATGCGCTCTAACAGTAAGCGCCGGTTTGGGAGTTGGGTTAAGGGGTCATAATAGGCGAGTTTATAAATTCGCTCCTGATCCGATTTGCTGGCGCTGATATCATTAAAGCTGGCGATGTAGTGACTGACGGCCCCTTTGGCATCGGTAATGGCATTAATAATGATATGTTCCGGGTACACCTCGCCATTTTTGCGTTTGTTGTAGATCTCGCCACTCCAAACGCCCGTTTTTTCCAGTTGTTGCCAGAGTTGCTGATAAAAACTTTCGTCATGTAAACCAGAGCGCAACACTGCCGGTGTTTTACCACAAACTTCCTGCTCACTATAGCCAGTGATCTCGGTAAAGGCCGGATTGACTCTGATAATCCGGCGCTGCGCATCGGTAATCATAATGGCTTCGCGGGTGTGAAACGCCAGCGCATTGAGTTGCTCGGTTGCTTCAGCAATTTTTTGATCGGTAATATTACGGGCAGCCAGCACAAAATGGGGCACGCTAGCCCGTTTGCTCTCTAATTTAAGCGAAGCAATGACTTGAAACCATTGCACTTTAGCGCCTAACTCCAGCGTATACTGCTTGGCTGACGACACCCCTTTATTTTTCCAGGCTTCGTTTATCGCTTGCATACCAGCGCTGGCTGCTGATTCGGGCATGACCTCGGTCATAGTTTTACCAAGAAAATATTCTGGCGGATAAAGTAATTGTTGGTTCTGTCCGGTATGAGCGCGATAAAAGCGACCGTGTAAATCAACAACAAATAACAAATCCGGTACTGCATTCAGTGTCGCAGTCAGCTCGGCGGACGACGCCGCCAATTTACGAAAGGGCTCCGCCAGATTTTTGTAAACCAGAGCCCGGTATAAAAACAGATAGGACAATACCTTTAACAAATGACCAGCCAAATTATAGGTGTCATTGATATCGCTATACAGGGTAAATAAAAACTCTGACAACATTGTGGTTACCAGGGCGGCAACTAATGCCGGGGCATGATAAGGCCTCGACTGTTGGCGGAAGCGCCAGAGTACGGCCAGACTACCCAGACAAAGCCCGATAACCAGATATTCCGTAAATACTTTAAACGGCGTTAAACCGACACCGCTAATATAGGTTGCAGGTACCCACTGTGGATAGCCGATAAACCACAGATGACAAAACAGGACCAGCAGAGTGCTGCAACCCATTGCCAGCCAAAGTTCAGCTCGTCTGGCCGACTGATCTGTCACCGGCAACAACACATAAAGTAAGGCGGATGCCGCGACCAGGCGCGCGGTTAGCCAGAAGTTGATGGCTTTTGCAGCTGAGTTTTCGCTGAAATAAGCGGGCATTCCCTCAAAAGACAGCATATGTGCCAAATCAAGCCAGAACACGGCAAAAAAGGCGGCTGCCAGCACCACACCTCTTCTTTTTAGTTCATAACGGGCTTGTTCTCTTACCACGGTGAAAATCAGGGCGCTAATCGTGATAGCGATAACTTCGAGACTGGTATGTACAGGCAGATAGTAATCGTCGCCTATCGGGGCAGGCTGGGCTGAAACAGCAAAGGGGCAAAAGTCAGCGCGGCCAGTAGCGCCAGAAAGAATCCGAGCGCGGTATGGGAACCAAAGAAGAATAAAGAAGAAGCAGACTGAGTGCTGGCCGGCATCGGGTGGCTTAATTTGATTAATCTAAATTAAGAATACGCCTTTTTAACTAAAACTCAATCTGGTTTCGATGCGAGTTGATCTACCACAACTTTGGCAGCTTGTTCAGGCTCTGCTAAGGTGTAAGTATTACACTATACGCCATTATGAGTCTGCGCTCACCCAAGTAGCGCTGCCCTGTTTGAGAGTGATTATGCGCATTTTAATAACCTTGTTATGTAGTGTTTTGTTAGTTGGCTGCAGCCAGCTGGCCCCGGTGTCAGTGTTTTCGGTGTCAGAGGCTGAGTTGGAACAGTTGTTAACGCGCAAAGTGCCTGAGCTGACGCGGCAAGCTAATGTGGCCGGTATACCGCTGAAAATGGCAGTAGACCAGATGAGCGTGCAGATTGGCCCGGATAATTCGGATGTGATTCGGATTCAAACTGCCGCTAACGCCAGCTTAAGTTTATTTGGCTTGACCTATCCGGCAGATTTACAGCTGCAAGTTGAAGGTGTGCCTTATTATGATGCAAGCGAGCAGGCGGTTTACGTGCGTTCAGTTAAATTGCTTAATTCCTCTATTGAGGCCGCGGGCTATCGCGGTAATCTGACGCCGGTAAGCAATGAGCTGTTGCAACTGGTCAATCAATTTCTGGCGACCAACCCGGTATATCGTTTTGACCGAGAGGATCCTAAGGTTAAGTTACTCACCGCCATGCCGCTTAATCTAGCGGTGCAGCAAGGCCGTATTGCCTTCATACCCGGCGCATCATCCGGTAGCAGATAGTACAAAATCTCTCTTGCACTCAGTCGGAGCACGGGTAATACTTTTGGCATAGACTCTGGCTGGAAGAAGTATGGCGTGCAGTACTGGCTAAAATTCGCGTTGCTACACGCTATCGCACTGTGTTTTGTCGCGACAGCCGGTGCTGAGTCCTTACCTGATCCTGCCGCCACTCCGGTGTACAGCCGCTTTATTAATCTGACCCATCCGAATAAGTCTTTACCGGTGCCAACTACGATGGCACGTGATCAGCAGGGATTTCTGTGGCTTGGTACTCAGCAAGGCTTATTTCGGCATGATGGCACTGAGGTGTTAGAATTTCGCGCCGATCCCGGACGCCCTGATGCCTTATCCGCCAGTTGGGTGTCTGCTTTAGCTCCCGCGCCCGACGGGGGGCTTTGGGTCGGTACCCGCTATGGTGGCCTGAATTACTATGATCCGGCGACCGAACGTTTTACCCGCTATGAACTAACTGCCAACTTTAGTGCGGCGGCAGAAATTTCTTCGCTGTTATTTGATGCCAATCAGACGCTCTGGGTGGCGACCTATGGGGGCGGTTTATTTCGCTGGCAGCCACAACAACAGCAATTCTTGCCGATTGCCTTACCTAATCTGCCGAATTTAGCGGTAAATCATATCAATGATATTTACGTTGATCCTCAGGGTGGGCTATGGCTGGCGCTCGGCGATGCCCCGCTGCGTACCATAGGGCAGCAACAAGGTGGCGTGTTATATCAACCGGCGGACAGTGCAGACTGGCAGCAACTGCACTTTGCGCAAACTATTGGCGGCGTTTCTGTAACCCGGATCCGCGCTACGGCTGACGGTCAGATTTACGCTGCCAGCTATGGGCAGGGGTTGTATCGTTACCAGGCAGCACAACAACACTTTGTTAAGGTGCCGCAACCGCCTGCTTTGCAACAGGCCTTACTGTCAGATCTGAGCGTTGATGCAGATAATGGGCTCTGGTTAAGCAGTTACAGCGCTGATAGTCGGGGTGGACTCTGGTATTTTAGTGTGGCTGGCGGATGGCAACATTATCCTTACAGTGCCGAATTCAGCGATGGCCTGCCACGCAGCGATTTACTTGGGTTGTATCATGATCAGCAAGGTATTTTGTGGACTATCAGTCAGGCGGGCTTTAAGGGCTTAAGTCGCTTCGCCAAACAAATCAAAACGCTGCCACCCGGCCAGCCTGCGCATGGTCTGCTACCGGCGCCGAATGTGCTGGGATTAGATGCGGTTGCCGCCGATAGTCTATGGCTGGCCAACCGCGAAGGTGGTGTGGTGCACTTTAATCCCCTTACCGGCAAACTACAACATTGGCCTATTCCGGTAACAGCGACTCAGGTCAGCTCAGTACAAACGGTGAAGCAAGATCAGGCAGGCGTGTTGTGGCTGGGGACAGACAAAGGCCTGTTCCAGCTAGACGCAGTGACGGGCCACTGGCAATTGTTTAGTCTGAACGCTGGCGATGAACCGATAGTGCGTTTTCTGTTTACAGACCGCCAGCAAAATCTCTGGATTGGCAGTCGTGGCCAGGGGTTGTTCCGGTTAGATCCACAGCGGACCGCAGTGCGGCATTTCCGCCAGGCAAAAGGCGCTGAGCCTGTGGTGCGGTTTGAAGATGTCAACAACATCAGTGAGGACTATCTGGGAGCGATCTGGATCGGTTCAACCGATCAGGGATTGGCACGCTATCAACCGGCAACTGGTCAGGTTGACTATTGGATGCAGCACCCCGGCAGCAGTCATGGTTTGCGGCTAAATGGTATCCAGCTGATTATAGAAGATACGCAGCAGCAGCTATGGGTAAGAGCGGGTAATGTGAATCACCGGGTACTGCGGGATGCAGAGCAGCCAGAGACTATTCTGAGCTTTAAAGCCTATCTGGCGCCAGAAGATCAGGACCCGGAACTACAACAAGCCGATATATTCCGCTTACTCTATCGTTTGCATTGGTTGCCAGAGCAAAACACTTATCTGGAACTTGACGAAATGCACGGTATGCAAAGCGTAACCTGGATTGGCGCCTGGGATGTACATGGCCAGCGGATTTACCGTGGTGGTGCCCGTGGCTTTGATTACTTTGATGTAGACAAGCTGCCACAGCGTGTTGCATTAAGTCAGGTGCAGCTTACCGGCTTGTCGTTATTTAACCAGCCAGTGCCGGCTGGCAGCGCAATATTACCTGCGGCGCTCGGACAATTGCAGCAGTTGAAGTTGAATTATGAGCAGGACATGTTTAGCTTACGTTTTGCCTCGCCCGAGTTTAAACAACCGCGGTTAATCCAATATCGTTATCAGCTGGTTGGGTTCGATCGGGATTGGATCCTGACTAGTGCCCAAAATGCGGTAGCAACCTATACCCGACTGCCACCGGGTAACTATGTATTTCAAGTCAGCGCCCGACTGGCTGATGGACAGTGGCAACAACCCACACAGCTGGCGTTGCAGGTGTTACCGCCCTGGTGGCTGACCTGGTGGTTCAGGTTAGGGTTATTATTGAGTGTCGCGCTTGGTATCGGCTGGTTTATTCATTGGAAACTGCAACGGGAATATCGGGTTCGCCACAAACTGGAGCAACAAGTGGCACAGCGTACTGCGCAGTTAGCTGAACAGAATCAAGCCTTGGAATTATCCTATCAACGGTTACAACAAACCCAGCAACAGCTGATCACGCAGGAAAAAATGGCCTCACTGGGTGGCTTGGTTGCCGGTGTCGCCCATGAAATTAATACACCGCTCGGGATTTGCGTTACTGCCACCAGTCACTTACAAAGTGAGCAACAGCAATTGGCGGCTGCCTTTGCCAGCCGCACCATGCAACAAAGTCAGTTTGAGCGTTTTATGCAGCAGCTGGCAGATGGTTTAAAAATCCTGCAAGTGAATACGCAGCGCGCCGCTGATTTAGTCTCCAGTTTTAAACAAGTTTCTGTCGACCAAAGCACAGACAGCTATCGTGAGTTTGAACTTTATCAGTATCTGCAGGATGTGATGTTGTCGTTGCGTTCCCGCTTAAAGCAGCAACATTGTCAGTTGCAACTGCAGTGTCCCGATCCCTTACCCTTATATTCTGATCCCGGAGCCCTCGCTCAGGTGCTGACCAATCTGGTTATCAATGCGTTAATTCACGGTTTGGACGGGCAAACCGCAGCGCAGATCAGCATTGAGGTTACTGCGGAAGACGATTGGATACAGCTTAATTTTAGTGATAATGGCCGCGGTATGACTACCGAGCAGTTACGTCAGCTATTCGATCCTTTCTTTACTACCAAGCGCAATCAGGGAGGGAGTGGTTTGGGGGCACATATTGTCTACAACCTGGTGACAGTGCGCCTGCAGGGAAGCATTAACGTACAAAGTGCGCCAGGGCAGGGTTTGCATTACCAAATTCGCTTTCCGCGATGGATCGCGGCGTAAAAAATCGGGGAGCCTAAGCTCCCCGGCAATGCAGGACAAATTTTACAACGACCAGAACATCCCTATTTGGGCTAGGCCCGCTCTCTCCATCGACCTTGTTACTATAGTCTTCTTTAGATCTAAATGCAAATAGTTATCATTAAATTATTTTCTTATCTTGGTTGCTTGCAAAAGCAACAAAGATCATTAAAATATGTTTCGTTTCGAAACTTAAGCGAAAGAAATGAATAAGCGTAATACCCAGCAACGCCGCCATCTGATCGTCGCCCGCCTGCAACAGCAGGGCGAAGTGACTGTTGAGCAGTTAGCCGAGCAATTTCAAACCTCCGAAGTGACGATTCGTAAAGACTTAACAGCATTAGAGGCCGCGGGGTTGTTATTGCGCCGCTATGGTGGTGCTGTGCCGGTGCCACAGGACTTTGTCTCAGACAGCAGCCTGGAAAAAGTTTCAGAGCGAAAGTTGGCGATTGCCAAAGCAGCGGCGGCGCTGATTAAAGATCATTACCGGATTATTATCGACAGTGGCCGCACCACGGCGGCCTTGTTACCTGAGCTGGCGCAAAAACGCGGTTTGGTGGTAATGACCAACTCGCTGGCCATTGCCAATGCGCTGCGCGAGCTGGAAAACGAACCGACGCTGCTGATGACTGGCGGTACCTGGGATCCGCAATCGGAAGCTTTTCAGGGCCAACTGGCAGAGCAGATGTTACGCAACTATGATTTTGATCAGTTATTTATTGGTGCCGATGGTATCGATCTGGCGCGTGGCACCACTACCTATAACGAGCTGTATAGTTTAAGCCGGGTGATGGCGGAAGTATCACGCGAAGTGATAGTGATGCTGGAGTCCGACAAGTTGGGACGCAAAATCCATAATCTGGAACTGCCCTGGTCGCTGGTTAAGGTGTTAGTGACCGATACCGGTCTACCCGAAGCCGCCGCCGCAGAAATTACACAACACGGGGTACGGGTGATCCGGGTTCAGGCCTGATTAACCTGACCTCGATAACTTAGAATTTATTTAGTAACTTATTGGAGTATAGCTATGTGTGGTATTGTCGGCGCGGTCGCGCAACGGGATGTGGTAGATATTCTGGTCGAAGGTTTACGCCGGCTGGAGTACCGCGGCTATGACTCAGCCGGTGTGGCAGTGGTGAGCGAAAGCGGTGAGTTACAGCGTTTACGCCGCCTGGGTAAGGTGAAAGAGCTGGCGGATGCGGTTGCCGCGCAGCCGGTTCCCGGCGGTACCGGTATCGCTCATACCCGCTGGGCTACCCATGGTGAACCCAGCGAGCGCAATGCCCACCCGCATGTTTCCAGCAATATTACTGTGGTGCATAACGGTATTATCGAGAACCACGCCGTATTACGCGACGCTTTAAAAGCCAAAGGCTATATCTTCACTTCTGATACTGACACTGAGGTGATTGCCCACCTGGTTGAAGAAGAGCTGAAAAGCCACAGTTCATTACTGACTGCGGTGCAGGCCGCGGTAAAACAATTACACGGTGCTTATGGTACTGTGCTGCTGGATAAAACCGATGCAAGCCGCGTGGTAGTGGCCCGCTCGGGCAGCCCGCTGGTGATTGGTCTGGGTATCGGTGAAAACTTTATTGCGTCGGATCAGCTGGCGCTGTTACCTGTTACCCGCCGCTTTATCTTTTTAGAAGAAGGCGATGTGGCGGAAATCACCCGCCACAGCGTTAGCATTTTTGATAAAAACGGCCAGGCGGTCGAGCGCGAAGTGCATGAGTCTAACGTTAGCTATGACGCCGGCGACAAAGGCCAGTACCGCCACTTTATGCTAAAAGAAATCTACGAACAGCCAAGTGCGATCAATAACACACTGGAAGGCCGGCTTAGCAGCGACAGTGTGCTGGATGAAACCTTTGGCAATGGCGCGGCTGAGCTGTTTAAAAAAGTAAAACATATTCAAATCGTCGCCTGCGGCACCAGCTACCACTCGGGTATGGTTGCCCGCTACTGGTTAGAAGCGCTGGCTGGCGTGTCCTGTAATGTCGAAATTGCTTCTGAGTTCCGCTACCGTAAATCCTTTGTGCAGCCAAACAGCCTGCTGGTTAGCATTTCACAATCCGGTGAAACGGCCGACACCCTGGCGGCACTGCGCTTGGCGAAAGAAGCCGGTTATCTGGGCAGTCTGACTATTTGTAACGTCGCCGGCTCGTCGCTGGTGCGTGAATCGGATCTGGCCTTTATGACCCGTGCCGGCGCCGAAATCGGTGTTGCCTCTACCAAAGCCTTTACTACCCAGTTAGTGGGCCTGGCGATGTTAACTTTGGCTGTAGGTAAATATAACGGTTTAACTTCAGAGCAGCAGCGCGAATTAACCGCCGCCCTGCGCAGCCTGCCAGCCAAGCTGGAAGAAACCCTGACACTGGCGCCGCAAATTGAAGCGCTGGCAGAAGAGTTTGCCGACAAGCACCATGCGTTGTTCCTCGGTCGTGGCGATCAGTATCCAATCGCGATGGAAGGGGCGTTAAAGCTAAAAGAAATTTCCTATATCCACGCGGAAGCCTATGCCGCCGGTGAGTTAAAGCACGGCCCGCTGGCGCTGATCGATGCCGATATGCCAATTATCGTCGTGGCACCCAATAACGATCTGCTGGAGAAACTACAGTCGAACGTGGAAGAAGTGCGTGCCCGCGGCGGTATTCTGTATGTGTTCGCCGATGCCAATGCCCGCTTTAAATCAGATGCCACCATGCGCGTTATCAATGTGCCGCATGTGGCTGATATTCTGGCGCCCATCGTCTACACCCTGCCACTGCAGTTACTGAGCTACTATGTGGCCATTATCAAGGGTACCGACGTAGACCAGCCGCGTAATTTGGCAAAATCTGTTACGGTCGAATAATATCGGGTTTTTTTAACGTTTTTCTGTAAACTTACAAAAAAGTATCATACCAACAAAAATGTATCATACTATACAAAAAACTATCATACTCTTTTTTGTTGTAAGGCTTGTTTGTTTCTCAGTGCAGCTGGAATGGATTAACTAACGCAGTGACTCTGTCGCTGATAAGAAATTATTCTTATCAGCTTCTAGAACTTAAGGTAGATTGTTATCCACAACATCACTTTCGTTTTTCGTTTGAACCACAATAACAAGCATTATTAGGTCCTGTGGAGTCTTTGGCGATTCTTAGAACGTAAGGATATAATTCACTAGCTCTTTGATTAATGCTCTGTAGATCAGCCTCTGACACAACGCCCGAATTGATTAATCGCAATTCATCTAACTCACGCTCCAAGGCTACATACCGTGAGAGAATGTCGTTTTCTACCAAGCAAATACAACGTTGTGGTAAATGCCTATTTACAATCAACTTGTCAATGGAATCATCAGATGCAAATGATAGTCGACCAGTACGAAATTCGTTTGGGGTAACACAAATTAACGATCCTGATTGCTCTTTCACTACTGCATGTGCTGTTAATTTGAGAACAATATTTCCCAAACAAGAAAATATCCACCCAAATTGAACGGTGCCGCCGTTCTTTTTAATATACCTCTCTACATTATCGAGGCACTGCAAAGGTTTAGCTACTTGTGAAGGATGCACTGGTAATACTCGGATTGAGTCTAATTTTGCCAATTTCAACCAGTTGCGATCAATTTAGACAACCCTACGCACTGGTAAGGCTTGAGAAAAACTATTGGTGACCTAGTACGCAATGACCAATTTTATAGGGAGCAGATACTAACTAACTTATTGCGAATCCATTTATGAAGCGGATCTTGACTACTACGTTGGTGCCAGGCCGCAATGATATCAAACCCAGGAATAGACTTGTCGAGCTCAATTATTTTAAGGTTATTGTCCTGTAGTAGTCGAGATGGAATAAAACCGCATAAATCACTTTCCACTATACATGCTTTTGCGGCAGTAAACGTAGGTACAGACAACACAACGTTTCTCGGATGTCCCTGTTGTTCAAACCAATCATTTGTCGCATCTACGCAATCACCGCGTGAAGGCGAGACAACTAGCTGGGAGATTTTTGCAATGTCAGAAATAGTCATTTTCTTACTTACCATCGCATTATTCTTTGAAGCCACGCAGGTGTAGCTTTCAGGATACAAATTAAGCGTGGGTAGGTTTGACGGTACGAAGGAAGGTTTGCTAATGACTAAGTCTACTTCACCAGTTAATAAGGCGTTGGTTATCTGATCGATCTCAAGTTTCCTGACTGATAGCTTTACACCTGGCGCCTCTAGGCGAATTATTCTTAATAGCTGAGGCAATATCACCTTCTGCTTAAGGTCAGTTGAACTCAAAGTGAAAGTTCGTGTAACAGTTTTAGGCTCGAAAGCTTCAGATTCTTCTAATAACGCTTCAATTGATGCAAGTATGTGCTCCACTTTTAATGGAGTGATACTGCAAATGGCGTGGGGATCACGCCGTAACTGGAGCGCACAAATAAACGATCATCTAGCGTATCGTGTAACTTACGGAGTTGATCGCTCACGGCTTGTTGCGTGACTACAAAGCTATTTCATTAAATTTAGTTGAATATCTATATCAGTCAATCAAACCTCTATAAAGAATTGATCCATTCATCAATTGCTTGGTTAACGTCATCAGGTCTATCTTTCATTATCCAATGCCCTGCATCTCTCCACACATCAGCTTTTGATTTTCGATTGCGAAACCAAGTATTCATTTTGGTCGCTTGTTTTTCATCTCTACACAGATGGTAAATAGGCGCTTTAAGACTTCGACATAAATTCTCACTTCCTTTGCCAACACCAGCCTGTGAGTCACCTATAAACAAGGGAGGAAAAGATTCTCTAACAACATGCAGTTTAAGGCTGTCCAATCGTCGTACATGCCACCTTTTCAAAGCTTCATCAGTTGATTTGTCATAAAAATCTTCGAATAGAGGTGGGGCTACTACAGCCGGGTCTTTTTGTTGTAGATCACTGCTGACTTTTAAAAAGTAATCATGAAGCTTTTCAGAAAAGCCCAAAGCTCCATCAACAGAGACGACAGCTTTAACCAAATCAGGTCTCTTAACGGCAACACGGACACCGATCTGACCTCCCATTGAGTGCCCTACAATAATCCACGGATTATTTCTATCAATGGATTCAATTAGATTTTCAACGTCTTTAACATAATGTTCAGGGCTGTAACTTCCCGAAGGTAAAACTTCCGATTGCCCATGCCCTCGAAGGTCAATTGCTACAGTTCGATATTTAGACTCGAAAAATGGCAATTGCCACGACCAATCATGTGAATCGCATGTCCAACCATGAATGAACATTATATTCTGCCCGTGACCTTTGTCAGTATAAAATAACTTTGGCGGATTAGCATTTGACGCTAAAACGCTTGTTGACAAAGTAAAGCCCGACATTACGGTCGAGACCCCAGCGAACTTAAGAAAATTTCTTCTGGAAGATACGGTTGTTTTCATTTGTCTCGACCTCAATAATTCCTACTTAACTACTTCTAGAAGGTGTTGCTCATATCGAGAAAATTGCACGGGCATATCTGTATTGAAAACATCGTGAATAGCGAAAGTTGGAAGTTGTTCAAGGCCAACGTATCTTTGACTTGCATGCATATATGCAATTATGTCATCCAAACTTTTCTCAGTGAATGTATTCTCATCTGTTCCGTTAAATGCCGATTCAGGTGCGTTTAATGTTAGAGACAACACATACGTATGATCTTTAGGGATTGAAGAGGTGCTTCATTCGTGATCTAATTGATTTTGCGAAATAAAAAGATCACCTTTGCAGGCAAAACGAATGAAGCAAGAACAAGATATCCGATTTTCAAGCGC
>Ga0181595_10000992_pt1 | contig 31414 bp, 22 predicted proteins | sample 041ome_7_FD_145604 | JGI IMG/M metagenome (GOLD analysis project Ga0181595, IMG submission 145604) | Coastal salt marsh microbial communities from the Groves Creek Marsh, Skidaway Island, Georgia - 041401AS metaG (spades assembly) | ecosystem: Environmental > Aquatic > Marine > Intertidal zone... | reverse complement strand
GCTGGGGTTATATGCTGGCTATGTTTGAACGGGTCGAGTACTTTGAAACCTACGCCATAGTGCCGCTGATTGAAACTGCGCTGAAGCAGGATAAAAAGCTCAAAGCAGAATTTGACGAAGCGCTGAAGCAAGACAAAAAGCTCTCTGCTGACCCACAAGCTAAGCTGCAATGGTTGTATCAGCGTTTGCCATACTACGATCAGCATTACCTGAAATATCCAATCCTCATCGAATAATGAAAATGGGGGGCAGATCACATAAATTACGCATAACTTAAGTGATCTGCCCCTATTTTTAACTGACGAGTTCTTTGTCGGTGTTGCTGAAGATCGCGTACTGGTTTTTGCCCGAGTGTTTAGCCTGGTACATCGCCATATCGGCTTGTCTTATTAACGTGGCATCATCCACGGATTTTTTCTGCGGATAAAAGGTGATACCAATGCTGGCGCTGACTTTAGCTTGCTGTTTTTGCAGATCCACAGGTTTACTGACACTATCGAGCAAACGTTCGATCAGCGGAATACAATCAGCTTCGCTGGGTAATTCGGTTAATAAAGCAATAAACTCATCCCCGCCCAATCTGGCCAGTGTATCGTTCTCCCGCATCAAACCACGCATCCTGTTGGCCAGTTCAACCAGCAAACAATCACCGGCTTCATGACCCAAACTGTCATTCACTTCTTTGAAACCGTCGATATCAATAAAAATAACGGCCATTAGTTTCTTTTTGCGTTTGGTGAGCGCCATGTTTTGCGCAATTCTATCTTTCAACAATAAACGGTTGGGTAAGCCAGTCAGCGCATCAAAATGGGCAATAACACGGAGCTTATCTTCCTGAGCTTTTTGCACCGTAATATCGGAGAACAAAGCCACATAGTGCGCGGCCTGATGCTGCACATCCCGTACTACAGAAATCGTCAGCGCTAACACAATAGATTCACCGGTTTTACGTTTCCCTTGTATTTCGCCTTCCCAAAAACCAGCCCGGCTCAGTTCCTGCCATAAGGCTTCGAAATACTCTTTATCTGACTTCGAAGCCACCAGAAGTGCCAGATGGCGGCCCAATGCCTCGGTTTCGGTATAGCCAGTTATGCGGCAAAAGGAGTGGTTTAAATCCAGAATGGTGCCACTGGCATCTGTGATAAAAATGCCTTCCCGGGCCTGAATAAATACGCTGGCGGCCAGTTCCTGCTTCATTTGTGCATGGTGACGTTCTGAAATATCCAGTTGTGAGCCTATCACTTCAGTGACATGGCCTTGCTCGTCCCGCAAGGCACATAACTGGTTTTCAATGCATATCAACTGATGTTTCAGCTGCGGATCCTCTGCATAAAGTCCTGAATGAGCGACATTACGCTCCAAAGTACAGCTGTATTTCAGTACTCCAGGGTAACCAGCGCTGGCCCAGTCCATAAACTTTTGCGCAATCAATTGTTGGTTATCCGGATGCACAGATAAATTCCACCAATTGGCCATCCGCATGATTTCCATGGAGCTTTTCAAATACATCGTAAAGCAGTTTGGACTGATGTAATTCAACCGCATTGTGATAGGGTCGAAGGCATAAATCACAGAAGGGCTGCGCTCAATCAGTTGATCCAACCGTTTAAAGCTTTTTTGCAGACGTTTTTCTATCCAGTGACGCCGGCTCACGTCAGTGCAGAGCAACACAAAGTGAGGACTTTCAGCAGACGCTCCGGGCAAACGGAATAGATCGGAATCCAGATACAATTCTTTACCGTTGGCCAACTGAATTTTTAGGCTGAGCACAACAGTCTCCTGAGGCTTATCCTGCAGGCGTTGCATCGCTGTTTGCACTACAGATTTCTGCTCAGGTTCAGGCAACCAGTCCATCAAAAACTGCCCTTGTAAGCTGTCCGCAGTGATCTGCAGAAGCTTCAGCGCATTGTCATTAAAATGCACAATACGACCTTGCATATCTAAACCAAACAACAGCACATGCACTGTATTATTCAGCACTGTACTCATCTGTGTTTTGTACAACATCAGTTGTTGGTTCAACTGTTGCAACTTGTCGTTGACCAGGCTTTGTCTGGCCTGTTTCTGTCTGAATACAATGTACAGCGTCAGCAGCAACACCAGCAGTGCCACAACAAAGGCCAGAGTTGCTCTGTGATCCGTCCAGCTATGCAGATAACTGCTTTTCCCTTCTGCCTGATAAGGCGGCAAAGACAGCTCTCGCAAGGTATATTCAACCGACTGATAATCAGCTACAGCACCAAAAGCTGCTGAGGAACCTTCAGTTCTGGCTTGTGTTTCCCATGCCAGCAGCGCAGCCATCATGCGGCTGGCTAAGGCGGGTTGTACAGTGGGCATCATCACTACAGGCCAGTCTGGATAAAGACGGGTAGAGCTTTGCACTGGCAGTTCTGCCAGTTCCTGCTTGTTCAGCAGTTTTATTTCGTTGGCGGTCAGTTGGCCTTGTTCGATCAGCTTTTCCAGCACGCCAGTTCGGACAAAACCTATGTCCACCTGTTTATTTTTGACTTCATCAACCACAGCCTGATCGGACTTGACTACACTAAGTTTTTTTGTAGCTAACTGAATACCCTGTTGTTGCAGCTCATTTACCTGAGCAACATAGCTAAAAAATGAAGAGGGACCGCCAGTTGCGATCCTCGCCTGAGAGATAAAGCTCAAATCACACAGCGGATTCGACGCCAGACAAAAAATCACCCCACCGGCTAAATCAAACTGGCCTGATTTGGTCAAAGTCACCTGACTTAGCAGCGGAGCTCGCACGGCACCTTTGGCTTTTAGTTTAAGGTAATGGTAGGGGTCCGTTAGCAGAAAATCAGCTTTGTTTTGGATATCGTTTAAATCCAGGTTAGCAGAGTCAATAGCAAGGAGTTGCACTTGATCCGGTGCCAGCTGGGCTTGCAGGAAAAGCTGCAGTGCGCCGTAGTGCTGCATACTGTGTTGGGCGTCTTGCGTAACAACAGCAAAACGGATCGTTAAAGCAGATGCCGGCGCCGGTAGCCAGAACAGCAACAACAGGCCAAAGATCAGGTTCTTCATCAGTTCAACACCAATTGACGTAAAGCTGCGGTATCAAATAAAGCACGACTATAGGTCTTAGGTTGTGTCGCTGCTGGCATAAAGTGAATGAGCTGCAGCATCGCCTCGTGCAGCACGTCCGACTCTGACAGCAAAACAGTGCTCTGAGCCAAACCAGGGTATTGCACACTAGCAAAGTAACTTGTCGTCTCACTTAACGTCAGATTACGCCACAAGGCCGTGCGTCGAATGCTGTCACCGGAAAACAATCGCAGATGATCCAGTCCCAGATAATAACTATTGAGTAAAAGGGCCGGAATATCACTAAGCAGGTTCACCCTGTCTGTTCTGACTGCCAGCACCTGAAACATCAGGGCAGGGCATTGACTGCTATCAAACAGCCGTTTTGCACCGGTACGTTCGATGTAATGTGACACCGGAGGCGTGTTGATAGCCGCATCAATCTGGCCATTTTCCCATGCCATTAATTGTTTGAGCTGAGGAAGATAAGCAACTTCTATGTCTTGTCGTTGCAAACCGGATTTTTGCAAATAGTGTTCAAGCAATAACTCAGAGACTGCGCGAGATTCCAGCGCTATGATTTTGCCTTTCAGTTGTGCTGCGCTGGTCAGCTCGGGGCGGGACAACAAAACATTTGCACCACAAGAGCGGGAAAGAATAAGGATCACTTGCAAAGGTATATCTGCAGCCAAACAAGTCAGCACTTCGTCCAGTGCAAGAGTGGCTGCATCCAGCTCACCTGCGAGCATGGCACTGACAATCACCTCTGCCGACTGGCTTTTTCGCAGCATTACGTTATCGGGCAATAAATTGAAATGATCGCTGATATAAAAAGCTTCATGACCAGGGTGCTGATACACCCCAAGGCTAAAATCTTTTTTTCTGCCGCAGGCCGAAGCCGCAGTCAAAAGCAAAGGGCTCGCCACGCACAGTTGTAAAAAACGGCGACGTGACAACCCAAACAAGTTCCCCATAATAATGTGCAATCCTTGCAACTCAATGGTTGCTAAATCAAATCCAGCCGAAAAACAGACTTCCCTTGTTCCTCAGGCTTCAGGCTGGGTGGAACTTATTCCTCTATTGTCCTGTCGCGTAAATACAATACAGCTCAGACACAACACTGTGATAAAGAGCACCGCATTCGCAGGTGCCTGTAAATTAAAATCCACCAGGTTATGGATCAACATATGAACAATAGCAATGGAACAGCCGAACGCTATGCCTCTGCTGAGTTTATTCTGTCTTAGCCTCATGGTTTGCAAATTCAGCCACAGCATCCACAACAACCAAAGCCCAAGCAAGGTGGTTAACGGAACTCCCAGTTCAATCGCAAACTGCAGGTATTCATTGTGAGCGTGATCATAAAAAGCTGAGTAGTGGCCAGGTTGATAACCAGGGAACACCGTATAAAAAGTACCACCGCCATGACCAAACCAGGGCGCATCAGCCACTATCGGCAGACTATCCTGCACAACTTCGTCACGGGTTTCAGATGAAAACGACGTTTCTTCGTAACGTTGTTGCAGTTTCTCAATACCAAAAATAGAACCTACCGCAATCATATCCAGTATAAAAATACTGATCACCAGGGGTTTTAGCAGCGCAGGTTTATTTTTGTAAAACCAGATGGCATACAAAGAGATTGCCAGCAGGGCAGTGAAAAAGGCAGCGTTGCCCATACGGGAGCGGCTTAAGATGAGGCCTATTACCATGATCACCAACGCCAGACGCAACAAAATTTTAGTGCTGAGCATAGATTCCAGCACAGTACGGCTGAAATTACGCCAGTTCCACTGCATAGCACGGCTGGATAATTCAGCCATTAGCAAGCCCACGCCCAGAGCCAGCGTCATTGCCAAATAGTTGGCAAAATGGTTTTGATAAACAAAAGAGCCACGGGCTCTGTTGCCTTCAGGCACTCCGAAAATTGGAGACGTTTCAGCACCCTGTAAATTCAGGATAGCGCCATAACTGGCCTGAAATACACCACTTGCAACAATGATGTAACACAGCAGCTTCAACTGGCTGTCTGTACGGAAATAGCTGCTGATCATCCAGGCAAAAAGGCCATAACACAGCGTTTTAACCCAAAGAATTTCTGTTTGATTCGGGTCCACAGTGCTTAACCAGGACACCGGAGACCAAAGCTGCGCAGCAAGCACCGCCAGTATAGCGACAAAAGGTAAAAGACTGAGCTGTTGCCAGAGTCCGGCGAACCAGGGAGAGCGGCCACGATAGACGGAAATTAAATGTAGACTGAAAATAACAAGGATCAGAAGTTCAAGAATAGCCCATGCCCAGGGTCTGTTACTTGCCAAAGGAATAGGGCACCAGACCAGGGTGAAACAACACAAGGCTCGGATCAGAGAAAACAAATATTGTCGTGTAGCCATCGGGGAGCGCTTTCCATATCGCACCGATACTCAAAATGTATCAGGGTAAAAAATACTAAGGGCCTTGCGGCCCTCTTCTATCCATGGTCCTTGAAGTTACCGCTTTGTTGACTTTGCCATCTCGCCCCAGTCACATAGACTAACTGTGCTACTGGGGTCTCACTGGCTTGTCGCCTCGCCGTAGCTTCAAGTCACTTGGATATATAACTGAACAGTTACAGCTCTTAGTTGCCTGAAGCAGTACCGCCGCCGCCACCTGAACCGCCGCCGAAGCCAGCGCCACCAGGAGCACCAACAGTGCCTGTACCAGCACCCGCACCAGCGCCTGCACCAGCGCCTGCGCCTGCACCTGGACCTGCAGCAGTAGCTGCAGCAACAGTTGCAACGTTCACGCCAGGCGTTGCAGCAGCAATAGCAGTGATAGTATCAGCTGGTACACCAGCTGCAGCAGCAGCAGAAGCTACAGCGGATACAGCTGATTCACCGATAGTTGCAGCAGCAGCCAGAGCAGCAGCAACTAAAGCTTCTTTAGTTGCAGCATCCGGAGCAGCAGCAATTAAAGCTTGCAGGTTCGCTTCCACAGTTTGTGCAGCAGCAGCTTCAGCTTCAGCAACTGACATACCCTGAGCCTGATACTGAGTAACCAGCGTTGGGTATTGAGCAACTGCAGCATCAACAGCTGAAGTATCTTGTGCCATTGCAGCAGTGCTGAACAGCGAAGCAGCAAACACCGCTGCAGCAAGAGTGTTCATTTTTTTCATATTTAACATCCTTTTTGATTAATTTCTGGGCGAATGCACCAATTCTAGGTTAATGAACGGTTGTGTCAAGACAGATTTTTTCACTTGTGCATTAACTTTCTGTGGTGCAAGCAGCCAGTTGCCCTGAACCGCGTTTACTCCTGCAGCAAAACAACTGTCCATTGTTTGCTCACATTCAATGTGCGGCGCCAGCACTTTAATCCCTATACCATAACTGATTTGGCATAAGGTCTTAATAAAGAACTGGTTATCCGCGTCATTGAGTACGCTCACGTAAGCACCGTCAATTTTTACGTAGTCGACATTCAAACCTTGTAAGTACTTGAAGGTGGCCATGCTTGAGCCAAAACGCTCGATACAAACTTTGCATCTATTTTGTTTAATCACATTCATCAGTGCTTTGGTTTCTTCTGGCGCACGCAAAATAGAGTACTCAGACACCTCAAACACCAGACGAACTTTACCAGCTAATAATTGCAGTTCTTTTTCGAGCCACTGCAAAAATGTTGCTGAACTAACCGCACCCAACGATAAATTAATAGCGTAAGTGTGGTCAGGTTCATTCTGCACTTGCTGCAGAATGAAATGAATAACCTGCTGATCCAGTTGCAACGACAACCCTTGCTGCTCAGCCATAGCGTAAGTTTCAGCAGTAGACAGCTGCGAATGCAGGTAATAAAAGCGTACGAAAGTTTCAATATACTCAACAGACTTGTCAGCATTAATGACAGGCTGAGCCCACAACTCAAAATTTTGATTCTGGATCAGATCCTTAATCACCGCATGCCAGGCCATTCTGCCTTCTGGCTTAATCAGCATGCTTTCATCTTTAACCATCACAGGTAAGTCTGGCTGCTGGGCGCGCTGAATAATAGCGCTGTCTAAGCTGGACAGGCAGTGATGCAGGTTGTCTTCAGGCTCCACTTCCATCAGAGCCACTGAGGCAAAACCTTTAGGATAAAACACGCTGTCCAGCAGCTTCAGTTTGGTGCTTAATTGCTGTACTTGCTGTTCCAGTTCGTCAGCACCTAAATGACTCAAAAAGATAAAATCACTGCCACTTAAACGGAACAACTGGTTATTAGTCATTGCTTCGAGCATTTCTTTAAATTCTTTTACCGCCAGCAGAATATACTGGTCAGCCGCTTCAAAGCCCTGACGCTGATGCACTTCCGTCAGCGAATGCAAACTCATCATGCCAATATGCAAACGTAAGTCATGCGCTTTTTGCTCAGTTTTTTCGGCGGCGAAACGTTGTTCCAGCAAACGTCTGTTGCCAAGGCCGGTCAGCATATCTGTGAATACTTTGACCTTCAGCTCGTCGGCCTGCAGGCTAAGCGACTTAAAACTACGCTGAATATTAGCCACCATTGTATTCATGGCTTTGACCACAGAACGCAGATCCGTAGTAAAGGGCAGCTTGTCTTGTTGCAAAAAGTTCTTTTTGCCAACTTCCTGTGCCTGCACCTCAATGCGGCGCAAAGGTTTAAGCACCGCATAAACAATAAGTTGAATAAAAAGCGCGCTGAATAAGGTGATGACCGCAATGCTGTAAAAGCTTTGTCGTGCTTGTTGCCACAGTGTTTTATAAGCGATACCAGGATTCGACTGAATAGATAACACACCGGCCACCATCCAGCCGTTATTCACTTCGCTGCTTTGGAAAGGTGGCGACAAAGGAAAAAGCCGGACAAACCATTGGGGGACTTCATCGTATTCGATAGGATTTTGCCGCTTAATTTTCACTTCGCCTTTCGCGGTTTTAAATTCCAGCTCGGCGTAATAACCTGAGTCAAAAATGGCGCTGACCATCGTCTGGGCTATCACCAGATCGGGGTCGTCCATATAAGCCGACATCGACAAGCCTAAACTGGTTGCCGCGTCCTGAGCGTGAGATTTCATCTGAGTATTCAGATAATTTTGTGTGCTTTGTACAGAAATGTACAAACTAAACGAGAAGGTAAATAAAGCCACAAGCACTATGAGTAAGTGCAGTTGTGTCCGTAACGAAATACCCGGGAGTTTTCTCCACCATTTATGCGCCATAACAGTTACATTCCCTTTTCAATTCTGTTTAGCAAATCCTGCCAGTTCGAACCGCCTGTTTTGCCTTCTACTTTCCGGCCCAGCCCTTGTGCTTTTGCAAGCCATAACCCTTCAGCATTAAAACCATAAATAGGTTTCAAATCCGGTCTGCGGGTGGCAGGCTGAACTTTTTTGATCAGATTGTCCAGAACCAAAGGCACAGAGTCTTCAGTTTCCATGTAAATGAGTACCATATGAGGCTCATTCACTGACATTGCCCTGACATACATAATTCGCAACTTGCTATCAGGTATACCCATAGCCCGCAGTGACACATATTTTGCTATTGCAAAGTCTTCACAGTCACCCGCCGCTGTGCCAAGCGATTCTAGTGGGGTAGCCCAATAGTCTGTCTGACCCCAATGCTTTTGATCAGACTCATAACGCATCTGATCATTAAAAAATTTGTTTACTTTGTTAACCCGTACCCAGTCTGACTCCGATTTACCTTCCTCAAGTAAATCACGCCACAGCTCGACTCTTGCCAGAGCCGCATCGCCGTATTGAGAGCGAATAGTCTGCAGCATCTCCGGCTTAAACACAGGCAGCACATAGCTGGCGTTGCTAAAGACAGATATAGAAAGAGCCAGCAGTGCTACAACAGTATATTTGCGTAGCATAAACCTCCCTGCACAACCTGATGTGCAACTGACATTAGCATTGAATCAGGCACCTTCCATGACATAAGAGTCCATCTAACCCGCATCTGCTGGTTGTTAAACAGATACTTTGTATTAAGTGAATCAGATTTGGCTGAAAAAGATAGATTAATTTGCCACTTTCTGCCTGACTTGCCAAGGTGGCGCAGCATCAATAATCAACAGCCGGAACTTGTGCATTAGTTTAGGGCGATTATGCACCAATTTGGCCTTGAGTGCTGCAGCTAATTACGAAAAATTTAACCATATTTTACATATTTATCGTATTTATCAAATTTAAGCTATCAAATTTAATATTTTTTAGTGGCATGAGATATGCTTGGCTTTGTAAATCATGCCACTTTGTTATATAGTGCTTCGCGTTTTTTCACTTTTCTGTCACAGAGCAGGGTTAAAGTAAAAAACGTTTTGTCCGGTGAGGACTAAGCATGAAAGGCAGGGAACAGCCTTTGCTGAGTTGTTGAGCAAAAGTAGTGAGTTCGTTGCGTTTTTGAATTCGGTATAACTTTTTTGCGTGAGTGAACTAAACAAGCACTCTGCACAAGCAATCTGCATCAGTAACAAGAGGGAATTTTATATGCAAGCTCCTGACAATCGCAAAGTAACCAGAGCCGTTATACCGGTAGCAGGCCTTGGCACCCGCATGTTGCCCGCAACCAAAGCTATTCCAAAAGAAATGCTGCCTGTGGTAGACAAACCTCTTATCCAGTATGTGATTGAAGAAGCTGCCGCAGCAGGGATTACTGAAGTTATTTTGGTAAGCCACAGCAGTAAAAATTCGATTGAAAACCACTTTGATACCTCGTTTGAACTGGAAACCCAGTTAGAAAAACGAGTGAAACGTTCCTTGCTGGACGAAGTGCGCAGCATCAACCCTAGAAACCTGACCGTCATTTCAGTGCGCCAGCCTGTGGCATTAGGCTTAGGCCATGCCATTTTATGCGCCGCTCCAGTGGTAGGAAACGAGCCATTTGCGGTGTTATTGCCCGACGTATTAATAGATAAATACCGCAGTAACTTACGACAAGACAACCTCAAAGCCATGATCGAGCGCTACGAACAAACCGGCGCCAGTCAGGTGATGGTAGAAGCTGTACCACGCGACTTAGTCAGCAGCTACGGTATTGTCGATTTAGCCGGCCAGCCGATAGAAGCAGGGCATTCGGTTAGCCTGAAAGCTATGGTTGAAAAGCCAGACGCAGACGACGCTCCTTCTAATATGGCTATTACAGGCCGCTATGTATTGTCACCCACAGTGATGGAAATTCTGAGTTTTACCCAACCTGGTGCTGGCGACGAAATACAGTTAACCGACGCTTTAGCTCAGCTGCTTACCGAAGAAGCCATGGAAGCTTACCGTATTGTAGGCCGCAGCCACGACTGCGGCAGCAAACTGGGTTATTTGGAAGCTATAGTAGATTACGCCTTAAAAGATCCTAAACTAGGTGCTGATTTCGCGGCGTTATTGAAAAAAATGACGACGGGCTCACCACTTAGTTTAATTGCATAAAAAATAGACTTAACACTGTGACCTATGAATGTAGAACGCAGTGTTAAATTATTTGAAGCCTGTCAAGAGGTAGGGTAGTGGATAGTCGAATTGTTCATGTAGTAGAGGCATGGAAAGGGGGCATCTCAACTTATGTCAAAAATTTACTTGAGATGCACAAAGCGTCAGGAGATGAAGTCTTTGTAATTGGGCCAATTAATGTTAAGGATGACATTGTTAAGTGGCAATACCCCAATGTAAGCTTTGTAGAGTATTCGCCTTCAAGAAATCCATTTAGTTTCTTAAAGATAGCGTCAGATATTAAAAATAAAATAAACGAAGTAAATCCTGATGTTGTTTTTTTACACAGTACTTTCCCGGGAGTTTATGGACGCCTAGGCGCTGGGAAATCCAACAAGGACTTTAAAACTATTTACATCCCTCACTCTTGGTCATTTCTCAAACGAGATGTAAACAAAATAATTAGAGCTATTTATAAACGAGTAGAAGTTTTTCTAAGTCACCGTTGTTCAAAGATAGTTGTTATGTCGTTGGAAGAATACAAGGTCGCTCGCTCTGCTGGAATTAAGAGTGATATACTAGAGCTAATTTATACCGGGATAAATTTCGATAAAGTAACTTCTAGTGAGATTTTGACCTTTAGCTCTGATAAATTATGTGTTGCCTTTGTTGGAAGGTTTGATTATCAGAAAGGCTTCGATATCTTATCTCAAGTAATAAAAAAATCACCTGAGCAAATTGAATTCCATATACTAGGGGACTCAGTTAGGAATAATTTCATTGTACCGGAAACAAGTAATACGGTTTATTATGGATGGCAGCCACAAAATAAAGTGTACGATGTTATAGCTGCTGCAGATATACTGCTGTTACCATCAAGGTGGGAGGGGTTTGCACTTGCTCCTGTAGAATCAATGCTGCTTGGGACACCCGTGATAGTTTCAAGTGAAACATCACTTCATGAGCTAGTTATTGATGAATTCAATGGCTTGATTATTCAGAGTCTTGAGCCTGAAATTATTTCCGCTATGCTACCTTCAATTTCAAAAGAAAGATGCATTGAGATGGGGATAAACGCTAAATCAGTCGCTAGAAAGGTTTTAAATCACGAAGTCTTTTATAAAAAAATCAAGGGATTGTATGAATAAAACATGTTTCTTGCTACACGCATATAGCCCAAAGAATTCGGGCGATGGATTGTTAGTCGAACTGTCGATAGAATTAATTAATCAGAGTCGAGATTACGCTAAAATCTATGTAGTTTGTTTGGATAAGCAAGGTTTCATAGGAAAAAATTATGGCTATGAGAATGTAGAATTCGTAAGCGTTTTGGAGCTAGCATTAAAAACACCCAGACTACTTCGAGATAAGACTAGCTTTGATATTTATGGTGTTGGTGGTGGATATCTGAGAGCGCCAGATTTCAAAGTCGGTCTCAAAACATTCCTGGCCCATGGATCGCAAATGGTTTGGAAAAAATTTTTCTCAACTAAAAAAATTTATTTCCCGCAAAGTGTTGGTCCTTTCACATCATTTTGGCTACCAGTCTTTAGTTGGCTTTTAAAGGACAATAACGTCGTTTTCCTGAGAGATAATAAATCAATACAAGAATTGGACGGTTTAGAAAATACACTTCGAACTCCTGATTTGGTTGCAAACAAAATAATCAAGAAATTCTGCGGTTCTGATTTTTCAAGAAATCAGAAAGAAAACATTTACTTTGTTTTTAGAGATATTCCAGCAGAAAAAGGAAGAAGTAGTTACTTGCACAAGATCTCAGAGCTAATCAAAAGGTTCCCAGACTCAAAATTGGCTTTGCAGTCTGTCGGTAGAGGAAATAGTGATGACAACTTCTATGCTGATTATTTTAAGGAGTATTCCAAAGAGATAGTGCCAATGGCTAAGGTTCTGATGGATCCTAAAGCTTTGGTTGTTTCAGTTCGTTTGCATGGGTCTTTAGAGGCAATTCTAAGTAATGTTCCAAGTATACATATTGCTTACGAACGAAAAGGTTTCGCAGCCTATGAAGATTTGGGTATTAAGGAATATTGTCATCATGTTAGTTCATTCGATGTTGATATCGTCGCTTCGCAAATAGAGTCTTTATTGAATAATATTGAACCATATTCTTTATTGCTTGAACATGCCTGTAGGAAAGGAAAAAATGTCGATATAAATATGAATATATCTAAGGTCCTCGCATGATTAATGAACGAATTTGCATGATAATGGATGGCAATTTCATCGATTATCAAGGGGTAGTCTATTCACCTCATATGAACTACGACGCTTTTTTGTCAAGATTCTCTGAGAGCTTTGAAAGCATAGAAGTTGTCTCTAGAGCATTCCCTAAAACTAATCTTGCACCTGGTTTAAAACCTGTGTGTCAGGGGAATAGTCATTTTACGTCATTGTGTTCTAAACGAGGCGCAATAGGCTTTTTAATGTCACTATTCAAGAATGCGAGAATAATAAAAAAGTCTATTGATCAGAACTCTATTGTCCTGATCAGATATCCAGGGAATATCGCAATTCTAGCAACGATTATCTGTCTATTTAAACGAAAAGAATTCTCAATCGAGTTAGTTGCAGAGCCTAAGGATTATTTTTCTGTTCATTCGTCTAAGTCTCCCTTAAGGCTTGTCTTTAAGGCTATCCACACATTCTTTACCAAGCTTGCTGTTCGTCACAGTAAGGTTGTTCGTTATGTAACAAAAAATTATTTACAAAATAGTTATCCTTCAGATGGTGTAACTTACGGATTTTCTGATGTTTATTTGCCTTCGGGAGAAAATTTCAGTACTTTAAGACCCTGTAAGTATGACTATGACATCGTGAACGTTGCTATGATGCATAATTATAGCAAAGGACATTTACTATTGATCGACGCTATCTCTGAGCTTCTAAAGTATGATATTAAGGTTAAAGCATGTTTTATTGGTGATGGTAAGCTAAAAAAAGAGTTCGAACTATACGCTAAGAGCAAAGGAGTCGATGGTTTAATTGATTTCGTAGGTGCAATAGTAGACCGAACTGATTTTTATAGATTACTTCATCTTTCAAGATTTTTTGTTTTGTCTTCTTATCAAGAAGGTATGCCTAGAGCTATGCTTGAAGCCATGAACTCTGGGCTGGTATCTATATCTTCCGATGTCGGAGGCGTACCAGAAGTTTTGTCTAAACAAGCCATGTTTCAGTCGGGTAATTTGGCTGAGTTAGTTCAGCTTATTAAGCATTGCATAACTGATGTCGATTATCTAGAAAACTTGCGAGAGCTGCAGTCTGCTGAAATAACTAAGTTTGAAGACGCATATATAAGAAAGTTAACTTTTACTTATTGTCAAACATTGAAGAAAGTTTATTGTGATATTACTCAAGCAAATTGCTAGCATCGTTTTAGGCGGGGGCGTCGTATCTTTATTAAACCTCGCTGTTTATGCTGCTGGTTTGGGTGAGTTAGGGGCAGAAAAATTCTCGCAGATCATTATTGTTGTTGCGTTGTTTTTTGGATGTATTGACGTATTCAATTCTGGTTCCTCAAAAATACTTATTAATCAGTCATTTGTGAATGTTCGACGAAAGATAATTCAAGTTGACATGTTTCTTTCAATTTTTTCTTTTTTACTGTTTTTTGTCCTTTCTTCTTTCTTTAGCGGGTTGTTTGGGCTTAATTCTGATTTCAGTTTAAGTCAGCTATTGGTACTTTTTTTAATGTTCTTTGTATACATGAGTACTCAATTTCATCTTGGGTTTCTTAGATTTTCAGGGAGAAATCATTTAGTCTCGATCTTATTGATTATTATCCCACTTTCAAGACTCGTTCTTGTATTTTTTTTATCAGAGTCTATTTCAGGGGAAAACTTCATTTGTTTATGGTTGCTCGTCGAGGTTGCTCCAAGTCTCATGTTTTATATTATATCAAAAAATAAATTAAAATTATGTGATTCAGATGATGTATCTTGCAGGAGTTTTTATTCTTTATATTCGCCAATGTTTCAAGCTAACTGGCTTTCAAATTTTATCTATTCGTTTTCGAAGCACTTTGATGTGGTTTTGTTTGCCTTTTTGTTTTCTCCGACATTGTCTTCCTACTATAAGGTTGCAAAGAGTGTGTATAATATGGCCTTTAATATAGGTGGTAGTTTAGTTGTCTACTTGTTTAATCATTTTCCAAGAGGTGATTTGCAGGGATGGTTCAGTTTGAAAAATAGTGTCACAATACTTGCGAGTTATACTCTGTTGTTTGTATTTAATATTTATAGCGCATCCCTGATTGATATCTCCGATGGAATTTTAAATGCACATTTCCCTAGCGCTTTAGAATTATTTTTTATTACATCTACGACCGTGTTGATATTTTTTCCAGCGATATTTTCTAGGTTAATTCATTATGGCATTCAAGCAAAAAAGCCTTCGATGTTTATCCAAACTGCAATAGCAGACGTAGTTTTGCTTGCTATTACGATGGTAACTATAGCGTGTGTGCAAAGTGATGCAAATATTCTTGCCTCCGTATATGTCACACCAATATTTTCCTTCGTGTCGCTAAGTTTTTTTTATTTTGTTTCTAAAGGAATGAAAAAATGAGCAAGTATTTAGTTTTCATTGTTCATGTCTTACTCCCGTCTTTTTTTCTATTGTTCTATAGCTCAATAGCTTCTTTCTCGGTTTTTGTTTTGTCTCTATATATTTTGCTAATTAAACCATGTTTTAGCTTTTATAAAATTGGAAGTGTTGTTTACTGGTTTCTAGTAGCATTGTTTGTCGGCGTTCCTGTTTTCCAGATATCTACGAATAGCATAGCTTATGTCGATCTTCCAGATTTTAATAGCTATTCGTATTTGTTATGGTGTGTTTATGTTGTTTTATTTTTATCAGTATTTAGCGTGCTAGCGTTTTTGTTTCGGCCAAAATATTTCCAGTCAGTAGTCCCTAGAGATAATCAGACAGTTTCATTCAATGCGCAATCTGTTAGAAGAATATGTTGCGTATTTAGCGGTTTGTCATTGTGTTTTTTTCTGTACTTTCTTTATAGCTTTGGTGGTATCGGTGGTCTTACCGACAGTTATAATCAGCGTCTGGCGACTTCCGTTACAGATTATAATCCTCTAGCTGGGGCCGGCGTTTTACAAGCTTTCGCGAATCTCTTCCCTGTATTTTTAGGTGTTTATCTCGTGGCTTCGACAAAGAGTGGACAAGGAGGGAACCGATTGATATTTATTTTGATGATTACCGCTATTCTATCTTTTGTAGTGTCTGGTATTTTTGGTTCAAGACAAGGAGTTGTTTTTGCGTCTTTTGGAGTGCTATGGTTTTGGCATTTCTTAATTAAGCCATTTTCTCAGAAGGAGCTAGGAACTCTTCTGCTTGTCGGTGGAATGTTCATGGTAGTCGCAATGCCTTTAAAGTTTTTTGGTTTCGACTTTGAATTAGACTTGATTTCTGAATTCAATGAAGCCAGGTCAATGGATGTCGCTTTGGGTCCTTTAGGATTTTTGATTATAAGGGATTTTGGTCGGTTTGACGTAAATGTGTTAGTTATAAACGAGTACTTAGCGAATGGATTTGATTTGGGTTACGGTCAGACTATTCTTCAAGGTGTTCTTATGGCTATACCTGGAGGTTTCTTTGACGGGTTGTTTACTACGCCGACTGAACTGAAGTCCACTATTTTCTTGGGGAATTATTTACACTACGGGCTGGATACAACGCTTTTATTAGGGTTGCCAGGCGAGTTTTTTATAAATTTTGGTTTTTTCGGGGCGATATTTTTTGGTTTGTTATTTTATTTTACTTTTAAAATGGCAGAGCGATGTATCGGCGGGCGGTCCCTCAAATCATCTCATGTCTTCCTTTTTGTGTATTTAATGCCGATTGTTTTTTTGATTTTTATATTTGACTCTAATGTTATTTCATATTACCTAGTTAGGTGGGTCGCATTATTTTCTGTTCCTGTGTGGTATCTCTGCAGAAAATCGGAAATTTGAAAATCGTGCTTGTGTGAATCGGGTCTAGTTTTTCATGGGAGCTTGCTTTTTAGAAGAACTTACGTCTGTTTTTGAACGTTCCCGAGGATTGTTTTTTTCCCTAAATGTATTTAGTAACATTGATATTGAAATTTTTTTCTCTGCAGCTCAATGTAATTTTACTTGCAGCTCAGAGGATTGTCATAAAATACTCAGTTGTCCACTGAAACTCTACAGTAGAAATTCCATTTACCGTAATTAAATGGATTTTGAGTCTAACAATCGTAGCTGTAATATGTACTTTATCTATGTCCGATAGCAACAAATTATTCCGCAAAAATTTGATGTTTATTTATGATAAGGACACCGTCAAGCTAATGTTTTAAGGTCGCAAGTCGTCTGTTATCGTATCTAGTATTTTATTGGAACTATCTAATAGTGATTCAATGTGGAACGTTTAGAGGGGTTTTATGGAACACTCAAACACTAGTGTCGAAATTCTTTCAGGAATCAGACATTTAAAAAAAATATCAAACTTGATCCAAACAACTTCCAGCTTTCATGATGATACCGGACTAGGTGGTGGAAAGTTTATTTGGATTCAATATGCCGATCAGTCACAGCATCTTAAACGGGGAGCAAATGGCGGTATTTTGTATTCTGATTCTGCATTTGACTTGTATGATGGAACCCCAGAAACAATAGAGCATTTTTTAGACTGGAAAGGTTCTGGTTTTGGTTGTTTTGAGCGACTAGATATAGACGTTCCTCACGTGCTAATGTTTGGTGCAGTACCAGATTATGATTCCGTATCCAGAAAAGGAACGGATAACGCTCTTGCGTTTAACAAGATGTTGCAACATTTTTCTATATGTGACTTTGGCGGCAACTATAATTTTCTTATCAATGACTCAATTCGGCCCAATAAAAAGTTCTCATTAAATGGCAAAGGAGCGACGTTGTGCCAGAGGAATAGATTCAAACCATTGTTTGATTTAAATGGCTGTTCTGGAGCCACTCTGATTCAAGGCTGTTACACTAATGATGCTAAGATAGATGAATATAAATTGGATAATGCGCGGCTAATTTACGCTGATCAACACGTATCCGATATAACAATTGACAAAGTTATCGTACGCGATACCTTTCAGCAAGGCATTAATTTTGACCATTCTAGTGAGCGAATAAAAATACTATCATGCCATATTGAGCGCACTGCTCGGGATGGCGTTTTTTTATTAAACAGCGTTGATTCTTGTGTTTTGTGTTCAATGTTCATTAACACTGGCGATGATGCTATCGCTTTCGCTGGAGAGTCTTTTCGCGCTGTAGCGTCTTATAACACCATAAAAGGTGCTGGTTCATATAACTTAGGGGGCTCTGGCATTCGATTCAATAGATCTGGTACAGCTTTATCTAATGTTATTGAAAATAGCGATTTGTTTGGGATCATTGCTGCTGAAAATTCCGCTAATATGTTAGCAAGGCCTGAGGATTTGCTGATTATAGGAAACACCATTAAAGGTATAAATAAAATCAACACTGTAACTGCGGCTATCGGCTTCAAAAATGTCATAAGTGTTGATTGTGTTGACAATGATATAGAGATATTAAACGAAGGAGCTCATGCTTACAGGATTTATGGTGATGTGAAATCTGGAGTTGTAACTATATCTGGGGGGGGCGTAAAAAATGCTAAATCAGTTTTATATATTAGAGATGCAGGTGTTGCCAAGGTTTCAGTATCAAATTTAACGTCATTTGACTCTTCGGATTTTATTCTTGCTGAGTTGGACGGCAATATTGATTTAATCGAGCTTGAAGGCAACGTTTCAGGCAATACCAAAAATGCTTGCTACCTTAGAACTATTGAAGTTAAAAGTCAAAAGGAGGCTCTGATAACGGCAATCGTCACAAAAAATAATTCAATAATTGGAGTATGCGCTCCAGAGTTTTTACTTGACGACAATGTGGTCATAAAGATCTTACAGTCTACTAATGACCACTGGACAACCGATAAAAATGAGGATGGTGTAAAAATTATAAGAAAAAGTAAATTTTACACTGAAGGTGACCTAGCACAATTATAGTAAAATCCGTCCGCAATCTTAGAATTAAATAAATACTAGTTATACGATATATCTAATATTATTTTAGCCTTATTTTTCGTTCTCTCTGTGTAAAGTTTCCATATTGTATCTATGTTATAGGGGAGACCATGCTGATTACAACGGATGTTTTGACTAACAGTGGTATTGCTTTTGGCACCAGTGGGGTTCGTGGTTTAGTTACGCAATTTACTACCGAAGTGTGTGCTGCTTTCACTCATGCCTTTGTCGCGCAAATGCGGCCAGCCTTTCAGTTTGACTCTATCGCCATAGGGATAGACAACAGGCCAAGCAGTTTACAGATGGCGCAAGCTTGTGCCATCGCAGCGCAGCAAGCCGGTTTAACCCCATTATTTTATGGTGTATTGCCCACACCAGCTTTAGCCTTTGTCGCCATGCAGCAAGCTATACCTGCCATTATGGTGACAGGCAGTCATATTCCTTTTGACCGTAATGGCTTGAAGTTTTACCGGCCTGACGGCGAAATTAGCAAACAAGATGAATTTGCAATTATTCACTCTGAAACCGAATTTAGCCCTATCACAGCTCTGCAGGCTCTTGCTGTCAATACAACGGGTGCTGAGGCTTATATAAAACGTTATACCGAGGTTTTTCCGGCAAATTTATTAGTGGGCAAACGTATAGGGATTTATCAGCACTCCAGCGCAGGTCGTGATTTATATAATCAGCTATTCAGTGCTTTAGGGGCTGAAGTTATTACCCTGGAGCGCACCGACCACTTTGTGCCTATAGATACCGAAGCCGTATCAGCTGAAGATAAAGCAAAAGCTAAGTTGTGGGCGGCAGAGCATCAATTAGACGCTATTTTTTCTACCGACGGTGACGGTGACAGGCCTTTGCTAGCCGATGAGGAAGGCAATTGGCTGCGCGGCGACTTACTCTGTTTATTGGCAGCGCGTTACTTGCAGCTTGAAGCTTTGGCTGTGCCTGTTAGTTGTAATACGGCTATTGAACGCTCTGGTTATTTTAAAACAGTGGTACGCACTCGTATTGGTTCACCTTATGTCATAGCCACTTTTGATAACCTGGCAGCAGACTTTACTACCTATGCCGGTTTTGAAGCCAATGGTGGTTTTTTATTAGGCAGTGACGTGCAGGTTGATCAGGTTAGATTAACCGCATTACCTACCAGAGATGCCGTTTTACCAGCTTTGGCAGTGCTGGCTTTGGCAGGACAGGGGACAGTTTCTGCTTTGCTTGATACCTTGCCCAAACGCTATACCGCCAGCGATCGCATTACCAATTTTGCAACAGAAAAAAGCAAAGAGTTATTGGCTCAGGCCGCAGCTGCGCCTGAGTTATTTTTAACTCAACTGGGCTTTAATGGCTTAGACATTAGTGATTTAAATCAGATTGACGGTTTACGTATTAGCCTGAGTAATAACGATATTATCCATCTACGGCCTTCAGGTAATGCACCGGAATTACGTTGTTATGCTGAATCTGATAAAGAAGCTGCTGCAATAGCATTGGTCCAACAATGCCTGAGTAAACTGGCGGCTATGGCATAACTAAAACCTTAACGATGTAATCACAACCGCTATTTTATTGTGAATATCGGCGCAATCCTGAGATTGGAAAAGAAACTGAATTTTTATGTATTCAATCTTGCCGGTAAAATCTGCCTATGCGCGTAATCATCTTTGTCACCTTGAGCAATCTTCATAAAAGCTCTAAGAATGAACTTTAGACATAGAGTTTAAGACTAATAAATCACTCTTGGTTGCTTAAATAAGGAGGTTTAATTCAATGAAAACTACCGTATTTGTTATCGTATTTTTACTCTTTTTACCTTACCAACTTTTAGCCATAGATCTTTATATTGCAACTAATGGTGATGATGCTAACCCTGGGTCTAAGCAAAAACCTTTTCGGACATTACCAGCCGCCCGAGACGCTATACGGAAAATCAATAAAACAATGACCGAAGATATAGTGGTTTATATACGTGGTGGTTTATACAACATAACAGAGACGATAGAATTTTTACCTCAGGATTCGGGCTTTAACGGTCATAAAATTATTTATCGTGCATTCAATGATGAAACTCCGATTTTTAGTGGCGGTATTGAGCTAACAAATTGGACTTTGTATGACAAAGATAAAAATATTTATCAAAGTAAAGTTCCTGGAGGAATTTACAGGCAGCTTTATATCGATGGTAAAAGAGCTGTACGTGCAAGAACACCTAATAGAATATCTGAAATAACATTCGGTCCTTATTATCGGCTTAATGCGACAGGCAAGAGAGAATTATTGGTTGCTGAGGATTACTGGTCATCGGTCGCTGAGTTAAAAAATTTGAATCAAGTCGAATTAGTGGTTGGGAGTCATTGGTATCATCAGCGAATTCAGATTGGAAATTTCCGCAGGACAAAGGATGGCATAGTCGTAACTCCATTGAACCCAAAAGGCAAGAGAACTAAACAAAACGAGTTCTATAATAATTCTAGATTTCACTTTGAAAATGATATTTCATTCTTAGATATTGGCAGAGAGTGGTATCACAATGTAAAGAAACAACGAATATACTTGGCTGTTGAATCTGGTGCTGACCTCAATCGAGCCCAAATAATTATTCCTCGCACAGTTACCTTACTATCAGTAAGCGGTGATACAGAGAGAAGAGTTGAAAACTTGGAATTTCAGGGATTAGTCTTCGAACACACGAGTTGGAACGGCCCGTCTATGGAGGAAGTGAATTTAGATCAATTTGCTCAGCCAACTGTAGATAAATTGCGAGGATTGTTACCAGCTGCTTTTAGCGTGAGGCACACTAAAAATTTTGCTGTTCGAGATAATGTTTTTCGAAATATGGGCGCGAATGCTATTTATATGCACAATGCGGATCATGCTGACGTCGAAGGAAATAAATTTTATGAGATTGCAGCTAATGGTATTGTTATAGACAACGAAAAACGTAATCCAGATCCTGATGAGCAGAGCCAAAGCGTGGCAATATGGAATAATTACATAAAAAAAGTAGGTCAGGATTATACTAACGGAGGTGGTGTTCTTGCTAATAATGTTAGCGGTTTAATTGTCGAGCACAACCTGCTTTATGATATGCCCTATAGTGCAATCCAGGTCTGTAATCAGCCTGGTGGATTGTATTCTATCGGCTGTAAAGCTAACCGTATTTGTTATAACCACATACATCATGTGGTTCAATTGCACGATGATGGCGGCGGTATTTATACCTTAGGCGGTATACAGAAAGGAACTATTATTGCCGAGAATTTTTTACATGACATTAATAGTGGTGAATGGGCTGGTTCGTATCCTGTAAGCATGATTTATCTGGATAATCACACTTCTCAAATTTTGGTAAGAGATAACGTAATTCGAGGTGGTAAGGCAGAAGAGAGGAACGGCTCGAAAGGTAATTATCTTTTAAGAAATGTTCAGAGCAATAAAAATATTGAAAGTAATGCTGGTATAAAAAAAGGCTATAATCCCAGATTCAGTAGTTGTCGGCCCGCTGGAGACGCTATAAAACTGAACAAAAGTAAATAAAGGTCTCTCCACAATTGATTTTTTTATTTAATGGAGTTTGTACAAAAATCCTTTTCTATTTGTTCTTGTGTTGCTTGTACAAACTCAGATTTTTTTAGTCTTAAATAAACACAAAAGGAGCGGAGTAATTTATAGTCTCGTCCTATTTGCAAAGCATGCCTGTAAGTGGTTTGAGAATTTTGCACCATTTGTTTCAGAGCCAAAAAGCTTTGGGCTTTTTGCTCTCCATTTAATAAAGACCAATGTGTGCCAGCAATAAGCAAAGTACGCTGAAAAACTTCTACCGTGTAGGGGCCATGTTGTCGGGCTTTAGCCAGCTCTGCAAAAGCTTCGCTAACCCTAAAATTAACAATACCCAGATAATAGGCATAATCTGCATAAGCATTAGGCCAGTTTGGTCTTAGGCTAATAGCAAGTTTATAAAGCTGGTCGTTAACTAAAATTTGATCGGCTGTTTTTAAGCCTTTATACCAGGCCCATTCATTAATTTTGGCAAGGGTCAGCAGATAATGTGGATGCTTAGGATGAAGCTCTATCGCTCTTTCTATGGCACTGGCTGCTTCTTGCCAGCTGTCCTGATCCAGAGTTTGAGCTTTACGTTGCCATAAACTGAGGTAATAGTCGGCTTTAAAATAGTAAGCGCTAGCCAAGCCTAAAGGCGCTATATAACTGATTAGCCAGCAGCTGCAAAGCAGTAACAATACAGCCACTACTTTAGTTTTTAATGATGCAGGTTTTAAGCTGGTTTGATCTGAGCTTTTGCTTCTAAGACTCTGTGATCTACTGGTGTTAGCTGACAAACAATACCTCACTGATTTGTTTTGGCATCTGCAGCACTAAAAGTTCAGCATAGTCAGGGCTCACCAGTGCGCTCACATATTGTGCTGCTTGCTTTAATTTAGGCGGACGGCGTAATAAGTTATGACTGTCGGTGGCCATGACATGAAACAGCTTTTGTTTTAATAACTGCTCAGCAAGCGCTGTACTGCGCTCGCCCATATCGCCTAGTACAGAGCTGGCGGTCAACTGAAATAAGCAGTTTAGTCGGATAAAAGGCGCTAATTTGGCTGGATCGCTTTGCACATCTCTGTTGCGCTCAGGGTGGGCAATCATAGGCAAAATGTTTTTACTAAGCAGCCATTTCACCAGTTTGTCGGCGCCAGCTGGTATATGGCTGTGCGGAAACTCCAGCAATAACACATCAAAGCCTTGAAACTTGCCAATAAAAGGCAACATACCCTGTTCGGCCCAGTTCAGGATTTCAGTAGACAGACGGACTTCAGCAGCTGCGGCTAATTGAATGTGCAGGCCAGCTTGTTTACTGGCAGCACGCAGTTCAAATAAACCTTGCTGAATAATGCTGCTGGTATTGTCAAAGGTGCCCGGATGAATATGAGGGGTAATCACCATATGGCTAATGCCTTCTTGCTCTGCTATCTGCAGCAGAGCAAGGGCTTCGTCCATAGTTTTAGCACCGTCGTCTATGCCTGGCACTAAATGCGAGTGCAGGTCATACACAGCTGTTTTTCCTTAAAGTGCTGTGCATGGCATTAACTCTCGCTGCTGCTGTAGTAATGGTAATAGCCATACTGGCCATAGTCGCCATAGGCCTGAGCTACTTTTTTCATATCCACTTTGTTCAGTACCACACCATAAAGGTTGTTTTCTGCTTGCAGCAGCTTGGCGATACCGCTTTTCACTGCGCCGCCTCTGGTATGATCGGCTGATACCACATAAACCACAGCATCCATTTGTTTGGCAATCACCAACGGGTCGCTGACGGCCTGCACTGGTGGTGTATCAACAATAATGCGGTCGAAGCGTAACGCCAGCTCTGCTATGACTTCATTAAACTTTTCTGAAGCTAATAATTCCAGTGGGTTAGGTGGCACATTACCGGCGGCCAATAAAGTGATACCTGAAGCTTCGTCTACCACTAAGCAATCGTCTATTTGCTCACGGCCGGCAATAATATTGGCTAAACCTGGCTGATAAGCCGGTAAACCAAAACGCTTTGCCAGAGTAGGGCGGCGCATATCGGCGTCTATTAACAATACTTTTTCCATTTGGCCAAAAGCAAAAGCTATATTGGCTGCCACTGTCGATTTGCCTTCCCCTGGCACTGATGATGTGACTTCGATTGTTTTTAAACTGCGATCCAGCGCTAATAAAGTTATGCTGGTGCGTATACTGCGCACCGACTCGGCATATTGTTTATGCTGGTCGCTGAAAAAGGTATGGATAGGTAAATCCACTGTCTTTTTATGCGGTATAGCAGGAATAAAACCTAAAGAGCGTTGGGCTAATAAGCCTTCGACTTCCTGTGGCGATTTAATGGTGTCATTCAGTGCATCCAACACAAAAGCCAACATCACACCAAAACCTAAAGTGGCGACAAAAGCTAAAATCACGATCAGCTTACGTTTAGGCGCTACCGGCTCAGTAGCAGCAACAGCACTGTCGGTAAAACGGGCTATGGCTGAGTTAAAATCGCTGGTAACTTCAGTTTCTTTTTGCCTTGATAAAAAGGTATCAAACAGCTGTTTATTGGTTTCTACTTCCCGTTCTAAGCGCTGGTAGGTGGTTTCTTTTAAGCTTACGTCTTGATACAAGTCTTTCGCTTTCGCTATTTCGGCTTCCAGCGAATTAACCGTTTCTTGTATAGTTTGGGCTTCGTTTTCTATACCAGCGATCAGCTTTTTAATCTGGTTGCGTAAGTTGTCCTGTACTGCGGTCAACTCGCTTTGTGCTGCTATTAATTTAGGGTGTTTAGCACCATAAATTTTTGAGAGCTCAGACACCCGGCGCTCTGTTAATACCTGCTGGGCTTTTACGTCCTGCACACCTTTATGAGCTGTAATTTCTGGCAAGCTTTCCAGCCGCTCAATTTTATCAGTACCATATTGTTGAATGACCCGCATAAAACCATCTACCTGGGCTTTACGTGAGCGGGCTTCAGTTAAAGCTTCAGATAAGCGTTCCAGCTCTTTAGCACCTAAGCCCCGTACACCCTCAACATCTATTAAACCTTCTTTTTCACGGTAAGCTTGTAAACGTGCTTCAGAATCATCCAATTGTGCTCTTAACTCACCTAAACGGCCACCCAACCAGCTTGCTGCTTTTTGAGTAATACCTAACTTAGCCTCTAACTGGCTTTCGATATAAGCATCAGCTATGGCGTTGGCGACGTCTGCTGCTAGTTGTGGGCTATAGGTTTGAAAACTGATATTCACCAGCTGAGTTTTACGAATAGGGCTGATGGTTAAACGGCTTTGAAACTCGGTAATTAAGTCTTCGCGGGCTTTATGCGCCAGTTCAGCTTCTGTCAGTTCACTTTCCGGCGTTGGCAAAAACGGCAATAAATCACGTAAACGCGTCATTAAGCCCGGTTTTACTTTAAAGTCCGGGTGATTGGTTAAATCCATTTTTTCTACTACGGTTTGAGCAATAGAACGGGATTTTAAAATTTCGAACTGGGTTAAGTAGTATTCCTGTTGGCTGGAGTTCATGCCATAGACTTCTTCAATAGACACAGCTTTGGCTTGCTGGGATTCTATTAATAAAGTGGCAGTAGCCGAATATTGTGAGCGGATATTTAACACCACTAACACCGTAATTAAGGTGACTAATATCGCCAGGCCAAAAATACGCCATTTATGAATATTAATCACACTAAGGTATTTACGTAAGTCTATTACTTCCTGCTGTGGTGCAGGGCTTACCATTAAATCCGTTACTGCCATAATTAAAAGAATCTCTGTTCTATGGTAATGGTGTCGCCAGCACTGACTTTAGAGCTCAGGTTAGCGTTTAAAGCCTGGCTTTTATTGCCTTCGCGATAAATGAAGATTTTCTCTTTAGAGGCGCGCTCTGTTAGACCACCGGCTAAAGCTATAGCCTGATTGACTGTCATACCAGGTTTATAAGGGTAGCCACCAGATTGTTTAACTTCGCCATTGATAAAAAATGGTCTGTATTCCACCATGCCAACAAATACATTAGGCTCGACAAAATAATCACCCTTTAATCCGGTATAAATACGGTTTTCCAACTGCTTAATGGTTAAGCCTTTAGCCATGATTTCGCCGAGGAAAGGGTAGTTTATTTTGCCGCTGTCGGTCAGCTGAGTTTCTATTTTCAGCTCTTCTTCGCCGTACACCTGAATAATAATTTTGTCGCCTGGCCCTAATAAATAACCAGCGTCGTCCTGGGCTTTCACCCAGGACGACCAACTGATACAAAGGGCAACAAACAGCACTACGAGTTGTTGCATGAGGTTTTGCCTAAAGTTTGTGAACACTATTTAATACGAACTAAAAATTTTATTTAGCGCTGCATGATTTGCAGCGGCCTTGTTTACAACAACTTAGAGCGAAAAGTCGAAACTTATACCTGTGATATTGCGATCAAACTCAATACCCTGCACAGATGAAGTTTTGTCTGTCACAGTAGTAAATAAAGACACGTCAACAAAACGACGGAAAGCGTATTTGATGCTGGCCGTGTAGGAGTCGTTTTCGTCTTTACGCGCTACGCCAACGTAGTCTTCTTCCATTCTGTTGTAAGACAGATTGGTTTGAACTGTTTCGCTCCAGTTGTGGCTCCAGCCTGCGACATAAGTCGTCTCTTTGATGTAATCGCCGCCTTGCAATGGATCTTTGGCTTTGCGGCCAGTGCCTATATTAAATACGCTATAAGTAAGAGGCGACCAGTTAGCATTGACTGTCCAGGCTACACCGCTAAAATCTTCGCGGGCGTTGTCGTCAAAATTCTTTTTCTGATAACCAATTTTAGCTTCACCAGAAGTTAAAGCACTGATTTGCCACTCGGCACCTACTTTTACGTTCGTGTCTTTGCTATCGCGTGGCGCTGTAGGGTCGACAAAATCGTAACCAGTGTCTTCCACACTGCTTTCCAATACTGCAGATACGCCACTTAAGGTGTCGTAGTAAAAATTGACGCCGCCTAACACTGAGTCGTAATCACGGAACTGAGTGACTTCACGTTGGTTCATATACTCTTTATTAAAGTATTTAGCGCCAAAACGCACACGGGCAGGGGCTGCTTTAGCGCCATATTCGTAGTAGCCAGACACTGTCTGGTTATTAAAGCGGGTTGGTTCATCCTGACCGTTACTCAGGCCTTCAGTAATACCAGTACCTCTGTCTTCATGGCCCCAGACAAAATCTGCTTTGGCATTAAATTTACCTTGTTCAGACAGCTGGGTGTCAAACAGACCACCGACAAAAGTGTCAGTGAAGTTGTCAGCACTGCTGTCAAAATAAGTACCGTTAGCCACTGCTGCAGTTAATTCAGTTTTGCTGACACCATCGTCCAGCACGGCTTTGACTGAAGGCACTACAGTCATGATCCAGCTGTCAATTTCATTGGCGCTGGTGCTGGCGACGTTGTCGTCGTATTTTAAACCAGTAGTCAGTAAAGGCGTAATGTCAAAGCCTGATGAGGTTTGAATAGACTGAGGTTCAACAGCAACCACCTGCGAGCTGGCACATGCCAATGCCACCATAACAGCTAACTTGGATTTCATAAAGTTTCCCTTTTAGTAAACGTTTTTTCCAGTAAAACCACGGAAAAAGGTTAAAAATACAATTTTGGTGTCCCACCAGAGTGACCAGTTTTTGATGTAATTCAGGTCGTACTCTACGCGTTTCTCCATTTTTTCTAACGAATCAGTTTCACCACGCCAACCGTTGATTTGCGCCCAGCCGGTAATGCCTGGTTTTACTTTATGCCGCAGCATATAAAAGGCCACTAACTTACGGTACTGTTCGTTGTGAGCTACCGCATGAGGGCGCGGGCCAACAACAGACATGTCGCCTTTTAATACATTGATAAACTGTGGTAATTCGTCGAGTGAGGTACGGCGCAACACAGCACCTAATGGTGTAACTCTGGCATCATTTTTTGTCGCCTGAATAACTGTGTTGCCGTTGTCCTGAACTGTCATGCTACGGAACTTATAGACCTTGATTGGCTTGCCGTCCAATCCGTACCTGTCCTGCTTAAAAAACACCGGGCCACGGCTTGTTAGCTTGATAGCTGCAGCTATAACCAGCATCGGAACAGCAAGTAAAACTAAAGCTATGGTACTGACCACAACATCGAAAGTGCGTTTTAACCAATCTCTGGCGCCATAATAGGGCGACTCAAATACGCTTAAGGTTTCCACACTGCCTATGTTGCCTAATCTGGCATGCATCAGGTTATACAGCAGCAAGTCGGGCACTATATGCACATCGACTGTGGTGTCGCCTAAGCGTTGAATAATTTCTGAAATACGTTTGTCGGCTGACAAAGGCAAAGTGATATAAAGTTTGTCGAAAGCACCGTTTCTGGCCGACTCAACACATTCATCAATTTTGCCGTGCAGCAATTGCCCGCATTCAGGCAAGCGATCCGGCAAGCGATCGTCATAGACGCCATGAAATTGCAGGCCAAGTTCTGGTTTGTTCGCTATTTCAGTGATTAAGCGGCTGGCATTAGCGGTACAACCAATAATGGCCACTTTTCTGGTGTTGAAGCCTTTTTTGTGCAGTGTGTTTTTGATCATGCGGCCAGCGATGCGCCACAGTGCAGAAAAACAAAATGCCAAGGTAAACCAGCCTACACAAACTACCCTCGAATAACTGGCGGTATTTTTTAATGCAAAAGTGATAAGCAACATTGCGCTAAAAGCTAAAAATAAGCACAAAGCTACAAAAAAGATATTGTGTGAAAACGATCCCACCCGCCATGAACGGTACAGTTGCACTGACTCCGCTGCGTACAGATAAACAGCCATCACAGTGAAGTACAACATAATGTAACTGGTCGTCACGACTTGACCATAGAGTTTAAGGCTCAGGTATAAAGCTGCGCCTATTGCTATGATGTCAAAAAGTCTGTTTAGGAAGCTGGAGCTGCTGTCACCAGCTTTAAAACTTGTGTGCGTGTTCATAGTTACATCCTGTTAACTAAGGGGGCAGTAAAATTGCCGCTCAGATTTTACACAGCAAAAAAACTAAAACAACGAAAAAATTTGTTTTAATTTTTCCACCTACCCGTGACTTTAGCCACATTGTGTGACAAAGGCCTTACACAGGTATAACGATCTTTTTCACAGATTCAAACGGATGAATTTTATTAAATCATTATCGGTTTTGCAATTATTGCAGTTTTTTCGAGCAATTTTGTGGCGGGAATGGCGATTTTTATTTGATTTTTAACGGTTTTTTTCATTTCCCTTTTTTGTGTAAAATGCTGATTTTTTGGCCTCACTGCGGTTTATAGATAAAAATTTACCATCTATAGACTGCTCGGAAAGTGTTCGTTTGACGTCAAAAAAACTGAAAATCCGTCAGAAAAAAAATTTAAAAAGCCAGAAATTTATTTTCAGAAAAATTACAAAAAAAGCTGATTACTGAGAGTTTTGCGACATAAGGTACTAAAGTTTGTAATGAAAACAGGGTCAGAACACATTAGTTATGCATAACCAATGTGTTCTGACCCCGTTTTTACATTGTTAGGTGGCGGCTTTCATAGCTGAGACAAAGTTAAACAACTGCTGTTTTAGTTGTTCTGGTTCTGCCTGATATTTTTCAATGATCTGCACTATGGCTGAGCCTGAAATAGCGCCTGCAGCTCCGCTTTCAATAGCTGCTTTGACATGCTCTGGTTTGGAGATGCCAAAACCGAGCAAGGTAGGGGCTGCGTTGTATTCTTTCAGCTGATTAATCAGCGTGCTGGCAGGCATAGCGGCCTGAGTTTCAGTGCCAGTGACACCAGCGCGGCTTAACAGATAAGTGTAACCACGGCCGTAAGACGCCAATTCACGTAAGCTGTCATCAGTGATGTTTGGCGGCGCGATAAAAATAGGTGCGATGTCGTATTTCATCGCGGCGTTTCTGAATAACTTACTTTCATGCAGTGGCACGTCGGCGATCAGAATAGAATCTACGCCTGCTTGCTGCGCCTGCTGATAAAAGCTGTCGATGCCTTTGGCCATCACCAGATTGCTGTATAGCAACAGACCAATAGGGATGTCTTTGTTGTACTGACGAATACGGCTTATGAGCTCAAAGCACTGGGCTGGTGTCACGCCTGCGGCCAATGCGCGGATATTGGCGTTTTGAATGACAGGACCGTCGGCAATAGGGTCGGAGAAAGGAATACCCAGTTCCAGCGCGTCAGCGCCTGCGTCAATTAAGGTTTTGATAATATCAAAAGACAACTCAAGACCTGGGTCACCCATGGTGACGAATGGTACAAAAGCACCTTGTTTGGCAGCGGCAAGGCGGCTGAATAACTGCTGATAACGTTGCATAAAAATCTCCTTAGCTGCGCTTGGCCATGTTGTTAGGTTGGATGTGCTCTTCGCCAATAATTGAGTAGACGTGGTTTAAGTCTTTATCGCCACGGCCTGATAAGTTGACCAACAGCACTAAAGGTTCGGTCGCTGCTGCAGCCATTTTTAGCGCATGAGCCAAAGCATGTGAGCTTTCAAGGGCAGGAATAATACCCTCAGATTTCGCCAGTTGCTGGAAAGCCGCTAAAGCTTCGTCGTCGTTAATCGCCACATATTCAGCGCGGCCTATGCTTTGCAGATAAGTGTGTTGCGGTCCAACGGCCGGATAGTCTAAACCTGCAGACACAGAATAAGACTCTTCAATCTGGCCATCAGTGGTTTGCATAATAGCAGTGTACGCGCCATGCAAAATACCAAAGCTGCCAGTGCTTAAGGCCGCGCCGTGTTGGTGCGTTTGAATGCCCATGCCACCTGGTTCAATACCAATTAAGCGTACGCCTTCTTCCTTAATGAAATCAGCGAACATACCAATGGCATTAGAGCCGCCGCCGACGCACGCCAGCACAGCGTCAGGTAATTTACCTTCGGCTTCAAGAATTTGTTGTTTGGCTTCTTCACCAATCATTTTCTGGAATTCGCGCACTATAGTCGGGAATGGGTGAGGGCCAGCTGCTGTGCCTAATAAATAATGGCTGGTGGCATAACTACCAGACCAATCCCGCATCGCCTCGTTGACTGCATCTTTTAAGGTGCCTGAACCTGCTGTGACAGGGATCACTGTAGCGCCCATCAGCTTCATACGGAATACGTTGGGTTGCTGGCGCTCGATATCCTTAGCGCCCATATAAATTTTGCAGTTAAGGCCCAATAAGGCGCACGCCAGAGCTGTAGCCACACCATGCTGACCTGCACCTGTTTCAGCAATAATATCTTTTTTACCCATACGTTTAGCTAGTAAAGCCTGACCCAACACCTGATTGGTTTTGTGCGCGCCACCGTGCAATAAGTCTTCGCGTTTTAAATAAATTTTTGCCAGCGGGTTAGGGGATAA
>Ga0181595_10000991_pt1 | contig 31424 bp, 24 predicted proteins | sample 041ome_7_FD_145604 | JGI IMG/M metagenome (GOLD analysis project Ga0181595, IMG submission 145604) | Coastal salt marsh microbial communities from the Groves Creek Marsh, Skidaway Island, Georgia - 041401AS metaG (spades assembly) | ecosystem: Environmental > Aquatic > Marine > Intertidal zone... | reverse complement strand
CATCTATGAAGGGATTAGACGCCGCGAGGAGAGGCGTTTCTGCTCTTCGACTTTTGTCATTGGCTGTGTGAGACGACGACGACGACGACGCGACACCGGTCTGCCTTTCCCGGTGGTGGTGGTGGTACGAACCCACAAACAGTCGCGTTGAAGTTGCATGCATTTATATTATTACTTTGCTTTGAAGTGTTTTTCGGAAAAAATGTGAGACTCGCCTTTTTCTTTTAAAAAAATCGACTACCTAATCGTACCGCCTTCTCTGATGGACTCTACAGTACACGGACCAGCGGAAGTTCCGAAGGCGACGTTCTTGTACGTGGCAACTCCATCTTTATTCACAAGAAAATCTGGTTGCACCGCTTCAAACACCTTCTTTTTCGGATTGAGTTTCTCGTCTGGATCGTTTTCGTAACCTTCGAAAGTAACGCGTTCACCGATGGCGGCGCCTTTTGGCGGGGTGACAATTTCAACTTTATCGCTATCGTTCGGGTCGGTGGCGCATAACACCATGGCTTGCGATTCGACGCCACGCATCTTCGTGGGTTTCATGTTCGCGACGAGAACGACGCGGGCGTTGAGCATTCTATCGATAGGAATGTGTTTCACCAATCCCGAACAGACTTGCAACGGTTTCTCACCATTGATGTCGATATTTTCCACATAGAGCGTATCCGCATCTGGGTGATTCCAAACTTTGGTAATCTCACCTACAACTAACTCTAACCGCGTGACGTCGATTTTCGTGTTCTCTTCGCCTTTTTTCTTCTTGGCCAACTTGGCGGCTTTTTCTTCTTTGCTCGATTGTGCTTTCTTGGCGAGTTCTGCGGTATCAATCTCGTGTTTCTGAAAGAGCACTTCGCCTACAGCAACCTGTGTCCCGGGTTTCACATTTTCACCAAACGGCTTGAGCTCCCAAAGTTTGTGGACTTTTGAAGCGTCCATCCCAAGTTTCTTAAATATGTCTTCACACGCGGATGGGATGTACGGTTGTAAGAACAAAGCGGTGATATACACGGCTTCTAAAGTTGTACGAATGATCACGTCTCTACGATGTTTCGTTTCTTCGCCTTTTAATTTCCACGGTTCCGCATCAGTGATGTATTTATTTGCAGCTTTTGCAGAGTTAATGGCTAACTCGCAGGCTTGTTGTAACTGGAACGATTCCATCGCGCGTTCCGTTTTCAATCTCAAAAGGCTGACATCGATGACTTTTTCAAAGATTGGAACGTCCGGTACGCGACCGTCACAATTCTTCGAACACAAATGCGTCGCTCTGTGAACTAGATTTCCAAGCGTATCCGCTAAATCCGCGTTGTGAATTAAAGTCATAGTTTCTTCACTAAATGGAATATCGGAACCGTAAATTCCGTTTCGCATGAGTGCGTATCGAAACGTATCCGGTGAACACCTTTTCAACACATCCAATGGATCGACGACGTTACCGATCGATTTAGACATTTTTTGTCCATCCGCGGCGGTAACAAAACCGTGGGCAAAAACAGCTTTTGGTAAAGGTACGTTGCAACTCATCAACATGCACGGCCAGATGACACAGTGAAACCAGATTATATCCTTCCCTATGATGTGCACATTTGCCGGCCAAAACTTCGAGTAGTTTTCTCCGTCTGGGAAATCGCAACCCGTCAAATAGTTTGTCAAAGCATCAAACCAGACGTACAAGACGTGTTTGCTGTTCCCAGGCACAGGAATCCCCCAATCAAACGTCGTTCGAGAGACGCTCAAATCTCTCAACTCGTCGTTTTTCAAACGGTACAAAATTTCCGCTCTTCGACCTTCCGGTTGAATAAACTCTGGGTGTTTTTCAATGTGTTCGATCAATTGCGCTTGATATTTCGATTGGCGAAAGAAGAAAGATTCTTCTTCCATTTGCTTCAAAGGTTTGCCCGAAACTGGGTCTTTATAATCCGTCTCCTTCGCTTCGGTTTCAGTCACGAACGTTTCTTCACGAACATTGTACCAACCCGAGTATGTGTCTAGATAAATATCGCCATTCTTTTGACTTCGCTCAAAGAGTTCTCGACAACACTGTTTATGTTTCTCCGAAGTTGTTCTGTTGTAAACATCGTTCTCCACTCGTAGCATTTTATTTAATTCTTGAAACATTTGGACGTGTTTGTCGCACAATTCGATCGGCTTGCACTCAGCCGCAGCTGCGGCGTCGGAAATCTTTTGTCCGTGCTCATCCGCGCCAGTTTGAAATAATGTCGGTCGACCGTACGCGCGGTGGTATCTTGCGATGACATCCGCACTCAAACCTTCGTACGCGTGTCCCATGTGCGGTGCACCGTTCGCGTAATTGATTGCCGTCGTGAGAGAAAAGGTATCTTTTGAGGGATCCTTGGCAGGATTACTCGCGTTTTTCAAATCCGAGACGTTTTGCGCCTCTTGCGCAGCGTAGAGAAACGCGGATGACGGAGAAGTTTTCGCTTTTTCAATTGCGCTTTGCACAAACGACGCTTTTAAGGTAGCGTCAAACCAAGTCTGGATACTTTTAAACTGACTCGTAAAGGATGCATTCGAAGTCTTTCCAAACATCTCCGCGCTATTGGCAAAGACTGGATACACGCTCGAGAAGAACGCGACTTCACTATCGCTCGGTCGAGTCGACGAGGACGAAGAGAAAATACCCGGGACGACGTCTTTCAACTTATTTTCATTCTTCGACACGTACTCCATCAGTGCGTCTAAACTCTTTTCCGCGCAGCACGTGCCGACCGTCAAGGCGAGCTCGCGTTCGTCCAAGTCTCTGAAGTTGACGAAAGAAGGGTCGACTTCACCGTTTCTGACGCACATCAAAGCGCTGTTCATGGACGTGCCTTTCACAACCTCTGCTCCGTCAGACGGAGAAGTATAGATAAACACCGTCGCGGATGAACTGGTCGTCTTTTGTAGCACCGCCCCGGTGTTCTTATTGTTCTTATTGGAAGAAGAAGCAGAAGAATGGTCCGCACAACTGGCGGCTTTCCACGGGTCGAACTCGATTATCGTTGATGGTGTTTTTCCATCTCTGTTATTGAGTTCCGCGGCGACGTACACTCTGAGAGGTTTCGAGTCCCCGGCTCGGTAGATTAACTTTAACGTCGTCGTGTTTTCGTGACTCATCGCGTTACCACTAGTTGAACCGTGCGCTCAAATATAGCGGAAGAAAACAAAACGCGCGAAAAGGTCTGTGTTTTTTTTGTGCAGAGAATTTCTTGTGTGAGTTGTGCGTGTTGATTTTTGATGAGTGTTTGTAATGATTGTTTCACCTCCAAAAAATGTTCTGCTAAGCGCTAAGTGTATGTAATCTACCAACTAACCAAACTACTTCTCTCTCTATCTCTCTCTGTGTGTGTATCTACCTCTGATTCTACTCCTCCATCAACTTCATCGCTACCATCCTTCTCATCGTCTTCGTTCTCGTTGTTGATCCCCCGTTTGCTTGTAGTGGAGGACGACGCCTTCGCGCTCTCGCAGAAACCGAAACGAGACTTCGCGTCTTCGTCACTCATGACGCCAAAGTATTCGATGAAGGTGTTCTTGTTGTTGTTTTCGCGGTTCTTCGCTCGTCGGGCTTTGGGCTTTGTTCCCTCTTTATCGTTGATTTCTGGTTTGCCGTAATAATTGAACACGTCTTGCATTTTTCGTTTCAACGCACCTTTCATGTGAAATACGCTCGTTCTTGTCGTCGCTGGACATCCGATGTTCTTGCGACCGCTGTTCAATCTTTTGACTGGAAACGTTTGCGGAGGATTTGCGTTGTATAGTGAGCATGGTAAGAAACGCATGGACACGTGGCGACAGCGAAATCCTTTTTCATCGTCGTCGTTTAAACCGTCAACGACGTATCGAATTGGGGTAGAAGCGTCCACGTATTTGCCTCTGTCGCTGGCTTTACGGTCTCTGAAGCGTTTAAACCGTCGGGCGAGCCAGTTCGCGACGTCTTGTTCCCAGAAAAATTGCGTCGAATCCGCCCGCATGTTTGGTCTTTCGGTGTAAAAAAACCACTCGTACGCGTGGACGAAATAGGCGGAAAGTAAAGCCGCTTCAGCGATGCGCTCGGCGTTGACGAAACGCACGCCGAAATTAATGGGCCATTTTTTGTTTGCGCCAGATGAGCCGTCTCTGTACGTCCATGCCGCGCCAAAGGTGTGCGGTACTTTCGTCTCTTCGTCGCGAAAAACGTTTTTTATCGATTTCGCGAAGATGACATCGGTAGAGTCCATGAAGACGATGTTGTCGCGCAAATGTTGCGGTTTTTGTTCGATTTCATCGAATATGAATTGCTTTTCAGCCGTGGCCCTTAAATATGTCGTCCATCCTTTTGCTATTTGAGCAAACTCGTGTCTTCGTACCTCCAAAATGTCTGGGAAATTGTTCGTTAAAGGTGTTAAATCCGTCAACGCATCCGTCAAAATCACCAGACGACACTTGTCGTGTTTGTTTATGACGCTCTTTAAGACCATCGTTATGCCATCTACTTGCGCTTGCGATAGTTCGTGCTCTTCGTTATTAGCGACGTGGAAGATTACAAACGTCATCTTAGCGTTTTTCTTTTTGGTATTCGACGATTGAACTTGCCCAGCTTCTGGAATTTCTTCCGCTTCGTTCTCATCGCTCTCGATATTACCCATTTCTTCTTCTCTTTCTTTTTCTATGTTCCCGTTGTTAATATCATCATTATCAAAACTACTCTCACGCCTATCAATCTCATCATCATCTATACCACTCTCCCTATTTTCTAAATAGTACACCGCTTCGTTCTTTCCGTGCACGCACTTACACGGTCGCGTGGGGCCTCTCCCCGTCTCTTCTAACGCCTCTGAGATACTCCTCGGTAAGTACACTGGAGGAACTTTGAACGGTGGCTTTGGCGCCGTCTCTTCGTTGTACTTGCCCGGCACGTTTTCTCGTTCTGGTCGTTTTTTAATCCTATCGCTCCTTTTTGTTGTTGTCGTTGGTGTTCTCATTTCATCGTCTTCTTCTTCGTCGTCTTTGTCTGTTGTTGTTGTTGTTGTTGTTGTTGTTGTTTCTTCTCCTCCTGCTTCGCTGTCCTCGCTTTTCTCTTCCCCTACTTCATCGTCATCATCACCATCTTCTTCTCCTTCTCCTTCCGACTCCTCCTTTTCTTCTTCTTCTTCTTCTTCTTCTTCTTCTTCTTCTTCTTCTTCGGACTTCTCGTTCATTCTCGCGAATATTTGCATCGACGAGGACGACAAAGTCGACGACAAAGGAGTTGATGGCTTCAAAACTTCGTTCGAGATTTCCCCTACTTGTTTTTCTTCTTCAGGAGCAAACGTGCTCACGCGATAGATGACGCACGAAAAGAGCACCAGAATACAAAGAAAGATGAAGATGGAAACTTTTCTTCGTCCCGACATCGTCGTCGTCGTCGTCGTCGTGTTCATCATCATCTTCTTTTTCTTCTTTTGTCTTTATCCTCTTCGTCTTCTCATTCTTTTTGTTTATGCTCGCGTTGTGTTTTTCGTGAAGAAGAGTTTTGTGAAAACTTTTCACATCGAGCATAAAAAAGTATATATGTAACAACAGTGTATCGACGCGCGAAGAGTACACGCACACACATCATAAAAAATAATCATGCGCTATCTTCGAAAACAGCAACGCCGACAGGGCTGGTTGGTGGTGGATTCTGTTCGTCTTCTTCTCTCGACGAGGACGACGACGACGAGGACGAGGACGACGACGATGTGTTGGAAGAATATCGGTGCCACGGTCTCTACCACCACGCAAAGAAGAGGCATTAGCGGAGGTGTGCGCGCGACTCAACAACAAGTACAGCAACAACAACAAAACCAAGTTAATCAGCAGAATCATAATCACAATCAATTCGAAACGTACGTTCGCGGGAACCGAGCGAGGGTGCTCCCGAGCACCGCTCAATTGACCGCGGCGCAAAATACGAATCCCATGATGTATCGACAACTCGTTCGAAAACTTTTTCCGGGTTTACCGCTGTCGAAACCGGGTGAACGACAAACAATCGCTTTGGAGGATTTCATGAAAGAATTTCAGGTGTTGCACGTGCACAATAGTCGAGGGAACGCACCCGGCGGCGGAGGAGGAGGAGGAGGAGGAAGAGGGAGGAAAGAACGTCCAGCAGATGTAGTCGTGATGAGTAAAAGCGCGAAAATGTTAGGGGTGAGGAGGAAAGTGGACAAGTTTTTCATGGACGAGTTGGACGAGTCGTCCATGTCTTCTTCTTCTTCTTCTTCTTCTTCTTCCTCTTCGGATTTGTCATCGAAAGATGAAGCGGCTTCGGGAAGTATAAATTCTTCTGCAACCGGTGAAGGAGGAAGCGGTGGTCGAGGAGGAGGTGGTGCAGGAGGAGATGGACGGTATCATCACGAATCTATGTGGCAAAAATATCGCTTTTACGCTTTCGCGCTAGGATGTGCGTTGAGTTTTTACGTCTACAGAGAGGGCGTTAAAGAGACAGAAAATCTCGAGAAGCAAAACTACACGACGGAGAAAGAGTACGAGATTGAGAATTGGTCCGGGACGAAAAAAGTTGTCGTGGACACCTTCACGCAACCGGAAACGACGGAAGCGTTGGAGGCGATTGTGCGACACGCGAGTTTACGAGGGAAGAAAATACGACCGGTTGGCGCGGCGTTGTCACCGAACGGAGTAGCGTTTGAGAAAGAAGGCATGGTGTCGTTGGCGTTGTTAGATAAGGTACTACACGTGGACGAAGAAAAGAAGCAAGTGACGGTGCAGCCTGGAGCGAGAGTCTCTGATGTCACCGAAGCTTTGCGAAAATACAACTTGACGTTGCAAAACTATGCGAGTATTCGCGAACAGCAAATTGGCGGCTTCACGCAAGTCGGCGCACACGGAACCGGGGCGAAAATCCCCCCCGTAGATGCAACCATAGTTAGAATGAAATTAATAACTCCAGCGAGAGGAGTGATCGAGCTCGGTGTGAAGGAAGGCGAAGAGGACAAAAACATCGTCGATCCAACGTTTGAAGCTGCGAAAGTTGGTTTAGGATCCTTAGGGGTCGCCTCAGAGATCACCTTACAGTGCGTCGACGCGTACCAGCTAAAAGAAGATACATTCACGACTACGCCCGAGCAAATAGAAAAAAACCACGAAAAGTGGATTCGGTCGTATAAACACGTGAGATACATGTGGATTCCGCACACGGATTGCGTAGTGGTGGTTGGATCTAATCCGATTGTTGCAACGAAGAAAAAGAAAGGAAGCCTGCCAGGTCTAGGTTCAGTATTTTCTTATTTGACGACGCCAAGCGAACGCAAACGGAACAAATATCGCACCAAACCAATGGTTGACTTGTTAAAAAAGTTAGACATGGAGTCTGCAAAGAAAGCCGAGCGCGAAAACGCCGGGTTCGGCGAGCTTCGAGATCTGCTTTTGCGCATCGATCCACTCAACGTGGACCACGTTAAAAGAGTAAACGCGGCAGAAGCGGAATTCTGGAAGCGCTCGCACGGCACGCGCGTGGATTGGAGCGATCAAATTCTTGGGTTTGATTGCGGTGGCCAACAACACGTGTTAGAGGTTGCCTTTCCCTGCGGCACTTTAGAGGAAAAAAGTGAACGAGAAGCATCGTCCGTGGATGCTAACCTTTCTCATCCTTCAGATTCTCTTCGAAAAGATTTACTTTTTATGCGCGATTTACGCAAAATGATCGCAGAAAACGACATACCGGCGCACGCGCCAATCGAGCAACGCTGGACGAGTGGTAGCTCTAGCATAATGTCCCCATCTTATGGCGCAAAAGACTCATTACACTCCTGGGTTGGGATTATAATGTACCTTCCAACGCAAGTAGAAGCTGAACGCGAGGAAATAACCGCGAGGTTCACAAAGTACGGCGAACAAATGCGCGACGCTCTCGGCGACGATTACTTCCTCAAGACGCACTGGGCTAAAATTGAGCTGGAGAAGAACCCCGAACGGAGAAAGAAACAAGTTGAGCGATTGAAAACCGCGTACGGTCACGAAAACTTTCGAGCATTTCGAGACCTTCGCAGAAAGTTCGATCCGAAAGGCGTTTTAATGAACGAGTTAATCGAAGGATTGTTTGAATCCAAATGATGATGATGATGACGACGACGATCATAATGACTGCGCGTGACGTGTGCGTGAGAGGAATTTCAGGATGAAATGTATATTAGTGCTAGTATCAACTGTAAAAAAGTATTATCACGTAAATAGTGCGTGTAATGTATTTTAGAGATTATGGGCTAGAGGTTAAATATATCCTTTACTTTACTCGCAAACGCACAAAAAAAAATCAAAATTGCGGGAAAAAGAAAAACCCAATCTATGACCATCCCGATGGACGAGGTAGATGATGTATTCAACAACCCGTCCTCGTCTCAAGAACACGAGTTGTTCTTGAGTGAATACGTGCAACAGTTGTTCGGGGAAGAGTTGGGCGTGAACGCGAAAGAGAACGATGCGCTGTTACAAATCGAGGGAGTGGAAGAAGGCGCCACGTTTTTTCCCGCTGGCAGTGGTGCTGTCAGTGCGGATGCGACTATGAATACTACGAGCACTGCGGCCACAGCATTCACTACCAACTCCACCGAGAGAAGGAAGCGAGGACGGAGTGCAGATGGTGATAACAACGACAACAACAACAACAACAACAACAACAACAAAAGAGGAGAGGGAGAAGGAGAGAAGGAAAAATCAACTAGAACAGAAGGGAAGAAAACAACGGTGTTGAAACAAAACGCAAACGCTCAACGACGCTACCGAGAAAGAATAAAGAAGAAATCAGAAGAAATGGAAAATCTAGTGAAAGATTTACAGGAGAAAGTGAGAAAGTTGGAAGCAGAGATTGCGACGCAGGCACCGATCGAACAAAAACTGTTGGAGCATAAGAGCAAACTGTACGAGTCGCAGTTGTCCATGTTTAAAAGAGCGAGAAGAGCGGAGATTGAAAGTTCGACGCTGTCGTCTGCGACGACGATGAATGGAACGAATGTGTTTGATGCAACAGGGGGTGAAATGTTGATGGCGAACGGTATGCCGGAAGTACCTAAACAGTTCACGCTTCCTGAAGGCGTTAAGTCTTTGGAAGAGTTCAAGAAGCAATTTCCAGAGGCGGAGTATTCTATGAACAGCGTCGGCGATGTCAATGCAAATAGGGAGGTAGTAGAAGAAGAAACTATTGTTAACAACACTCTGGAAAGTTTGCATTACAAGTGGTTGAAACAAATTTCTGTTTTGTCGCTCACAAATATCGAAGAGAAAACGAATAAGAAAGGAAACGGCGCTGACGAAGTTGATGAGGCAAAACTTTCCATGAAAGAAGCCAACGTGAACTTGATTAATAAAATGGTAGACGAAACTTGCACTCTGTGCATGCACATTGGAAGAGCCATCGGAAGGGATAACGCCAAAATATGCTTCAAATATTACGACAATATGGGTTTCAACGAAGATTTTGACGTGATTGGTAAGGACGAAGACGCAAAAATTAAGTTTTACACGAACATCATCACAAATTTGGGTTTGAGCGAGCAACAGAAGCAGGCGCTGATCGCCGTGCACGACATCGCGAAGGAACAGTTCAGGAGGTTATTCGAAGCGAGGGATCGAATCAACGATGGCATGAAGGAATTGTGCGCTAAGGGTAAGGAAAATACGAAGGAAGGACCTAAAGGGTTGATTCGTTGGCTCACTGGAAGTTCAGAATCTTCTCGAGCTTTGATTGTAGAGCTGCGATCGAACTTAGTCGACGAGAGAGCTCTGGCGATGGACATTTCAATGGACGTGGTACATAAGATCCTCGAGCCGAAACAAGCGGCGAGGTACTTGACAGAAATGTACCCACTTCACCCGATGGGTTTGGTATTATGTAATGCTGTATATCGATTGTGTAAATGATTATAAAACGAACGTATCACTGGTACCATGGTATTATTTTGCATTATTTTACAACTGAACTGCCTTTCGGAGGAAGAATGTAACTTTTCGTTCTGGTACTACAAGCCAAGTGCCTCCGCGACTTCTCTTCTCGAGCGATACTGCGCACCGTTGGAATGACGATACGTTTTGTACGATTTTTTTTCACCAGACTGTGTGGAATATTTCCTCGTCCATTTTTTAATGACCCAATCTTTTGCTCGTATCGAGTTACCGTGCCCGCCGAGTCCTTTGATGTATTCTCTCAGCTCTTTCACGTCCTCTGGCACTTCTTCTGCCTCCCACGAACATCTTTCCCGAACCAACTGTTGTTTCTCATCGTGCATTTCTTCTCGCTCCTTCGCATTCTTTGCCTTTGCCATCTTTTCTGTCATTTGCTTCTGTATATTTGCCGCTGCTTTCGGGCGCTGATGTTTGTCTATGTTCTCGTGTTCTTTCGTTTTCACTTTCCGAAACGAGCTATCAATCCCTGCTATTGCTGCTTCTAAACGAATGGCATATTGCCCTTTACTTAGTTTCCCTTTTTCCTTCTTCTGTTTTTCTATTTCTACTTCTTGTTGTTGTTTTTGATGCCGCTGTTCAATTCTATCCTGCTTCCTCTTCGCAGTGCGCTCCTTCTCTCTCTCTTTCCTTTTCTTCTCCATCCACGCTCTCTTCTCTTCCGCGAACGTTTCTCTCTCTATTTTTCGGCGCACGTTTTGAAACGCCATGACGTTTTCATTGACTATTTTTGACATCATCCGTTCATCCAAAACGTTCACCATGTTTTCGTTGAACCAATCTTTCGTCGCCTGCTCTTCCTCGTCGCCTTCGACTTGTCCTTCTTTGCTATTCTTCTCGTCCTTTGACTTGGACTTGTTCAGAGATATTAACTCGCGCAAAAACTTGAACACAATCTCAGGTTTCTTCCCTTTAAACTTCTCTAACGACTCTTGCGTATCCGATAACTCTCTCAAATTTTTCCTTTCGCGCGATTCCATCAGCACGATCGCCCGCTCGATGTCTTTTCGTTTCCTCTGTTTCTTTCCCGAATCGTACTGCAACCAATTCTCAAATTCTCTCTCGGAGAAGTTCACGCCGAGCGGAAGTGGATTTTTATCGACGCACGCGTTATCGTCGTCGTCGTCGTCGTTTCCCGCGCGTCCTTCTTCTCCTGGTTTCGACGAAGGTTCTTCGAGCGATGTCATCATTTCTTCATCATCTTAATGGGGTGTTATTCGTCTTTTTTTCCCGCGCGCGCGCGTGTGTGTGCAAACTTCGAAATGAAATGATATTATTGTGAGTGTGAGGGAAAGAAGTTTTTTTTTATTGGGAAGAGTTTCGTACTTTACACCGCCGTGTCTGTCTGCACTTCTCGAAACGCGCGTTCACGCACCGCAGCAAAAAAACAACTTTGCACTCAAAGTAGTAACATGCTTTCTTCGTCGTCGAGCGCGAGTTTCGTCGCGAGCCGGTCTTCCCTCTCTTTCCTCGTCGGAACGTCTTCTTCGAAACGACGTCAGTTTTTGTCGTCGTCGTCGTCGTCGTCGTCGTCGTCGTCGTCGTCGCAGAAGAAGAAGAAGAGTTTTGTTGGAAGAGGAGGAGTAATCACCATCGTATCTAAAAGTGGGACCGACGGCGATCGATTGGAAGTCTCCAGCACTACTACTAATAAAAGACGACATTTCCTGACCTCCTCCGCGATGGTTGCCTTTACCGCTGCGCTCAATATAAACGGTCAAAATAACTCGGCTTTCGCTAAATTCACTCAGAATAACGACGACGACGACGAGTGGATCGTCAACCCGAAACGGATTAAAGTTGAAAACGAACCGGACGGATACAAGCCAAACGAAAACTGGACGGAGGCAAAGAAAGAGGTTGAGAGACCTCCCCCTGAACCAGTCAGAGATCCAAAAGACGTCTTCAAAAGCAACAGCAACGCGAACAGTAGTAGTAGAAACAGTAGTAGTAGTAGCAGTGACGAGGAACAACAGCGAGAACAAGAAGATGAAGATAATGTGATTGAAATAGATATCGATTTGGTTGAGCCCGGATACGTCCCGACGTCACAAAAAGAAGTGGACGAAAAGACGCTGAAACAAGCGGTAAACAATGCTAAGATAAAACAATTCAACAACGCACCGGATGATTTTCCAACCTTTATAAGAGAAGGGTACGACGTGAACGTGGTCACGCCGAGCGGTTACAAAAAAACGGAGGATGGGTTGATGTATTACGATTTCGCGAAAGGAAGCGGGAAAGTGCCAGGGAAGGATCAAGAGGTGACGTTCCATTACGTGGCATATAATGAAAACGGTGGTGTTATCGACTCGACGTATAGGAAAAATGCTCCAGCGAAAGCGCGTTTGGGCATAAAAGGGATGATACCTGGCTTCGAGGAAGGGTTAAGCACGATGAAACCGGGCGGGAAAAGACGGATTGTCGTGCCTCCAGAATTGGGACCGCCAGTTGGTCCGGCGACGTTTTTCTCTTCAAAACAATGGGAGGTGTTTGATATCGAGCTGATCGACTCCAAGAGCTGCAGTCGAGAAGGGGGGTTGCCGGGTGGGTTCGGTTCAACCATTGTGTGCAATTAGAAGATTTAGAGATAAAATAGAGTAGTTTCCATCCATCGTCATTTCTTTTGTTTGATTCTCTGAGTAGATTTTATATAAACGTTCTGTACGCTATTTATTATGATTTCTATTTCTTACCGCCGAAGAAACTCTTCTTCTTCGTAAGCTCTGGTGTGGACTTATCCATTGCTTCCTTCTTTAAGAAGCGCTCGCCGAATTTCAGACGCTCCTTGTAATCATGTTTCCAGTGTTCGAAGCGAGATTGCAAAATTTTGAACTCTTTCTGCACATCCATGCCGTCAACCCCGGTTATTTCACCCGACGCAACTTCTCGGATGAATTCGACGTCGTCGTCGAGAACGCGTGTCATTGAGTTAAATTCTCCTTTCATACCATCCACGAATTGAATCACTCTCGAGGTTTGACCAGATGGGACTTTGTCTGCATGCATCGAAGGCTTTTCTGCACTGGAAGGTCCTTGTTTGCTCGACGGAGTCGAAGGTGACGGCGAACTCTGTTGATTCTTTTGATTTTGCATCATTGCTGCGACTAATGCATCATCCGCGGCGATGAGTTGCTCTCTTAACTCTTCTATTTGCTTTTCAAGAGCCATCTTTTCTTCTCTTTCAGCTCCCACGGATGCTCGCAATGCTTCGTTTTCGGCTTTAAGAGCCTTGACGAACGGATTATTCAACGCATCCACGTCCTCGGATAATGACGCGGCGGAGGAAGTTTCGCGATCGAGAGTGGATTCGGGAGAATTGTTGCGTTTCACGGCGGCGGCGGCATCAGCCTCCATTTTTGCATTTGCTTTCACTTCTTCTTCTCTCTTGCGCGCCGCCACAGCTTCCAATTCCGCTTCCTTTCGAAGACGTTCTTTCTCCTCTTTTTCCCTCTTTTCTTCTTCCAGGCGCATCTCGAGTTCGCGTCGCTCGCGCTCGGCAACGCGTAATTGAACTCGAGCGTTAAATGCTTTCCTTCTTGCTGCCATTTGAATCTTAAGCGCAGCTCTGTTCTGATCTCGTAAAGTGATGAATTCCCTGCGCTGTTTCATGCCCTTCCAGCTCGCTTGCGCGGTAATCGTCGCAGAACGGATGCGTCGGTACTCTCTGCGCTGCTTAAAACCTTTGTACGAGGCTTGAATAATCTTTGAATAGTAAATCGCGTTTGATCGCGCATCTTCCAAAGCGCCTAACACACCTTGCTTGAAGAAAATCTTCGTAGTGCCAAACTTGACGTGCTCCTCGACATCGACAGAGAAATGTTCCAAGATCATCTTAGTCGCACTTTTACTGTCCACTCCAGAGGATTCGATGACATCTTTACCGACCAAGAAACCAAATCTAAGCACAAAATCTTCATAGAGCGAACGTGTCGGGTATCCAGCTTGAGCGATTCGAGTCGCCTCCAAAATACCAGCGCACGCACACTGGTGTAAAATGAGTTTTTGATCGGTTTCGGTTGGAACGAGCGAAGCGTTTGGCTTTACGCATCGAATAAAGTGCGGCTCGCACGAATTCAGCTTTTGAAGCAATCCACTTAATTGGTTGCGGAATTTCGTGCAGACAGTTGATTTTTCTTTCGCTGATTTCGAAGCTTTCGTGACCATCGTTTCCATCGCGCGCTTGTGCAGCGCCTCACCGATGTTCGTCTTCATAAATTGGAAGGTGTTATCGGTATACAAAGCCGTCGCCAAATCTAACGGTAACGCATCTCTGTTCTTTTCGAGGAATCCGGCGCATTCGTACGTGACACTCCCAGCGTAGTGCACGATATCAAACGAAGTCTCCGACGTTCCTTTTCTTCTCATGCACGAAAACTTTTCCATATTGGAGAGTTCACTAACAATTTTCGCGTGGTACGTTTCATCAGTCGCACCTGGGAAACTTGCCTGATCATCTAAAAGCGCAAACAAACCCATCGGTTTATTTTCAATCACTTCGAGCGTGGAGGAATTATCGACGAATTCTATTCTCGACCATTCGATGTTCTCTTCCTCGTAATCTCTTTGTTCCACTACGAATAAGTGATGGTTGAACATCTTCTGCATGGATTCGTTGGCATAGTTGATGCACAACTGTTCGAACGTGTTGTGTTGGAAACTCTCGAAGCCGTAAATATCCAAAATGTTCAAGGACACCAAGTCCTTGTCGTCTCTTTGCAAGGCACCATCGCGCGCGAAGGATTCGTTGATTTTGCTAACCAAATACTCAAACAACGCTTCGAACATGGCTTTCGCCAATGCGTCTCGCGCATCATTCGCTTGTGTCAATGTCAAATCGGTTTCAATCTTCTCTCCACCAGCAGAAATGACACGCTTAATCAACGCTCGCTCTAGAACCGCAACATCTACCCCTAACAATTCACTCGTATGTTTCAAAGCGTCTTTCGTCTTGACAACAGCGGCATCGTGACCGGATTCATTCAACGTATCAAACTCAACGTTACCGAGATGTAACACCGATGCAAGTGTTCGATAAATGTCGTCGATGGTGTTGTCCGCAATGCCAATTGCATTTAACGCCTCTTTTGTTTCCTTGTGTTTGCTCTCGTCGTCGATTTCTGTGTTATGTTTGCTTAGAACGCCGAATCCTCCTAAATAGTTGAATCCGTCTTTCGCATCATCTAAGAACCACTTTTTCTTCTCTTCCTTCGACGCTCCAGCTAAGAGTTGGTAAAACACGTGGAACGATCGTTCTCTTTTCGAATGGTGGACAACTCGAGATTTTTCCAGGAGATACGTCTCGATCATTGCCTGCGCTAACTTTCCATTTGACTTTTTATCAAACTTGATGTCGATCAATTTACCAAATCGAGAAGAGTTCAAGTTTCTCGCGGTTTTCGCATTCCCAAACGCCTCTAAAATCGGGTTTGTCATTAACAAGTCTCTCGAAACTGCGTTGAACATATCGCTGTTGTGTTTTTCTTCATCATCGTTGCTGCTATTGTGAGATGTCGTCGCGGCTAAGAACTTCATGACGAATTTGGTCGTTTCAGTTTTCCCAGACCCAGACTCACCTGAAATCACAATCGCTTGGTCCATTTGGTTCTCCATCATCTGTTCGAACGCGTTCGAGGCGACTTGGAAACAATGCGGAGGTAAATCATTTACGGACGAAGATGGAGAAGACGCCTCCCCTTCCGTTACATCAGTTGCCGATGTCGCTGAGGCCTTCACCCCGCTCGCCGCATTCCTCGGTGAGTAAAAGTTCATCATTTCATGGTCATATTTACTCGGCAACGGCTCGCATGGGTTCAATGCGATAAGAATAGGCCCGGCTTTGGAGTAGATTTCTCTAGAAGTCGACGACGAATTCTTACTTTTCTTCGTGTTTTTCTTGAATCTATCTTCCAAGAAGTGAACGATCGAAGGCGGATTCAAGTTGGTTAGTCTCGCCACGTCCGAAAGAGACTCCATCAAGTTGGCTGGATTACCCGCGAAAAGTCTCTTATACGGTACGCCTTTTACCAAAGTCGTCTCGCCGCCGTCGGAAACGAACGCGTTCACATCCATGCACTCGCTCTGTTGATCGTTCTTTGCAACCGTACCTCGCAAGAAAACAAATCCTTTTTCTCCACCCTCTTCGAAGGAATCGTCGGCCCCGCCGCTATTGTTTTGAGAAGTCTCATCGGAGGCGTCTCGTCCTCCCGAGGACGGGGAGGAGGAAGTATGAATATTCCTTTCTTTTAAAGCGGCTAAGACGTCTTTCCCGATTGGTTTCTCCGGACAGGTGGACAACCGACAATCAATATAGATTGGCGCGTTGATTACTAACGAGGAGAGAATCTCCGGGTTGTCGAAGCTCTCGATCGCCGCACTCATACCGGTTTGTTGATTCGGATGTTAGTGAGTGTGGGTGGCACACGACCTTTTTGCGTCTTTTCGGCGACCTTCTTCTCGTGGAATCGAAAATTTTAGCAAGCACATTTGTTTGGAACCAGGCGGGCTGAATTAGGGTATAGAGCGCGAAAAAAATCACCAAAAAAAAGCGCAACAATCTAAAAAACAATGTCGTTCGGTCTCGACGCGTACGGCTCTTCCTCGGAAGACGCCGACGACGACGACGATAACGGCGAGAATAAGAGGAAGATGGATGAAGAGACGCGCGTACAAACTGAAACCGAGAGCAGGAAGCGACCGAGAGAAGAAGAAGAAGAAGAAGAAGATTTCGAAAACGCGCCAGTGCTTTTCGAAACGCGTTTACCGCCACCTTCTTCGTCTTCGGGAGGATTTAATACGATGACTTTGACCGGAGAAGTGGAAGAGAAGAGGAAATCTATCGCTAGAAAAAGATATTTGATCAAGCAGCAGAAGAAGTTACTGATGAAGAGTAAAGGAGGAAGCGGAGGAGGAGGCGGAGGAGGAAGAGGAAGAGGCGGTGAGGAAGAGGACGACGAATTGCAGGAAGAAGACGAAGAAGAGAGGAAAAGAAGAGACGTTTTAGCAAACGCGAAGATAAACGGTGGCGGCTCTGGTTTGAGCATGTTCTTACCGAAACCGGCGGCGGTGGGTACAGAGATGCTCGGTTTTGGGGATGACTTTCACGCCGGTGGTGGATTTGGAGGAGGAGGAGGAGGAGGAACTCGCATAGACTTGTCTGGTGTAACGAAGACGAAAAGAGACGCCGTAGGAGAGAAGGAAGAGCAAGAACGAGAACAAAACGAACCAGGAGTACCAGCTGTTCCGACGATTCATCCTTCACAACTATACGAAGTAGACGACGAAGGAAATTATATTCACCAGAAATTGATCGATTCCATGCAACAACAACAAGAGCAACAACAACCATCGATGGAAGAAAACGAGCTAGCGACAACTACGGTTGATAAGAACTTGAGTATAGAAGAGATGCTTGTGAAATCCAACAAGATGATTGAAATCACTCAAGATGACATACGAGGCTCGTATAATCCGTTGTTAGCGAACGAGCACGCGATTCAAAATACGAACGACATGGGTGGCTCTTTAGGGAAAGTCTCAGGAACAGCTCGAGCCAAGAATCAAGTGACTTCGTTAGTACACGATGCCAGGCAGGCAGAGTTGAAACTTGCTCAACAACAAGGCATGCGTCACCGAACGATGGCAAAGTCGAAATACGGTTGGTGACTTGAGACTGACGTCGCCGTTGGGAAGTTTTCTTTCGCACTTAGCGTTGTTTGAGAAGAAAGTGACTCTCGAGGAAAGATCCAGATTGTTATCTTCGCGAATAAAAATGGGCGAGTTCGGCTGGTAATACAAAATAGAAATAGTTGAAAGTATAGATGTATTCTTATTGATAGTAATGTATTGTTCATTATTGCAAACGCCAAACGGGCTTCTCGCGCTTAAAAAGTCACTTTGTATTGTTCTTTTTTTTAACCTTGCAACTGGTTTTCGATGATGGAAATAACCGTCTCCGCCGGTATCATCCCTTCCGTTCTCAAGGCTGGTGACGCCGCATCTTTCGAAACGAAGACTATAGTGGGTAAACCTTCAATACCAAGTTGCGTCGCTAACTCTGACTCCTCGTCCGTGTCTACTTTGATGCATCTCACCGCCTCGCCGAGTTGTTCCTTTACTTTTTCCAACTCTGCGGACATCAACACGCACGGACCGCACCACGTTGCGTAGAAATCAATAACAAGAGGCGTCGACCTGTCCGCCATGGCCACTTCCAACTGTTCGGCGTTCATTTTCTCCACTAATCCAGCCTTTACTGCGACTGATGATGATCCATTTCTTTTTTGTTGTTGCTTATTGCGACGGTGGAGTAAGGCAGAAGTCGTGTGTTGGTGACGAAACGCGAATGTCTTGGTGTTGGTGGTGGTGTTGGTGGTGGTAGTGGTGGCAGAAACAGTGGGACGAGCAGCGCGAGATGAGGAAGAGGTGGACGCGTAGTGCGTGGATAGTCTCGATTGCAATGTGGTAGTCGATGAAATCATCGCGTCGTCGTCGTTGTTTTGTTCTTGTGTGGGATGGGAGGTTGTTTTCGTGTTTTTGTGTTTTTGTGTTTGTGTTGCTCGTAGATGACACGATGGAAGGAAAAAAGCCCATCATCGTTCCCAAAAATACGCACTTCAAGAAACGGGCGTTTGACTTGCATACGTAAAAAAACACGAATACGCGCAAAGCGAACGAAAACACACACACACACAGACACAAATAAAACGCATAGTCGTCGTCGTCGTCGTCGTCGTCGTCGTCGTCCGTCGCCGCCGCTTTTCTTTTGTCGTCTCGATGTCGTTTGCGACGAGAGTCATCGCCGTCGTCGACGCGTTGTTTCCTCGACGAACAACGAGCGCACACGCGAAACGCTGTCTCGTTTCGCCGAAGAAGAGGCACGAAAACGAAAACGAAAACGAAAACGAGCAAAAAGATTTTTCTTCCTCCTCCTCTTTTCAGTTCTCGAGTGCACCCCCGGACAAATTCGACTCCGCGCTTCCTCTGCCACACAACAGAGAAGAAGGAAGAAATATGATGATGATATCCAGTAATAGCAGCAGCAACAGCAACAACATCATCAATAGCGCGATGATATCTTCAACCATCGGGCGTAAGAAGAGTCTCCGCAACGCTCCGGCGAAGAAAGTGAACAACAACACTCGTTTGTCGTCATCGTCGTCGACGTCTTCTGCTGAAGAAGCGCAACTCATCGCGAGCGAAAATATCTCCGATATGCCGCCATTAGAATTGGACGACAAAGGCATCGAACGCGTCAAGCTACAAAAAGATGGATGGGAGACGTACAAGTATCTAGACAAATTTGATTGCAACTACATCAGCGCAGGGAAGGAGAACACGGGACCAATTGTCGTTTTAGTCCACGGATTTGGTGCGCACTCGTACCACTGGAGATATCAGATCCCTTATTTAGCAAAGAAAGGCTATCGAGTGTACGCGTTGTGCATGCTTGGGTACGGCTGGTCCTCAAAAGCGAGCGAGGAGAAGTATTGCATGGAATATTGGGGTGAGCAAGTGTCTGATTTCGTGCGAACGATTGCGAAAGCGACAGAGACGGATAAAGCGTTCATCGCCGGGAACTCCATCGGCGCGTTGGCGGCGTTGTACGCGGCATCAAAAGGAGCACCAGAGAGGACTAAAGGTTTATGTTTAGTCAACGCGGCGGGTAATTTCGATCCGAACGCGGCTCCGGGTCCAGAGAAGAAAACTATGGCGCAAAAAGCCGTGGGAACGGCGCAAGATATGGAAGAGGCAGAGGAGAACAACACGTTGCAAGGCAAACTCCGCGTAGCGTTTGGGAAGTTAGCCGCGTACGGTATCTTTTATTTCACCAAGATCCGCATCAAAACGATTTTGAATCAAGTGTATGATAACGATGTGGACGAAGATTTGGTTCGGAGCATCGCGATGGCGGCGGAAGATCCGGAAGCCAGGGAAACATTTTACGCCATCTCGTTGGCCGGTTCTCGAACGCAAGTGAAACCGAGGGATTTGTTAGAAAACTTGAACGCGCCGGTGATGTTATTATGGGGAGAAAACGACCCGTGGATGACGCCAACAAAGGCGGAGAGAATCATGGAAATCAAACCGAGCGCGACATACTCTCCCGTGCCGGCTGGTCATTGCCCGCAAGACGATAATCCTACGGACAGTAACAACGCTTTCGTGAAGTGGGCGGAAACCGTAGCGTGAGAGGATTTAATCACTTCTTCTTTGCTGTTAGATCAGCATCAACAAGAATGAGCGAGCGCTTAAATAAGTCAAAAGCGACTGATGTACAGTAGAACTCGTGCGAACGAAGGCGAACATTCAATAAATCTGTGTTTTTATATTATGCTGTTAATATGTTGTTAATATATCAAAAATCTCTTGTCTGTTTTATATCTCACACCCCCCCCCATTTTACTCTTACTCTTAATTTTATAGCTGCGGTTTGAATTTGAATTTGTTCTTTCATCGCTTACTTCGCGACAACTTCCGTCTCGGAAATCTTCTCGTAGAGCTCTCTCACCTTCAAGCCAACAAGAGTTTGGAAGAAGCCAGTACCGTTGTTGGAGCCCGGTCCGTTTTGGTACTTCAACATTTGTTGCGTCAATTCACCATAGAACTTGGTGGAGGTGTTGGACAACAAGGATTCGACGTAGATCAACTCCTCCAACTTGTCAAACTGACCGTCCATCTCTAAGACGGAGACTTCTTCGCCGTAGAAAGTGTCCGGGCCGTAGAAGAACTTAATGCCCGGGTACGAGCACGTCAACTTGCGGCCGCACGGGATCCAAGAGATCGTGGAACCTTCGTCGAACAAGTACGGGGTGTCAAAGAACTTGACGCCTTCCTTCATGATCATGCGCACTCTCAAGATTTTACCTTCATTGTCATCCGGGATCAACTGCGTCGGCAACACTTGGATGACGACATCGGCGAACTTCTTTTGCGGGTCAACAAAGGCATCGAAATCCGGCTTACGCGCTTCGATGGACGCCTTGATGGACTCCAAGGAGTGACCACGTTCGGCCATGTCTCTTTGGATCTTCCACGCGAATTTGACGTCGTCGGAGATGTCCAAGTAGATTTTGAAATCGTAGAATTCTCTGACGCGGTCGTCGGCGAACGGGTGCAAGCCTTCCAAAATCAAAACTTTCGGGGAGACAATCTCTTCAGCCGGGTCAAAGACGCCAGTCACGTGGTTGTAGATCGGCTTTTGGACCGATTTGCCTTCCTTCAAGGCTTTGACTTGTTCGTACATCAAGTCGAAATTTTGCTCTTTCAAGTTGAGCGCGGTCAAGCCAGATTCCTTGCGGCCTTGACGGTCGTTCAAGTGGTAGTCATCCAAGCACAAGACAGTCGTGGTGTCCGAGATCAAAGTGTTGGAATCCGGGTTACCCCCTTCCGGCGGAGTAGCCTTGCCGCCAAACAAAGAAGTCATTCTTCTCATGAAAGTGGATTTACCTGTTTTATTCGAGAGAGATGAAGAGAAAGGCGCGCCGTGAGCGACATAAAATTTCGATATCCAAAAGAAGCACGAGCCATGACAATCACATCTAACAATCATTCTTCTCCTTCCCACCGAGGGGAGATTTTTTGATGAGATAAAAAAGAATATATTCGCGATACGTGCGACCAGATGCGAACGATGAATTTCACATCTCTCCGCGATTTCAAATAGAAGAATATCGTTTCGTCACTTACCGCATCCGGAATCCGCGGCTAAGCCGATGATGACCGGCCCGTCGGCCTTGGCGTTCACGCGTAACGACGCTCTGGATTTGACTTGGTTGCGCGCGGAAGATTTCGCGGAAACCTTGGCGCCAACGAACGCGGATGATTGTAAGGAGAAGGCAGACATTTTAGATAAGATTTACTTAATATAGTTCGTGTCTTAAAAGAGATTGGACAAATTCGTGTCTTGATGAACGCGAGTCGTTTTCTGATGATTTAATTCGGATAACCGAGAGAAAAAGAGAGAAGGACGAATCGCGCGAGACGGGTGACGGGTGACGGACAAGCTAAAAAGTAGATTTCATGGGTGTTTAGGGTATCAAAAATTTCTACTGTTTTTACAACAAACGCCTCCCTTTTTGCCTCCCTCCCTTCCCTCGCGAAGGGAGCTGCTACGTTTTGCCATGTGGGTGGGTACTTGAGTATGCACACATCACGCGCGCACACTTGAATGAGGGCTAAAAAAAACTACGCGCATCAATTCTGCGTGATTCATTACTAGTAGATTTTAAACGCCGTCTCCGGCTCCTAACAAATGCTTGACTCTTTTTAGAATCGAGTCAGCGGAAGGATCGTACGGGTGATCCGGCGAAGGAATCTCCAACACCGCCGGAATCGGTTCCGTGTACTCGTTCACTAAATATCTAATCTCGTTGGCCACGAACTGCGCGATTAACACCACCGCCACGTCCTCTCTCGTCGTAAATTCCTTGAACGCGTCTTCCATCTCTCGTCTCGAAGTGTCTGGTTTTACAATCAGAAAGTTTGATTTTCGTCTCGCGTCCACGTTTCCTACGCCGGCGAGGAGGAACCCAGTGACGGTATCCTCGTCGCCAATGACGGCTAAGAGAGAACCTTCGGAGGATGCGGCGACCGCAGCAGCAGCAGCGGAGGAGGAAGTTGCGTTTGATGTTGTTGCAGACATTTATTTATTATGCCACGGTTTTGCGCGTGTATCCCCTCCAGTTCTCGCGCGCAAAACACTGAGGAAAACATCAACTACGAGTACGTAGAAACACACTTTTCACGCGCGACAAAAAAGCAAAATCAAGTAAAAAAAAGTTCGCGTCACGCTCACACAAAACTAAGCGCGCGCGTGGAAAAAACCGAAAACAAACGAACGATGCAGGAAGAGGAGGAGGAAGAGGAGGAGACGGAGACGGAGAACGAACAACAACAATTAAAGGAACAATTCAAAGATCAAGGAACGACGAACGCGACGACGAAGAGTGAGAAGAAAATGGGAAACTGTCGCGTGTGTGAAGAACAGGAAGGAAAATATCGGTGTCCGAAATGTCTCCTCATCTCTTGTTCGTTACAGTGCGTGAACGTGCACAAGGAAAAGTTTAACTGCGACGGGAAACGAGACAGGTTTCAGTATGTGAATTTGAAAGAGATGGAAGATAAACACGTGACTTCGGACTTTCGCTTTTTGGAGGAAGCGACGGAGGTTTTAGACCGAGCGAAGAGGAAACGAATATCTATGATGAGTACAAGCGGTAGAAGCGGCGTTTTGATCGGGAACAACAACAACAACAACAACAGAAAAAGGAAACGCAACAACGGGAATAAAAAGAATAAGAACAACAAGAACAACAATTCATTCGATAAGAAGAACGGAGATCCAGAAGTAAAGAAACTAGTCGTAGGAATAGCACCAGAAGCACCAGCGGTATAGAATAGAAATAGATGTAAGCACAAGCGTAAGTATATGTAAGATTTGAGTTCATGTATGTTACAACAGTGGTGGTATAAGACGACGAAGAAGTAGAGGAAGAAGAAAACGCTCTGACTTTTCATCACGTCAATTCTTGTACTTTTACAATAGCCGTTCCACTCAACTTCTGAATGATGACCACGCGATCGCCTACCACTAATCCCGCCTTCTTCTTTGCAAAATCAAATACCATTTGTAAAAGCGAATTCGCTTCGGAGTTTTGCGGGTTGGCTAACATTGGGACGATGCCTCGGGCGAGTAAAGCGCCTCGGGCGTCCGATTCGCCTTCTAAAACCCAACGAATAGAGTCATGACGCAAATGAGGAATGACTAAGGCGACAACTGGCATTGGTGCTCGATATTTAGACACCATTCGCGCGGTTTCTCCGGTTCGAGTAAACACGACAATCAGTTTCGCACCGACTTTTGTTCCCGCTCGAACCGCCGAGGAGGCCAACGCTTCGGCTTGCGACACTTCTCCAGCTTCGATTTTTCGTTGCGAAATCTGCGCATTGTAAAATGATTCGTGGTCGTAAAATCGCTCCGCTTCGCGACATATCTTACGAACCATAGCCACTGTTTCCGAGGCGAAGTTACCTCGGAGCGTTTCGGCGCCTAGAAGCAACGCATCCGCGCCATCTAAAACGGCGTTGGCGACATCAGTCGCTTCTGCTCGCGTCGGTCTCGGCGCTTCTGCCATGGTATCTACCAATCGAGCGACAATGGCGTGCTTTCCGGCGTAGTTGCACCGCGCTAATATCATCTTCTGTAAGATGAACACTTTTTCAGCGGGCAACTCAGTTCCTAAGTTCCCTCTCGAGATGATCACCCCATCTGCTTCTTGGATGATTTCGTCTATGTTTTTCAACGCCGAAGCGCGTTCAATTTTCGCACAAATCTTCGTGTGAAACGATTTATGTTCGTCTAATATTTTTCTACATTTTCTAACATCCTCTGCGCTGTTCGTGAACGATAACGAGATGAAATCGACGTTATTCTTCACCCCCCAATTGACGATGTCGTTTTCGTCGTTTCCGCTAATCGTTGGCAACTTCTCGCCTACGTTTGATATTTGCACCGTCAACAAAACTCCACGCATTAACGCGTCGTTATTGCACGTGCACACGACCTCTTTGTTTTCCAAATCAATACTGTCGACGGTTAAATACACCGACGACGTTTCCGAACCGGTGAACAAATACTGCCCGATGAAAATCGAGTCGCCGACGGCCACTATTTCACACAAGGAGTCGCAGTTCACCACCGGGAAAAACTCCGACGTGGCTACCATCTTCTTTTGATCTTCTCGATCGCTATTGCACACCGCCAAGACGACTTTATTCCCTTCCTTCATTACCAATGGCGTTTTCGGTGCGTCTTTATCGAACGACGACACGTCCTCCGCAGCTAACCGAACTGCCACTTCGCTGCCGCACGTGTCCAACATCGTCGCGCATAAAATTTTCGTATTCTTCATCGCTTGTCGTAAATTCATCAACGTTTCCGTGTGATATTTGTGCGATCCCCAACTAAAATCGAATCGCGCGACGGACATTCCAGCCTCTAGGAGTTGCGATAACTCCTCCACCGTTCGAGATTTCACTCCGATCGTGCATATGACTTTCGTTAACGACGAAATCGTGTTCGATTTGTCGGTTTGTAATATTCTAGAGAGACCGATGTCGTCGATCGACTCCGTTCGTTGAAACATTATTATTATTACTATTAGTATTAGTATTACTAGTATTGATTATCGTAATGTATATAAGTGCGACAACGACGACGACGAAGACGAGAGGACCTCGGAGGCTTTCTTGTGTGTTCTTCTGTTATGAATTTTGTTTGTTGTGTGGGGTGAATTGTGAGTCCTTTTTTTGGTGTGTGGGAAAAGGAATGCCACACGAATGAATGCCTACTCGTAAAAATGCCCAAAAAAACGTAAAAAAAAGCAGTTGAAGACCGACCGGCGTTGAGACGTGCTCTGTCTGTTGCGTAAAACACAATTACAACTACTACTACTACTACTACGCTCGCGATGAAAAGAAGATGAAGCGATTGAGATAAGCGCGCACGCTGCACGCACTCGCAGTCGCAGTTCGTTCTCTTCACGCCAAGCACCGGTTGAAGGCGATGAAGAGTCGCACTACCGAAAGTAATAACAACAAACGCGTCTCGTTCTCTTCCGATTTTCATGGAAATATAAACATGCTTCGCACGTTTCTCTCCTATTCTTTGAACGACTTGAACAGCGATTACGTTATTTTAGGCGGCGATTTAGGCCCTCGAGGGGAAGGCGTCGGAGATAAAGAGAGTGTTGAATATCATTTCGGCGAGATGATGAAGCAAAAGAGGTGGTTTCTCGAGCAGTTTTGCGAGTTGATTGAAACGTTTTTTCCCACTACGAGTGGAGAAGAAGAAGAGAAAAAGAAGAAGAAGAAACAAAAATTGTTCATCGTTCTCGGGAACAGCGATTGGCAAGTAAACGAAGCCGTTTTAAATGAAAGAACGATGTCGAACGATTCAGTTAAAATCTGCTCTGGATTAGGCGACGTGTTCGTCGAAGACGATTGCGTGGAGTTTGTATTTACAGCGGTTGTCGTTGCCAGTAATCACCGCAAGAAGGATTTTGAAAGAAAAGACGTCGATGGAGAAAGTGTTCCCGAAAAGAATCAAAACTGCGGGTTTATCTCACGATTTAACGATGAACGAAATGAGTTCGAGGTACTGAGATACGCCGTGAACGATGCGTGTGAGAGACCGACGATTGCAAACATTTTAGCCGCTTTGCAACCAAAAATGTTGCCAAGTAGTTCGAGTAGCTCGATGACGAAAGTATGGGTCAATCACGGTCCCCCTCACGAAACGATTGGAGATTTAACCCACAGAAACGAACGCGTAGGCTCAAAGGCGTTGAAAAAATTCATCGTAGAGCAACAACCCGACATAACTTTGCACGGACACATACATGAATCAGTCAGGGAGCACGCACGCACGACGGCAACGCACGGCAACGAAGCGTTTACATCTCGTATTAAAAATACAATAGTAGCTTCCTCCGGTAACGACTTCATGAGCGATTTATGCCACGGAATATTCTTTCAAACGAGCGACATCGAAGGAACGCTTCAACGCTTTGAAATTAAAGTGAGCAATGTACCATGATATCAGCAACAGAAAGCTTCTTTCGTTATCTCCTCGCTCTCGCGCACATCCAACCAAAAAAAGATCCAAAAAAGTGCTTTTCCACCCATCACACCCGCCGCCACAAATTTCTTTTCTCGTTTAAAGCACGCGCACACGCAAACACGAGCGCGTGAGTTTACAAGAAAATCACAGAAGAGAGATACAACCTCAACAGCATTCGGTAACATTCGCTATCGCACTCATAAATATCGTCATCGCTGAGTAATACTCTCGTAAGAATCAGAATGGGTAAGAGTTCCAAAAAAGACAAGTCGTCCAAAAAGGACAAGAAAGAGAGCGCCTCCGGTAAAAAAGAGAAGCGGAAAGAGCGAGAGAAGGAAGAAGAAAACGACGATGAAAAGAGACCGACGAAGATAAAAGCTTTGACCATGATGGACGGACAAAACTCCGACGACGAAGGTGGGTACAACTCGGACGACGTTCCGAATCGAGTGGAAGCGCGAACGCCAAATCCTTTGGCGTTGGAAAATTTCAACCTCTCCCCAGAGGTTGTTGCTGCTCTGCAGAAAAAAGGCATCGACGCGTTGTTCGCGATACAGGCGCAAACTTTAGACACGGCGATGAGTGGGAAAGATATCGTTGGAAGAGCGAGAACTGGGTGTGGGAAAACCTTGGCGTTCGTGTTGCCTATCGTGGAGCAGATTAACAAAACTGACCCGACGCCAAAGAGCGGAAGGAGGTTACAAGGACGAAGGCCGGTGGTGTGCGTGTTGTGCCCGACGAGAGAGCTGGCGAAACAAGTCGGCGCAGATTTTGATTGGGTTGGACAAGCTTTTAACTTGAAAACCGTGTGCGTGTACGGTGGTGCGCCGTACAGAGATCAAGAGCAAGGTTTACGAAGCGGGTGCGACATCATCGTCGGCACGCCCGGAAGAGTGAAGGACCATTTGGATAGGAAAAATTTGAAGTTTGACAACTTGAAGTTTCGAGTGTTGGACGAAGCGGACGAGATGTTAAATATGGGTTTTGTCGACGACGTAGAAACAATTTTGAAAGTTTCCGGAGATATTCAAACCTTGTTGTTTTCAGCAACTTTGCCCCCGTGGGTTAAGGATATCGCGAAGCGATTCTTGAAGAACGATTACGCGACGATCGATTTAGTCGGCGACGAAAAGCAAAAAGCGAGCGGTCAAGTGCAACACTTGCTGTTACCGTGTCAGTGGCAAGAGCGTGTATCGTTGATTCCAGATTTGATTCGCGCCAAAGCACCGACTGGAGGGCGATGTATTCTATTCTGCGACACGAAGAGAGATTGCACCGAACTGTGCGACGCTTTGCAATCAAATTTGGAAAAAGGCGCCAAGGCTTTACACGGCGACATCGCGCAAAACAACAGAGAAGTTGTTTTGCAAGGCTTTCGTGATAATAAATTTCAGGTGTTGGTAGCCACGGACGTTGCAGCAAGAGGTTTAGATATTTCAGGAGTCGAGCTCGTCATTCAGTGTGAACCTCCAAAAGATCCGGCGACGTACATTCATCGCTCGGGCCGTACTGGACGCGCTGGAGCGACTGGAATTTGCGTGACCCTGCTCACTCCTAGAAATGAGTGGGCTATTCCAAACATCGAACGAAAAGGTGGTTTTCGATTCGTGCGAATCGGACCGCCGCAACCGGCAGAAATGGCGAAAGCGGCGGCGAAAATTGTATGCGAAAAAGTTCGAGCCGTGCACAAAGGCGCGGCGAAACTCTTCATGCAAGCGGCGAGAGATTTGTTAGAGGATGGTGACGATCACGACGAAGGCAGAGACGCGGTCGAAGTTCTTGCTATGGCATTAGCACACGCGTGTGGACACGGTGAGTTGCGACAGCGCTCGCTTTTGACCTCAACGGCGGGGAGCACCACTTTGGTTTTATCCGCCGGTGGCACCGAAATCCGAACGCCAACGTATGTGTGGAATTTTTTGAAACAGAGGTTACCAGAGAATGACGTTCAAATTAACCGTTTGACGCTCTCTCAGGATAATTTAAAAGCTGTTTTTGACGTTCCCGCGAAATTGGCGGATAAGTATTGCGGATTGAGTGAGAATTCTAGCGGAAGAACCGCGATTACTATCGAAGTGTGCGAAGAGCTTCCCGAACTCAGTCAACGTCCCCAAGGATTTGGAAGCGGTGGCGGAGGCGGCCGAGGAGGAGTAGGCGGTGGCCGAGGATACGGCGGCCGAGGCGGTGGCGGAGGTGGTCGCTCGCCAGGCGGCGGGAGATTTGGTGGAGGCCGAGGTGGAGGTGGAAGAGGTGGAGGTGGACGCTTCGGAGGACGCTTCGGAGGACGACGTTGATTGGTCGAATAGGTTACAGGGTACAGTTTAGCACAGATTTATTTATTGTTTAGATATTAAATCATCCAGAATTCAACAAAACTATCATTATTTCTTATAAAAGTCTTCAATCGAGGTGGAGTATTTTTGCATCACGAGCTCTGACTTTACTTTCCTGGCGCAATCGGTGGCCACGCCGACGAGAATTAACAAACTCGTCCCGGCGAAACCTCTGAAAGTTTGCAATCCAGTGAGTTTCTCGACTCCACCCGGGGTCAACGCAAGAGCACCTAAAAAGAGAGAACCGAGCAAGGAAAGCCTCTCCAGAACTCTCGTGATGTACTCTCTTGTATTCTTACCCGGTCGAACACCCGGGATGGACGCACCTTGTCTCTTCAACTGTTCCGCGACATCTTTGGGGTCGAGCTGTAAAAACGTGTAGAAATAGTTGAAGAAACAAATCAAAGCTACATTCACGGGTATGTACCCGGCACCTCCTGGATAAATAAACTTCGCCACGGATGTAACGGCGCCATTATCAGTAAATCGGGCCAACGTCGCTGGTAACGCCATCAACGAAGAACTAAAAATAATTGGCATAACACCAGCTGAGTTCACTTTGAACGGCAAGTACGATGACTTCGATAATCCGGCGCCTTGCGAGTTGAACTTTGTCGAGTATTGCATGGGAATTTTACGCTCAGCTTCTTGAACGTACACCACGCCGAGCGTCGAGAGCAAGAATGCACCGAAGAACACGGCTAAGGTGAATGCGCCGTTCCCGTCTGCTTTACTTTGTTCGACCGTTTGACCGATCGAGGAAGGTAAAGACGAGACGATGTTGGCAAAAATCAAAAGCGACGTCCCGTTACCCAACTTCAACTCGTTCAAAACTTCACCGATATACATTAAAATCATTGCCCCGGCTGTTAGAACTGCGGTTGACTCGGCTAACCACATTACGGAGAAGTCGTCCACGTACGGTCGGACGTACAAGCACTGGCCAACGGCTTGGATCAACGCGAAAGCGAGCGCCCCGTATCTGTTTTTTTATGAGACAAGGAATGTACGAGTGAGCTTACATAGATTATCGACGTGACGGGCAAAAAGCGATTCGATCGAATGCGTTGTCGCATGTATATTTCGCCTCGCGTAGCAGTAGTATTCGCTCAATTCCGTTATTCTTTTCATGCGTCGGTGACGCTCAATCGAACGAGACCTATAAGGTCACATCATCGCGAAAAACTACTCAGACTACTAATAAAATACTTTAAACCGACGTCGAAGAGGATTCGCGCGAAACAACACTAGAACGAAGATATTGAAACGTACCGTTGATACTGCATGAACTGACGTCTTCCGGATTCACCCTCTTCTTTTTGAAGCTTCTGTAACTCTGGAAACACAGACGAAAGCAACTGAAAGATGATGCTCGAGTTGATGAAGGGCACGATACCGAGGGAGAAAATACCGAGTTTAGAAATAGACCCACCGGTCAATGTATCCACGTAACTCATAACGCCACCAGTGTTCGAAAGCGATTCTGCAAACGCCGTTCGATCGACGCCACTGATTGGGATGTACGCGCCAATTCTAGAGACGACGAGCAATGCAAGGATAGTTGCGACCTTTTGCGGAAGATCTCCAGAGAAGAAGTCTCCAAAGTTCCCGTCATCGTTACCACCGCTGGACGTCCCAAACGCGGACGTTTTCGTCGAGTGTCTGCTGCTGCTGCTGCTGCTGCTGCTATTTGTGCGCTTTTTGCTATTAGTGTTCTTCGTCTTCGTGCTGTCTTTGCTGTTTTTGCTGCTCTTTTTATTGCTCTTCGTTCTCATGCCACCAAACCCAAAGAGGGAATCTTGCGCTCGCTCATCAAAAGCAGAATGAGACGATGCCGTCAATAACCCGAGCGGGTCCCACGAGTCGAATGATATTTGATCTCTTTTTTCCTTGAAATCTGCAGGCGTACCCGTGTATAAAGCGTTCTGAATCACCAGCGTTCTGCTGTTTGAAGAAGGATTGGTTCTTCTCATTCTTCTCCACGAAGAGGAGGAGGAGGAAGAGGATGAAGCGGTTCTCCCCGAAAGCATCATCGATGAGCCCCGCATCGCCGTCGCCGTCGCAAACATGATGGATGTTTGCACTATCTATCGATAACTTCGTTTCTACGTGTGTATGATTGCGTTTAAACTTCTTCAAGTGTGGTAAGTTCAAAAGCGTGACACGCGCACTTAAACAAAAACACGTTGAGTGACAAAAAGGTTGTGATGTGGTTCTATCTTCTTTTCTTCTCTGGAGTGAGCGAGTGAGTGAGTGAGTGATGATTTGTGAGAGCAGAGACCAGAGAGAGAGATTTCTTTCGTTTTTGACGCGCAAAAAAAAGCATCTCATCAAAAGAAAGGGAAAGAGACACCCGCGTCTCACGTCACACAAACGGTGGCGACGACGACGACGACGACGACGATGATTTCTTCTTCTTCTTCTTCTTCTTCTTCTCCGTCATCCGCGACGACTTCTTGGACTCGAAGCGTTGACCACCAGTCTCTTCGCGCTCCTTCGCGACGACCGTTATCCTCTAAAACGAGCGTATCTACTACTAGTAATAA
>Ga0181595_10000990_pt1 | contig 31443 bp, 34 predicted proteins | sample 041ome_7_FD_145604 | JGI IMG/M metagenome (GOLD analysis project Ga0181595, IMG submission 145604) | Coastal salt marsh microbial communities from the Groves Creek Marsh, Skidaway Island, Georgia - 041401AS metaG (spades assembly) | ecosystem: Environmental > Aquatic > Marine > Intertidal zone... | reverse complement strand
CCTTAGTAAATTGTGCTTCTAACGAATACTTTAGTGTGATTAAACCAAATACATTAGCGCTAAAAGTGGTTACTCCTGTTTTTATGGAGCGTAAAAATGGTAAAGATAAAATCATTAGTTTTTATGCTAAAAATGCACGTGGAGCTATGGCAAGATTTATAATTCAAAACCAGATAACTGATGTTGAAAATATAAAAAATTTTGATTTAGATGGATATAAGTTCAAGAATGATAACTCTGAAGAAAACAAACTTGTTTTCGTAAGGTAATTTTTAATTATATATTAGTTTGACAGAAACGATCATAATCTGAGAATATTAAAAATTATATTGTAACAGGAGATCTTAAAAATGTTTTTAAAAAAAACAATCATACCTTTAGCAGTTATTTCATTTTGTTCATTTGGTTTAGCCATAAACGCAGATGCTCAAGCAGCAAAATTTACAGCTAAAATTGGTCACTTAGAATCAGCCAAACAACCTAGGCATCAAACACTAGAAATAGTAGCAGACTTGGTAAAAAAAAGAACAAATGGAGAAGTGGAATTTAAACTTTTTCCTTCCGCACAACTCGGCAACGCCAGACAGATGAATGAAGGTGTGCAAATGGGTACTTTAGAAGCAACAGTTTCTCCAGCAGCTTTTTTGGGTGGGTTTAATTCTGCTATATCAGTTCTTGATATTCCATATTTATTACCATCCAATGTTGATGCTGCCAGGAAATTAAGAGCGGGCTCATTCGGCCAAGCATTATTAAAAACTTTTGATAAAAGCGGATTTAAAGCAGTAGGTTGGTGGCCAAATGGTTTTAAAAATTTTACTTCTAATAAACCATTAAATGATATTAGTTCATTTAAAGGTCAAAGATTTAGAGTTATGGATTCTAAAATTTTGATTGAACAATTCAATTCTTTAGGTGCCTCAGCTATAGCATTACCTTTTGGAGAGTTATACACTTCTCTTCAAAATGGAGTAGTAGATGGACAAGAAAATCCTCTTACTACAATTCGTTTTATGAAGTTTTACGAAGTTCAAAAGAATCTAGTAGTCTCGGAGCATGGTGCTATGGAGGATATCGTTTTATTTAATCCTTCTTGGTGGAACAAATTGCCAGCAAACTATCAAAGTATTATTATGGATACTTTCAAAGAAGTTATACCAGGTCTAGAGAAGCGTGCGTCAGCAGGACAAAAAGCTGCCCTTGATCATATTAAAAAATCAGGTATCAATGTCAGAGTTGCTAGCTCTGAAGAGAGAAGTAAAATGCGTAACATGATGTTTGATGATGCAAAAAAAGCTTATATTGAAAGAGCTGGTGATGTAGGCAACTCTCTTATGTCTTTATATGCTTCAGAATATGCTAATTAAATAATTAATTTAATTATAAATATAACCCTCATTTTTTGAGGGTTATATTTTCATTGTACATAACTGATTATGTTAAAAAAAATTGAAAAAATTTCATCTAAGCTGTTGTTTATAGAACGTTTCTTTATTGTTTTTTTTACTATTTCAATGATTGGATTATACGGATTAAATGTCCTTGTAAGAGAAATTTTTCCTCAATATGCAAGTTTATTTGCTTGGATAGATGAAGCTTCTAGGTTGCTAATGGTATGGGTTGTATTTTTATCAATTGGAATAGCTTTTGATAAAGGTAGACATATAGCCATGACAACTTTTATTATTGAATTAAAAGACGTCTATTTTATCAGTTTTGGGAAGATCATTGACTTAACGGGATTTATTTTTTCATCCTATTGTATATGGATTGCATTTAATATCACTATATTCGTTTTTAATTCAGGACAAATAAGTCCTACATTGAACATACCCATGTATATTCTTTATGTAGCACCAACCTTAGGATTTTCCTTATTATCTATTCGCTACTTTCTGAGCCTTTTGAATTTTAATAATAGATTTGACAGAATAAAAAATTAATCAATTAAAGTGTAGATTCAAATAATGATATTTCTAATAATCTTTTTTTCTTTACTGTTATTAATTTCTGGTTTTGAAATGTTTATGGTGCTTGGTATTCCTGCGCTTTTAGTTAAAGAATTTTTCTTTTCAGGTATTCCAGATACTGTAATTATTCAAAAAATGGTTGGTGGAATCAATCACTCTACTCTGCTTGCTATTCCATTCTTTATCATAGCTGCTGAGATTATGTCCTCTGGGGAAATAGCAAAAAGATTAACTAACTTTATAAAATCTTGTTTTGGAAATTTCATAGGTGGGTTAGGTCATACAACAATAGGAAGTGCCATGGCCTTTGGATCAGTTTCAGGTTCTGCAGCCGCCACTGTAGCTGCAATTGGTAAATTAATGTACCCTGAGCTAAAAAAATCTGGGTTTAGCGAGAGGTTTAGTCTTGGTCTTATAGTATCAAGCGCAGAAACAGCAATTTTAATACCTCCTAGTATAACAATGATTATATATGCTTGGATGACAGGTACCTCCATTACAGCTCTATTTGCAGGTGGGTTAGGTGTAGGAATATTTTTAGGTATTGCTTTTTCTTGTTTAGTAATTTTTGAGGCTAAAAAAAATAAATTATCATCAAATTTGAGCATAGAAAAAAAAGAAATTTTAAAGACTTTTTTAGAAGCTAAATGGGCGGTTGGTATGCCAGCAATTATACTTGGAGGAATATACTCTGGTTTCTTTACTGCTACAGAAGCTGCTGCCGTAAGTGTTATTTATGCTATTTTTGTAGAAACAGTTATTTATAAAAACCAGAGCTGGGGTAGTTTTTTCCAAATTATAGAAAGAGGAGCGATATCATCTTCAGTAATTTTCATTCTTCTTGCGATGGGGAGCGTGATTTCTTTTTTCATAACAATTGTTCAAGTGCCAGAAATATTAAAAGATTATCTAATAACTATTGATGCAGGAATGATTACTTTTTTATTGGCAGTAAACATTGCTTTTTTTATTGCCGGTATGTTTATTGATCCTAATTCAGCACTTCTAATTTTAGTGCCGCCATTATTTCCTGTAGCTATTGCACTTGGAATTGATCCAATTCATTTTGGGATAATTGTTACATTAAATATAGGTATAGGAATGATAACGCCTCCTTTTGGATTAGATATTTTTGTTGCTTCTTCTACTCTTAACAAACCTGTGATAACCATCATAAGAGGTATTTTACCATTTCTACTAGTAAATATTTTTGTTCTACTCATAATTACTTATATTCCAGAAGTATCCACTTTTTTACCCTCGTTAATAGCAAAATAAGTGGAGTAAAACTTTATGGTAAATGGAAGTAGTAATAAGATTTATGAAGTTAATACGAAAGTTATTTCAAACACTTTAGTAAATAATAACTATAAACATTTAATTTTAAGTGCACCTTCAAAAGTTCTAGATATACAACCTGGACAATTTTTTCATTTAAAATGTCCAAATTTTGAAGATACTATCTCTTTTTTAAGAAGGCCTATGAGTGTTTATCAATATAATAAACAGCAAAGGAAAATTGAATTTCTGTATAAAATTCAAGGTAAGGGTACTATGGCAATGTCAAGCCTTAAACATAGTGATTACTTCAATATAGTTGGGCCTTTAGGAAAAGGTTTTGAATTAAATAAAAATTACAAAAATATTCTGATAGTTGCTAGAGGTGTGGGGCTTGCAACATTAGCTCCTTTGGCAAATTTGGCATTTGAAAAAAAAATTAATTTAACAATAATTTGTAGCGCTAGATCAAAAGAGTATTTAATGTCTCTAGAGCTATTTGAGTCATTGTCTTCCAGTGTTTTTACTATAACTGACGATGACAACACAAGTTCAGTCGATAATTTAAATAGATTAATTAATCAATTTATTAAAAATAAGAAAGTGGATGCAATTTTTACATGCGGTTCAAGTAGAATACTAAAACTACTTAAGGATATTTGTGAACAATATAATATACCTGGACAGGTAGCTTTGGAACAGCAAATGGCTTGTGGAATAGGCATGTGCTTTTGTTGTGTTAAGCCATTTAGAATTAACGGTAAAATAGTTCAAAAAAGAGTTTGTAATGAAGGACCTGTGTTCAATATTTCAGAGGCATTACCATGGTAGACTTGACAACAAATATAGGTGATTTAGTTCTTAAAAACCCTATTATGCCAGCTTCTGGAACTTTTTCAGATGAGTTGGCAAACGTTTTTAATATAGGAAAATTAGGAGCGCATGTTGCCAAGACTATTACAGAAGAAATAAGAAGTGGTAATCCTACACCACGAGTATCAGAAAGTGGAAATAACATGCTGAACTCAATTGGAATACCAAGTAAAGGTATAGAAAATTTTAAAAAAAAAATACTACCATTATACTCAAAGTATAAAGTTCCATTTGTTGCAAGCGTTTCAGCTCCTTCAGCAGATAGCTTCGCCTATATTTGCGAAGAAATTAGCGTTTCAGGTGTTGATGCAATTGAAATAAATATTTCATGTCCAAACATAGAAGATGATGGAAGAGCTTTTGCTATGAGACCAACTTCTACTTTAAATGTTATTAAAAAAGTAAGGTCAGCAACAGATCTACCTATATGGGCAAAACTTACTCCTAATACAGGTGAAACTATTGAGGTTGCATTAGCAGCACAAGATGGAGGCGCTAATGCATTAGTAGTAGCGAATACAATTCTTGCTATGCAAATTAATATTAAAACATACAAACCTACTTTAGGGAATATAATGGGTGGATTATCTGGGCCAGGTTTAAAACCAATTATTGTTAGAATGGTCTATCAATGCTCCAAAGTTGTAGATATACCTATAATTGGTTGTGGTGGAATTAGTAACTATGAAGATGTTATAGAATTTATACTTGCGGGAGCCTCAGCTGTTCAGATAGGTACTGCAACGTTTGTAAACCCTAATTCAATGAACTCAATATTATCTGATATTACAAATTACTGTAACGAAAATAAAATTTCTAAAATTTCTAACTTAATCGGTTTAGTAGAAGACGGAAACGAGTCTGATAAACTAGCCCTTATGGAAATCGATATATGATTGATGTTCTAAAAAAATATAAGCTAAATAAAGATACTTGGTTAGAGCAACTAGCAATAAAAATCTTTAATGATATTTTCGAATTAACAAAAGATAAAAAAGGTGTGTCCAGAGAAACTTATGGCGAAGGAGAAACCCTAGCCATCAACTACTTTATAAGATTAGCTAGAGATTTTGGTTTCCACGTGGAAGTTGACCCTGCTGCTAATGTTTTTTTTTCGCTCAAGCCAATTAAAAATAGTAGATATATTTTAACAGGTTCACACATGGATTCAGTTCCAATGGGAGGGAATTTTGATGGTTTGGCTGGAGTTGCTGCGGGTTTTTTAATACTTATTTATATTAAAAAAAATAACATTAATTTAAGTGTTCCTTTAAAAGTTTTAGCACTTAGAGGAGAAGAAAGTGCATGGTATGGAAGAAATTATATAGGATCAAAATGTATCTTTGGTTTGATCGGCAATGATGATTTAAATTCGAGTCATAGAACAAATGGAAAAAAACTTTTAACGGCTATGAAAGAGTGTGGAGTAGATCTTGATAAGATTAGAGCTTCAAAATGTCTAATAGATAAAGATAACATTGACGTTTTTATTGAATTACATATTGAACAAGGCCCAATTTTAGTTGATAGAGGTTGGCCAGCAGCAATAGTTACAGGGATAAGAGGTAATAACCGACATCATAATATTATATGTAGAGGCTCTGCTGGACACTCTGGTACAATTCCGAGATATTTGAGAAAAGATGCCGTTTTTGCAGCTGCAGAACTAATAACTCGAATGGATGATCATTGGAATACTATTCAACAACATGGGGGAGATCTTGTTTTAACATCTGGAATCTTTCAAACAGATTCAAGTCACCATGCTATGTCGAGAATTCCTGGGGAGGTTTATTTTAGCTTTGAATCTAGAAGTCAAGACTCAGCCACTTTAGACGCTCTTGAGGCTCTATTAAAATCTGAGTGTAAAACAATTGAGCGTGAAAGGGGAGTCAAATTTGAGTTTGACAATGTGATAAAATCATACCCAGCTGAGCTAGATGATGGTATAATAAAAAAATTATTAGATGCTTCTACTTCTTTGAATTTACCAAGTGCCTCTTTGCCAAGTGGCGCAGGCCATGACGCTGCTATTTTTGCAAATTCTGGTGTTAAAACTGGTATGATTTTTGTAAGAAATGACAAAGGCTCCCATAATCCAGATGAAACGATGGAGACCCAAGATTTTATTACTGCGTTATCAATATTGAAAAAATTTATAATTGATTATGAGAAGACTAAATCTGTTTAAAGTAGACTATAATTGTAACACATGTTAAGCCATTAAATAATATTCTATAAATTTTTTGTAATTGGGGTTTAGCATGTTTCCAACTAATTTTCCTGATAAAGACGTAATATCTACTATAACTGCAAAAATGTTAATTGAAGTAGAGGCGGTAAGGTTTAGTTCAGGCGAGCCATTTAAATTTACATCTGGATGGGCTAGTCCTGTATACATAGACTGTAGGAAATTGATATCATATCCAAGAGTTAGACATACTTTAATGGATTTTGCGGCATCTGTAATTACAAGAAATATTGGCTTTGAAAGTATAGATTCTATTGCTGGCGGTGAAACGGCTGGAATTCCTTTTGCAGCATGGATTGCTGATAGGTTAATGTTACCAATGCAGTATGTTCGTAAAAAAGCTAAAGGTTTTGGAAGGAATGCTCAAATTGAGGGTGACTTTAAAAATGACTCTCATATTCTTCTTGTTGAGGATTTAACAACGGATGGCAATAGTAAAATCAAATTTTGTGAAGCTTTGAGAGAAGCAGGTGCAAAAGTGGATCATACTTTTGTTGTTTTTTATTATGATATTTTTCCTCAAACAAGGGAAACACTAAATAGTATTGGATTACAAATGCATTCATTAGCTACATGGTGGGATGTGTTAAAAGTAGCTAAAGACAACAACTATTTTGAAAATAATGCAATTGGTGAAGTAGAGAGTTTTTTAAATGACCCAATGACTTGGTCGGCAAATCACGGTGGAGCTTCATCATTAGCTGACTAACTATTTTTTTTTAATTTTGCTTCTCTCCACGCTATGTAAGAGGTCGAGCCTATTATAAGAATTCCACCTATCCAAAGTGTTATTTGAGGTTCTTCTGCAAATAATGCATATCCAATAAGTACCGACCATATCAGCCTAAGAAAATCAAAAGGCAGAAGTAATGCCAACTCTCCTTTTTTCAAAGCTGAATTCATTATAGTTTGAGCTAAAGTTCCTGTGATAGCAATAAATACTAAAATTAAGAATTGTCTTATATCTATCATTTCTAATACAGGAAACGCCATTGCAAAAGTGGCTGGTATCATTCCTATTCCAAAATATAGTGAAATTGTAATTGCACTATCAGTTTGGGTGAGTTTTTTAATAAAAATCAAACAAACTGACCATAGGAATGATGAAAAAATTATCAATAACGCTCCTAACTCAATTGATATATCTGGTCTCATGACAATTATTGTCCCAATAAAACCTAGGATAAGAGCGCTTGTCCTTCGAATTCTAATTCTTTCTCCCATAAAAATTACAGCAAGAATTGTTGCAAAAATTGGAACGGTAAAACCTAAAGTGGTCAATTGTGCAAGTGGAGTGGTAGTAATTCCATAAAAAAAACACAACATGGCAACCGAGTTAGTAGAAATTCTTAAAAACTGAATTTTAGGTTGTTTAGTAATAAATATACTTTTCCCTTGTTGGAATATGACTGGAGCTAAAACAAAGATTACTAATGCACAACGAAAAAAAGCAATTTCAAAAATGTGAATTTCTTGTGAAAGATATTTAACTGCACTATGCATAATAACAAAAAACAAACCTGAAATAATCATCAAGCCTATAGCAATTAATGATTGTGGCATTTTGTTAGAAAAATCCTTAATGATTTTTATAGAATACAATGATGAACCTTAATGAATAAGAAATATTTATTCTTATAAACTCTTTAATTTAAAAATACGAATTTAATTATCAAATAACTTGTAGGTTTTGATTTTATAACATTTAATATCTCAAGTTTTATTAGATTAGGTAACTTAATAAAATGATAAAATTATTTTTTTTGCTTTTTATTCACTTCAGTTCAGCTTCATTAGCTAATGACAACCTTAAAGGTTATAAGGCTCTAGAGAGTAAAGATTATAAATCTGCGCTTTATTATTTGAGTTATCAAGCAAATTTAGGTGATGATAAGGCTCAGTACAATTTAGGGGTTATGTATCAAAAAGGCCTAGGTGTTCCAATAAATCAAAATGAGGCATTTAGTTGGTTTTTTTTGTCTGCCAATCAGGGTAATATTTTAGCTAATTATGCTCTGGGTCATTCATATTTAAAAGGGGCGGGCATTCAAAAGAATTTTAAATTAGCTCTTAAATCCTTTAAGTACGCAGCTCTCAGAGAACATCCAATGTCAAGGTTGCTTCTTGGCAATATGTATTATCAAGGTCAAGGCATCACTAAAAGTTATTCTAGAGCTTATTTGTGGTGGAAATTGGCAGAGGATCAAAACATTGACGGGGCATCACAAAATATTGATATGTTAAAAAATAAAATGAATAAAGATGAGTATTTAAAAGGTAAAGAAATGTATGCCAGTTGTATGCAAAATACTCTATATAATTGCACTAAGAAAATTGATTTATTTTAGTAGATATGATTGTAAAAACAAGAGAGCAAATTGAAGCAGATTTGAGATATGCAATCAAAAGCTCAAAAAAAAGTATTTTTGTTAAATTAACGTTAAATGACCTTATTCAAAATTCAAGAAGGATGTACCAGATTTACAATGCCTATCAATCTGGAGAAAAATTTAAAATTAATAATAATGATGACATAATATCTGCATTAAAAAAAATAGATAAAGATTTTCAAAGCCTGAAAAAACAAATTAAAAAAATACCAGAACCAATAAAAGATTTATTAGACAGAAAGTGGGAAAAAGAGCCTAACTCGAAAGAAAGGAGAGAAGGTTCAACTTCAATTATTCTAAAACATTTATCTAATTTACATTTAGATTTTTCAAAAAATGTAAAGCTTTGGAATGAAGATACAGAAAATGGCAAAATTTCTAATATTGACCCTGTTCCTATTGCAATCATTCATAGTGCCATGACAATTTGGACTGAGGTATTAAAAAATAAAGTTAAATTAAGTAAAAATCTTTTGATTTATCTTCAAAAAGTGTTTGAAGCATATGGCTGTGAAGCTGATATAAAAACAAATTATAACAATTGGCAATTATTAAAAAATATGTCTTAATATCACCCGTTAAATTATTAGGGGTTACAAAATGGCTTCATTTCTTAATTGTGATCAGACACAAAACTTTCATCAAAATGGGTATGTAATTGTCAAAAATTTTTTTAATGATAGAGAAACAGAGCTTTTACAAAATGCTTCCAAATTAGATCCAGCTATTAGAAGTCACCTATACGATAGAAAAGACTCAGAAGGTTTAATTACTAAAATGATGGCATGGAACCATCCGGATGATAGTATTTATGGAGTTACTGCTAGATCAGAAAAAATTGTTGATACTATGGAGGACTTGTTAGGTGGAGAAGTTTACCACTATCACTCTAAAATAACAGCCAAGGAACCATATGAAGGTGGAGCTTGGGAGTGGCATCAGGATTATGGGTATTGGTATAATAATGGTTGTTTGTTTCCTTTGATGGCTACTGTAATGATTGCCTTAGATAAATGTACAAAGGAAAATGGATGCTTACAGGTTTTGTCTGGTTCAAATAATCTTGGTAGAATCGATCACGCTTTACTAGAGAGTGGTCAAGTAGGTGTCGATTTAAAAAGAGTTGATGAGGCAAAAAAACATCTTGAATTAGTTTATTGTGAAATGGATCCCGGTGATGTTTTGTTCTTTCATTGTAACACTCTTCACCGATCTGACAAAAACAACTCACCAAACAGGCGATGGACACTTTTATGTTGTTACAATGCAGCAAGAAACAACCCATTTATTGATCATCATCACCCTAAATACACACCATTAAAAAAATTACCAAACGAGGAAATAATTAAAGCTGGTGATAAATTTCTAGAGGTTAAAGACGCTGATACTTTTTTAAAAAGAGCACCAACGCCCCCTGAACTTTCTAAAAAGGCAGGTAAATTATTCAATGCTTAGGCTGAGTTTTTTAGTTCATTCTGAAGATAAAGAGATAAATCTCTATCGTTGATTTTAGGTAAGTTTTGATTTTTAAAGTATTTTAATATTTTAAATTTCATTGGTTTATCTAAGCTTTTTTTTATTTCATATAAATATAAACTTTGTCTAATTGTTTGGTGAATTCTCGATGCAACTTGAAATGCTTTAGAGTTTTGCCCCTCAAATTTTGTAATAATAACATCACATTTTGAATCATTTATTAACCTTCCGAGCATTGGTTTCCAATTATCCTCTTCTATGGGCTGCCCCTTGCGCCTAGACCAAGCCACCCCACCAGCTGGGAAAATGGCAATGACACCCCCATTTTTTAATATATCAATAGCTTTTTTTCTTATTTCAACATTATCTCTCATTGCATTTTTTCTATTGCTAAAGTCAATAGGTAGAATGTTATTAGCTAAAATTGGTTCTCTTTGAAGAACTCCGTGTGCAATGACCCTAAAGTTTTCATCTAGAGTTGAAGCAAACCAAGATAAAAAAACACCATCAGCCACACCAAATGGATGATTTGCAGCTATAATCAGACCTTTTGATTTATTTCTTTTAGGAAGAGGAGCCAGTGAAGGGGCAGTTATTCCCATGGATTTTAGAGCATGTTCCCATAGTTCAGTTCCTGTTTTATCTTTAGCTAAGGAAGTGAATTTTTTATACCTTTTCTCTAAAGAAATTCTTGCAGACAAAAGCTCTATAGTATGAATTAAAAACCTATGATGAAATGGCAACCAAGATTCAGCGTATGTTATCTTTACATTAGATCTAAACATCATAGTGACTTAAAGTTTTTTTAAATTAATATTACTCTACAGTGTTATAAATTTAATTTTCAATAATTTTTATCAAATAAAATATTCTTTTAAGTTGGTATAACAGGATTTATTTTAGGAAAAAATTTTTCCAAGTCATAACCAACCTCTAATAAAATATCTTCCCTATATTTTCTTGAAATAAATTGTACTCCTAAAGGGATATTTTCTTTGGTTTTTTTTGTAGAAAAGGATAGTCCAGGCAAACCTAAATATGGAGGCGCAATTTGAGGTAGCATGGAATCAAAAACCAGGTCAAATGAATCTTGTGATTCTAAATCTTTTAAATCTGGAAAGGGTAGGTCTCCTGAAACAGGGCATAAAATCAAAGGGTATTCATCAAAAAATTTATTCCAATTTCTACTTATTCTAGCACGGTTTTGTAGCGCGTCCATGAAGCTTTCTAAGCTTGTATCAGGGCATCTTCTTGACATTTGATCGAAGATAAAATTAGCATCAGGATCATTTTCCCTTTTTATAGCTTCTCCTCCTGTTCTCCTAAATTCTCCTAGCCATAAGGTTGCTTGAAATTTAGCTGCTTCTTCAAAATCAGGAGCTTTTGGCTGTTCAATGATCCAGCCAGCTTCTTCGAGCAATTTGGCAACAAAATTCAACTCTTCTTTTATAATAGGGTCGATCTTTAAACCTGGAATTTCTGTAATTAGAGCTATTTTTTTTGTAACTCTTTCAAACTTAAATGGAACTGGAGTCCACCATGGATCGTCATAATTTTCAAGGCTCATTGCCTGTAACCCAATTTCCAGGTCTATAACTGATCGTGCAATGGGACCAGACACCGCCATGATTTGCCCACCAATATGTCTATCTGGTGTGGTGTAGTTAATCATTGGCACCCGGCCAATACTTGGTCTCAAACCATGTATTCCACATGCATATGCAGGATAACGAATAGACCCAGCGATGTCCGTTCCATGACCGATTATTCCCATACCAGAAGCAGTTGCTGCTGCTGCACCTCCAGAAGATCCTCCTGGAGTTATTTGATTATTGTGGGGGTTAAGTGAATGACCATGTAAACTATTCCTAGTAAACCAGTGAATGCTGAAGGCTGGTGTGTTGGTTCTTCCGACAATAAGTGCATCAGATTTTTTTAAGTTTTTTACTACGGGACTATCTTTTGTTGCTATCAAATCCTTTTGAATACGTAGTCCATTTGTGCTTGCGTAACCGATTTGGTCGGTATTTACTTTAACCGTAACAGGTACGGCCGCGAGTAAGCCTAATTCCTCCTGATTCTTGAGCTTTTTATCTATTGCAGAAGCGGTTTTTCTTGCTTCGACAAAAGTATCTACAACAATAGCGTTTATTTTTGGATTAACTTTTTCAATATGTTCAATTGTTTCATTACAAATTTCAAGTGCTGAAATCTGTTTTGTTTTAAAAAGTTTAGAAATTTCTTTAGTATTTAATGCCCAAAGTTCCTTCATTAATCATCCTCCAAACCACTCTAAATTAATATTCAAAATTAAAAAAATGAGAAACAATTTTTTAAATTAACAACAAATATGTAAGCTATCATATGTTTAAAAAGTAGTTTATTATTATTTTGTGGAGATATGTATTTATTATGAAATTTCTAAAATGGCATGAAAGACCTGAAAGTTCAGAAAAAAAAATTAAGGATCAAGAGATTCTCGATGGTAAAAATTTTTTAAAAATAGCTGATCACTTCATTACTTTTGCAAATACAAAAAATAAAACAATAAGATCTACTGATTTAAATTATATTATGCTTTATGCTGCAGCTCGTTACTCTGCACATGTAGGTAAAAATGTTATAGAAGTTGATAATCATGAAGATTATGTAAAGCATATGTCTGAACAATTTCTTGATATGCTTCGAGAGCATTTGGCCGATCCAAACTTATGATTAAAAATTTAACTATTGGTGTTTTTTTAGGGGGATATAATGAGAGACAAGAAAGAAATGTCTGACATGACAGAGTCAGAAATAAGTTACAGAAAATTTCTAAAAAACTTAGGAGTAACAACTCATAAGGAACTTGAAAATGCTATTAGTAAAAAAATAGAAAATGGTGAATTGGATTACGACACAACTTTAAATATAACAGCTCAAATTAAGATTGATGCATTAGATTTTAATCATTCAGTGAATTCTACATTATTACTACCAAAAAAAAATGACTAATATAACAGAAGATTTAGTCTTAACCATTTTAAAAGAAGTTGAGGATCCATCGCAATCAAAAGATATTGTGTCTTTAGGTTTGGTAAGTAACGTTACTATTAAAGGGTCTAATATAGCCGTAACTATGGAAGTACCGGTTCATAGAGGAGCCTCTATGGAGCCTATAAGAAAACTAGCTCAACACAAACTTTTGAATATTGATGGTGTGACTAGTGCTACTGTTGTGGTAACTGCCCATGAAAACAAAAAGGCTCAGACTGTTGATCAGAACAACGATAACAAGATTGAAAAAGTATTTGAAAGTAACGTTAAGAGATTTATTGCAGTAGGTTCTGGAAAAGGTGGTGTCGGAAAGTCTACAACATCAGTTAATTTAGCTATAGCATTAAAATTAGAGGGTTATAGCGTCGGTCTTTTGGATGCAGATGTGTATGGACCATCACAACCTAGAATGCTGGGTGTTAGTGGAAGGCCAGCCTCGGTAGGAGGAGATATGGTTGCTCCGCTTCAAAACTTTGGAATAAGTCTAATGTCAATGGGTCTGCTTGTACCTGATGATACAGCAATGATATGGAGGGGACCAATGGTTCAGTCTGCTCTAACTCAAATGCTAAATTCAGTTGCTTGGGGTAACCTAGATGTAATCGTGATAGATCTTCCTCCTGGAACTGGTGACATCCAAATATCACTTGCTCAACAAGTAAATTTAGCTGGCGCAGTCATTGTATCAACTCCACAAGATATAGCCTTGTTAGATGTTGTGAAAGCTTTAACTATGTTTCAAAAAGCAAATGTTCCAGTTCTAGGAATGATAGAGAATATGTCTTACTGGTCTTGCCCAGATTGTGGTAGAGTAGATCATATTTTTGGAGAAGGGGGAGTAAAAACTGAGGCAAAAAAAAGAAATATTGAATTATTAGGTGAAATCCCTATTTCCGCTGAAGTAAGAAAGGGGTCAGACTCAGGAATACCCATTGTAATTTCTCATCCAGAATCGATCCAATCTAAAAGCTATAGAACAATTGCAAAAACTATTATTAAATCTATTAAGTTAGATGAAGAGGAAGTAGTATGAGTTTATATTATGAACCTGATCCAGCAAATGATAATGACCCGCCCCTTTTGCCTCCTATTTTAACCCCAGTATCTGTTCCAGATAAAGTTGACGTATTTGCTAAAGCTATTTCAGCAGCCTCAAAAAGCGAGGCCGGGACCGTTTTTTATTCTGAAAATCCAGAGTATGTAGAACTTGCTGTAGTTTTAATACCAGAGGTAATCAAAATAAAATGCAACCAGATGTTATATGTTTTGATGGTTGCCGCTAGCGATTCTATTGGAGCTTTAGCTCCACCAGAGGTTGCTGTAACATTTTCATATCCTGGATTTATTTATTTAAATAGAGGAGAGGCAGGTCTTGTAAAAATAGAAGTTTCTCCATCTAGTGATGACAAAGGTATTCCAGATTGGGTTGTGGTTGGGATTAAACTTAGATTGAATAATAATCTTCAAGAAGATGAGACACAGATTAGACCAGATATCACTTCGCTTGCCGATGAAGGGGCTGGTTATATTTCTAGAACAAGGGCTATAGAATCTTTGTCCAGACATTTTTTAGCTTGGGTAAGTCAATGGGAAGATGATGGTTTCAAGCCAGTGGCTGAGGCTTGGAATAAAAGAAGAGAAGAATCAAAGGTAATTGTAATTAAAGATAACAAAAAGGTATCTTGGGTGGGTTTAGATGAAAATGGACTTGCAATAGTTAAATTAAATGAAAAAGAACTTTTTTTGTCTCCTGTCGACGTTTTAAAAGAAATTGGAGAAATTAATTTAACATGAAATTTGCTAGAACAATACGTTTCGATAAATCAGATTTAAATATATTTCCAATAGCATCAGAAGAGGGTGAATTAGCGGTCGTAGGAACTTTTAACTTTTATAACATGGAACAAAAAGACCTTAAAGGTAAGATTAGGCAGGCTTTTACGAATGGTTTTATGGGATGCAAAACTTTTGGCTATTCTACATTGATTAGTCTAGTTAATGTAACGGAAGAAGATTTAGAAAAATTAAAAGATGATCTTGGCCAGTATTTGATTGATAAGTATGGAGCGCCAAATAAAGAGATTGCCTCGAAAGCAGCTTCTGAAGAAATTAATTTAATGTTAGAATTATGTAGAGATCATGAAACAGGTAGCTTATTAAGTATATCAAGAGAATGGACAGAACAGGGTATAAAAGAAAAATATAGGAATTTGCCAAAAGCGGAATCCTGTGCTGAACAAAAAATTTGGACAGTAGTAGAAGAAGATTAAAAATTAAGGAATTTTTTTATAATGGTCAATAACGACTTTTGGCTGACATCTGGTTGGCATTTGCTTGACAAAAATAACGAAGGTCATCTTGTTCCTACTGAAGACTTTATGAGAGCCTATTTTTATAGACCAGAAGTGGCGCCAATAGAGGAATCATGCCCTGCTGAAATAGAATTACATAAAAGATTAATTGATAATCCTTTTGTCAAAATAGAAACAAAATATCTTCAAAACATTAAAGATAAAGACGTAATTTTTAATTATGAAGTCATTTTGCGTTTTAGAGATTTCTTATCTCATTTCCCAACTTTAGACTCTGCCTATTTGGCTATAGCAAGAGGAAAAAAAATTGATTTTCCACCACTTTTTGTTGATCAAGTTGTGCAGATCATTTTGAGGAATATTCTTAACGATTGTCCTTATGCTTTGCAAGTAAGAGCCTCTGAATTATTTTTCCGTACTCAGGTAGTAACAATAGCTGAAGACGAAATTATGGTAGCGGATGAATTAACTGTTGAGGCACAAGCAGAACAGAAAAATCCTTCCAGAAATGATCCCAAACAACTAGAAGTTGAAATTGATATATTAAGAGAAAGTACAGCAGATAATTATTGGGAAAGATCTGATAAATTTGATACTTCCATTGATTTGGCATTCACAAAGCCTGGTTTAGATGCTTTAGCAAGGGTAATGGAAAAGTGGATTCAACATTTTTTATCAATTGAAACATCAATTAAGCCAATGCAAAAAATCGAAGACGAGAAATGGTCGTGGCATCTAGGTTTGGAAAGCGACTCAAACTCTATATTGAATGATCTTTATAAAGGCATAGAAGTTTCTGAACAAAGACTTAAGCAGATCTTATGTTTATTTCAGCTCGATGCTCAAGATGGATTTCTAAAAACAATGATTAATAAACCAGTTTATTTAGGTTTGGCAATGAATGATAAGTCAAAAATCAAGTTTAAACCTCAGAATCTTTTAACAAACTTACCTCTTGCTGATTTATCTTAATCTTTTTTCAAATAATCATCTGTTGTTCTTGGGTTTGGTCTTTCTTTAGCATCAAGCATTTTATCCTTTTGAGCAAACATTGCTCCAACTCTGCAGTCTTCACACATTTTGAGCATTTGAGTTCTTCCATCCTCTTCAAACATAGAGTGGGTAGAGAGTCGATCTATAATTCTTTCAATTGATTTTGTGGACCCAAAAGTTTTCCCACACTCAATACAATCAAAAGGATGGTCTTCTATAATGAGCTTTGCTGACATAGCGTCATCATTTAAATTAAATTGAGGTAAAAGCGAAATAGCTTTTTCTGGACAAGTTGAAACGCAAATTCCACATTGTAGGCAAGCGTCCTCCCTAAACAATAATTGTGGTGAATCAGGATTGTCTTGGAGAGCTCCTGCAGGACATGCGTTTACACATGACAAACATATTGTGCAGCTATCAAGATCAACTTCTACCTTGCCATATGGGGCTCCTTTAGGCAATTCGATGATAGATTTTTTGTTATTATTAGATTTAGAAAGACCCTGCATTCCTGCTCTTAAAATTCCTCTTGGAGCGCCAAGTGCTACAAAAGGAGATGATTTTATTTTACTATATCCTTCTTTTTCGTAGATTTTAAGTTCCACTTGATCAGGGTCATTTTCTTCGATTATACAGATTGAATTAGAGTTGTGTTTAGAAATCCCCGAAAGCAATGAATTTGCAAGATCAACTTGCTCGTGCAAAAAGGAATATTCTTCACTATTCAAAGGATTTACTAATATAAATATTTTTTTAAAACCAAGAGCAATAGCTGAAACTAAGATATCATGACCAACTCTACCAACTGAGTGCATTTCATAAGGTATTACATTAGCTGGTAGTCCTTTCCCATGCCTGGAGATAAGGCTAATCATTTCATTCCCAAAATTTAAATCAAATAATATTAATGAAGGATTTTGTCCTCCAGCCTTCATAAATTGATCATTTAGATCTGATAACGAGTGAAGAACAACATCTAAACTTGGATAATCCGTTTGGATGGCTCCCGATGGGCAAACCGAACCACAAAAACCACAACCCCCACATATTCCTGGATCAACAGCAACAATATCTCCTATGGATTGAATGGCCCCTGCTGGACAAACATCCAAACATTTTGTACATCCTGTTTTATTGTTTCTTGAGTGAGCGCATAGGTTTTCATTAAAATTTACATAAATAGGTTTTTCAAACTGGCCTATCATGTCAATTGCTTTTGTAAAAATATTTAATAAATCAGTTGGACTATTAGTGCTTCCTCTAAAATAACCATCTCTTTTATGATCTCCGGTAAACATTGGAGGATTTTCACTTAAGTCTATAATTAAATCACATTCTGTATCAACTTCTCTAAAAAAATCTCCAAAAAGAAGTTCTGATTTACTGCTTTTCAAGCTTTCTGAAAAATCGTTAATTTCAAGCTTAAATTTTGAGAAATATCCTTGTGCTTTTTTTATAGAACCTTTTGTTATTCTGTAATTTTTATTTTCTGTAAAAAATTCACCCTTGTCATTGGATATCATTAGCGTAACACCTAAATGAGAAGAGAGTTTTTGGCAAAAGTTAGCTGCAATATCTAACGAATCATTACCATTCGATGCATCAACGTAGACAAAACACCTACCTGAAGATTCCAGTGTTAGGCTTGGGGTTTTTTTTGTTTTTTTAACAGATGAATTAATAAGCGCACTAATTTTTGGAGCTGTTTTTTTACTTTCTTTTGACCATCCTGCATATTCTCTAATATTGAAAGTTATAGGTATTTCAAAATTATTCTCTTCTGCGGTTTGTTCAAAAGTTTGTTGTTCTTGTGTGCAAGCTATGAATAAATTTTTTTTACTTTCTTTGGCGATATTGAGTTGCTCTAATACTAAATCCAATTGAGAACCACACAAATTACTATGAACATCACATTTTGAAGTGGAATCACAGGCTTTGCTAATAGCATCACCATCTATCTCCATGGTATTTTCACAATTACAAATTAATATTTTGTTATTATCAATATCCAAGATAAATTCTCCAAATGTTATTGCATCAAAGAGTTATATTGCATCAATTGTCAATTATTTTCTAATGATATAAAAATTTTTAGTTTGTTTTTTAATTTTTTATGTTGCTAAAATATTAGTCTAATTTTTATCTTGATGTCATTTTACTGAGAGGCTTATGGAAAATTTAGAGAGTAAAAAACATCTCCTCTACGCTGTTAGAATCATTCTTGAAAGAAAAGAAATAGATAATATCTGGCAGAGTCATAAATGGGTTGTGAATGATCTTATTCCGCTAAATGTATCAAGCGGGGAAGGTTATCCTCCAATTAATGATGTAAGAATTTATCCTTTGCTAAAAGACCTAAAAAAAAATGATAACCATGATAATAATTTGTATGTAGCTGATGCCTCAATTGATTTGCATCGTGCTGAAGCAGAAGGTTATGCAGAAAATCTTCAGTCATCAGATCCATCAGTTTACATTGTTTTGAGGGATGGAGATTTGATAGATAGTTCAGTTGAGGAAGAAGATAATCCTAATAATTTAGTTGATATTCATCTAGCTGAAGTATCTTTGTCGCCCTATAATATACAAGACTACGAAGATTGTGGAGAAGATAGGGTAGAAAAAGTTCCATTATACGGGCCAATAGCTGAACTGTTAGAAAAATTTGTTAACTTCCATTTTCATCCAGAGGAGTTTAAGAAAAGAAAGCGAGATAAAAAAAAGATTGATGAAAATACCAAAAGAGGCGGAGATTTTCGCATTAATAAAAATAACATTTATAATTAGTGAGATTGTTAATGGAAGATAATAAAGAAACTCCCAATGAAAATTTTATATCGCGATGGTCTAAAAGAAAATCAAAAATTAAGTCAAATGATATTGAATTGGAAGGTGTAGAAGAGTTATCCCAAAAAAGTGAAAATTTTAAAGAAGCTGAGATTGAAACAAAAGAGGATGATTATAAAGATCTTAATGACGATGAATTATTGGAAAAATTTAAACTTCCTAACCCAGAAAAAATTAAAAAAGAAAAGGGACTTGATGTTTTTTTTAAAGAAGGAGTGCCTGATCGTCTTCGTCAAATCGCACTTAGAAGAGTTTGGAGATTAAATCCTATCATACGTTTTGCTGATGCAGAAATTAATGATTATCATGAGGATTTTACTGATGCAGCAACTGTAGTTGAAGGTATGCAGACGGCCTATCAAGTAGGTAAAGGTTACTTATCGGAGTTATTAGAAAATCAAGATAATGAAAGTGAAATAGAAGAAATTGACGAAGTGGATAATCAAAAAAAAGAATCAGTGTCAAAAAAGGCTAAGAAAAATACACTAGTTACTAAAGAAGTTGAGAATTCAGACAAAGTTGAAGATCTTGACAAAAAAACTGAAGAAATAGGAAAAGAACAAAAAAAAGAGGTCAATATTAATATTCAGGATGAAATTGATATTAACCCTAGGGAACGAGAAGAAGTTATGATTGAAGAGAGTTTTCAAAAGCCAAGACCTAGGATGATGACTTTTACTCCTAAATCAAATTGAAATGCATAATATTGCTTTTGGCATACTTTTATTAAATTATAATTAACAAATTAAGTAAAAAAAACTTTATTTTTACAACTTTATAATAAATAGTAATTCTGGGGGATTTATATTGGTTTCGCAAACTGCAGAAAATTTAATTAATAACGAAGATCAACTTAGGGCTGACATGTATTCTTTTTTGGCCAATCTTCTTAGAGCTGAGCCAAGTTCAGAATTGGTAAACCAGTTAACCAAGCTTGAATCAGACGATTCCCCTATTGGTAAATCAATCAAAACTCTTTCAAAATTAGCATCTTCCTTAGATCTCCCAACTATTAGAGATGAATATGTTAGAATTTTTATTGGTGTAGGCCGAGGAGAGATACTTCCTTTTGCCTCTTATTACCTAACAGGCTTTCTTAAGGACAAGCCTTTGGCAAAGCTTAGAAGTGATATGAAAGAAATTGGCATTGAGCTTGCTGAAAATGTTAAAGAGCCTGAAGATCATATAGCTAGTCTTTTTGATATGATGTCTGGATTAATTTTAGGAAAATTTTCAAAAAAATTTTCAATTGGAGAACAAAGAGATTTTTTTAACAAGCATTTGGCCCCTTGGGTTGATCTGTTAATGAGAGATATTGAAAGTTCAAGAATTGCAGTGTTTTATTCACCAATAGGGACTATTGGAAGAGAGTTTATGGAAATAGAGCGTTCGTCGTTCTCAATGGATGTTACGGGGTAGCGATAGGCCCCCGTTTCATTAGTTCAAATAAATGAACTATAAAGAAGGAGTGTAAAATGAAGATTGATAAATCTAATAATTCAAGAAGAGAGTTTCTTAGAGGCGCAGCCATTACAGCAGCGAGTGCTGCAGTTGTCGCTACTGTATCTAAAACGGCTTCAGCAAGTGAAACTATGAATAAGACTGGTTCAGGCTACCAGAAAACAAAGCATGTAAAGACTTATTACGAAACCGCAAGATTTTAATTTTTAATTTTTTAGGAGGAATACTATGCTTAGAAAGAAGGCGAAAGGGGTGGCGATAGGCTCCCAAACTTCATCTTTCATTGGTAAAGTTACAGAAAAAGTTGTCGATAGACGTGCCTTTTTGAAAGGGTCAGGATTGGCAGTTGGAGGATTAGCTACAGCAGCTGCGTTAGTTGGTTCAAACGTTAAATCCGTTCAAGCGTCTGTATCAAGTGCTGCTGTGTCTATGAAGAAGACAGTATGTACTCATTGTTCAGTTGGATGTACGGTTATGGCTGAAGTTCAAAATGGTGTTTGGACTGGTCAGGAGCCAGGATGGGATAGCCCAATTAACCTTGGCGCTCATTGTGCTAAAGGTGCGTCAGTAAGAGAAACTGCAAGTGGTGAGAGAAGACTTAAATATCCCATGAAGCTAGTTGCTGGTAAGTGGACACGTATGTCATGGGATGACGCTATAAATGAAATTGGTGATAAGATGGAGTCAATAAGACAATCATCTGGACCAGATTCTGTTTACTGGTTGGGGTCTGCAAAATTTAATAATGAGCAGTCTTATTTATTCAGAAAGTTTTATGCCTATTGGGGATCTAATAATGGTGATCATCAGGCAAGAATATGTCACTCAACAACTGTGGCAGGTGTTGCTAATACTTGGGGTTATGGTGCAATGACCAACTCTTATAATGACATTCATAACTCGAAAGCTATGTTTGTTATTGGAGGTAATCCTGCAGAGGCACACCCTGTATCATTAATGCATTTAATGAAAGCAAAAGAACAAAATAATGCACCATTAATCGTTTGTGATCCAAGGTTTACTAGAACGGCTGCGCATGCCGATGAATTTGTTAGATTTCGTCCTGGTTCAGATGTCGCTCTAATCTGGGGAATTATGTGGCATATATTTGAAAACAAATGGGAAGATAAAGATTTTATCAGACAGCGTGTCTATGGAATGGACCAAATTAGGGCTGAGGTCAAAAAATGGAATCCAGAAGAGACCGAAAGGGTAACTGGAGTTCCAGGATCACAGTTAAAAAGAGTTGCTAAAATCATGGCCAATAATAGACCTGGTACTTTCATATGGTGTATGGGTGGAACTCAGCACACAAATGGAAATAACAACACCAGAGCTTATTGTGCGTTTCAGTTAGCTCTTGGTAATATGGGGACCGCAGGTGGTGGTGCTAACATTTTCCGTGGGCATGACAATGTACAAGGTGCAACTGACTTTTGTATCTTATCTCATTCATTACCTGGATACTATGGCTTGTCAGCTGGTGCTTGGAAGCATTGGGCAAGAGTATGGGAAGAGGATTATGATTGGTTAAAGGCTAGATTTGCTTCAATGAAGGGTAAAGACGGTAAAACCAAGAGTCTTATGAATCAAAAAGGTATACCTGTATCAAGATGGATCGATGGTGTCCTTGAAAAGAAAGATAATATAGAGCAGCCAGACAACCTTAAGGCAATGGTTTTCTGGGGACATGCACCTAACTCTCAAACTAGAATGAAAGAAATGAAAGTTGCAATGGAAAAATTAGACCTCATGGTCGTAATTGATCCATATCCAACAGTATCTGCAGTTCTTTCTGACAAAACTGATGATGTATATTTGCTTCCATCAACAACTCAGTTTGAGACCTATGGTTCTGTTACAGCTTCAAACAGATCATTACAATGGAGAGAAAAAGTTATTGAACCATCTTTTGATTCTTTGCCTGATCATACGATTATTTATAAGTTTGCAAAGAAATTTGGGTTTGCTGATCGTATGTTTAGAAAAATAAAAGTAACAAATGATGAGCCTCTAATTGAAGATGTAACTAGAGAGTTCAATAGTGGTATGTGGACAATAGGTTACACAGGGCAATCACCTGAAAGACTTAAGGCTCACATGAAGAACCAACATGTCTTTGATAGAACAACACTAAAAGCTGTAGGTGGAGAAGTCGATGGTGACTATTATGGTCTACCTTGGCCTTGTTGGGGTAATCCAGAAATGAAGCATCCTGGTACGCCACTTCTTTATGATACATCCAAGCCAGTGGCTGAAGGCGGACTTTGTTTTAGAGCAAGGTTTGGTGTTGAGCATGAAGGTAACAATTTGTTAGCGGAAGGTTCATATCCTGTAGGGTCTGAAATAAAAGATGGATATCCACAATTCACCATGGCTATGCTTAAAAAGCTAGGTTGGGACAAAGATTTAACAGCTGAAGAGAAAGCTGCTATTGATAAAGTTGGCGGTGATAAAGCTAACTGGAAAGTCGACCTGTCAGGTGGTATTCAAAGAGTTGCGATCAAGCATGGTTGTGCTCCTTTTGGAAATGCAAAAGCTAGAGTGATAGTGTGGACATTCCCTGATCCTGTTCCATTACATAGGGAGCCATTATATACATCGAGAAGAGATTTAGTGGCCGATTATCCTACGTATTCAGATAGGATGGCTTATAGACTTCCAACTCTTTATAAGTCTATTCAAGATGTTGACCATTCCACTAAATATCCAATTATCCTGACTTCAGGAAGATTAGTTGAGTATGAAGGTGGTGGAGATGAAACCAGGTCAAATCCATGGTTAGCTGAATTACAACAAGATATGTTTGTTGAAATCAACCCATTTGATGCTAACTCCAAAGGCATAAGGAATGGAGCTATGGTTTGGGTGGCTACTCCTGAGGGTGCTAGGATTAAAGTTATGGCGATGGTGACAGAGCGTGTTGCTAAAGGTGTAGCTTTCTTACCATTCCACTTCGGCGGTCACATGGAAGGTAAAGACCTTAGATCTAAATATCCAGAAGGTGCGGATCCTTATGTATTAGGTGAAGCAGCGAATACAGCTATGACTTATGGATATGACTCAGTAACCCAGATGCAAGAGACTAAGTGTTCCTTGTGTGAAATTGAACTAGCTTAAGGAGGGCTTAAAAATGGCACGAATGAAGTTCTTATGCGATGCAGAAAGATGTATTGAGTGTAATGCTTGCGTAACCGCATGTAAAAATGAACATGAGGTTCCGTGGGGTATAAACAGAAGAAGGGTTGTAACCATTCAAGATGGCAAGCCAGGTGAAAGATCAATATCTGTAGCTTGTATGCATTGTTCAGATGCACCTTGTATGGCAGTATGTCCTGTTGATTGTTTTTACCAAACAGATCAAGGTGTTGTATTACACTCTAAAGATCTTTGTATAGGTTGTGGTTACTGTTTTTATGCATGCCCTTTTGGAGCACCACAATTTCCGCAAGCAGGAAACTATGGTTCTAGAGGAAAAATGGATAAATGTACTTTTTGTGCAGGTGGTCCTGAAGCCGATATGTCAGAACAAGAGTTCCAAAAATACGGACGTAACAGATTGGCTGAAGGTAAATTACCTTCATGTGCAGAAATGTGTTCAACAAAAGCATTATTAGCTGGTGACGGCGACGAAGTAGCTAACATTTTCAGAGAAAGAGTTGTTGCTCGTGGTTTTGGTTCAGGTGCTTGGGGTTGGGGTACTGCATACCAATTAAAAGGCTAAAATTTATACTAAAAAGGCGGATTTATTATCCGCCTTTTTTGATTCTTTAATTCCATCAAATCGGAGTAAAAACTATGATTAAGATAAATAACGTTTATTTAATTATATCAATACTCATTAGTTCTTTACTTTTAAGCTCATGTAAAGAAAGCGAGCAAGGTAGAATACTCAATTATAAAAAGGGTGTTTATTTAGGAAAAAAGGATAATACCCTTACAAAAGACCAAGTGTATAACCTTAAAATGCATACATCTAGACAAAGAAGTTATTAATAATTTTAATAAGGAGAAAAGTGCATGTTTAGAAAATTACTTGTTACATTTATGATGATATTTGTAATTAATCTAGCGTTCATAGCAAATCCTAGTACATCGATGGCTCAAGTTAGTGGAGAAGTTCCCGGTAAAACACTAGGCCTTAAATCTGATGCAGATTTATGGAGGTACATTAGAACTGGTAATGCAGGGTCAACTCAAATGAAAGATGAGTTATCTGCGGTAATGATTCAATCCGAAGGCGACAATTGGAGAGCAATCAGAAATGGACCGCTGTCACTATATGGGGCATTAGGGTTATTTGGTATAATTGGTATATTATTTGTTTTTTATATGTATAGAGGGAAAATAAAAGTTGAGTCAGGTCTAGCTGGTCAAACTATTTTAAGATTTGCGGCTATTGACAGATTTGCACATTGGCTAATGGCAGGGTCATTTGTACTTTTAGCACTTACAGGATTAAATTTACTTTACGGAAAATATGTTTTACTGCCAATTTTAGGCCCTGAAATATTTACTGCAATAACGATTGGAGGAAAATATATCCATAATTACTTAGCATTCTCATTTATGCTTGGTCTTGCTTTAGCATTCATACTTTGGGTAAGGCATAATATTCCTTCAAAAATTGATTGGGAATGGCTTAAGATGGGTGGAGGTATTTTTAAAGCAGGGATGCATCCACCTGCAAAGAAATTTAATGCTGGGCAGAAAATGATTTTCTGGATCACTATGATAGGTGGTTTGTCTGTTAGTATGTCAGGTATTGCATTAATGTTTCCATTTCAAACAACTATGTTTGCAGATACTTTTGCTTTATTAAATGTGCTTGGACTAGGGCTGCCAACAGATCTCACTGCTCTTCAAGAACAGCAATATAACCAAGTATGGCACGGAATTGTTTCTTTAGGACTAATGATAATGATCATAGCGCATATTTATATTGGTTCTGTTGGAATGGAAGGTGCATTAGACGCAATGAATACTGGAGAAGTTGATAGAAACTGGGCAAAAGAGCATCATAACTTATGGGTAAAGGAAGTGGATGAAAAGAAGAATAGTAACCCAGAACCTGCAGAGTAACACTACCCCTTAAAATGGTAAGAAATAAAAACTTAAATAAAGAGATTAGGATTATATTCATATTCTTAATCTCTTTTTTTTTAGCTAATAAGACAGTTTTGGCAATTGAGCAATACACTGCTCATGGTGGCCCGGTAAAAGGGTTAGCTATTTCACCCAATAATAAATTGATGGCAAGTGCCAGCTTTGATTACTCTGTGGTTTTATGGGATCTTTATCCAATCAAAGAAAAAAGAACACTTATTGGACATGATGCTGCTGTTAATACAGTAAAGTTTTCTCCAAATAATAGATATTTAGCATCAGGAGGAGATGATAATAATATTTTATTATGGTCAATCAGAGAAATTGAAAGTAATTCTGATGAAACAGAACCAATAAAATTAGGAAGTCATAGAGGCAAAATAGCGGGGTTAGATTTTTCTAAAGATAGCAAATATCTCTTAACAGCAAGCTGGGACGGTACAGTAGGAGTCTGGGATATTTTAGAAAGAAGAAAAATCATGTCCCTTAACGGTCACAAAGGTCCAGTGTATTCTGTTAAATATTCTGAAGATAATAGATATATTTATAGTTCTGGTTATGATGGAGAAATAAAGCTATGGAGAGCTGAAAATGGTGAATATCTAAGGCCACTTATTAAAAATGGATGGGGTGTTTCTAAATTTGAAATCGATGAAAAAGATAATTTTATTGCTTTTGGATCTACGGATGGACAAATAACAATAAACAAGTTTGATAAAGACGAAACAATTTTAAAAATTAAAAATGATAGGGTTCCCATACTGTCTATGTATCATTTAGAAAAAGAAAATATGATAAGCTTTGGAAATGCAAAGGGACGAATGATTATACTTGATACAAAAACATGGTCATTAGTAAGAGATTTTAATGCAGTCAATGGGCCAATTTGGGACAATGTTTTATTCCCGAATGATTCATCATTAGTAGTTGCAGGATTAGATGATTTTTTAACTAGGTGGCAGATTTTTGATTTTCCTCCTAAATTTTTGGATAAACCTGGTCCTGCAAGAAGATTTAATCCTAAAATCGAGATAAGTAATGGCGAAAAACAATTTGCTAGAAAATGTAGTGTTTGTCATACTCTTGTAAAAGACGGTAAGAAAAGAGCTGGCCCAACATTATACAAAGTATTTGGAAGACAGGCTGGTACCCTGGAAGGTTATAAATATTCTGATGCTCTTATAAATTCTAATATAATATGGAATGAGGAGACAATAAACAGGCTATTTGATGAAGGTCCAGATAAGGTTACTCCTGGAACAAAAATGCCAATACAGAGAATGAAAAAACTAGAAGATAGAAAAGATCTTGTTATGTTTTTAAAAATGGCTACAAATTAAATACGGAGGAAAAAATGAAAATGGTTTTAATGAGTACTGTTTGCGCTGTTATTGTAGGAATAGGTGCATATTATATTTTGATGAGTACTGGCATGGATACTGCAAATGTTATGTCCAGTGTAAACGTACGATTATAAAAGATTTTACAAAATATATTAAATGAAAAAAAAAAGTTATTTTTTAGTATTCTTATTATCTATTAACATTTTTTCATTTAAAGTTGATGCTCATGAAGCTTCAAAAGCTTGGAAAAACGCATACAAATCTACAGTAATTGTGTTACCAACATGGCCAGGTTTTGAAAAACCTGGTTTTGGAGCACCTCAAGGGACAGCCCCAGCAGGAACTGGTTTTTATATTTCCTCTAATAATACAAACATTTCTTCTACAAATCTTATTATGACTGCAGCCCATGTCATAAGAAACTCAAAAATTGTTGAGATAAGAGATTATAATAATAAATCTCACAAGGTAGAAATTTTATTAGTCGATTATAAAACTGATATAGCAATTTTAAGGTCAAACAAAACTGGAATACCTATAAAAATTTCAAAAAAAATAATTGAAAATGGAAATGAAGTTTGTGTTATTGGAAATAGCTTTGGTTTAGGTCAAAGCTTATCGTGTGGAATTGTTTCTGGGAAAAATAGAAGAGGTATAGGTTTTAATGAAATCGAAAATTTTATTCAAACTGATGCTGCTGTTAATCCTGGAGCTTCAGGTGCACCTTTGATAAATATGGATGGAGAATTAGAAGGAATGGTTGATGCAATTTATACTAAAGAAGCTGATATTGACGCAGGTGTAAATTTTGCAATAGATAAAGAACTAATTCAAAAGTTTTTAAATGTTAATTATAATCAGTTAAATTAGAAATTAATGACTAATGAATTAACAAATATAGAAATTGCCAGACAAAAACTTTTAGATTCTATAAAGGTCAATAAAGGTAAAAAAGAAGTCTGTCTTACAAAAGCTTTTATGCGCATTAGCTACAGTTTAGTTGAGAGTGATTTTGATTTGCCGTCAACTGCTAACTCAGCAGTAGATGGATATGGTATATCTTCACAAACCTTATTCGATAAACCCAAAACAAAATTTAGAATTATAGGTATAGCAAAAGCAGGTCATCCATTTAATAAGGTAGTAGGAGTTGGAGAGGCTATAGAGATTTATACTGGTGCAGTAATGCCACAAGGAGTTGATACTGTTATTATGCATGAAAAATGCGAAAGATTTGGTAATGAGGTAATAATAAAAGATGTTGTAAAAAAGAACCAAAACATGCGACCTATTGGTGAAAATCTTAGAAAAGGTGAAATAGTTGTTAAAAAAGGAAAATTACTTAATGCAGCAGATATTGGTCAATTAGCTGCTTCAGGTAATAGTAAGTTAGAGGTTTATAAAAAACTGTCTGTTTCTATAATTTCTACAGGTGACGAGTTAATCAACTCAGTTTCTTCTGAAAAGCTAGAAGGACATATTTTTGATTCTAACAAGCCTATGTTGTTATCTTTGCTTAATGTAAATTTTTTAAAATTATTAGATTTAGGTATTGTAAAAGATAATAGAACCCAATTATCTAAAAAATATGCTGAAGCATTGTCTCAAAGCGATGTTGTGATTTCAACAGGTGGTGCGTCAGACGGAATAGAGGACCATACCCAAAATGCGCTTCGAGATATTGGAGCTGAGTGTTTGGTATGGCAATTAGCAATGAAACCTGGCAAACCCATGGCAATTGGTAAACTCGGAAACAAAATCATCTTTTGTTTGCCAGGAAATCCAGTGGCTGCATTTGTCTGTACAAAATTACTTATAAATCCAATTTTAATAAAACTCTCTGGGGGAGTGGAATGGGATCCATTAGCAGTAATATTAAAATCTGATTTCGATCATAAAAAACGGAGTGGTAGAGCAGAATTCTTAAGGGCAAAACTTATAAACCGAGATCATTCTACTTTTGTTAAGCTTCACGGAAGAAAAGGAGCTGGTGTAATCTCATCACTCACGGGAGCAGACGGAATAGTTGAAATCCCTCTGGAAACTGAAACTGTGTCTAAAGGAGATCCTTTGGTATTCTATCCTTTTGATCATAGAGGCTTATAGATCATACTAATCTGGTATTAAATTATTGTCCCATTTAACTATTACGTTGAAAGAAATTGATATTCTAGGAAAGTTTGACATGTTCGGATGGACCAGGTGATGGATGAATGCGGGCCACAATAATAAATCACCTGATTTTGGTAAAACTCTATGCTCTGGATCAACTTGCTTGTCGCCTTTTATTGAATTCATATTAGCTTGAGGCCTAGGGTCAAAAAAACTTATTGATGCAGGGTTTAAATCTGATCTAAAAAGTTCAGCATCTGATTGGTCAGGTACATTGACATAATAAGTACCAGACAACCATGAATGTGGATGATTATGAAGATTATGATAATCTCCTTTCATGTTTACATTTCCCCACCCTTGTATTGACCATTTTAATTCATAATTAATTCCGGATTCTATAGCATAATCATATATTGCTCGATCAAGACATTGCTTTAGCCAATAAATTGCTGGATGATCCATATTTAAAATATTTTGAGAAACATAATTTTCTGTCATGTTATCTTGACTGGCATTATTGGATAAAACTACATCTGCAATAACAGGGTTTGCTGTTTCATGACCTGGTAGAGACATTTCCATGAATTGTGTTGGCCATAGATTTAAAAATTTTGGTCTAATATTATTTTGTTTTTGTCCGTCTTCCATTAAATACCTCGAATAATTTTAAGAGATTTTATATTTCTGAATTAAGAAATCAGTTATTGAATTAATATTATTTAAATCAAAAGTAGGTAGGTCTGTATCTATATGTTTATCAGAGGCAATTGCAAATATATCGTTATCCTCTCTAAAAAGTAATGGTTTGCCTAGTTCAGGCCGATGGACCTCAAATTTTGGGATGTTTTCGTTTTTGTAACCTTCAACTATTACTAAGTCACATTTTCTTATAGGTTGTTTTGAAAACATTTCTAACATTTCAAATAAGCTTGTTTCTTCATTTTCATCATTTTCTTGAATAAGAGCAAAACGTTCTTTTGAAGATATAATCATTGGTCTTGCTCCAGACATTCTTAAATTGTAAGAATCCTTGCCTGGTTTATCAATATCAAATTTGTGATGAGCGTGCTTTAAGGTTCCAACATTAATCCCAATTTTGGTAAAATTCTGTATTAATTTAGTTAGTAATGTTGTTTTGCCTGAGCCTGACCACCCCGCTAGTCCAAATAAAGGAGGCAACTTACCTAGAATTTGTTGTGCGAGGATTAGGTCTAGGGGAGAATTTAAGTTGGTAAACGGATCAAATTCTGAATTATTAGAACCATCAAAATCAACATAAGCTTTCTTCAATGGTGCTGTAAATACATCTATTTTTCTGATACCTTCTTTTAACGCTGTTGACAATTTGGTATGAATATCAGCCTTCCATAACGCAATTACTGGATGATTAAACCCTCTTGATTTAGCAATAACTAAATCAATACCTGGGTTTTCGTTTTTTGTCTTTACCATAGACTCAATCAAATTTTTAGGAAGGAAGGGAGTGTCGCAAGGTAAGGTCATAACCCATTCTTTTTGAATATGGTTTGCCCAATTTAAAGATGCTAAAATACCTGACAGTGGACCTAAATGTCCTTCTATCGGATCTCTAATTAGTGTGTAGCCAAATTTTTCAAATTTTTCATTATTACTATTTATATTCAACGCTATTGGGGCTACTTTGCCTGAAACTCTCTCTAAGATATAAGATAATAGTGGTCTATCTAAAAGATTTATGAGTGCTTTCTCTTTGCCCCCCATCCTTCGACCTTTTCCTCCAGCTAAAATTACGCAAGGAATTATTTCTTTAAATTTTTCCAATTTTTTTTTAACCTTTAATTAATAAGAGACCTTTGAGCAGAGATCACATCTTCATTTTTAATGTTTTTAATATCTGTATCAAATACAACTCTATTAATTCCATTTGCAATAATCATTCTTTTGCCTTTTGCCCTACCTATAAGAGTGAGACCTGCTTCTTTAGCAAGGTTAACACCTGATTCAGTAAAGCCT
>Ga0181595_10000989_pt1 | contig 31446 bp, 38 predicted proteins | sample 041ome_7_FD_145604 | JGI IMG/M metagenome (GOLD analysis project Ga0181595, IMG submission 145604) | Coastal salt marsh microbial communities from the Groves Creek Marsh, Skidaway Island, Georgia - 041401AS metaG (spades assembly) | ecosystem: Environmental > Aquatic > Marine > Intertidal zone... | reverse complement strand
AAGAAGGGCCCGAGACAATAGCAGGTTTTTTTGCAGAGCCTGTGATGGGCGCAGGAGGTGTTATCCCCCCCTCTCAAGGTTATTTTGATGTAGTTCAAAAAATTTTAAAAAAATATGATATCCCCTTTATTGCTGATGAGGTCATTTGCGGATTTGGTCGTACAGGAAATCTTTGGGGATCACAAACATACAATATTCAACCTGATATTTTAATAGCATCAAAGTGCATCACCTCGGGCTTTTTTCCTTTAGGCGCCGTCATACTGGGAGAAAAAATGACTGAAGAAATGATGGAAGCTTCCTATCAAGCCGAGGAGTTCTTTCATGGATTTACGGCGGGCGGTCATCCTGTTGGTTGTGCTCTAGCTCTAGAAGCCATTGATATCATCATTAATGAAAAGATGATTGAAAATGTTCGTAAATTAGAGCCCCTCTTTATGGGTGCCCTAAAAAAGTTTGAAGAACTGGAGTTTATTGGCGAGGCCAGGGGCATTGGCTTAATGGGCGCCCTAGAGATGGTGCATGACAAAAAAACGAAAAAACCTTTTGACGGGTCTATCTCTATTGGTGAGCGAGTCGCTAATCAATGCATTCAAAATGGATTAATTTGTCGACCCCTGGGACCTTCGATTGTTCTTTGCCCTCCGTTCATTACCTCAGAAGAAGAAATGGGCATTATCTTCTCCACTCTGGATAAAACTCTAAGAAAAGTTTTTAGTGAAGTTAAATCTCTAGGATAACTGAACCAGTCGTTTTTCTATTCTCAATATCTGTGTGTGCTCGAGCAACATCTTCAAGTGGATACTTAGTAATTTGATCGAGTATAATTTTTTCACTACTGATGAGTTCAAATAAATCTGCGCTAGCATTTTCTAACCAATTTCGATTAGCATAAAAATGAAATAAAGTTGGACGAGTAAGATGAAAAGAACCGAAGGCTAAATCTGTCATTTGTAAATCTGTATAAGCGCCAGAGGATTGACCAAAGCTTACTACTGTTCCATGGCGTTTCAGAGCTTTAAATGAATTAAACATCGTGTCTTTACCCACGCTATCGTACACAACGTCCACTCCTAATTGGTTTGTCATTTCTTGAACCCTATCCAAGAAATTTTCATTTGAATAATTGATAGTTTCCTCGTAGCCATGATTTTTAGCTAAATTGCATTTATCATCATTTCCTGCCGTACCAATAGCCTTTGCGCCTATGACTCTCATCCATTGACCAGCAATTAATCCAACGCCGCCAGCAGCAGCATGAAATAAAACAGTATGATGAGGCTTAACTTCAAAACTATCTCTTAAAAGATATCGAACGGTTAAACCTTTGAGCATAGCGGCAGCGGCCTGATCAAAAGAAATAGCATCAGGAATTCTAACTACGAAATTGGCATCTAAAATTCGATGGGTAGAATATGCATTATTTGGTTGTGCATAAGCAACTCGATCACCAATACGAAAATTTACAACATCAGTGCCGACGGCCTCAATTGTGCCAGCTCCTTCAGAACCTAAAACTAAATTATTTTCTTGCGGCCAGGGATAGAGACCTTTTCTAAAATAGATATCAATAAAATTGACACCAATTGATTGGTTTTTGATTAAAACCTGATTAGGTAAAATTTCTGAAAGTTCAATTTCTTGTTTTTGAAGAACGCTGATATCACCGGGGTGGGTTGCTACTATTGAATACATGTCGATAATTACGATACCTTATAATAATAGATCCCACTTGAAAATTTTTTTTTCAATACCAAATAAAAAGAGAAGGTTGCCTGATGGAACTTTCGAAATTAACGCAGGTTTATAACTGCACAAAAATTAACGCTTAAGGAGGTTAATTATGACTACATTTGACTTGTCTCCACTATGGAGGTCTTCTGTTGGATTTGATGAGTTTGATAGACTCTTCGACTCCGTTTTTTCAACAAATAATAAGGGTGTTTCTTACCCCCCTTATAATATCGTCAAGCACGATAAAAATATTTATCAAATCACTATGGCGGTTGCTGGGTTTGATCAAAACCAAATCAATATTTCTCAAGAAGGGAATTTACTTACTGTTAAAGGAGAAATGGGCAATGACAAGGATGAGGATAAAAAAGAATATCTTTATCGAGGCATTGCTAATCGGAACTTTGAGAGAAAATTTGAATTAGCTGATACTGTAAAAGTAATTAATGCTGATTTAAAAAATGGACTTTTGAGTATTGATTTGGAAAGAGAAATTCCTGAGCACCAGAAGCCTAGACAAATTAAAATTAATGCAGGCTCTAAGTTGTTATCTGCCTAAATAAAAAAAAGAGGAGGGCTGCTAGTATGCAGCCCTCGTCTGAATTAATCTAATTGTGAAGCAACAAATTCCCAATTAACTAAACTATCTAAAAAAGCTTTTAAATAATCAGGGCGTTTATTTCTGTAATCGATATAATAAGAGTGCTCCCATACATCACATCCAAGAATTGGCTTCATACCATCCACAAGAGGGTTAGAGGCATTTGCAGATTTTGTAACTACTAATTTACCATTATTAATCGCTAGCCATGCCCAGCCAGAACCAAATTGGGTTGTTCCTGCTTGAATAAAAGCTTCCTTAAATTGATCAATACTTCCAAAATCACTATTTAGTCTTGTTTCTAACTCAGAAGGGATTGAGCCTCCTCCATTAGGTTTCATGCACTGCCAAAACAAAATATGATTCCAATGCTGACCGGCATTATTAAAGATACCTGCCATTGAAGCATCCTTTGAAGACTTGATAACGATATCCTCTAAAGAAGCGCCTTGTAATTCATTGTCTTTTAATAAGTTGTTTAGGTTAGTAACGTAAGTTTGATGATGCTTGCCATGATGAAAATCGAGTGTCTCTGCAGACATATAAGGGGCCAAGGCATCATTTGCGTAAGGTAAACTTGGTAATTCAAATGACATATTTATTTCCTTTAATTAAAATTCTTAATGCGTATTTTCTATCTTATTGTGTCTATTTTGACAACTATTAGGCAATGAGGTTATTATTATGGCTAAAATTTTAAGCATCCAATCAACGGTTTTAAACGATTTAGTTGGTAACCAAGCTGCCCGTTCAATTCTTAGACCTCTTAATCATGACTTAATTGAAGTCCCAACTATTATGCTGACATCCCATAAAGGTCAAAATTTGTCAATGCAACTTCATTCGAAAGATTTAAATATCTCAAAGATTTTTACTAACGTCCAATCTACTTATAATATTCAACCAAACAATCTGACTATTATCGGCTATTTACCCTCCAAAAATTCAACCAAACACATCTCTCATATTTTGAAAATTCAAAAGAATATTTTACTTGACCCTGTGATTGGTGATGTAGGTGTTGGAATGTACGTAACCTCAGATGTAGCAAATTACTTTCAAAGTATATTTACTAAAACAAAATATTTGTCTGCTAATTTTTTTGAATGGAGCTTTTTAAATAAAAAAAATCTCAATCATTATCCTCTCTCAGAAATAGTGGATGATTTAAAAAAATTTTCACTTCACTATAAATCGACCGTTCTGATCAGAAGCATCCCTGCTAAAAAAGAATTAATAAATCTTATTGCTAGTCCTAATGGGGTTTGGGGAATTAGCACGCCTGAAATCAAATTTAAAACTCGTTATCATGGGGCGGGCGATCTGACCACAGCTCTGTACGCGCATTATTTAACACAAAAGGTTTCAGAGAAAAAGATATTAGAGAATTTGACAAATGATATTTTTCAAATCATTTCAAAAAAAAAGAAAAAAAATAAATTTAAATCTAAGAGCTTAGATAATCTTTAATTAACAATTCTGCAATTTGAACTGTATTAAGGGCTGCACCTTTGCGGAGATTGTCAGAAACACACCATAAATTTAGACCATTAGGGATGGTCGGATCTCGACGAATACGACTTACATAAACAGGATCTAAACCTGCAGATTCCACAGGAGTGACATACCCCTCGTCAGCACGATAATCGATCATTTTTAAGCCAGGAGCTGATTTAAAAATTTCTCTTACCTGATCTTCTTCATAAGGTTTTTCAAATTCAATATTAACAGCCATGGAATGAGAAACAAAAACAGGGACACGAACACAAGTAGCGGTCAGTTCAATCTTATCATCAAGAATTTTTTTGGTTTCATTATACATCTTCCACTCTTCTTTAGTTTGCCCATCATCTAGGAAAACATCAATGTGGGGAATTACATTAAACGCTATTTGCTTGGTAAATTTTTCTTTTACAATGGCTTCATTAGCATAAATAGATTTTGTTTGATTGAATAACTCATCGGCCGCTTCTTTACCAGCGCCCGAAACAGATTGATAAGTAGAGACAACAATTCTTTTAACTTTAAATTGGTCATGAAGTGGTTTAACTGCAACAAGCATTCCCATCGTGGAGCAATTAGGGTTAGAGATAATATTTTTATTTCTGAAATTTTTAAGAGCTTCAGGATTTACCTCTGCAATTACTAGTGGCACATCCGGGTCTGTTCTAAAGTGAGATGTATTATCAATTACGATACAACCTTTTTTTGCAGCTTTTGGTGCAAACTCGCTTGATATTTTGGCCCCTGGAGAAAAAATTGCAATATCTGTACCCGAAAAGTCATACTCCGCCAAATCCCCAACCGTAATAGATTTATTTTCTCCAAAATCAATTGTACTTCCCTTAGATCGAGAAGAGGCTAGGGCCACTAAATCTGAATACTGAACTTCTCTTTCATCAATAATGTCTAATACTTCGCGTCCAACGTTTCCGGTGGCGCCAACTACAGCAATTTTTGGTTTTTTTAGAGAAGCCAACTTAAATTCTTTCGATTATGAGATCGCCCATTTTGGAACAAGAAACAAGTGTTTGATTTTCATCTGTGTAAATATCCCCAGTGCGAAAACCTTCGGATAAAACTTTTTGGACAGCATTTTCTACTTTGTCAGATAATTCTGATTGGTTAAGGTTGTATTTTAACATCATCGACAAACTTAAAATTGTAGCAATCGGATTAGCTTTATCTTGTCCTGCAATATCTGGAGCACTTCCGTGAACTGGTTCAAATAATCCATGTCTTTTGCCATTAATTTCTGCCCCTAATGAAGCAGAAGGAAGCATTCCTAAAGATCCGGTGAGCATCGCTGCACAATCACTTAATAAATCTCCAAATAAATTGTCAGTGACAATTACATCAAATTGTTTGGGGTTACGCACTAGCTGCATCGCACAATTATCAGCTAACATATTCTCTAATTGAACATCAGAAAAATCTTCATGAGTTTCTTTGACAACCTGTCTCCACAAAACTCCTGTTTCCATTACATTTGCTTTTTCGACGGAAGTCACTTTATTATTTCTTTTTCTTGCTAAGTCAAAAGCAACACGAGCAATACGATCAATTTCATAATCATAGTAAACTTGAGTATCTATAGCTTTTTTACCTTCAGCAGTATCTTCAATTCCACGAGGTTGACCAAAATAAACTCCCCCCGTTAATTCACGAACGATCATAATGTCAAGATTACTCACTACCTCATCTTTTAAAGTAGATGCCGATGCCAACGCTTCAAAAACAAGTGCGGGTCGAAGATTAGCAAATAATTCTAATTCTTTTCTAAGACCTAATAGGCCGGCTTCAGGTCTTTTGGAGCGCTCAACATTATCCCATTGAGATCCACCAACGGCACCCAGTAAAATTGCATCTGATTGTTTTGCTTTTTCTAAAACTTCTGAGGTTAAAGGTTCGCCATTTGCATCATAGGAGGCGCCACCCACTAGATCTTTCTCATAAGTAGCATCCAAGCCCAATGTATTTAGTTTATCAATAACCCGAATAGCTTGATCAGCTACCTCTACACCAATACCATCTCCTGGTAAGACTAGAATTTTTGAACTCATTTAAAGATCTCCAAACAACCAAGGCTTTTGATTTTTTTTATTTGACTCATAAGATGTAATGTCATCTTGATAGCCAAGCGTGATGCCAATATCATCTAACCCCTGTAATAATCTTTCTTTTCGATAGTCTTCAATTTCAAAATTAAATGATAAATTTCCTGCCTGGATAGTTTGATTAGGCAGATCGATATTAAACTCTGTTTGACTTTTTGCAGCACTCATTAATTGGTCTAACTCTTCAGTGTTGACTACAATGGGTAAAATTCCATTTTGAAAACAATTATTATAAAAAATATCAGCAAAACTTGTTGAAATTACACATCGAATACCAAAATCCTTTAAGGACCAGGGGGCGTGCTCTCTACTAGATCCGCATCCAAAGTTATCTCCAGCAACTAAAATTTTAGACTGATCGTACGGCTTGGTGTTTAGTACAAAATCTTCTACTAGTTTTCCCTCGGTGTCATATCTCATTTCATAAAAAAGACTAACGCCTAGACCTGTTCTTTTGATTGTTTTTAAAAACTGTTTTGGAATAATCATATCTGTATCGATGTTCACTATTGGCAATGGAGCGGCGATACCTTGGAGTCTTATAAATTTATCCATTATGTAAAATCTCTGATGTCGGCGATATTCCCTTTGATAGCAGAGGCTGCAGCTAACTCCGGACTCATTAAGTGTGTTCGACCGCCTCGACCTTGACGGCCTTCAAAATTTCTGTTGGAGGTTGATGCACAACGCTCTCCTGGTTTTAATTGATCAGGGTTCATCCCCAAACACATAGAGCAACCAGCTTCTCTCCATTCAAAGCCAGCGTCTTTTAAAATAGCATCAAGGCCTTCTTCTTCGGCTTGTTTCTTTACCAAACCTGAACCAGGGACAATCATAGCCTGGACATGAGAGGCAATTTTTTTATCTTTGACAATTGTTGCAACTTTTCGAAGATCTTCTATCCGGCCATTCGTACAAGAACCAATAAATATTTTATCAAGTTTGATGTCAGTCATTTTTGTGCCCGGCTGTAATCCCATATATTCAAGTGACCTTTCAATGCTTTTCTTTTTATTTTCTGATTTCGCACTCTCAGGACTCGGCACAACACCGTTTACAGCAATAACATCTTCAGGACTTGTCCCCCAAGTAACCATGGGGTCAATCTCAGAACTATTAATAACAATTTCATGATCGTAGTGTGCATCACTGTCCGAAGGGAGAGAGGACCAATACTCGACTGCTTGATCCCAATGAGAGTCCGTTGGTGCATAAGGTCTTCCTTTGATATAATCAAAAGTAATTTGATCTGGAGAAATTAGTCCTGCTCTAGCGCCTGCTTCAATGCTCATATTACAAACAGTCATTCGAGCCTCCATGGATAAACTCTGAACAGAACTGCCGGCATATTCAATGACATGACCCGTTCCACCTGCTGTTCCAATTTTGCCTATTATGTAAAGAATAAGATCTTTAGAGGTAACGCCAAATGGAAGGTCACCGTTAACAGAAATTCTCATATTTTTTGCGGGGTTTTGAACAATAGTCTGAGTAGCAAGAACATGCTCAACTTCACTTGTGCCAATACCAAAAGCTAAGGCGCCAAAAGCACCGTGTGTCGATGTATGACTATCTCCACAAACAATTGTCATTCCTGGTTGGGTGATACCCTGCTCGGGACCTATTATATGAACAATACCTTGTCTTTGATCCATTAAATCAAAATATTGGATACCATGCTCTTTTGTATTTTGAGCTAATGTTTCAACTTGAATTTTACTTTGTGGATCTTCAATATTTTGTCGATTGATAGTTGGGACGTTATGGTCTGCGACCGCAACTGTTGCAGCTGGACGGCGAACAGATCGGTTAGCGATTTTTAATCCCTCAAATGCTTGCGGGCTAGTTACCTCATGAACTAAATGTCTATCGATATATAGTAAGCTAGTTCCATCTTCTCGTTGTCTGACCAGATGGTCAGACCAGATTTTATCAAATAATGTTTTTGGGCTTTGATTGCTCAAGATCGAATTAGTTTTTTGCTTCAGGTTCCTCAGCTGGAGTTTCTGCAGGGGCCTCTTCTTTGACCTCTTCTGCTTTTACTTCCTCTTGAGGAGCGGCATCTACTTTTTCTTCAACAGCCGCAGGAGCTTCTTCTACTGCTGGAGTACCTTCAGCTGGTTGCTCTTCTGGTGCAACCTCAATATCTTTAATAGAAGAAATATATTGATCATCGTCATAGGAACGACCATCGGTTCTTTCAGCAATTCTTGCTTTCTTACCGGATAGTTCTCTTAAATAATAAAGTTTAGCTCTTCTGACATCGCCAACTTTAATTCTTTCAATTGACTCAATCACATTACTATAAAGTGGAAAAACTCTTTCTACGCCTTCACCGCTAGATATTTTTCTAACTGTAAAAGAAGAATTTAATCCATTATTTTTCTTTCCAATACAAACGCCTTGAAAAGCCTGAACTCTTTCTTTGTTTCCTTCTTTAATTTTAACATTCACTTTAACAGTGTCACCAGGTGCGAAATCTGTAACTTTAGAATTTTTTAAAATTTGTTGAATTTGAGATTGTTCGTAATTTTTAATTATTTCATTCATGTTTTGCTCCATCCAATACTAGGTGTGGGTGGTATTAGAGCGGGATATATTACTCATTTTTGCTTTTTTTTAAATAGTTTTTCATTAAATCAGGCCTATTTTTTTCAGTATTTTCTATAGCATTTTGCTTTTTCCAGGCTTCAATCTCTCCATGATGGCCATTAGTCAAGACCAAGGGAACTTCATAAGGTTGATTATCTGGTCCAATCCAAGGATTAGGTCTAGTAAACTGGTCATGCTCAAGTAGGCCATTATAGAAAGACTCCGATAAATGAGTGTTCTTGTTTCCTAATACTTCGGGCTGTAATCTCATAAAGGACTCAATAAATAAAAGAGAGGCTATTTCCCCCCCATTAAGGACAACATCGCTCACTGATAATTCTTCAAAATTATAAAAATCAATGACGCGTTGATCGATACCTTCATAGCGTCCATTGAGTAAAATAAAATCCTTTTGGTCTTTGCCTTCTTCTAGGTAGTTCTGGTTCAAAGGCTTCCCCTTAGCTGAAAAGCAGATTTTTTTAAAACTTTTAATATCTGCAGAAGAAAAATTTTTCTCTATGGCCTTTGAGATAATATCTGGGCGTAAAACCATTCCGGCCCCTCCGCTGAAAGGTTTATCATCGACTGAATTAGCAGATAACTCGCTATAATCTCTTATGTTAATAATATTGGTTTTAAATAAATTTTTTTGGAAAGCCTTACCCAATAAACCGATATTTAAGGTGGAAGGAAAGCTCTCAGGAAATAAAGTTAAAATATGAAAAGTGATCATTAAGATTTAATGGTAATTTTTTTTTCTTTGATATCGACTTTAGGAAAATTAGTCTCGGTAAATCGAAAAAACTCTTTTTTGGAACTTTTAAGAAAATAAATTTCTAAAAGATCTCCTGCTCCAAAATTAACTACAGACTCTACTTTGCCAACAATCTCGTTTTGTTGATCCACCACATCTAAACCCTCTAAGTCATGAAAATAAAATTCATTTTCTTGTGTGGGGGAAAGTTTTTCTTTTTGTAAATAAATATATTGATTAACATAAACCTCTACTTGATTTCGATCACTGATATCATTAATCGTAACTAAAGGGCTTTTACTGTCAAAAGAAACTAATTTGACATTAATAGTTGTTTCATCTTCAAGGTAAAATTTTTGAAATTGATTAATATCTCGATTGTCATTTAAAAAACAATGAAGTCTCAGCAGACCCTTCGTTCCCTTGGGTCTGCCGATCTTACCAACTTGAATAAAATTATCTAATAAAGACAAGAGAAATTGCTATTCTTTCGGTTGTTCCTCTTGTGCAGCGGCTTCTGGCTCTGCTGAAACTTCTTCGCTTTCAGCTGGTGCCTCTTCAGGAGCAGAAGGAGTTTCTTCAGCCGTTGCTTCTGCTGGTGCTGGTTCCTCTATTGCAGGTTCTTCAGCAGGTTTTTCTGCTTCTGCTTTTGCTGCTTCCGCCGCTGCTTTTGCGGCTTCTTCGGCTTTTAGTGCAGCCTCTTCTTTAGCTTTAATTCTTTCTTGCGCTTTAGCTTTTGGTAGGTGTTTTTTTGTTTTCTCAGTAACTTTAGGGGCCTCCATTAGTCCTAAGTCAGATAAAATTCGTTGGACACGATCCGTAGGTTGCGCTCCTACTTTTAACCAATGTTCAGCGCGTTCTTTGCTAATCACTACTCTTTCTTTATGATCTTTAGGAACCATAGGATTAAAGTTTCCGATCTTCTCAATGAAGTTGCCGTCACGTGGTGCTCTTTCATCTGCGATTACTATTCTATAAAAAGGTCTCTTTTTTGAGCCTCCTCTTGCTAGTCTTATTTTTGTTGCCATGATTTCTCCTTTCTTATTTTATTCAATCGTTGGCATTTGGTTACCGCCTAAAAGATTTTTAATCTTATTGGCAAAACCAGGCTTTTGAGCTTGTTTCATCATTTTTTTAGTTTGCTCAAATTGTTTTAGAAGTCTGTTGACTTCATGAACCTGTCTTCCAGAACCCGAAGCTATTCTTTTTTTTCGAGATGCTTTTAAAATATCGGGATCAGAGCGTTCTTGTTTAGTCATGGATCGAATAATTGCAATTTGATGATCGATAATTTTCTCATCCAAATCTGCATTTTCCATCATACTTTTAATTTTCCCAACACCAGGCATATAGGACATTAGCCCCGACATGCCTCCCATTTTTTTCATTTGTAAAAATTGCTTTAATAAACCTTCCATATTAAATTTCCCACTCATCATTTGGGCTTGGAGGTTTTCCATTTCCTTGTTATCAAAATCTTTTTGCGCTTTTTCAACCAAGGAGACCACATCGCCCATTCCTAATATTCTGGAAGCTATGCGATCAGGATGAAATACCTCAAAATCAGTAATATTTTCACCAGATCCAAAGAAACGAATAGGGAGCCCTGTTTGATATTTTGCTGAAAGCGCCACACCTCCTCTTGGATCCGCATCGAGTCTAGTAAGAATAAAACCCGTCAGTGGGGCTGTTTGATTAAAAGCCTCAACAACACTTAATGCTTGCTGACCCATCATAGAGTCCAGAACAAGAAGATTTTCTTGGGGCTTTGCTAATTCATAAATAGTTTTTAGTTCTAATAGTAATTCTTCATCGGTGCTAATTCTACCTGATGTATCAATAATCAGGATGTCCGAGAGAAGCTTTTCACTTTGAGTAAGAGCCGTTTGAACAATATCTATTACGTTTTCACTCGAAGGTTCAATGAATTGAATATTATTTTTTTGGGCTAGAACTCTTAATTGTTCAATCGCCGCTGGTCTTCGCAAGTCTGTAGATACTAGGGAGACTGTTTTATTGAGTGTGTTTTGACAATAATATGCCAATTTTGCTATTGAAGTAGTTTTACCAGCACCTTGTAGACCGCACATCAAAAACACTGATGGCTTATTTTTAAAATTTAATTCATTGGTTTGACTACCTAAAATTTCAGTTAACTCGTCACTGACAATTTTAATAATTTGTTGACCGGGTTGAACATTTTCGATCACTTTTTGTCCAAGTGCTTTTTCCTGAATATTTTTGATGAGATCTTTGGAAACTTTTAATGAAACATCTGCCTCTAATAATGCAACTCGAACTTCACGAAGTGTCGTGTCTAAATCCTTTTCGGTAATAGCTCCCTTATTAGAGAGGCCTTGGAATATTCCTGTAATTTTATTTGTTATATTTTCTAGCATTTAAAAAATAAAAAAAATCGACGGATGAAACTCATCGGTCGACTAATTTTTTCTTTATTAACGAGTGGTTTTATATCACTATAGCCGTTCAATGAAAATACCTTTTATTAAAGCTCACGGGGCAGGAAATGATTTTGTCATTGTCGATAAAAACGTTGATATCATTAGAAAGTCTAAAAAGATGATCAAAAAACTCTGTGATCGAAGGTTTGGTATTGGCTGCGATCAATTAATTCTGTTAAAGCAATTAGGGCAATATCATCAAGTGTTTTTTTATAATTCTGATGGATCTCTTGGAAAAAACTGTGGGAATGGACTTCGCTGCGCCTACAAATATCTAACAGAAATTAAAAAAAAGAAGAATGTTATTATTAAAAGCCAGAAGTTTATTCATTACGGTAAAAAAATTGGCAAAGAGTATCATATTAATGTGGGTGAAATTTCTTTGGATTGGAAAAAAATTCCATTGAGTAAAAAAATGGAAACACAAAATCTTCAGTTTAAAAAAATTAAAATACCAGGGGTTATCAAAATCATGACGGCCAATATTGGCAACCCTCACTGTGTAATCTTAGTAAAAAATATTCAATTAATTAATTTAGAGGTACTGGGTCCTCAATTAGTAAGTCATGCTTATTTCCCTGAACAAGCTAATATTACTTTTGTTCAAAAACTAAATAATAAATTAATAAAAGTTTTATTTTGGGAAAGAGGAGGAGGGCATACATTAGCTTGTGGTTCCGGCACTTGCGCAACAGCTTTTGTTCTTCATCACAACCATTATGTTGGTTCCAAAATTAAAGTTTTAACAGAGCAGTCACAGTTAGAAACTGAAGTAGAAAATAAAATGGTTTCCTTAAAGGGCCCGGCAGAGATTGTTTATCACTCCACCATTAACCTCTCATGACAAAAGTCGTTAATTTTGGTTGTCGCCTCAACAACTTTGAGGGAAAAAAAATCGAAGAACTAATTCCTCAACAAGATAATATTATCGTCATTAATTCCTGCGCTGTTACCAATGAAACAGAAAGGCAAGTGCGTCAAACAATTAGGCGAGCACGTAAGGAAAACCCTGATGCTAAATTAGTGATGACAGGTTGTGCCGCCCAGATTTCCCCCGATGATTATAAAAAGATGCCAGAGGTTGATTATGTGATTGATAATATCAATAAACTCAAACAAAAAACTTGGGATGAAATATTAATAGATCATCAAACTACTCCTTTTCTAGAAGATATATTTGCAAATCCTTTAGATGTAGATCCCTCGCTTCAAAATGAAAGTTTTGGGGTTCGTGAAAGCCTTGTCATTCAACAAGGATGTAACCATCGCTGTACCTTTTGTATCATACCATTTGGAAGAGGTAATAACCGTAGTTTTGACCCCTCGTATTTAATTGATGAAGTAAAAAGGCATGTGGACAGCGGAGTCAAAGAGGTTGTTTTAACAGGCGTCGATATTTCAGACTACGGTAGTGACTTTGATTATCACTATTGTATGAGTCTTTTAATTAAAGATATTCTCAAGCAAACATCTCTGGAAAGATTAAGACTATCATCAATCGATTGCGTCGAAGTAGATGAACATTTTTTTGAAATATTAGAAAATGATCGTCTCATGCCTCATTTACATTTAAGTATTCAATCTGGTGACGCAATGATTTTAAAAAGAATGAAACGAAGACATAATCCGAAAGATGTTAATAATTTTATAGAACGTTGTCGTAAAGTTAGAAAGGAAATTACTTTTGGAGCTGATATCATAGCAGGATTTCCAACTGAAAATGAAGAGATGTTCCAAAATACTTATAATCTAATCAATGATAATCAAATTTCACATTTACATATTTTTCCTTTTTCCCCCAAAAAAAATACTCCTGCAGCAAGAATGCCTCAATTAGAGAAATCAATTATAAAAAAAAGAGCCCAAGATTTAAGATATTTGGGCGATAATCTTTTTAGCTTAGTGAAAAAAAATTTGAGCGATGAAAGAAAAATTTTAATTGAAGAATTGAATACACATCATATTTCTGGGTATGATCAAAACTACATTAAACATCAAATACCGATGATAGGCATGTCGCTCGGAGAAATAGTGACTACGCAATGTTCTTTTTAAAAAAAATATTTCAAAAAAAACTTAATGTTGATGAAGTCGAGGATTTACTTTTTGAAAGTGGCGTCGAGCCAAAATTTGCAGATCTCATTTTAGAAAAAATTAAAAAATCAAACTCTAAAGAGGATGATTTAAAAACACTCATCAAAAAAGAATTAACTGAACAATTTCAAGACAAGGACTTTGGTAATTATGAGCCCGCCCATAAGAGTTTATTTGTTATCGCGGGAAATAATGGCTCAGGAAAAACAACATTTATTGGTAAATTTATTCATTATTTTCAACAAAACGCTTTAAAACCGGGAGTTATAGCAGCCGATACCTTTCGTGCTGCGGCCATGGAACAATTAGAATTTTTCGCCAATAAATTTGAAATACCTATTGTTAAAGGACAGGACAAAGAAGATCCCTCTGCCGTTGTCTTTAGAGGCATCGATCAATTAGCTGATTGTGATGTTATTATAGTGGATACATCTGGTCGACAGCACAATAATAAAAATCTCATGGCTGAATTGGAAAAACTATCAAATGTCATTAAAAAGAAATCTGAAAAATTCAATCATGTTTATAATTTACTAACGATTGATGCAAATACTGGTCTAGCATCAAAACATATTATTCAAGGATTTCAAGATAGTATTAATCTTAATGGAATCATTGTAAATAAAGTAGATAGTAATGCCAAATATGGAGCTCTTTTATCCATAATGAAGGATTTTTCTATTCCCATTCTTTTTGAAGGCTATGGGGAAGATATGAGTCATTTAAGAAAGTTTCAATTTTCTGAATATTTAGATAGACTCTTGTAAATAAAATGAAACAACTCTTCGAATTTTTTCCTCTGATTATATTTTTTGCTGTTTATTATAAATCAGATAAAGATTTATATCTCAGTATTGCCGCTGTTATCATTGCAACATTAATCTCTCTTGCTGCTCTCTATATTAAGGAAAAAAAAGTTTCAACTATGATGTTGGTGAGTACAATAATTTTAGTGGTTTTCGGTGGACTAAGCCTGTTCTTAAAAAATGATATCTTTTTCAAAATGAAACCAACGATCATCAATACGCTCTTTGCCATTGTCTTAATTGGGAGTACTTTTATAAATAAACCCGTTTTAAAACTTCTTTTAAACTCCTCAATGAAACTAACGGATCAAGGATGGTCTTTAATGAATAAAATGTGGTCTGGTTTTTTTATTTTCCTTGCAGTGCTCAACGAAATTATCTGGAGAACTCAATCAACTGACTTTTGGGTTAACTTTAAAGTATTTGGGATCATGGGCATCACCCTGGCTTTTACGATTATTCAAATTCCGTTATTGAAAAAACACTTTATCGGAACTATTGAAGAGCAATAATTCCAGGCAATTCTTTATCTTCTAGAGCCTCTAAAAAAGCGCCCCCTGCAGTAGAGACAAAATGATAATGATCAAAACTTACTCCGGCGATATTAATTGCAAGCAAAGTATCACCTCCCCCGATCACTACATCGCAGGATGAGTTAGCAAGAAGATGAGCTAGTTTTGATGACCCTTGTGCAAATCGAGGATCTTCGATCATTCCCATTGGGCCGTTCCATAAGACAATCTCACTTCTTTGGACCAATTGTTCCAAAACCCCAATAGAGTGGTTAGATATATCGAGAATACTAAATTGATTTTGATTACTTAGACGGTCTATGGACAAAGATTGCTCATCATTTAAGACAACATCTGTTGGCAGATGAATTTCACAACCTTTTTTATTCGCTAATGTATATATATCTTTGATCATGTCTTCCGAGCCCTCTTCTAAAAGAGATTGGCCAACCGCTATGCCTTGATATTTTAAAAAATTATTTGCCATTGCCCCCCCTATGAAAATATTAGAGCAAGATTGCGTTAGAGATAAAAGTGTTTTGATTTTGGTTGAAACTTTAGAGCCTCCAATAATTGCTAATTTTTTTTTGGTAGAATTCTTAATTTCATTGATTGCCGTGACTTCTTTTGAAAAATTTAATCCTGGAGCAGAGAGAATATTTTTAGCCATTTGATTAACTGATGCATGACTTCGATGAGATGCGGAGAATGCTTCATTGATGAAAAGATCTAATTCATTTGTGATTGATTGACTAAACACTTCATCATTTTTTTTCTCCCCTTCAAAAAAACGAATGTTATCTAAAAGGGTAATTTTATTAATGCTTTCATTAAATTGCTTTAGACCATTTTGCAAAAATTCTTCGTAAGGCAACAGATGAATTTCATAGCCTAAAACATCAGAGAATTGATTCATTAAATTAATGAAGGAAAATTTTTCATCGAACAACTCTTTGGGTCGACCAAAATGAGAAAGCAATAAAATCTTACATTCATTTTTGAGAATAAAATCAATCGTATCTTTGGCTCTCAATAGCCTTGTATTGTCAGTGATTTGAAATGAGTCATTTGTTGGAACATTGAAATCAACCCTAATGCCTACTTTTTTTATATTTTGAAAGTTAATTTCTTTAAGATTTTTCATAGTTATTCACAATTATTTAATGATTTTCCACTAGATTGCCACCACTATATATAGTATAAAATATGCCATAAGGAGAACTATATAGAGTAGGTTAATAATATGTCTTGGAATACACAAAAAGTCGAAGATCTTAAAAAACTTTGGAATGAAGGCGTTGCAACGAGCCGAATTGGCGAGCAACTTGGATTTACTAAAAATGCTGTCATTGGAAAGGCCTTTAGACTTGGCCTTGAGAGAAGACAAAATTCAAGAAAAAAAACTGCCCCTTCTCAACAATTCTCCTCCTCTACAATTTATCGAGAAACAAGTGTTTCTGCTGCTGTCCAAACGGCCTCTAAAAGGGAAGTTATTCGAAGAAGAGAAAAGTTCAGCTTTAAAAAGAGTATTGTTGGCACTGGAAATTTCAAGTCCTGTCAGTGGCCAATTGGTGATCCATTAGAAGAAGGCTTTCATTATTGTGGTGGTCAGAATATTCCAACCAAGCCTTACTGCATTGAACATTACAAAAAAGCGTACAATGTCGATGAAAAGTACTTGGATAGACTCTTAGACTTTTTACACGAAAAAAATTAATTTTTATAAAATTCTGCTAATGCTTTGATGTGGCTAGGTAACACTTCGCAACATCCGCCCAGTATAGAAGCTCCTTCAGCACGGCATTTTTCTGCAAAAGATATAAAACTTTCACTATTAAAACTTTGATCAACACCCAATGACTCTGTTGGATTACCTGGTTTAATTTTCCAACCCTCTGGAATATTTGCAAAGGCATTAACTTTAAAACCAAAAGGAACTTGAAGATTTTGAATTTTTTTGATGACGCTTAATACAGCGGACTGATCCGTACAAGCCACCACAACCCCTAATATATCATATTGATCAATAAGATCTTTTAACTGGGAAATACAATGACCATCATCCATTAAGCAATTTTTTTTAATATGAACACCAATTAAAAATTTTTTTTGAAATTTTTTAAGAGCTTTTAAAGAAAGTTTAATTTCTTCTAAGCTGGAAAAAACATCTAAATAAAAAATATCTACATGATCATTAAGAATTTCACCTGAGCGCTGAAACTCATTAAAAATTTCTTCCACGGATAATTCAAATTTAGCCATATATGTTTGATTTCGGGTAGGAATAGATCCAGCGATGAGAACATCTTTAAAAACAATATCTTGTTGTTTTGCTTTTTTTGCTAAAAGACCTGCCGTATGCAAGGCTTCATCAAATTTATCTACAATATTATTTTCAGAAAAACGCAATTTTCGCACCGTAAAATTATTTGTTGTAATCACTTTGGCGCCTGCTCTCATAAAATCTTGATGGGCGTCGATTACCATTTGATGCAAAGAGCTGTCTAATAAAGCAGTAGCAGACCAAAGGGTACCTTGAGGAATCATTCCATATTTAATAAGTGTTTGACCCATTCCTCCATCTAAGATCAATGGTTTCTGATTACTAAATTTAATGTTCATAGTTATTGGCGCGCTTGGCAGGAATCGAACCTGCGACCCCCAGATTAGGAATCTGGTGCTCTATCCTACTGAGCTACAAGCGCTTAAATTAAATATTAAACAAATATAATTAATAAATTAAATTATTTTATTTTGTCATTGCCCAACAACAACAATATGCAATAGTTAATCTATGAAAACACTGCTCGCTATATTGTTACTTATTCCCAGTTTAAGTTGGGGTTTAGGGGAAAACATCAAAAATAATAAAGATGCCATTAAAGAGAAAATTCAAGATAAAGTAGAAAGAGTTCGCTCAAATAACAATAGTTCTAGTGTGAGCTCTGCAAACAAAGAGCTTATTCATCAATTTAAAAACAACTTTACAACTATCGAGGATTTAGAAGAAGCTTTAACATCTGCAGTGAAAGAACAAGGCAAAGAGAAACTCATTGAAGATATTCAGACCGCAATTGTGAAAAAAGTAATAATAGCAGAAAATCTTTATAAAAAATTAAATGAGAATGATTTAAAAGAAATAACTAATTTGCTTATTTCTCTTCGAGTCTTAGATAAAACATCTTACCTTAGTTTGTTTGATGTAACATCTCAGGCTAAGTGGACATTGAGAGCAGATTTGCCAATAATACTGCATACTTTGCTAATCGAATATTTCCCCATGGGTATACCATGTGTGGATTCGCCGGCATATTTATGTGAAGGAGGCGACTGTGAAGATATTTGCCCGAATATGTGAGCGGAGAGTGTTACAGCTACAGTGATAATTTTGCATATAACAATTCCTTTTGTAGCCAACTCAAGTTCTAGATGAAAAAAGAAGCAAATGAATATTTATTTAATGAAGCTGTAAAATACTTAGGTAAATATCCTGCAACGCGAAAAAAAATCAAAGAATATCTTCAAAAAAAAATTAAAGATAAAAAGACTTATGCTCGGGCAATTTTTCCAGAAGGAAGCGACAAAGAGGAGATGATTGATGGCATAGTAGAGCGTTTAGATGAGCTAAAAATAATTAATGAAGATCACTTTTTAGAAAGTATGTTTCATTATTATCAGCAGTCTTTATTTTCTATTCGAAAAATAAAAAATAAATTATTTCAAAAAGGTTTTGATCCAAAAGCTATAGATGAATTTATTAATCAAAAATTTCATGAGAACCCTGAATTAGAAATTGAAATTCTTAAACAATATATTGTTAAAAAAAAAATAGCTGACTTAGAAGAGTCTAATCTCAAAAAAAAGCTATATCAACAGAGCTTTAGTGAGAATTCAATATTTAGAGTGATAAAAGATTAAACTACTTAGAAGCTGGAGCTTCGATAGTTTTTGCTGCTTCTTCCGCATTTACTGGTGCGGCTGTTTCAGCAACTTCTTCTTTTTTCGGCTTCTTAACTAAGATTTGTTTTCCACGATACATACCGGTGCTTAAATCGATATGATGAGGTCTTCTTAGTTCGCCCGATTTTTTATCTTCTGCAAACAATTGAGTTCCCGCTCTATGATGAGAGCGTCTCATGTTCCTTTTGGAAGGGGTGGTTTTCCTTTTTGGTACTGCCATAATGAAGCGATAACATAATAAAAATTTGTATAAATTACAATAATAATGTATAAATCTGCCCACTATGTCAGAAGAAAATATTGATTTAGGTCATAAAAGAACCTGTCCTCATTGTAGTGTTAAATATTACGACTTTTATCAAGACGAACTAGAATGCCCGGAATGTGGCAAAACTATCGAGGCCGTCAATATTATGAAGCCTAAAAGAGGAAGAAAAGCTGGTGTTACTATTTCCACTGCGCCTACCAAGACTGTCAAAGAAAACGATGAGCTAAAAGATCTAATCGATGAAACTGATGATAGCGCCCTTCCCTCAGATGAGGAAGATAGTGATGATCTTGCTGAGGATATCAGCCTTGATATCTCTAAAGACAAATCTGACGACGAAACAGTTTAAATTATCTTTTATTCAGTATTTCTAAAACTCTAGAAGAGGCCTCTTCAAACTTTATATCAGAGGATATTGCAAACTCTCTCGTGTAGCGCTCAAAAGCAACTTGGAACATTTGTCTTTCACTATAAGACTGTTCGGTTTGATCATCTTTTCTAAATAAATCTCTCACCACTTCAGATAACTGCTTGATATCTCCTGAGTTAATTTTTTGGTCATATTCTTGTGCTCTTCTTGACCACATGGCTTTTTTAATTTTAGGTTTTTGTTTTAAAATAGCTAAAGTCCTCGTCATAGAAGGCTTGCTTGTAATATTTCTTAGTCCAATTAGCTTGGCTTTTGCAAAAGGAACTCTAATAGTAAGTTTATCTTGGAAAAACTGAATAACATAAAGTTGCTCTTCTACTAAATCATATTGAAATTTTTCTATCGTTAAAATTCTTCCTACACCGTGAGTAGGATAAACAATATTCTCTCCAGCTTTAAACTCTTGAGGAACAATAATTTTTTTAACTTTAGGAGGTTTAGGGGTTACAATTTTTTTTACTATTTTTTTAACAGTTTTTTTAACTGCTTTCTTTGTAGTTTTTTTTACAACTTTAACTACTTTTTTAGCGACTGATTTTTTCTTCGTCGGTGATTTTTTTGCTACTGTTTTCTTAGTAGCTTTGGTTTTTATTATTTTCTTTTTTGTTTTTGCTTTTTTCGTTGCAGGCATTATTCAGCTCCTTTTTCGCTAAAATATTTTTCAAATTTATTTTCAACACCCTCAAATTCTTTGGCATCAGCGGGTGATTCTTTTTTGGATTTGATATTAGGCCAAATTTGTGAGTATTTTTCATTCACATCTAGCCATTTTGTTCCTTCATCTAAATTATCTGGGATAATTGCTTCAATAGGGCATTCTGGTTCGCAGACACCGCAGTCAATACATTCATCAGGATTGATAACAAGCATATTTTCTCCCTCATAAAAACAATCAACAGGACACACTTCGACACAATCCATATATTTACACTTTATACATTTATCATTTACTAAATATGTCATAGGGAGTCTTTTACTCTATTTCTGATTAATATAAAGTCCTTATCTTCCAGTCCTAATAATGTAGATAATGTTCTCACAGTTGAGGTTTCTAATTGATCTTCAATCCCATCTACCATGAGTACCTGCCAACAAATTAGGATGATATCCATTCTTTGCTCATAAGATAAGGCTGTCTTCAGTCGCTGAGTAAATTGTGAGAGATCAGTGTTAAAGTGCTGTTTTTCAGCTAATTTTAAGAATTCTTGTTTATTGATATCTTTGGGAATTTGAAAATAATATTCCACTAACTCTGCCGATAAATCAATTTCTTCAGGGGAAATTTCATGGTCTGCAATAATTACTTCGTAGATAAGATTATATAGATCCTCCTGGAAAGTATCTTTGTCATTATTTTTAGGTTCGTGAAAAGATTGAAAAAATTTACTGATCATTAATATCTTTTAACTGATTGAAAGGATTATTAAATAAATTTTTTGGTGGCAGTTTTTTTTCTTTTTTATTCTTTTTCGAGTCTGATTTATTAACTTTATTATTAAAAGTGGGTTTTTTATTAATAATAATTTTTTTTGAGATTAAGAGGTCATTTTCTTCAATTGCTTGAACCAAATAGGATCGATCGTTTAAAATTTCAATAAGTTTATCTTTTTTAATGCCTAATAGATTAGACAAATCCATGGGGAGCGAAAAGGGTCCCCTATTTTCTCTTTTAAAAAGCTGTTTTTCAAATTCATTAAAAATATCTATTCGAATTAATAATTTATTTTGAAAGATAAAACCTAAAAACGTAATTAGATCTGAATTCAATGAAGATTGGGCATTCAATGTGGCATTGCCATCTTTGGGAATGTAGAAATCAATATTGTAATTTTTTTCATAAAAAATATTCCACAAATAAAATTTTAATTTCATTAATTCTGGTCTTATTAGCTCACTATTAAAAATAGTATTTTTTCCTAATCTAAAATTTAGTGAATGAATTTCTTTTCGCTTGGTCTCTTCAATCTGCTTGAACTCATCTAAAATATTGAGTTGATAAAAATTGTATTGATTTTCAATTAACTTAAATATGAAACTTCTCTCTTCTGAAGTTGAATTAAATTTTTCTAATGCAGTGGATAAATCAATTTTTTGTATGTATGCATTCAAAAACCACGTCTCAATTTTTTTTAGTATTTGATTTCCTTGTTCTGGATTAACTAAACTATCATCATAGATGGCACTAATTTTAGGTTTTAAAACTTCATTTCCTTTGGAGAGAATTGCAATATTGGCATCTCCCCAAGCTATATATAAATTTATAAATTGAGCCTGATCATCAAATTCGGGTTTAAGAGTTAAACTTTCGTCAGGTGCTGATAAAAAATTTTCTACATTAATAGTCATGTTTTGGGAAATTTGTTCTTTGATTATTTTTTTGTAATTATTATTTAAAATATCATTAAACTTTTCTTCAAAGAAGATTTTAAAACCAGTAATTACTCCTACTTTTTCGTCTTTAATCATAACATAGGTGCCGTTACTTACTGAAATATTTTTTTCACTAATATTGAGGTTTTGAACGACCTCGCTCTTATTTTTATCAACAAATTTTTGCATTAAGCTCTGATGAATTTCTTCTGAGAGCTTATCTTCAATGCTGATAACTATATCTACCCATGAATTATTAGGCATCCATTGTTTTTGATTAGTAATATAAAGCCATATCCTTGTTTCATTGAGTGTATAGATTAAATCATCAATGCTTCCCGTATAATCTTTGAGTCGATTAATATTTTTTTTAAGAAAAAATTCAGTTAACAACCAATTATTTTTTTTTAATTCAATAAAAATTTCTATCAAAAGCGATATGTGTTTTTCTTCAGAGATGTTTTGGTAATCAGGGATACGGCAAACATCCCATAATTGTTTAAGGGAATCGGGCGTGTCAATTAGAGAAGATATTTTTTTATTATTCAAAATTGAAAATAAAAATTTTTGGTCCTCTGCATCTTTTTTTAAAATTAACCTTTCATTGCTTGGCTGTTGTTTTAAAGATTGAATTAATTCATAAGCAGATTTGAAAGAGAGCAAATGATTTCGCCAGAAAATTTTTCTGACAGGTTCAAAACGATGCATCTTAATATTTTCAATAATTTCCATATTCGTAAACTTAGAGCCTAGGGTTGATCCAAAATATCCTGATTTTGTGTATCTTCCTGCTCGACCAGCAATTTGAGCGACTTCCATATCGCTTAATGGTCGGGTGTATTTTCCATCAAATTTCTCCAAACTTGAAAAATAGACCTGGTTAATATTCAAGTTGAGGCCCATTCCTATTGCGTCTGTTGCAACGATGTAATCTACCTCTCCATCTTCATAAAGCTTGACTTGCGAATTTCTAGTTTTTGGACTTAAGGCTCCAGCCACTAAGGCCACTCCTCCTTTGAGGCTTCGTATCTGTTCTGCTATTTCATAAAGGCCAATTAAATTAAATGCAATGATGGCAGATCGAGGTTTGAGATTTTGAATTTTTTTATGTCCAATAAAATTTAATTCTGAAAATCGATTTTTAAATTTTATTTCTGCATCAGGAATTAATTCTTTGATAATTTCTTCCATAGTAGTGGATCCTAAAAAAATTGTTTTTTGCTCTCCGCGTGCATAAAGGATTCGCTGAGTAAAGATATGGCCTCTTTCGTAATCCGATGCTAATTGAATTTCATCTACACAAACAAATTCAAAAAAACCTTCTGGCATTGACTCGACGGTACAAAAAAAATACTTAGCTTCTGTTGGAATAATTTTTTCTTCCCCGGTTATAAGTCCGATTTGATTAATTGGGTACAATTTGCAAGCTTTATCGTAGTTTTCACGCGCTAAAAGCCTTAATGGAAAACCAAATACACCGCTTTGATAGGAAAACATTTGCTCGAAAGCATAAAAAGTTTTTCCAGTATTTGTTGGTCCTAAAATAATTTCAACTTGACTCATTATTACAAAAAAAAGCTAAACAAATAAAATGTTGACTTAATGTAATACTTTTTTAATGTTTTTTTTAGTAAATGAATATTTTTAAATATTCGTTTTATACTTGCTAGTAAGTATGAAAAGTAAGGAGGCTATAATGGCTGTAAAAAAGAAAAAGGCTGCTAAGAAAAAAGCGGCACCTAAGAAGAAAGCTGTGAAGAGAAAAGCAGCTCCTAAAAAGAAAGCTGCACCTAAGAAGAAAGCAGCTCCAAAGAAAAAAGCCACTAAGAAAAAAGCTGTGAAGAGAAAAGCAGCTAAGAAAAAAGCTGCACCTAAGAAGAAAGCAGCTCCAAAGAAAAAAGCGGCACCTAAGAAGAAAGCTGTGAAGAGAAAAGCAGCTCCTAAAAAGAAAGCAGCTCCAAAGAAAAAAGCGGCACCTAAGAAGAAAGCCGCTCCGAAAAAAGCTGCTAAAAGAAAAGCTGCTCGTAAGAGATAGTCTTTATAAGTTTTAAATATTTAAAACTAAAAAAGCGGGTTATAATCACCCGCTTTTTTTTATGATTGAAATCAATAATTTATCTTTTGCCCGAGGAAATTTTTTAATTTTTAAGGATGTCTCGTTCATCGTCAAATCCGGTGAAGTGATGATTTTAAGAGGACCAAATGGTAAGGGTAAAACAACCCTTCTTTCAAATATTACTCAATTACTTGATCCTTTATCAGGAGAAGTAAAATATCAGGGAATTAAGATTGATAGTTATATCGCTAGTCAGTGCTTTCTCTATCTTGGTGAAAATCATTTTGCTTACGATCAGTTATCTTTAAATCAAAATATCGATTATTGGCTATCTATACATAATGTCAAATTTAACAAAGCCATAAGAGATCAGAGCATTAAATTTTTATTTGGTGAGTTGGATTTAAATAAAAAATTTTATCAACTTTCTTTTGGACAAAAAAAGAAGTTACAACTTTTATTATTGATGCTAGTCAATAAACCTATTTGGATATTAGATGATCCTTTTAATGGTCTGGACAATGATACTATTGTCAAAATTACGACCTTGTTGTCAAAAAAAGCTGAAAATAACGGGTTAATTATAATTGCTAGTCATCAAAGCATAGCTATTCCCCATAGAACCTATGAGTTAATATGATTAAAAACTTTTTCAAACTTATAGCTAATGAATTTTCTTTAATGATTAAGGGAAGTATTTTTACTTTTGTTTTGTTTTGCTTATTGATGATTGCATCATCAATTTTTTCTTTAGCCCTAAGACATGTTACATTTGATATTGAGATACCCTTAGCCTTTTTATGGATAATGATATTCTTTATTTCATTAATCAAAGTTGAAAAAGTATATGCCTCTGATTTTTCTGAGGCCAAACTTCAACAATATATTCTTTCTCCTTTCGCACTCGAAATTATTATTTTTGTGAAAAATATTATGATCTATCTTAACTTATTGTTTTTATTTTTTATCTTTTCACCAGTTATTTTGGTTATCTTAAATATTAAATTATCCTACCTTATCTCAATAAATTTCCTTCTCGCTCTTTCTCTCTTGAGTATTGTTTTTATTTCCTCAATGACCGCCTCTATTACAATTTCTAGAAATAATAAACTTTCCATTACAAGCGTACTTACGCTTCCGCTTTTTGTACCAATTCTTATATTTTCCATGGCTATCACTAATGTTATTGATTTTGATATTCATAAATTGTATTTGTTTTTCTTGGCTTATTTTTTATTAAATTTGGCTTTTTCTCCTTTACTCACTAGCTTTGCGCTGAAAAAACTATCTGTCTAATGTTTGCGATTACTCCTCACATGATGTCAAATTTTTTTGAAAGCATTTCTAAATTCGTAGTTTTGTTATCAAGTATTTTGTTTGTCATAGCGGGTGTTCTTATTATCTTTTTAGAAAACGATTACTACCAAGGAATTTCCTTTAAAATTATGTTTATCCATGTGCCAGCCGCTTGGTTGTCTTTATTGATTTTCTTCTCAATGGGGATTAGCAGTATAATTGGTCTTGTATTTAAATCGCCAACATCCTTTACTATTTCAAGATCGCTATCTCCTATCGGATTAATTATGAGTGTTGTGGTATTAATTACAGGTTCGATTTGGGGAAATTTGACTTGGGGCACCTATTGGGTTTGGGACGCAAGACTAACTTCGATGCTCATTTTATCTTTTATTTATCTGGGTCATTTGTTTTTGCTTTATTCATTTGAGCATTTCCAAAAAGCAGACTTTGCAGCCTCCATATTAGCTATTATTGGTATGGTGAATCTCCCAATTGTAAAGTTTTCAGTTGATTGGTGGACGACTTTACATCAAGGAAGTAGCGTTTTTAAAATCGGAGGCCCAAGTATGACCACAGACTATTTAATTACTCTAATGATTAGTTTTTTTGCTATTTTATTACTTTCTTTCTATTGGTTCACAAATCTTTTTTACATTATTATCGAAAATAGACGCATCGAGAGAGCAAAATTGTTAAATGACTAGCCTGCAATTTGTAATTCTTTGTTATCTGTTTTTCGGAACTATCAGTGCTGTGACAACGATTATAATTATGCTGCTTAAGAAAAAAGTCTTTAATAAGAGCAGTGCGAATAATCACATTAAATAGACAGATTAAAAAAAGATTTATTTTTCTTTGTATCATTTTCTTTTGTTTCTCATTTTCAATCTATTTAATTAGCTATGCCTTAAAAGATCAAATTGCATATTTTGTGTCTCCCACAGAATTACAAAAAATGGATCCGGACTCTAGTAGATATTTAAGAGTAGGCGGTCTGGTCAAACCTAAGACTTTAAAATTTTTAAATGATAAGTGGAACTTTGAGATAGAGGATGAAGATGGTGGATCCATCAAAGTAGAATTTTCTAAATCTCTACCAAGTCTTGTTGAAGAAGATAAGGGAATTATCGTTGAGGGCTATATGGGTAAAAATTCTATTTTTTTAGCTGAAATAGTTTTGGCTAAACATGATGAAAACTATATGCCTCAAAGCGCCATTGATAAAATGAAGAATGAAGGAATTTGGAGAGGCGATTAATTGATACCCCTTCTCGGTAATTTAATTTTTTATTTTACTTTATTTTTTATTATTATTTTTTATCTCGGTTGGGGTAAAAAAATCTTCTTGCAAGATCAAATTTTACTTCATTTTATTTACCTGGGGGGCATCGTACCCTTTTTGTTATTAGTCATGGGTTTTGCCATATCTGATTTCAGCATACTCAATGTGATTCAAAATTCCTATATTGATGATCCATTATTTTATAAAATAACATCAGTTTGGGGAAGTCATGAAGGTTCGATTTTGCTATGGATATTTCTTATTAATTTATTTGGATTTATATTTTTAAGATCCAATAACGATTTACAAATCCATAAGCAAATTATTTTCATTTCATCTCTTTTTATTTTATATCTATTATTGAGTTCTAATCCTTTTGTATATGTTGAAGGCTCTTCTAAGATAGACGGGCTAGGACTGAATCCGATCTTACAACACGTCTTATTTATTATACATCCTCCAACATTATTTTTAGGATATATAGCCCTGATTATTCCATTTGTACTAGCTAGTCACATTTTGGCTACTAAAGATTTTTCCAAAAAATTTTTTAAACAAATGCTTTTTTGGTCAAAAATTTCATGGTTTTTTTTAACATTTGGAATTGTCCTAGGATCATACTGGGCTTATTCAGAGCTTGGTTGGGGTGGATGGTGGTTTTGGGACCCCGTAGAAAATATTTCATTAATCCCATGGCTTTTAAACACCGCCCTCATTCATTCTCTTCAAGTATCGATAAAAAATGATCAGCTAAAACTTTGGTCTTTAAATTTAGCTCTGTATTCATTTATATCTGCTGTCTTTGGGACATTTTTAGTAAGATCAAACTTAATTGTCTCTGTTCATAGTTTTGCTACCGATCCCTTAAGGGGATTATTTTTAGTTGTCATAATTGGTTATTTATTTTTAGTTACCATAAGATTGAATATCAAAAGTATTGTTCATTTTAATCAAGATACCTTTTCCTTAGTGAGCAAAGAAAGTTTCTTGCTTTTAAATAACATCTTTTTTATTGCGGCGGCATTGACAGTTTTTATAGGAACTGTTTATCCCCTATTCAGTGAGCTATTTTTTCAATCATCAGTATCGGTTGGTGCACCTTATTATAACTTTGCTTTTAATATGCTAATGGCTCCCATTATTTTACTTATGGCGTTCGCTCCTCAAATATCATGGAACAAAAATGAAAATAGAAATAATAAAATTTGGATTACAATTATGGCAGCCGGATGTATATCGATGTTAACTTTTTTTTATTTTTCTAATTTTTACTTTGCTATTGCTATTTTTATAGCTGCCCCAATAATTATTCAAAGTGTAATTGTAATATTTAAAAAATTTAATAAAGATCTTCGTTTTTATTCTCAATGGCTTGCTCATCTCAGTATTGCCATCTTTATTATTGCTGCGGTTTTTACAGAACAATTTGATCAAGAAGAAAACTTTATTTTTGAAAAAGAAGGAAAGAGCGAATTATTAATGAATAATGGGAACACCCTTATTCTTAAAAATATTAAAGATACTTTATTTTCCAACTATCAGGAAATCTTAGTAGAGGTATCCATCATCAATCATCAACAAGAATATATTTTGACTCCATCAAAAAACATATACCAACCCTCAGGTCAAATAACCAACGAGGTGAGCACAGTTAATCAATGGTTAAACCAATATTATGCAACAATCTCCACTATAGAAAGTGACCGGGTTGCCATTAATTTAGTATACAAACCTCTAATTAATTTGCTTTGGATAAGTTCAATTTTGCTAGTTTTTTCAATATTTCTATCAATAATTAAAAGAAGATGAGAAAAAGTTTAATTTTGCCTTTTGTTGGATTGGCTATTCTCGCTATCTTTACCTATTTCTTTATTAATAAAGGTGAGAAAGATAATAAAAAAAATATCACTCTACCTTCATTGCTTTTTGAGAGTGAAGATTTTTATGACAAGAAAACTCTGAATCAAAAAGATTTAGATAAATTTTACGTTGTTAATTTTTTTGCTTCCTGGTGCAAACCTTGTTTGGCGGAGCATCCCCTGCTCATGGAACTTCAATCAAAAGGCATTAAAATAATTGGTATAAACTTTAGAGATGATGAAGAAAACTTTGTTCAATGGATTAATGAACATGGAAATCCTTTTTTTCATATAATTCGTGATGATGGTTCTATTGCATATGAAATGGGATTAATTGGAGTCCCGGAAACATTTTTTATAGAAGATTCGGAAATTCAAAAGAAGGTGCAAGGACCTTTGTTTTATGAAGATATTGAAAAGTATTTATAATTTATTTTTCGTCATTTTTTTTTCATTATTTATAAATATTGCCCTAGCTAATATAAATCAACTCAATGACTATTATAAAACCATAAGGTGCCTAGTTTGTGAAGGACAAAGCATTCAAGAATCAGATACTGAATTTGCAATAAACTTAAAAGAACAAATACAGAAAAAATATGATAGCGGCATGGACCTTAAAACAATTAATCAAGAGTTGATTAATATTTATGGAGAAGAGATTTCATTTAACCCATCTAATAATCATTTTATTTTATGGTTCTTGCCCTTGCTTATATTGCTAATAATTTTTTTTCTTGTAAGAAACAAATATAGAAAAAATTAATCTATCTAATTAAATTTAAACGAATTTTTAATGTACTTCTTTCGCTAGGGAGTAAGTGTTTGTTAAGTCTCTTATTAACAAGGCTAAAGAGCCCAATAATGAATAAAGTAAATAAGATAAAGTAAAGCCCGACTATTGGATAGGGCACAAAAGGATTATAAGTCTTATCCGCAAAATAGCTTGCATAATAAATGGCATCTCCTTTTTGTTGCCAAGCAGGAAATCCAGTAAAAAATACTAATGTCGTTGCATGAAATAGAAAGATTGCTTCATTCGTATAGGCAGGCCAAGCTAAACGAAGCATGGTTGGCCAAATTATTCTTCTAAATTTTTTTCTATCATTAAAACCAAAAGAGTCTGCGGCCTCAATATCTTTGCTGGGAACCGCCCGAAGGGCTCCATAAAATATCTCTGCGGTGTAGGCAGAAGTGTTGAAAAATAAAACAATTAAAGCTCCCAACCATGCTTTTGTTAACCATCTAGTTTCTACGGTGACTGTTATAAAGCCCCAATCCATATCAAATCCTAATTTTGGAAGAATGACAAAAAGTTCGTAAGCAAAAAAGAACTGAATAAAAAGAGGAGAGCCTCTAAAAATAAAAATAAATACTCTTGAGGGTTTGTTAAATAAGAGAAAATTGGAATTTTTTCCTAAAGCTAAAATTGTTGAAAACAGAAAACCAAATAGAAGGGCCAAAATAGCAAAATAAATATTCCAGATCATTCCTGATCCAATTAAAACTAATTGTTCACAGAGTGTAATATCAGATTTAGGCAACAACCTTTCTCCATAGCCGATGGACCTAAGCCCATAGTCTAATATTGTTTGATAACATGACATGATTACAATGCTTTTCCTGCCATTGTATTCTGACCGATTGAAAGCTTAGAAGAAATTCGATCAAGAAATAATTGAGATACATACGTCAATAATAAATAAAAAATCATTAAGACGCCAAAATACCAAGCGCGCCAATCTGGATGGGAATAGTCATATACACCACTTTTCATTCCTCCTAGTTCTTTTGCCCAGTATACAATGTCCTCAATTCCTAAAAGAAAGAGAAGGGGGGTAGCTTTTATTAAAATCATCCACAAATTTGATAGCCCCGGAAGAGCATAAATCCACATTTGAGGAACTAAAATTCTTTTAAAGATTTGTTTAGAAGAAAAACCAAATGCTGCTCCCGTTTCCAATTGAGATTTTGGAACTGCTGCCATGGCCCCAGATAAAACGTTTCCCGTGAATGCTCCAAAGACAAAACCAAAAGCAAGTAATGCCAAAGAAAATCCATAAAGGTCATGGACCCATTCGCTAGCTGTGCTCAAAGGTAATTTGGCTGCTTTACAGACTACAAAGTCATTTCCTTGACGTATGGCTTCGGTTACTTCAGGACAAAGAATTTTATGGCGTAAAAATTCAAACGCCTGGTCTAAAGCAATTGGAATGAACAAAAAGAAAACAATATCAGGAATGCCTCTAATCATTGCCAAATATCCTTTACCTATAATTTTGATGAAACTTTTAGAAGATCTACTAGCAATAGCCCCTAAAAATCCAAATGCCATTGCGAGTGGAGCGGCCAATGCCAACAAAATCATAACCACTATAAATGAAACATAAAAGGACATATGTTTGGGTGTGGTAATATAACAAGAGAGCCAAAAAAAACCCTCTAAGGAATCTGGATTAGCACAATATTCAAACATTTTAATTTAACTTATCATTCAATCAGCAATTATGGAGTAAAGGAATGTAAAAAGCTATTAGGCTCGCCTGTCAATATTTCCTCAATTCCAAATTTTCCTATTATTGGGGCATTAGTAATACCTGAGTGCATCACAGCAATATAGGCGCCTTTTATTATGTCTCCGGTCGAATTCTTTACTCTCCCAATTTTGGGACGACCATCGTTTGGCAAAGGGCGATTTCCAAGTGTGAAGTGATCGAGTCGAATGACGCCTTTATAATTTAGTCTTGAGG
>Ga0181595_10000979_pt1 | contig 31580 bp, 29 predicted proteins | sample 041ome_7_FD_145604 | JGI IMG/M metagenome (GOLD analysis project Ga0181595, IMG submission 145604) | Coastal salt marsh microbial communities from the Groves Creek Marsh, Skidaway Island, Georgia - 041401AS metaG (spades assembly) | ecosystem: Environmental > Aquatic > Marine > Intertidal zone... | reverse complement strand
AGTGTCGCCAAGCGGATAGCCGGAAACTGCCGAAGCTGGTGGCGAAACAGCCAGATGCTACTCCATACAGTACTGACGATAAGCTACTTTGACAAACAAGGACTTATAAGACTCTCATGACCTCAACCTCTCGAACCGCCCGGTGCGGACCCGCATGCCGGGTGGTGTGGCAGGGGTAGATCAGATAATATGATCTCCCCTATGCCGATTCAGGTGCAGTAGCGGGGTATTCTGTTTAACTGTTTGTCCTTGCTGCACCAGTAATCGTTCTACTTTGCCGCTGATCTGTGCTTTGACCTCCACCTGATGCCAGGCGCTCAGTTGCCCCTGCAGTTTTAAATGGGCAGGAAATAAACGGGCGGTTGATAATCGGGTTTGCACACTAAAGTGGGTTTGCGGCTCAGTGGCGGTGGCTGAGGGGGCTTCGGTTTGACTTTGATAGTGTGCGCCCAGCAGTAACCACAACACCAAGACTACAGTTAACAGCAGCGCGCCGCGCACTGGCGTAAGATAGGGCATAGCAAATCCTTGCAAGCAATGTAAGTTACAATACTACTGTTATAATTTAATTGGGTATTACGCCAGATCAGTTTTCTGCTACCTGCGTGCTTTAATCATAGGGCGTGTTGACGCTTGCTGCTTAGATTTTGTTCGCACTGGCGGCGCTTTGATCGCGAAACGAGGAGCGCAGTTTAGTTATTCTAAATAAGTGACGAGTGCCAAAGAGCAAAGCGCCGCCAGCGCGAACCCTTCGGGCAGCGTTTGGCTGGCGTTTCTACTGCGTTATCGCTTGTTCATGTAGAATAACTACACATCACAAGCTCTGCCTTGTATAAACACCAGCCAAACGGCTGCAAAAACAAGCAGCAAACGTTAACACGCCCTGGGCTTTAACACTAAAAATGTAAGCGGCGTAACGCAGATTGTTGCCACCGGCACTCGCTGATTGTTCAGCTTGCCAGTTCACTGACCAGATAATCGACCAACTGGCGCACTTTTGCTGATAAATGCCGGTTTTGTGGATACAGCGCCCAAATGCCGTCATCCGGTTGCCGGTAGGCGGCCAGCACTTCAACCAGGCTGCCATTAGCCAGCTCGTCGCTGATGTAATAGTCCGGTAGCTGCGCTAATCCAAGGCCACACAGAGCGGCATCTTTTAGCGCTAAACCACTATTACACTGCAGACGGCCGCGGGGCCGGTATTGCAGCGTTTTTTGCTGTTCAGCAAAACGCCAGATATTGACTGTACCAATCAGACATTGATGCTGTTCTAAATCAGCCAGCGCTTGCGGTGTGCCATGCCGCGCCAGATAAGCAGGCGAGGCGACCAGATACTGGCGACGACTGGCTAAGCGGCGGCCAATCAAATTTGAGTCACTAAGTTGTCCGAGGCGCAGAGCCAGATCAAAGCCACCTTGCACCAGATCCAGTTTATCGTTAGTTAACACCAGCTCTAACTCCAGTTCCGGATAGCGTTGTAAAAAGCGGTTTAATAGCGGTGAGAGCCGGGTTTCACCATAAAATACCGGCGCAGTGACTTTTAACAGGCCACGCGGTGACGCAGTGAGATTGGCCATAGCGCGGTTGGCTTCGGCCAGGCTGCTGACCAAGTGCCGGCAATGCGGTAAATACAACAAACCCTCTGCTGTCAGGCTGACGCTGCGGGTAGAACGGTACAACAGTTTGAGCGCCAGTTGTTGCTCCAGTGCAGCAATATTGCGGCTAACCTGTGCCACGGAAAGACCAAGCTGGCGGGCAGCCTTGGTAAAGCTTTGTTGTTCGGCGACCGCTACAAATTCGCTGATCCCTTGCCAATTACTCACTGGCTGCCTCATTAATTATTACATATATGAAAAACTGCTTTGTATTTTAGCGTTATTCCGCGCTATATGGAAACAATCGCAAGTGCGCTATAGTGTCAGTAGTGGTTTTTCTGAAACAACACCAAGGACCTAACAATGCAAATGATCAAAACCCGCGCCGCTGTTGCCTGGGGACCAGGCCAACCGTTATCAATTGAAGAAGTAGATTTAATGCCGCCACAAAAAGGCGAAGTATTGGTGCGCATTGTCGCCAGTGGCGTTTGTCATACCGATGCCTTTACGCTGTCCGGCGAAGATCCGGAAGGGATTTTCCCGGTGATTCTGGGCCATGAAGGTGGCGGTATTGTTGAAGCGGTGGGCGAAGGTGTGACCTCAGTTGCCGTTGGCGATCATGTGATTCCGCTGTACACGCCGGAATGTGGTAAGTGTAAGTTCTGTTTATCGGGTAAAACCAACCTCTGCCAGGCGATCCGTGCCACGCAGGGCAAGGGCCTGATGCCGGATGGCACCAGCCGTTTCTCGAAAGACGGCAAGCCGATTTATCACTATATGGGCACCTCGACGTTTTCTGAGTACACCGTGTTGCCGGAAATTTCGCTGGCGAAAATTAATAAAGAAGCCCCGTTAGAGAAAGTCTGTTTACTCGGTTGTGGTGTTACTACCGGTATGGGCGCGGTATTTAATACTGCTAAGGTAAAGCCGGGTGATACGGTGGCGATCTTTGGGCTGGGCGGCATCGGCTTATCGGCGGTAATTGCCTCAGTGATGGCCAAAGCCGGCCGCATTATCGCCATTGATATTAACGAAGATAAATTTGATATCGCGAAAAAACTCGGTGCCACTGATGTGGTTAACCCGAAGAAATTTGATAAGCCAATCCAGGAGGTGATCGTCGAGATGACTGATGGCGGCGTCGATTTCTCCTTTGAGTGTATCGGTAATGTCAATGTAATGCGCTCGGCGCTGGAATGCTGTCATAAGGGCTGGGGCGAGTCGATTATTATCGGTGTTGCCGGTGCCGGCCAGGAAATTTCAACCCGGCCATTCCAGCTGGTGACCGGCCGTGTCTGGCGCGGTACCGCCTTTGGTGGTGTAAAAGGCCGCAGTGAGTTACCAGGCTATGTTGAGCGTTATCTGAACGGTGAGTTTGAGCTGGATACCTTTATCACCCATACCATGCCATTGGAGGAGATTAATACAGCCTTCGATTTGATGCATGAGGGTAAGTCGATCCGTACCGTTATTCACTTCTAAGTTAGCGTGCGGGGAGCAAAGATGAGTATGAATCAGGTCAGTGAACAGCGCTGCTTTGCAGGGCGGCAGGTGCGCTTTAGCCATCAGTCGCAGGTGCTTAACTGTGAGATGCAGTTCTCGGTATTTTTGCCACCACAAGCAGAGCATCAGCGGGTGCCGGCCTTGTACTGGCTGTCGGGTTTAACCTGTACCGATGAGAATTTCTCCGCTAAAGCCGGGGCGCAGCGCGTCGCGGCGGAATTGGGGATGGCGTTGGTGATCCCCGATACCAGCCCGCGCGGAGAGGGAGTGGCCGATGATCCGGTTGGTGCCTATGATTTTGGTTTAGGTGCCGGCTTTTACGTTAACGCTACCGAAGCGCCTTATGCCAGGCATTACCAGATGTATGATTATATCGTACAGGAGCTGCCTGTTTTGTTGGAAGCGGAGCTGCCACTGACGGCAGACCGCGCCATCAGTGGCCATTCGATGGGCGGCCATGGTGCGCTGGTAATTGGTCTGCGTAATAGTAACCGCTATCGCAGCATTTCGGCGTTTTCGCCGATCTGTCATCCCAGTGATTGTCCGTGGGGGATTAAGGCGCTGACTGGTTATCTGGGCGCGGAGCGCACGCGGTGGCAGCAATATGATGCGGCGCTGTTATTGGCCGCGCAGGGTTCTAAGCTGCCGATTCTGGTCGATCAGGGCTTGGCGGATCAGTTTTATCCACTGCAACTGCGTACAGAGACACTGCTGGCCGCAGCGGAACAAAGCCAGGCGCCGGCTGAAATCCGCTTACAGCCGGGCTATGATCACAGCTACTACTTTATCGCCAGCTTTATTGAACAACATCTGCGTTTTCATGCCCGGCATCTGGGACTTACTGCCTAGATACAGCTGGGTTTTAGCTGAGATAAAATGTAAGCGCCAGGATGTATAGCCCTGGCGCTTGGTTTTTTATCTAACTATTTGCTGCTCTTGCCGACAGTTGCTGGCATAATTTTCGCTAACTGCTGTTTTCAAACTACAAGATGGAGCCTGGTATGAGCTATAACCCGGATAATGTGTTTGCCAAAATTCTACGCGGTGAGCTGCCGTGTTTTAAGATTTACGAAGATGAGCATAGCCTGGCCTTTATGGATATTATGCCGCAAGCGGCTGGCCATGCGCTGGTGATCCCCAAATTTGCCGCCGAAACCCTGGCGGAGTTACCGCTGCAGTTTGCCGCGCCGTTGCTGACGACGGTGCAAAAAGTGATGGCAGCGCAGAAGCAGGTGCTGGCTGTTCAAGGCGTGGTACTGATGCAGTTAAATGGTGCTGAGGCTGGACAAACGGTGCCGCATTTGCATTTTCACCTCATTCCGGCGCATTTGAGTAAACTGAAGGCGCATGGTGCCGAACAGGGCGATATGGCGCAAATTAAAGCGCTGGCTGAACGCCTTGCCGCCGCTTTACAGTAAGCCGGTTTTAATTGAGGTGGTAACGAAGGTGAGAGATAACGGATGAGTTTGCATAGCCGCCGCATACCGGCATTTTTCGCCAGCTGCTCGCTGGCATTATTGCTGGCCGGCTGTAGCCAGATTAAGCAGACTGCAGCCCAGCCCGAGCCGGGGCTAACGCTACAAATTGTGCATATTAATGACACCCACTCGCAGTTTGATGCCTCGCCGGCAAGGTTGCAGGCGCCAGCGGAGCAGACATTCTATACCTTTATCGGTGGCCACCCGCGGCTGCTAACCAAGGCCCGACAGCTGAAAGATGATGCTGCCGCAGCCGGTGTGCCGTCATTATTTTTGCATGGCGGAGATGCCTTTAAAGGCAGCGCCTATTTTGAATTGTTTGAACATCAGATCAATATCGATATTTTAAACCGGATGCAGCTCGATGCGATGGCGTTGGGTAACCATGAATTTGATATCGGGCTGCCGAAATTGGCCGAGTTCGCGGCCGGGATTAATTTTCCGCTGCTGGCGGCAAACGTCGACCGGCAATCTGAGCCGCTGTTAGCATCGGTACAGAATTTAAAAGCCTATCAGTTGTATCGGTTACAGGAGCTTAAGTGGCAGCGGATCTCGTCAGTAGAAGCGGCAGCAGGGGCGCCGGCGATCGCGGTATTTGGCCTGGCGCTTGAGGATATGCGCACCATGGTGCCGGATACCGGTGCCCTGATATTTGAAGCCGAAGTCAGCGCAGCACAGCGCACGGTCGATGCCCTGCAGCAAGCGGGGGTGCAGCATATCGTCGCGCTAACTCATCTGGGTAACCAACGCGATCTGGAGCTGGCAGCGCGGGTGAATGGCATTGATGTGATTGTCGGTGGCCATTCGCATTCACTACTGGGTGATTTCCGGCATTGGTACCTTGGGCAACAAGGGCCTTATGCGGCCAGTATCAGTAATCCGGATGGGATCGGCAGCACTTGTGTGGTGCAGGCCGGACAGTTTGCGCAGGCCATTGGACAGCTGACAGTGCAGTTTGATCGGTCGGGGCAGGTTAGCAGCTGTCAGGGACAAAATACCATTTTAGCCAGTCGCGATTTTTTCCCGAATGCGATGCGTAATCCGGACGAGAGACTGAGCGGTGCAGCGCAGCAAGGTTTGCTGCAATATGTGGCGACGCTGCAGAATACGGCGCTGGTTGAAGAGGATGCAGCGCTGCGTAAGGTACTAAATGACGTGTATTTACCGGCGGTGCTGCAGGCCTATGGCCAGCAAATCAGTAGTTTGGAACAGACGATTAACCATGTTCGCTTACCCGGCACGGGCGGCAGTGATCAACATGGCTCCGTTCTGGCAGGGCATATCGCTGATGCGATGCACTGGTGGCTTAATAGCGCTGAGGTACAACAGCAGCTGGGCGCACCGGTTGATCTGGCATTGATTGGTGCCGGCAATATTCGTAGTAACCTGGAAGCCGGTGCAGTATTTGAAGGCCATATCCGGCTGGAGGTATTGCCTTTTGATGCGCCGCTGAGTGTCTTAACGGTGACCGGTCAGACTATTATCGAGTTATTGCAGCAAACCATTGCCGCCACGCTACCGGCGGGGGCGCATGCCGGCAAGTTCCCATACAGTAGCCAACTGCGTTATCTGGCACAAGAAACGCCGGATTTTGGCGTTGCCTTAAAGGTTGAAATTTTGCAGCAGGGGCAGTGGCAACCGTTACAAGCTGATAAGCTTTACCGGCTGGCAACAACCAATTATCTGGCCAATGGCAATGATGGCTGGCAGCGCCTGCAGCAAGCGCAACAGCTGGCAACGGATCGCCGTGATCTGATCATGGTGCAGGGTAAGCCGGTAGCATTTGAGGTGGAGCGTGTCGTTGCCAGTACCGACAGTCGTGGTCAGCAGGCCTTTCAGCCCGTCTATGCGAGTAGCCAAAATCTGCCATGTGCCGCGTCCGGTACTGATTGTAAAACCGCTGCCCAGGCCTTTATCGATTACCTGCGCGCTCATCCTGAGCTATGGCAACACCCGCGACCAGCCACTGTCACCTTGCAGCGACTCCCCTAGTTATCCACAGCACTCCGGTACCGGTCTGACCAGTTTATCCACAGCACTCCGGTACCAAGCTGCAACCGTACCGGAGTGCGGTGAATAACTAAATACCCTCGCCAAGGAAGACTTTTGAATAGCGTGGCAGTAGCCAGGCGGTATCAGCTTGCTGTAACTGTAGCGTTTTAAATTGCTCTTTCGGTAATTCGATATGGATCAATTGCCCGGTGCTTTCATCCAGCGCTTCCAGCCGCACAACCGGACCAACGATAGTGATCAGGTCGAGCTTGACCTTAATCGCGTCAGCTTGTGGCGCGCTGAATACATCAATCTCATGTGGCCGCACATAGGCTAAGCCTTGTTGCTCGTCCTGATTGTTGTACTCGGGTGAGGCCAGCGCTATATTACCGATTTGACTCTGGCCCTGTTTTACCCGGGCATGAAACAAATTGACGTTGCCGAGAAACTCGTAAACAAACGGATTCGCCGGGTTATCATAAACGTGCTCTGGTGTACCTTGTTGCTCAATGCGGCCTTTATTCATCACCACGATACGATCGGCAACTTCCAGTGCCTCTTCCTGATCGTGGGTGACAAAAACGCTGGTCACATGAATTTCATCATGTAATCGGCGCAACCAGCGGCGCAGTTCAGCCCGCACCTTCGCATCCAGTGCACCAAAAGGCTCATCCAATAACAGGACCTTAGGTTCCATCGCCAACGCCCGGGCTAATGCAATGCGCTGGCGCTGGCCACCGGATAACTGCGCCGGATAGCGATCTGCTGTCCAACCTAATTGCACCAATTCCAGCAAGTTATGGACCTTTTTAGCGATTTCCGCTTTCGCTGGCCGGTATTTCTTCGGTTTGACTGTTAAGCCATAGGCGACATTTTCAAACACCGTCATATGCTTGAATAGCGCATAGTGTTGAAACACAAAACCGACGCCACGTTCGGCAACATGGCGCTGACTGATATCTTCATCATTAAAGCGGATCAAGCCACTGTCGGCTTGCTCCAGACCTGCGATGATCCGCAGCAAGGTGGTTTTACCTGAGCCAGATGGCCCCAGCAATGCTGTGAGTTCGCCACTGGGTAGCTGCAGATTGATATCCTGCAAAGCGACAAAACTGCCAAAGCTTTTTCTGATTCGTTCAATGCCGATACTCATAACAACCTCAATATTATTACCATCCTGGTTAGACAGCCGTCATCATCTGTTAGCGGACTGAGCTGCTTATAACCGGTAAGCTTGCAAGACGATTGTCTTATGCTGGTCAGACCGGTACCGGAGTGCTGTGGATAAGTTAGCGGTGCATACGCCATTGCAGCACGGCTTTTACCACCAGGGTTGCGATTGCCATCAGCGTTAATAATGCTGCGGCGATAAAGGCGCCGGTGGTGTTGTAATCCTGTTGCAGTAGTTCAATATGTAGTGGCAGGGTATTGGTTTGGCCGCGAATCGTTCCCGAGACAACCGATACCGCACCAAACTCGCCCACAGCGCGGGCATTGGTCAGGATCACACCATATAACAGCGCCCAACGGATATTCGGGAAGGTGATTTGCCAGAATACCTGCCAACCGCTCGCTCCCAGCAGCACGGCGGCCTCTTCCTGCTCTGTGCCGAGCGTTGACATCAGGGGCACCAGCTCTTTGACGACAAAGGGGCAAGACACAAACACCGTTACCATCACCAGGCCCGGCCAGGCGAACATTAACTGCAGATTGGCTGCATCAAGCCAGGTAGCGAAAGGCCCGTTACTGCCATACAACAACAGATATAGCAAACCGGCGACCACCGGTGATACCGCAAACGGAATATCAATCAGCGTCAACAACAAACGGCGACCCGGAAAGGTAAAGCGGGTGACACACCAGGCGATGAGGGTACCGAATATCAGATTAATGGGTACCGTCAGACCGGCAACCAGCAAGGTCAGGCCAATCGCGTGCAGCATATCGGCATCTTGCAGGTTGCTGATGATGCCGCCGACGCCGGAGGCGAAAGCCGCGATAAAAATCAGCAGTAGAGGCGTTAACAATAACAGTACACTGAGCGTGACGCCGGTGCCAATCAGCAGGCGACGCAACCAAGTAGCAGAGCCGGTGGTATTGCTCATTTTAAGGCTCCACTAATATGCTGATAACGTTGCTGAATACCATTTATCACAAACAACAGGATTAATGAAACCAGCAGCACCACACTGGCAATGGCCGCTGCGGCCGCATAGTCAAATTCCTGTAAGCGGATAAAAATCATCAGCGAGGTGACTTCGGTTTGCCACGGAATATTGCCGGCGATAAAGATGACTGCACCAAATTCCCCTAGACTGCGGGTAAAGGATAGAGCAGTGCCCATTAATAGTGCTGGTTTGATTTCCGGAAAAATCACATGCCAGAAGGTTTGCCAGGGGCTGGCGCCAAGGGTTGCCGAAGCTTCTTCGTATTCAGGCCCAAACTCTTCCAGCACCGGTTGTACTGTGCGAACCACAAAGGGCACGCTGGTAAAGACCATCGCCACAACAATGCCGAGCCAGGTGTAGGAGACTTTGATATCCCACAGCGCCAGATACTGCCCAAACCAACCCTGAGTGGCAAACAAAGCAGCCAGCGTCAGGCCGGCAACAGCGGTGGGTAAGGCGAAAGGCAGATCCATTAAGCCATCCAGCAGCACTCGCCCCGGGAAGCGATAGCGGGTTAGGATCCAGGCCATCAGCAGACCAAAAAATAAGTTAAAGATACTGGCGACCAGCGCCGCCGACGCCGTGACTTTATAACTTGCGACCACGCGTGGGTCACTTATAATTGCCCAGTAATCTTGCCAGCTCAGCTCAGCAACCTGGATCACTAAACCGGTCAGTGGCAGCAAGATCACCAGACCGATAAAAAACAAACTGCTGCCAAGGCTTATCGTAAAGCCCGGCAGTACGCTTTTACTGCGCCACGCACTCATCAGCGACGGCGACCTTCAGCCAGTAGCTTATCCAGCTCGGTATTGTTACCGAAATGTTCGGTGTTAACCCGTTCCCAGCTACCAAAAACCTGCTCGACGGTAAATAACGTCGTTTGCGGGAACTGGTCGGCCGTGGCCGTTACCACGTCAGGATGATGCACCCGATAGAAATAGCGGGCCAATACCTGCTGTGCATCTTTGCTATAAAGGTACTTAAGATAAGCTTTTGCCTGTTGCTCAGTACCATTGCGGGCGACGTTTCGATCAATCCAGGCTACCGGAAACTCCGCCAGAATATTGTTAGCAGGTACCACACGCTGCAACTCTAAGTCTGGATATTGCTTGATAATATTGTTTACTTCTGACTCGAAGGTGATTAGGACATCACCTAGCTGCCGTTCGATAAAAGAGGTGGTGGCACCACGGCCACCAGTGTCGAATACGGCGACACGCTGCAGAAAGTCTACCATCCAGCTGCGCGCGGCTTCATCACCCAGCCGTTGTTTGGCAGCACCATAGGCCGCCAGATAGGTGTAACGGGCATTACCCGATGTTTTTGGGTTCGGAAACACCAGGCTGACATCGCCTTTGGTCAAATCAGCCCAGTCCTGAATATTCTTCGGATTACCCTTACGTACTAAAAACGCCATCGTGGAGTAGTAGGGCGACGCATTATTCGGTAACCGCTCGCGCCAGTTCTCCGGTAACAGCTTACCGCGCTGATGCAGGATATCGATATCAGTACTTTGGTTGAAAGTCACCACATCGGCACGCAAGCCCTGAATAATCGCCTGGGCCTGTCTGGACGAACCGCCGTGTGATTGATTAATAGTCAGGGTTTCGCCCTGTTGCTGTTGCCAGTGCGCAATAAACAGCGGGTTGATTTCAGCGAACAACTCGCGGGAAATATCATAGCTACTGTTTAGTAATTCTTTCGCCTGGGCGCCTGCCAGAGTCAAACTGGATGCAACCAGGGTTGCAGCAAGGATCAATTTACGCATGGCTTACTCCTGAAAATAATTAATGTTAGTTTAATATGCTTAGTTGTTAGCACAAGCGTGGCATTAAGCTCAATTTGTTATAAGGCATACAGACTGGCTATATAGCGAAAAAGCAGGGAACTTAACTGGTCCTACCGGTACCGGAGTGCTGTGGATAATTAGCGTTTAAATTTGGTTTCGAGGATTACTGAGGAGTTGGTGCGTTCGACGCCGTCCAGGTTACCGATATCGTCCAGCAGGTGGCTTAATTGTTCGGTGCTTTGCGCTTGCACTATCGCAATCAGATCGTATTCACCACTGATCGCATACAGGGCGCTGATTTGTGGTAATTGGCGCAGTTCGATATTGGTGCGGGCAGTTAATTTTTGTTTCACCTTGATACTGACATGGGCCGATACCAGGTTACTGAGATAACTTTCGCCCAGCTCGACGGTAAAGCCCTTTATTACGCCACTCTCAGTTAGCCGTTGCAGGCGGTTTTGCACGGTGGTGCGCGATAGATCCAGCGCCCGCGCCAGGTCAGAAATACTGGCCCGGGCATCCCGTTGTAATAGCGCCAACAGCTTTTCATCTTCTTTATTTAGCATTTTGATTAATTGCCTTGTCGATTTGCCGTAATTATTACTTAAATTGTATAAAATGCCACTGCATTCTGATTTTTATGCTCACTATAATAACCACATTGCTGCGGCCCTGAGTCGCCCGTTGTGAAAGAGGCATTATTTGATGTTAGTGATCCGGCCTATTACCGCTGCTGATTTTCCGGCGTTAAAACAAATTGCGATTGAATCCGGCCCGGGTTTTACGTCATTACCGGACCATGATGCCCGCTTATGGCAAAAAATTGCGCATGCTGAACATAGCTTTGCAGCGGCGGTGGACTCACCTGGTGATCAGGGTTATTTGTTTGTGCTGGAAGATCAAAGTACTGGCGATATTGTCGGTACTACCGGCATCGAAGCCGCCGTTGGCTTGCATACACCTTTGTATCATTTTCAGCAGAATACGGTGATGCACCACAGCGCAGAACTTAATGTGTTAAATCAATTAAAAACCCTGACCTTATGTAATGACTACACTGGCGCGTCGGAGATCTGTACGCTGTTTCTACGTGAGAGTTATCGCCGCAATCATGCCGGGCGTTTTCTGTCTAAGGTGCGGTTTTTGTTTATGGCAGAATATCCGCAACGTTTCTCGGAGCGGGTGATTGCCGAAATGCGCGGCGCTACTGACGAGCAGGGCGTACCGCCGTTCTGGAATTGGTTACAGCAGTTATTTTTAACCATCGATTTCCCGACCGCCGACAAGCTGATTGGTGTCGGTAAAAAGTCCTTTATTGCTGAACTGATGCCACGGCATCCAATTTATGTCGGGCTGTTACCGCAGGCGGCACAGCAGGTCATTGGCAAGGTGCATGAAAATACCATTCCGGCATTGAAAATGTTGGAAAAGGAAGGCTTTCGGCACCGTGGCTATATTGATTTATTTGACGCCGGCCCAACGGTTGAAGCGCAGCTATCCGAGATCCGTTCTGTGGCACAAAGCCGTAAAGTGCCGGTACGGATCACCGACGTTAGCGGCGAGCATACACTGGCAGTAGCCAATACTGCGTTACAGGGGTTTCGTGCCAGCTTTGGCAAAGGCGCTCGTTATTGTGCGGAGCAACAGCAGTTACTGCTTAGCCCACAGTTTGCGACCGCACTAGCGTTACAAGAGGGTGATTTTGCCCGTTTTATTAATCTGGATCAGCGCTAAGTCGCGCGATTCTTTTATACTAGCCCTGTTTAATTTGCACCCGAAGCGGAGTTGATATGCATACTGATGTAAAAGCCTTATTTGAGAATTTGTGGCAAAACTACCTGCAGGTAACCCCGTCGGCAAAAAAAGTACATCAGCTGTTGGGTTCATCACAGCAAGACGATGTGATTAACGATCATATTGCACTGCGTACTTTTAATTTGCCCAAGGTGTCACTGGATAAACTGGCGGCGCATTTTCTGGCGCTGGGTTATGAAGAGTGTGGCGAGTATCACTTCGAAGCGAAAAAGCTCTATGCCAAGCACTTTGAGCATCAGGACCGCACTTTACCTAAAGTGTTTATTTCTGAGTTGCTGCTGGATAAATGCTCGGCTGAACTGCGTGAAACCATTGAGCAATTAGTGGCGCAAATACCCGACGAAGCCGTAACCGCCGATAATTTCCTGTATTCCGGAACGCACTGGCAGGTGAGTCAGGCAACCTATGAAAAATTACTGGCAGAAAGTGAATATGCTGCCTGGATGGCCGCCTGGGGTTACCGCGCTAATCACTTTACAGTAAGTGTTAATGATTTACAGAACTTCGACAGTTTAGAGCAGGTCAACCAGGCGTTAAAAGATGCCGGCTTCCTGCTCAACACCTCGGGCGGCGAGATTAAAGGTACCCCGGAAGTCTACCTGGAGCAATCATCCACGCTGGCCGATTTGGTCACCGTAAAATTCAGCGATACCGAAGCCACCATTCCAAGTTGCTTCTACGAATTCGCGCGCCGTTATCCGCTGGCCAATGGCTTACTGTATAGCGGCTTTGTTGCGGCCTCGGCTGATAAGATTTTTGAAAGCACTAACGCCCGTTAATTCCCTCTGTTCCAACCAAAGTAACACTTTAGCCCCTTTCAAAGGGGCTTTTTTTCATGAAATTTTCGCTCTGCTGCTGTGTTAAGCTTAAGTAAAACAACAGGAGAAGCAATGACCGAATACGAAAAAATGCTCAGCGGCCACTGGTATGATCCGCTGGATAAAACGCTGCGCGAATTACGTTTAGCCGCACGGCAACTCACCTGGCAATTTAATAAAACAACGCCAGAGCAACACAAGGTACGCCGGCGTTTACTGCAGCAGCTCTGTGGTGCCGTGGGAAAGGACGTTTTTATCGAGCCACCGTTGCACTGTGATTATGGCAAACATATCAGCCTGGGCGATCAGGTATTTTTAAACTTTAACTGCACCATCCTCGATGTGGCGCCGGTTACTCTCGGTAATTACGTTTTTGTTGGACCCGGCGTGCAGTTTTATACCGTCAATCATCCGCTGGATGCGCTACAGCGGCGAACGGGCATTGAGCAGGCCAGGCCTATTACTATCGGCGATGATGTCTGGTTGGGTGGTGGCGTGATTATTTGCCCCGGCGTAACCATTGGCGAGCAAACCGTGGTCGCCGCGGGCAGTGTGGTAACGCGCGACCTACCAGCGCGGGTGCTGGCGGCAGGCAATCCGTGTAAGGTGATTCGCGAGCTGACGTTAAGTGAAATGAATGTAAATAAATAGCTGAACTTTTTAATCTTTGTCTGGCCCAATCGCGTAAGAAAAATGTAATTACAGCCATCATTTCAACCGGATCTGATTATGTTAAAACTGCTTCAAACCAGCCGCTGCTGGTTGTTAGCCCTGTTATGCCCGGCCCTGGTGCAGGCCTTTCCGATGCATAAGGTCACGGTACCACTGGGTCACCCGGCTAATGGCAGCATACTGCATTTACCCGAACAGCGACAGTTGTGGGTATCGGGTTTTAGTCAGTACGAACGCTGGTTAACTCAGGTCGATTTAAGCAGTTATCAAACCCGCAGTATCGCTGTGCCGGAGCAGGCGCAATACTTCAGCCAGGCGAAGTTAGCGGGACAGGATGCAGAGCAGTTGGTATTACTGACCCTGGATGGCATTTTACAGCTGGAACAACGCGATGGTCAGTTTAGCTGGCGGCAGTTGCTACGCACTGAGTCCATATTTCGGGTGATCGATCCGGTAAGATTGCGTGAGCGCAATTTTAGTCTTGATTTGGGCTCTGGCCTGAGCGATTTTTTGATCCCGGATTTTCAGGCCTATCACTTGTACCGGCAGCAAGCGGATGGCAGTTTTCGCCACTACGCACTGCCGGTCAGCGCCAGAATTCAAACCTGGAACAATAACCGTGCCGATTACAGTGGCCGGCGTTTTTATCCGTTGGATGCCAATCTTGATGGTTTGACCGATCTGTTGTTTGTGCAGGAAGGAAAGCTGCAAATCTTTTTGCAACAAAGTGATGGCAGTTTTAATACTGAGCCCTGGTTACCTGGCTGGCCTGTTACGCTGTCGACAGAGCAGCAAGCCGACCAGCGCTCAGATGCCGGACGCAGCTACAGTGGACAGAATATCAGCAGTCTGGAAGAGGTCCGCGATCTGGATGGTGATGGCATACCGGATCTGGTGGTCCGGATTGAACAAATAGCCGATGCCCTGGAGCGTAGTGCGCGTTTTCAGGTTTACTTCGGCCGCCAAATTGAAGCAGGCCTGAGCTTCCCGGCGCAATTTGATACCGAAATTAAGGTTGATTCTGTGCCGACGGAAGTCGTGATTGCTGATTTTAATGGCGATGGCCGGGCAGATTTCTATATTCCGACTACGAAAATCGGTGTAGGTACCATAGTGCGGGTATTGCTGCGCGGCAGTGCTAATCTGGATGTCGACTTTTACTTGCTGGCGGATAACCGGCGTTACCCCGCCAAAGCTAATTTCCGCCAGCAGGCGAAGATAGATGTCAGTATCAGCAATCTGCGCTTTGATATGCCATTGTTTGAGCTGGTGGATTTACGCGGTGATGGTCGTAAGCATCTGGTGCTGGGCGAAGCCGGTAATGAACTGCGTTTTTTTGCGCCCGATGCCAGAGGCTTGTTCAACCGCAACAGCGACCGGGTACAATTCATCTTGCCGCGGGATGCCAGCCGGGTGCGGGTGTTTGATCTTACTGCCGATGGTAAGAGCGATCTGGTGCTGCCTTACGATAGCCTGGATGCTGAAGGACAGCGTAATCAGCTGATATTACTGTTTTCAGCTAACGGTGATGCCGGTCTTTAAGGTTGGTGCTAAGTTGCAGCAGCACCTTGACGCTAAGCGGCTGACTGGTCAAGATAAGATTTTTGCTAAGGACGTCCGCCGTTGTTATATTTTTGGATGCTCTGCGCTGCCGCCGCGGGTGGTGCCTGTCGCTTTCTGATATCCAATTGGGTCGCCCATTACTGGCAGCGCCCCTTTCCGTTACCCACCTTGCTGGTTAACCTGAGTGGTGCTTTGCTGCTGGGTGTGCTTTGGGCTGGTCAAACGGCGCAGCAACTTAGCCAAACGCAGTGGCAAATTTATGCGCTGGCGGCGCTTGGCAGCTTTACCACGGTATCGTCACTTAACCTGCAACTGGTCAGTTTATTGCGTAATCATAACCGCTTCAGCGCCATTTTTTATCTGCTATTCAGCGTCTTGGGTGGCCTGGGTTTACTGCTGCTGGGCAGTTATTGGGGGCGCTGGTGGTGGTAAGGCTAAAAGAAACCTTAGCAGTGATGGCCGGCGCGGCCTTGGGCTCAGCGCTGCGTTTAGCGCTTAGTGGTCTGTTACTGCCGTTAGCATGGTGGCCGGTCGCGACCCTGGCGGTTAATTTGCTCGGCTCGCTGTTGATTGGTTGGTTGGCGCTGGTCAGTCAGCCGGCTGGACGCTATCCGATGCCAACCTGGCAACAACAATTTTGGCTGAGCGGGTTTTGTGGCGGCCTGACAACTTTTTCGTTATTTAGTCTGGAATTACTGCAGCTGCTAACGGCAGGGCAGCTGCTATTGGCTGCGGGGTATGTGCTATTAACATTAATCGGAGGGGCGGCATTGTGTGCTTTCGGGATGCGTGTGGCCGAGCCTGCGCGTGTTGATGTTTAAAACACGCAGCAAACGTCAACAAGCCCTAAGCCAGCAGATAAACGACGGTAGCCGGCTACAAGCGTAACCGGCCACTCTGCTGTCAGCCTTTAGCGGGCTTCAAAATAAAACGGCTGACGCTGGCGCTCTCTGGTGCCAATTTCATGCATGGTTTCAGCGTCAAACAAGCGACCATTGACCATGGTATAGACTACCTGATCGGTTACCCGGATATCACTTAGTGGATCGCCGTTAATCACAATCAGGTCGGCCAGCTTACCCACTTCAATACTGCCAAGCTGATGATCCATACCGAAGGTTTTGGCCGGATTGAGCGTGGCGGTGCGTAGCGCTTCCAGCGGTGTCATACCGCCCTGGGCAAACATCCAGATCTCCCAGTGTGCTCCCAAACCCTCACGCTGGCCATGAGCACCAATATTGGCGACTACGCCGACATCTTTTAATTCATTGGCGGTTTTTACCACATTAAAATGATTATAGTGATGCTCAGGCGCAGTCGGCCGGCGCATACTGCGTGGTGCCAGCTGGTCCATCGGCACATAGCGGCGTAAGCGTGGGTGCTTCCAGACTTCAGTTTTATCGTACCAGTAGTTTTCGCCCCAGATACCACCGTAAGCCACGTTCAGCGTTGGGGTATAGGCGGTCCCACTGGCTTGCCACAGCTGCTTGATATCGTCATACACTTTGGCTGCCGGTAAGGCATGTTCAATAGTGGTATGACCATCAACAATCATGGTCAGGTTGTGCTGCATCAGTGAACCACCTTCCGGCACCACCATCATATTCAGCTCTCGTGCGGCCTGAATGACTTGCTGGCGCTGGTTACGGCGCGGTTGGTTATAACTTTTCACACTAAAAGCGCCGACTTTTTGTAACCGGGTCAGGTGAAATTTTGCATCATCCAGACTGTCAATATGCGAGGTGTAACCGGCTCCTTCGGCACCGTAAAGAATGGTACCGGTAGAAAAAATCCGTGGTCCGGCGATCTGGCCGCTGCGTTGCAGCTCGCTGGCGCTGAAGATCTCACGGGTATCGTTAGACGGATCGTGAATACTGGTGACACCAAAGGTTAACGAGGCATAGTTTTGCCAGTTTTGTTGCGGGGTGATTTGTTGTACGCCCTGACTGCCATGTGCATGGGCGTCAAACAGACCTGGCATCAAAGTTTTACCGCTGATATCAAAGATCTTAGCCTCTTTTGGGATAGCAACTTCAGCCCGGCTACCCACCGCAGTGATCTTATTGTCAGTAACCAGTACCACTGCGTCCTGTAACACCTGGTCGCCCTGCATGGTAATGACCTGGCCACCGACAAAGGCTACGGTACCACGTGGGATATCGGCCGCAACACTAAAGCTAAGATTGGTTACCTGCGGCTCCGGATTCGCTTTAGCGTCAACCGCGAATAGTCCGCTGACTTGTTGCTGATAAAGCTCCGGGCCAAGGCTCCAATACAGGCTGCTGCTGTCACCCGCCCAGCTGATATATTCACCGGCGCGCACCGAGAGTTGTTTTACCGGAAATTGCTTGTCGTTGGCGCCAATTTCAATCGGCCGGCCGCGCTCGACAAAGGGTGTGACAAATACCTTAAAGCGATCAGCAAAAGCCAGATATTTACCATCCGGCGACAGTTTAAACTCAGTACCAAATTTGGCACTGTATAGCGCCTGTTGCGTATGTTTGGTCAGATCGATACTAATCAGCCGGGGCGCACTGCCAAAATCCATGGCATAGACTTTGTCATTACTGGCCCCAAACATTGGGGCGCGGCCGTTACGGGCGATCAATTCAGCTTCACCGCCGCGGCTACTGATTTTATACAGACCGGTATTGAGCGACCATTGTTTCGGCAGTAAGCTGCCAGCGCCGATTTTACGGTATACCACGGTGCGGCCATCCGGGCTAAAGGTCGGTTCGATATACTTACCAGGTTCGCTGGTCAGTTTAGTGACGCGGTTATTGCGTAAATTCAGAATATTCACCGCTCCCTGATTCTGGTCGTTCCAGCTCACATAAACCAACTCGCGGCCATCACGTGAAAACTGCGGATAGAATTCAAAATCGGTGGTTTGTCGCGTCAACCGCCGCGGCCGCGGATTGGCTAAGTCAGTGACATATAAATGGCCAAAAGCAGTGAAGACCGCTTGCTTACCATCCGGTGACACCTGGACAAAGCGCAGCATTTTGGCGTCTACCTGGTTCTGATCCAGATCCTGCTGTACCCGCAGTGCGGTTTGGATCTGTTTACTGCTATTGACACTAAAGGGGATGGTGGAGACGGTTTTATCTTTTAACTGCAGCTTTTTAATTTCGCCACCGGCCCAGAACACTAAATGCTGATTATCCGGCGTCCAGCTGAGGGTAGGGTAGACACCATGAATAGCCCAGGTTTCCTGCATATCACGATCGAGGCCATCGTAGAGTTTAATCTGTTCGCCACTCGTCAAATCATAAAGAAACAGTGTGCTTTGAAAATCGACGCGACGGATATAAGCCAAATATTTGCCATCCGGTGAGGGTGTAGGGCGGATAGCACCACCGGCACCACCTAACAACACGTCAATATTACCGGTCGCGCGTTCAAACCGCTTAATAGTGTAGATGCCGCTTTCTGAATCCTGGCTGTAGTGAAAGGTTTTGCCGGGGGTATCGTCTTGCGAGAAATAAATATATTTGCCATCCGGTGAAAATGCCGGTTCGCCCAGATCTTTCTGGTCATTCGGTCGTTCAGTCAGCATCACGCCGCTGCCACCGCTGATATGATATTGCCAAACCTCACCGGCGCCTAAAGAGCGGCTGGCGGTAAAATGTTTACGTGCCACAATAAACTGGCCGTCGGGGGTCCAGGCCGGGCTATTCAGTAGGCGGAAGGTTTCTTTAGTTACCGCACGTGGCTCAGAGCCGTCGGCATTCATAATCCAGATATTGTCACCACCATCGCGATCTGACGTAAACGCAATGTATTTCCCATCCGGACTAAATACCGGCTGCATATTCCAGGCAATATCATTGGTCAGGGCTTTGGCCTCGCCGCCGGCCACCGGCATGGTATAAATATCCCCCAGCAAGTCAAACACGATAGTCTTGCCATCCGGACTCACATTAACGTTCATCCAGCTACCCTGTTGCACCTGAATATCGACGGTTTTAAATTCACCTTGCGGCGCATTAACCTGCCACGCAGGACTGTCCGTTTCGGCGTGCAACATCAGGCTGGTGAGTGCCAGAGCGAGCAGGCTGGGTTTAAATTTATGCATTGCAGATCCTTAGTATTGTTCTGATTGGATATTAGGATATCTAAACAGAGTGACACAAAGGGGCAGAGATGTTAAGCCGCTGCAGCAGAGGATGCGGTAGAAGTGGGAAAGCGACAGACAAAATAAAAACGGCACCTCAGGTGCCGTTTAGTGTAACTGGTTTAGAGCCTTAATCAGGCTTAGCCGCCTGCGCGCGCTTGCAGTGATTCGATTACCGGAGAGCTGCCAAAACCATTGCTTTGTGCCCATTCGATATCACCAGAGCCTGCCACCGTACTGCTTGGTAACTGCTTGATGATAAAGTCTGCAGTATCGTTAGCGCCGCTCTTAATCGCAAAACGGACCAGGGTTAAACCATCGCAGTTGATACCGCCGTAGACGTTACTTAAACGTAAACGGTTATCAGACAAGGTTTTCCGCAGGGCGTTACGGTTATCGGCAGCCACATAAGCACAAATTGACTGCGCCAGCTGATCGTTGGCGGCAACAGGAGCACTGACAAAAGCTGTGGTAGCGATGGCAGTGGCAAGTGTTAAGAATCTGAATTTCATATAAAACTCCGAGGTTGTACCTTTACGATCAGGTGTAATTATAGGTCTAAAATACACCGAAAGACAGCACAGCACCCCGGTTGAGGGAACATATCAGACCAACGTCTGATTATGGCAGCCCGGCTATCATAGGTTTCCCGTTAGATCCGCAGCTTTGCGTGACCATCCTTTCGAATGTCGTGCCTTTCGATGGCGCGCATTCTAAGGAATGGCTAAATTATATGCAAGTTAAAAATCACGGTAATCACGATAAATAAACCAGAATACCAGCCAAAATTCATTTTAGCTGGTGATCCGATTCAGAGCGGGCGGCTAGGGTATGTAAAATGGTTTCACGTTATAAACCTGCCTGTTGCAGCAAGCCGGCCATTTTCTCCAGAGCCGCCAGGCCCTGAATATCGGTTGGCTGCAGTGGCACCCGGTAGCGATTCAGTTTATTAAATTCGGTTTCAATCTGGGCCAGATGGCTTTGTTCCAGTTGCCGTCGCTGCGCCAGAAAGCTGCCATCAGCTTCAGCCGGCAAGATCCGGTTAACCACTAAACCTGCCAGTGGCAGTTTTTCCGCCAGTAAGCTTTTCACTGCGCGGCCCGTCTCCAGAATAGGCAATTTCTCCGGTGTTAAGACAAACAACAGCGCACAGCGTGTTTTATCCAGTAAAATTTCCCGGGTGCGTTGCAGTAAGCGCTGCCGCGCCAGTAGCGTTTCAGTGATCGCTTTATTACGCTCATCCATGCCGGCGGTGGCATGCTCAGCGGGGTCAATTAACGGGTTGTCGATGTCACGGCCAGCTTTCGGTGTTAAATGTCCCAGTACATCGCCGAGTTTTTCAGAGCGTTTATTGGCATTGAGCAAGCCCTGAGTCCAGGCGGCCATGGCTTCCGGTAAACTGAGTAGACGTAAGGTATGGCCGGTAGGGGCTGTATCGAAAATCACCAGATCGTAGTCGGTTAATCCCAGTTCAATGGTATTGGCGATCCGCTCCAGCATTGCCGCTTCCTGCGCACCGGGCGATTGCCGGGTGAGGCGCATTTGCCGCTCAATTTCGCTAAACATCTCTGGCCTGGTAAAGCGCTTTAACTGGGCGGTGACTTTAGCCAGATGCTGCTCAACTTCGCGATCTGGATCCAGTTCCAACGCATCTAAATTTGGTGCCAGCCGGGTGATGTTATCGCCAATCTTGTCCCGGCCAAAGGCGTCTGCCAGGCTATGAGCCGGGTCAGTTGAAACTAACAACACCTTTTTCCCACGCAGGCTGGCTAACACAGCAAGGGCGGAGGAGACGGTGGTCTTACCGACACCACCTTTACCACCGATCAGTAAGACCTTTTTATCGGTTAACAACATTTAAAATTATCCAGCGGTGAATGCTCCATGCCCATACGCAGATGCCAGTCATGGAAGCGCTCCATTAACAGAGGTTGTAGTTCAAGGGTATAGTAACTGGCTGGGTTAGGTACACCCATCATTTCAGAGAAGATGAGTAACATAAAGAGGTCATCCTGCTCCCGCTGTGCGCGGGCAATTGCCGAGCGGTAGGGGGCATTGTAGACCTCTTCCACATAGAAGTTGGCCTGGCGGAACCAGGCCTTCACATCATCTAACTTTAAATCGAGTTTCATGCTTTCGCAGTTTTGTTCTCTTTGATTTGTTTCGTTAGTGTTGCACCAGACTCCAGGATCACCAGAATAGCCGCAACCAGAATCACCAGGTCCAGCGTAAACAGGAACCAGTCACCTTTGTCATAGAAACTCTTCAGCTGAATTAACAAGCCAAGGGTGGTCATCGTCAACAGGAAGATCAGCGGTGCCAGGGTGTACCACATTGGACGACCCAGCTTCACCAACATTACTGTAATCACCAGCAGTGTTAAGCCGGCTAACAGTTGGTTAGTTGTGCCGAACAGAGGCCAAATCAGCATACCACCTGAGCCATCACCACCGGCTCCGAAGGCCAGCAACAGACAGCTACCTACGGCTAGAAAAGTCGCCGGCGCGGCTTTTTGCATCCAGCTGATATTATAAATACTGCCCCATTCCTGGAAGATGTAACGCTGTAAGCGTAAACCGGTATCCATCGTAGTGCCGGCAAACAATACCACCATTACGGTGAGCAGGGTCTGCGATAAGACCGCATCCAGACCGATACCATCCTGCAGAATATTGGCACCACCGCGAATAAAGGCACCGACACCGCCCTGGCCAAAACTGTGGTAAATGGCTTGCCAGTCAGCGAGGGTTGCGAAGCCAGCTGTTGCGGCAATAATGGCGGCCAGCGCTAATGAACCTTCACCGATAGCACCAAAGTAACCGACAAAACGCACATCCGGTTCTTTATCCAGCTGTTTAGAGGTGGTACCGCTGGAAACCAGGCCGTGGAAACCGGAGATCGCACCACAGGCAATGGTCACGAACAATAACGGCACCAAGGACGGTGTGCCCTCAGGAACTTCAGTGTTAAAGGCTGGCGCTACGATATCAGGGCTGGCAAAAATCACCGCGGCGTACAACAAGCCTAAACCGATAAACAGCTGGATACCATTGATATAGTCACGTGGCTGCAGCAGTGCCCATACCGGTAATAAGGACGCGATAGCGGCATAAACAAACAACAGGATAATCCAGGTTTGACGGTCGTTCAGGCCAAACATGACTTCTGTTGGTAACGCCAGTGGGAACATCGGACCGGCATAAATCATCGCGTACAGCGCAACAACACCGATGATGGTGACCATCAGTAAGCCGATTAACTTCCGATAAATCAGCTGACCGATAATCAACGCCACGACAATGGCACCCCAAACCGGCACGGTGGCACTGGGGAAGCTGATAAGTTGGTTAGCAATAACGACCGCAAACACTGCATTGACCATCAGCAGTACCAGGAAGATAACGATCATAAAGATGCTACGGGCACGTTTACCAACGATATCACCGGTCAGAGCGCCAATCGATTTGGCTTTGTTACGGCTACTGGCCCAGATGGCACCGGCGTCATGCACCCCGGCAAAGAAGATAGTACCAAATACTACCCATAAAAAGGCCGGCACCCAACCCCAGATTACAGCGATAGCAGGGCCGATAATGGGGGCCGCACCCGCTACCGAGGTAAAGTGGTGACCCCACAAGATATATTTATTGGTGGGTACATAGTCAACGCCGTCCTGCATTTCATGTGCTGGCGTACGGAAATTTGGATCTACCTTGAAGACTTTTTCGACGATAAATTTTGAATAGATGAAATAGCCAAGTGCCATGGCACCAAGGCCCATCAACATCAATAGAATAGCATTCATGCTACTACCTCTTAGTGGGTTTAAGACCAACTAAGCATGGTACAGCAATCGCTTAAACACCAGTATGCGACCAAAGTCGTAGGGCGTGTTGACGTTTGCTGCTTATTTTTGCAGCTGTTTGGCTGGTGTTTATACAAGGCAGAGCTTGTGATGTGTAGTTATTCTACATGAGCAAGCGATAACGCAGTAGAAACGCCAGCCAAACGCTGCCCGAAGGGTTCGCGCTGGCGACGCTTTGCTCTTTGTCACTCGTCACTTATTTAGAATAACTAAACTGCGCTCCTCGTTTCGCGATCAAAGCGTCGCCAGTGCGAACAAAATCCAAGCAGCAAATGTCAACACGCCCTATTTCCGGCAGCATTTTTCTGCCGGAACTTTGATCTGGCGCAATACCTAGCGTTTTTGGATCCAGTTGCCGTCGAGCAAAATATAGTGCCCGCGTGCGGTGCGCTCAATGGCTTTTTGCCCAGCCATCGCTTCTACGTCGCTGACTGCAATATTATTTTCTTTGGCCAGACGGGCATATTCAGCGCGTCTGGCATCGTTAATCAGTTTGGCAATTTGTTCTGCGTCCGCACTGGCGTTAACCACACCCAGATAGCCGTTTGGCTGTTCACCTACCAAACCCTGAGCTTTAGCGTTGGGCAGCGCATTCATCGCTTGCTGTAAGTTCATTGCCAGTACCGGTAAACTGCAAGCCAGCAGCAGGGCAGCTAACCATACCCGCACCTGTTGTAACCATTGTTTCATATTCATCGCCATCTCCTTAAAATAAGCCACTGGCATCACTGAATAATTCATCCAACTGTTTATCGACCTTGATATAGATCTCATGCTGGATCTTCACATTCAGATTAATATTAATCGGTTCGTTGGCCAGCGCGACCTCCACTTTCGGGGTACAGGCGCTTGCCAGCCCCAATAGCAGAAGAGCCAGCAGTCTTTGCTTGATCATGGTTTTGCTCCTGCAGCCTGGCGGGCTGCCTGTCGTTGTTGAATAACCTGTTGTACACGTTTAGTGATAGTATCATTGAGTTTACCAGCTAGCTGCAGGCTGGCTAACATAGCCGGGATATCCTCCTCCAGATTGATATTCAGATTAATAGCCCGACCTTGTTGCACTGCCGGATTAAACCCTTGTAATTGCAGTCCCAAAGTTAAAGTACCATCAGCCTGATAGCTCACCTCGGAATTTAACAAACTAAAATGAAAATCTTCCAGCGCATCAAATACCAGTTTCATTCCGGGATTGCTGCTCGCTGCTGCCGCAGGGTTGCGATATTGCAGTCGCCCACCTGGAGCTTCTGCACTGAGTTGGCCGGCACTGACCGACAACTGTCGTTGCGCATTAAGTTGTAATGGGATCTGACCGCTGATTTTCCCGATCGCCACCACATCGCTGGCCGGATGCTGGCGCAGCAATTCCGCCAAATCCAGCTGCTGTAACTGAATATCCAGCCGTTGTGCCGGTTGGCTCAAATCCAGCCGGGTCGGTTTAACGCTAAGCTGGCCGAGTAAAAAATCGCTTTGTAGTTGTTGTAGCTCTATCACTCCTCGCTCTGGTGTTGCCAGCGCTGTCTGGTAATTGGCAACCAATTGTAACGGCCCCAGTGTCATACCATGATTGAGCTGCTGTACGCTGAACTGGGGGACGCTAAGGCTAAGTTGTTCCAGATTGATTGCAACAGTGCTTTGGCCACTCAGATTCGTAAACAGTGTACGATCGTAAAGCCCACTTAACTCACGCAATTGCAGCTGAGCCTCAAGCAGTTGTGGTGCGGCCGGATAATGCAGTTGGCCTGAGGCCGCCAGGCGGCCACGTTGCAGTGTCAGCAACTCAGGCCAGGCACGAAAACTGTCCTGTAATGGATTTCCGGCCAGTAAAAAAATATCCGCCAGTTGCCAGCTGGCACTAAGCTTAGTTAGGGCATCTAACTGCGCCTGATACTGCACCGTCAGTCCGGGTGTATTACTTAGCTCGCCCTGTAACTGCAAAGCCTGTAACGAGCCGCTAACGCTGCTGTGTAATTGCCAGTCGGTGGTCTGTAGCTGCGGGTGCTGTAGTTGCTGTAATTGCAAACTGGCTGTGGCAGTGATCTGCACGGGTTGGTCTGATTGCTGACTAAGTTCCAGTTTTGGCAGTTGTAATGCCAGCAGCGTGTTGAGCTGCGGTGAAGTAAGTACGCTGTTCATTGTACCCTGGTGTTGCAGCTGCCACTGTCCTGCCTGCCAGCGGCCGCGCAGGGTACTGCTCAGACTAGTGTTAGTCAGATTAATCTCTGCATCGGGCAATTGCAGCGCGGGCACTGCTGCAGTCCAGGCCGAGTCTTCCAGGATCAGGCTGATGTTCTGACCCAGCTGCAGCATCAGTTTGGCAGAGCCCTGCAGCTGCAGCGCCTGTGGCGTGACATCCAGGCTCTGCAAGGATAATTGCAGTGGTAATGATGTCGGATTGAGCTCTGCCGCTGCGGTATCGAGTTTGACACGGATCCCCGGTAACGGCTGATTCAGCTGCGCGGCTAATGTTGGCAGTTGCAGCTCAGTTAGTTCCAACGCTGCACTGGCCGCCCAGGTATTAATACTGGCATCAGCGACTTTTAGCTGTAAGTCCGCTTCGCCTTTTAGCAGTCCAAGATTCGGTATTAGTACCGGCGTCGGCGCACGCAACAGCAAGCGGAAATCTCCGGTTTGTAGCGGCAGGCCTGGTGCTGAAGTCTGCGCCGTTGCAGAAGTAGGCAGTTGCCAGTCACCCTGCACAAATAGCTGAACTGGCTCGGTAAACTGACTCAATACCTGTTCTGGCACTACCAGCTGCCAGTCGGCCAAGAAGGCTTGTACGGCGCCTGATGGTGGCGATAATGCCAGTGCTAGCTCAGTTTTGCCGTGCAGCCCGTCTAATTGTTGTTTTAAACTTAACGCGAATTGGTCTGGCAGTTGCACGCTGGCCTGTAGCTGCCTGTCCTTGCCAAGTTGTAATTGCATATCGGTGGTCAGGGTGAGCTGCTGCGCCGGACTGCTCAGAGCCAACTGTAATAACCAGTTTTCGCGGTCAGGGCTGCTCAGCTGCAGCGTCGCACCTAACTGACACTGACCCGCCGGGCAGGGTAAATCCAGTGTCATCTGCTTTATATGCAGTTGCTGCGGCAACCAGGCCGGTAACTGCCACTCGGATGCCAGCGTTGACAGACCAAGCGGCGTTGTCGCTTCGGCGGTAGTTTTGGGCGCGTCGAGTCGCAAGTCGAGCTGCTCAGCGCGGATAGCCGTCAGCTGAGGGCGAAAAAATGCCGGCCAGCGCCATTCCAGCGACAGGTCATTAAACCCGGCGGTCAGCGGTTGCTTGCCATCAAGCCGAAATTTTAGCTGTTGTAGCTGGATCTGATGCAGGCTTAGCTGACGGATTTGGAAGGATAACTGACTGATGCCGGCTTGCGTTAATTGCTGTTGCAGCACAAACCAGGCAATGCCCGCCAATAATGGCAAGCCCAGTAGCAACAACAATAAACTTTTCAGTAGCCAACGCATCTCGACTCCTGTCGGCGAATTCCCTGTTAGTGTCGGCCAGCCTAACTGAATCGGCTCTGAATTGACAATGAAAAAAAGCAGCCGCAGCTGCTTTTTCAGAGGAGAAACGCCTTATTGACGGGCGTTTGCTGAAGCGTCGCGAATCGCGCGGAACTCATTACCCTGGTACCAGTTTGGCCACTGCCGGCTGTTTGCCAGGTCATTGCCCACCCGGAAATACAGGAACAGATCCTGTTGCGCACCACGCAGATCCCAGTTGTCATTCCACTCATCTTCTACCTTGTGGTAACAGCAGGCATTGTACTCAGCGCGCTGCTTGGCACCCCATTCGGCACCATGCTGATAGTGGTCGTTGCCGCCTTTGGCATACAGAATAGGCACACCTTTTTTCGACAGGCTGAAGTGATCTGAGCGATAGGCAATACCGGCTTCCGGGTTCGGCTCTTTTACTGCATAGCGGCCTTGTTGCTCGGTATATTTGACCAAGATCTCTTCCAGATCGGTATTACCCAGACCGACCACTACCATATCTTTCATCGGACCATAAACGTTCATCACATCCATATTGATCGCGGCGACGGTTTTCTCCAGCGGGAACACCGGATTTTCGGCATACCAGGCGGAACCCAGTAAACCACGTTCTTCGGCGGTAACCAGTACAAAGACCACTGAACGCTCAGGCTGCGGCTGCTGGGCAAAGTACTCTGCCAGCGCAATCACCGCACCGGTGCCGCTGGCGTTATCCTGGGCACCGTTAAAGACTTTGTTATTCGGATTGGAGAAGTCGACACCCAGATGGTCCCAGTGTGCCATGTAAAGCACATATTCATCCGGATACTTGCTGCCCTCGATATAGCCAACGACGTTACTGGATTCCAGTTCACGCAAGTTATTCTGGATGCTGATCGACGCTTTAACATTCAGCGGCACCGGTTTGAATTCGCCGGACAAGGCTTGTTTACGCAAGGTTTCGATGTCGCTACCGATATTGGCAAACAGTTTTTGCGCCGTTTCGGTGGTAACCCAGCCCTCAACCTTGGCGCGGTCCATATTTTTGTTTTCTTTAATTAAATCAAACTTAACCGGTGAGCCGTGTGCCACCACACCCCAGCCGTAGCTGGCGGCGTCAGTTTCGTGAATAATCAGTGCCATGGCGGCACCCTGACGCGCGGCTTCTTCAAACTTGTAAGTCCAGCGGCCGTAATAGGTCATAGCGTTGCCGTTAAACAGCTTTGGATCCTGAGTGGCAAAGCCCGGATCGTTAACAAACATCACCACGGTTTTGCCTTTTACATCCAGACCTTCATAGTCATTCCAGTTATATTCCGGAGCAACAATGCCGTAGCCAACAAACACCATCTCGCTTTCGGTTACTTCCACTGCTTCTGTTACCTGAGTGGTCCAGGCAAACATCTCATCGCGGTAAACCAGCTCAGCCGGCAGTTGCTCGCCGCCACCGCTCAGTTTCATCGCTGAAACCTGCTTCGGATCGATTTGTACCAGCGACACTGGTTGCTTGTAGCTGTCGCCATCGATAGCTTTTAAGCCAATCCGCTTAAAATTTTCTTCCAGATAAGCAACAGTCAATTCCTCGCCTTGAGTAGCCGGGGCGCGCCCCTGAAAGCGATCTTCTGACAGCGTTTTAATATACTCGGCCAGCTTAGGGTTAAACTCGGTATCGACCAATTCAGTGCTTGCCGTTGTGCTGGCAGGTGCAGGTTCTACGCTTTGTTGCGCCGGTTTACCGCAGGCCGTCAGTGCCATTGCGGCAGAGAGTGCCAGCAGCATGGCCGGTTGTTTCAGATTGTGTAACATCGGTTTTTCCTTGGTGTTGTCTGATGTTTTATAAGACTGCAGTCTGTAACTGCAGCGGAACTGTTAGTCGGCATAGCCCCAAGGCACAGGAGGCAAGCTGACCGGCTTAGTTAAATCGAAATCGACCCTAAACTCCCGGTCTTCACGTACCAGGCGGTAGCTAAACTGCTCCGGGTAAATATACATTTGCCAGGTGTTGCCGATGGATTGCGGTAGACCACGCGCCGCAAATAACTCTTTTGAATACTGATCGGCGGGGAAGGATTGCGCATTTGGCCAGCCGGCATCAACGGTATGACCGCCATACATGGTTTGCTCATCATGTGAGCCATCCTGATTCCGGTGATCATGCTTTAACGATAAACCGGCGCCGGTTTTGGTAATAATCCAGGTTCGGGAATGGTTATCACCAACATGGAAAGGAATCTGCAATTCAGTGTCGGTACAGCGACGGACATGCATAATCAAGGCACCGTCAAAGCCCGGTGCGGCAGGATTATCTACCGCAATTTTGCCGGCAAAGGCTTTGCCGCAAAGTGCTTTGATTTTTTCGAAGAAGGCATCATGGGTGGCAATGGATACCAGTGGCGCAGGTTGTACAATTTGCGCCTGAGCAGCAAAAGTGAGCCCCAGAGAGAGTGCTAATAGGGTTTTTTTCATCGTTTTCTCCTTATAATAGCCCTGAATATACCGCGGATACGTACCGGGTTCAAACCGAACCGGAACAGAACAAGGGGAGCAGCATGCAAAACGAAATTGATGGCAAATTTTTGCTGAATCTTTATGCAAAAATCGAAAAACATGGTGAGGTGGTTTCTACACCCCACGGCAGCGGCTTTCAACTCGACGGCATTACGATCAGTCAGGGGTTTGATGGTTATGAAGCCTATTTTTCTGATGGTCAGGTGCAGTTAACTCTGGGCTTTCATAATAAATGGCACGCGGATGCCAGTACTGAACAACAAATGGAGCGTTTTTTAGAAAAATTAAAACATATCCAGCAGTCTTACAGCTTGTAGGCGGGCTGTTGAGCGGTTTTTTTCAAATTTTGCTTGACGCTATCTAAAATAAAAGGCATCTTGCCGTTTAGATGGCTAAAAGGCTGTTTGCTTTTAGGGTCAGAACAAGATAAAGTACGCCGCGTCAATCGTATTCGATAGACCAGAAGAGGCGCGCTAGCCAGGTATGTGATGTCAGAGCTCTATCGCTCGCAGCAGCACAGAGGGGGTTAGCGCCGAGGACAAACAACAGGTAGAGGTTGTTTGTTCGGTTGCCAGGGCTGAATCCCTGGGACTGTCACCTGATTTTTTGGTGGAGAGCTTCTGGCCTTTGTTATATACAGCAACGGTCTGTTTCCATTCTCGTTTTGCTCACTAGCAAATGCCATGCTCTGCTTATCTGTTTTGTTAAGGAGAGACCCCCGTGTCCAAACTCATTATTGCCAAATTTGGTGGCACCAGCGTTGCTGACTTCGATGCAATGACGCGCTGTGCTGATATCGTGCTAGCTGATGAAAATATCCGGGTGGTGGTGGTCAGTGCCAGCTCGGGTGTGACGAACCTGCTGGTTGACATTACCAAAACCACAGAAGTACAGCAGCGTTATGATGCCTATGCCGGCATCGAGCAAATTACGCTGAACGTGCTCAATCGCTTGCAGCAGCCACATAGTGTTGCCGTGCAAATTGAATTGTTATTAGGCGAATTAAAAGCGCTGATTGAAAACGGCGGTGCGGTATACAGCAGCGCGCATAAAGATTTAATTCAGTCCTTTGGTGAGCGTTTAAGTTCGGTGCTGTTTACACAAGTGTTGCTGGAGCGTGGTAGTGCCGCCTTGTGTTTCGATGTTCGGCGTATTATGCGCACCGACAGCCGGTTTGGTAAGGCAGAGCCACAAATTCAACAGCTGGCTGAGCTTGCGGCCATCCATCTGCAACCTCTGCTGGCCGAGCAGCGTATCGTGACTCAGGGCTTTATTGGTGCTGATGAATTTGAGCAAACCACCACCTTAGGGCGCGGCGGTTCAGACTACAGCGCGGCCTTACTGGCCGAAGCGTTACAGGCTGCGACCGTACAGATCTGGACCGATGTGGTCGGTATTTTCACTACTGATCCACGTTTAACCAGTGATGCCCGTTGTATCCGCGAAATCAGTTTCGATGAAGCGGCGGAAATGGCCACCTTCGGTGCCAAGGTACTGCATCCAGCAACCTTGTTACCGGCGATGCGACAGAATATTGCGGTCTTTGTCGGCTCCAGCCGTGAGCCACAAGCCGGAGGGACCTGGATTGCCAAAGATGTAAAAGAGCGGCCTCCTTATCGCGCTATTGCACTGAGAAAAGCCCAAACGCTGATTACCGTAAAAAGCCCTGCCATGTTGCATGCACCGGGTTTCTTAACCCGGGTGTTCGATACCTTAAGCCGGCATCAAATTTCTGTCGATCTGGTTACAACCTCAGAAATCAGTGTCGCTCTAACTTTGGATCAGGGCGGCATGACCAGTGCATTTAGCAGCAATGTCGAACCAGCTCTGGATGAATTGCGTACCTTCTGCGAAGTGTCAGTGGAAGAGGGGCTAAGCTTGGTGGCAGTGATTGGTAATCATCTGCACAGCAGTAAAGGCGTTTCCGGTGAGCTGTTTAGCACGCTGGAGCGCATTAATATGCGCTTAATTTGCCACGGGGCGTCAAAACATAACTTGTGCTTCCTGGTACAGGATAGTGACGGTCCGGCAGTGGTAAAACAACTGCATCAGTGTTTGTTTGCTGCCTGAAGCGGACAGTGAAAACAAAGCCCCACTTGTTCGCGGGGCTTTTTTGTGTGCGCCCAGCATGGGCGCATTCTTGGAGGTGCAAGTCCTCCCATAAGCTGGCTACAGCGAATGAAGTGAAGCGCAACTGCAGAACGGCGACGGACTGTGGGGAGG